>Ga0268289_100036_pt1:5000-112298 | contig 112298 bp, 104 predicted proteins | sample MetspNORM_FD_191340 | JGI IMG/M metagenome (GOLD analysis project Ga0268289, IMG submission 191340) | Soil microbial communities from San-Diego area, Southern California, United States - Methylocaldum sp. NOR-M | ecosystem: Environmental > Terrestrial > Soil > Desert | place: USA... | reverse complement strand
ATCGCGCCCAGTTGAGCGAGATCGTCCAGCGAGTGCGCGACGGCCGGCTGCGGACGAACATCGGCTTCGTCGCCCCACTCGACGAGGCTGTTGCCGCCTTCAATCCCACCACACGGCGCGCAGGCAAGACGATCATCCGCGTTCGTCCGTGAGACCCTTGCCGGGAATGAGGATATTTCGATCCTCGCGCCTAACGCGCCTCTGCCCGCAAGCCTGAACCCACGCTCGATCCCTTGATGAGACCGTCCTTGGGGGCCGGACCAAGGCGATTGCAGCGGATCCGGAGCACAGGGTGCGCCATTCCTGGCGGCCGCGGGGCGTGTCAACGCCGATCGCCTGTACGACAGCGATCGTCTTTCCGCGTGGCAGAGTCCGGCACCAGTTCCCATTGGTAAATTCGCATCGGCGCGCCTCGGGGCAGAAACGACGTCTCGAATGTCCGGTCGCCGCGCGTCACCTTGACCGTGAGCTTCATGTCGGGATGCCGCATCGTGCCCTCGGTGCTGTCGGCATAATCGAGCCGGTCGCCGTTGCGCAGCCCCGCCCTGGCCGCTTCGGAGCCGGGGCGCAGATTTTCGACCACCTTCAGTCGTTTGAGCTGCGGGCCGCCGAAGCCGAGATCGTAACGGCGCACCTCCGCCTCGACGCGGCGGAAACAGGGGCCAAACGCATCCGAGCGCGGCACCATGCGCATCGTGCCTGCCATCATACCCTCGTGAATACGCACGCCCTTGTCGCCGAGTTCGCCGCGCAGCAGCGCGATCCAGTCCTGCTCGGTCGGCTCCTTGCCCTCGTCGCGCTGGATCGCGACCATCGCGCGCACGAGATCGTCGATCGAACGCGTGCCGCCGGACTCGTGGACGATCTCCCCGTTGAGCACCGCGAAATACATCGCGCCGCGATCGTAGGACAGGACGTTGTAGCGCAGATCGTCCCAGAAATTGGGAGCGACATCCTTGTCGGGTGCGTCGATCACCTCGCTGGTATAATAGCGCGCGGCAGTGAGGTTGATGTCGGTGAGATATGCCTCGATCGGGATCAGTCCGGCCTGCCACGGCAATCGCGCCTGATAATAGACGGCGTCGCCCTCTGTATACCATTTGCCGAGCTCGTTCGCCGTCCAGGTATGCGTCATCTCGTGGCCGAGGATCGTCTTCATCTTCTTCGCGGTCGTGGTCTTGCCGAATCCCATCGCGAAGGCGCGGATGGTCGCGGTGCCGTTGCCCGGATTATAAGGATTCTCGCGCAGGAAAATGCGATAGCGCGGCTCGACGGGATCGGCGAAGAACCGGCTATAGAAATGATAGGCCTTCGCGGACCAGTCCATCGCCTCGCGCAGGTCGAATTGGGGCGACCCGGTCCACAGTGCCTTGAACCCGCCGCTCTCCCCGCGCGGCGCTTCGTTGATGACGCCGGCCATGAACAAGGTGCGATCGAGCCGCGCGATCGGCCCGGCGGGGAGCGTGAAATCGCCATCGGCATAGGTCGTCGCGGCGCGCGCGCCGGCGGGCAGGCCGGACAAATCCCATTGGACCGTGATGCGATAATCGCCCTCGAGCCGGGGAATCGCGAGCAGCATGTTGCCGATACCGCTCACCCCCGGGCCGTCGACATAGGGAATCGAGGAGAGAATCCCGCCCACCGAATTGTCGATCACCGTTCGGTAGCGCACCCGCACGTCGCCGTGGACGCCCCGGCCCGCGCGCCAGACCTCCATGCCGTCCTCGATTGCCCGGTCGAGCGGCACCGCGCCCGTCGCGTCGGCGACCAGCATGTCGGCGATTCCGATCGGCCGCGTCATGCGGGGGCCGCCCGGCTGATGCGCGAGCAGCACCGCACCCTGCGCGGCCGAGACCCTAGCGATCGTCATGCGAACCTCGATCTCGCCCGTGCCGGCGGCGGGATCGATGCGCGTCGGCTTGAGCACGATGTCGAGCTGCGGGGCCTGCTGGATGCTCGTGGCGGCGATCGGCGCGGGCGATACCGCACCGGCGAGCACGACCGAAATAAGGGAGAATGGTTTCACGGCGATCGATCCTGCATGGTTGGAGGGCCCGTCACTTACTACGCGCCGGCGCGCGCTTTCCCGCCCACGACCGCGATCGCTTCCACTTCCACCAGCGCGCCGAAGGCCAGGCCATTGGTGCCGAAGGCGGAGCGCGCGGGCAGGCGGTCGCGGTCGAAATACGCGAGATATGCGTCGTTGAACGCGGGCCACTGCGCCATGTCGGCCAGCATCACGGTGCATTTGACGACGCGATCGAGGCTGGTACCCGCGCGCCGCGCCGCATCGGCCAGATTGCGCATCGCCTGATGCGTCTGCCCGGCGATATCGTCGGGCAGGGCGCCGTCCTCGCGCACGCCGATCTGGCCGGACAGGTGGACGACATCGCCGACCCGCACCGCCGCCGAGAAGGGCAGGCGGGGATCGGGATGCGCGACATAATCGATGTCGGAAATCGCGGTCATCGAGCTCGGCTCCTCCCCTTCGGTCTCGCATCGCGGAAATGCCGCGATATGAAGGGAATATGCGCGAGCGGCGTGATTCCGAAGGACGCGCGTCAAGAAATTGTCATCGATCGCCGTTCGGGTTTGTCGCGGCGCCACGTAGCACCCTGTGGCAAAGGTTGGACGGCCAAGAGGACAGGCCGTCACCATGGAGGGGGCCGGGCGATGACTCATCACGGATTGACGAGACTGGCGGTGTTGCTGGCGACCGGCGTCGCGACGAGCTGTTTCATGACGGTGCCTGCGCACGCCCAGGAAACCATCTACAGCTTTGACATTCCGGCGCAGGATCTGGGAGGCGCCCTGCGCGCCTTCGGCCAGGCGACCGACCAACAGATCATCTTCGCCGACGATGTGGTTCACGGCAAGCGCAGCGCGGCGGTGAGCGGCCGATACTCTGCCGACGACGCGCTTCGTCGGCTTCTCGCGGGCACCGGGCTGACCGCCCGCAAGACGCGCGGCGGCATGTATACGCTCGAAGCCGAGGCGGCCGCGGTCGCCGATGCCGGCGGCGCGGCGGTGGTCGACGATTCGATCGTCGTCACGGGATCGCGCATCCGGCGCTCCGAAACGCAGACCTCGGCGCCGATGACCTCCTTCGGCAAGCAGGATCTCACCGAGCGCGGCTACGTCCAGGTCGGCGACCTGCTCAACGACGTCACGTCGAACGTGCCGGACTTTCCGATCAATCCCGTCAAAGGCTATCCGGCCGGCTCGGGCCAGACCTATCCCAATCTCCTCAACCTCGGTGCCGGGCGCACGCTGACGCTCGTCAACGGCCGTCGCATGGTCTCGTCGGCATCGGGGCTGGGCGACCGCATCGTCGACACCAACGTGATCCCCGCGGGGCTGATCGAGCGGGTCGAAATCATCCAGGGCGGCGGCGCGGCGGTGTACGGGTCGGACGCCATCGCGGGCGTGGTCAACTATATCCTCAAGGACGATTTCGAGGGGCTGGAGATCGACGGCCAGCAGTCGATCAGCACGTATGGCGACGATTACAGGCCCTATCTGCGGCTGACCGCCGGCAAGAACTTCGCCGACAACCGCGGCAACATCGCGATCAACCTCGAATATTCGAAGACCGATCCGCTGCTCGATTACGACCGCCCGTGGACCGATCTGTCGCCGATCGCGGTGACGAACCCCAACGATACCGGGCCGAACGACGGCGAGCCGACGCAGATCTACATCACGCATCCGCGCTATCGATTCCACAATTACAACGGCGTGATCTTCCGCCCCAGCGGGTCGCCGCCCTTCTTCGCCACCTTCCTGTCGGACAGCGGCGGCAACCTGTTCCAGTTCAACGAGGACGGCTCCCAGGTCGTCGATTACGATCCGGGCATCTATTACGGTGGCTCGGCGAGCGCGATCGGCGGGGACGGGCTCGACTGGCGCGAGGTCTCGACCGCCGTCACCGGCGTCGAACGCTACACCGGCACGGCGAACGCGCATTTCGACATCACCAGCAACGTCAAGGTGATCGGCGAATTCCTCTACGGCCATCAGAAGGGCACCGATCCCTATGGCACGCAGGCGATCTTCCGCACGCTGTTCAACAGCTATGACGGTGGCGCCGGCCTGGTCCCGTTCGATCGCACCAATCCCTATCTGACGCAGGACGCGATCAATTCGCTCGATGCCGTCAGCCCCGCCTTCGCGGCGGGCGACCAGCTCTATCTCGCGCGGATCATGAACATCCTGCCCACCCGCAACCGCGGCAGCGAACGCGACACCTGGCGGGCGTTGGTCGGCCTCGAAGGCGATTTCGAAGCGGCGGGACGTTCCTTCTATTGGAGCGTGACCGCCAGCCGCGGCAAATCGACCGGCTATGTCGAGGTGTTCGATTCCTACGCGACCCACCTCAACAACGCGCTCGATGCCGTGCGCTCCGGCGGCGAGATCGTGTGCCGAATCAATGCCGATGGCGATCCGACCAATGACGACGCGGCGTGCGTGCCGATCGACCCCTTCGGCAACGTCAAGGCATCGCAAGCCGCGCTCGATTATGCCACGGTGCTGTCGGGATCACGTTTCAAGAACGTGCAGGATGACGTGCTGGCGACGCTGGGCGGCGACCTGCTCAAGCTCCCCGGCGGCATGGCCAAGTTCTCGGTGGCTTACGAGCATCGCCGCGATTACGCGAACCTCATCCCCTACGAGGCGGACCAGCTCGGCATCGTCAGCAATTGCTGCGCATCCGAACCGATCGAGGCCGAATACAATACCGACGAATTCTCCGCCGAACTGCTCGTCCCGCTGCTGGGGGAGGATTTCAGCCTGCCGGCGGTGAAGTCGCTCGTCGCCGATGGCTCGTTCCGTCACGTCGACAATTCGATCGCGGGCAAGGAGAATGTGTGGGGTGCCGGGCTGCGCTGGGATACCGGCTTCGGCGTCACACTGCGCGGATCGCGCAGCCGCAATTTCCGCGCACCCTCGCTCGAGCAACTCTTCTCGCCGGTCAGCGTCTCCAATGGGCCGATCGGGTATGATCCGTGCGACATGGACAGCATCACCCAGGGCCCCAATCCGGCGGTGCGGCTGCAGAACTGCCAGGCGCTGTTCGCGGCCAATCCCGGATACGGCGATCTCGAAACCTTCCAGGATCCCGCCGAGAACACCTCGCTGGCGCTCATCTCGACGGGCGGCAACCTCAATCTGAGGAACGAGATCTCGAACACCTGGACCTATGGCGTCGTCGTCCAGCCCGCGTTCGTTCCGGGCCTGACCTTCACCGCCGACCGGATCGAGGTGACGCTCGACAACGGGCTGACGGCGTTCAGCCCGGCGAATTTCCTGAGCAGCTGCTTCGATTCCACCGATTATCCGAACAACAGCGCCTGCGACAATTTCACGCGCAACGGCCAGGGCTATATCGTCACGGCCAACCAGACGACGTTCAACGCCGCGATCATCAAATATCACGGCGAAATCTACAATCTGAACTATCTGCTCCCGCTGGAGCGGGTGTTCGGCAAGGACTTGGGGACGCTGGAATTCAACGTCGAAGCGACCCACACCACGCTGGCGCTTTCCAACGCAACTGGAGCATCGGAATCGCGCAGCGAAGGCACCATCGCCAATCCCGACTGGCGCGCCCGGTTCGACCTGCGCTATTCGAAGGGGCCGCTCCGCGCCTTCTACCAGATGTATTATCTACCCAGTGCGCTGCGCACCGTGAACGCGACGGTCGAGAACGATCCGATGCCGCATATCTCGGGCAACACGCGGCATTCGATCTCGATCCAGTATGAATTTCCGAAGCTCACACTGCGGGCGGGCGTCAACAACCTCACCAACAAAGGGCCGTCCTTCCCGACGCGCAATTACGGCGATCTCTATGGCCGGCAATTCTATGTCGGCGCCAAGATCAACATCTGGTAAGCGGCCGGAGGCGGGGAGAAGCCGCTTCATGTGCCCATGATCTCGCGCAGGGAGGTTATCGGCGTCGGCGCGGCCGGGTCGGTCGCCCCGTCGCTGATCGCGCGTAGCCCGTCGCCGATCGCCGCCGCCGATTTTCCGATCGCCGCGACCGGCCGGGCGTTTCTCAACACCGCCTATATCGGGCCGATGTCCATCCAGGCACAACGCGCCGCCGCCGACTTCGCGAGGGCCAAGGCGGAACAGCCGCTCGAGGTGGGCGCGCTGCTGCGCGGTGCCGAGCGGGTACGGGCGAAATTCGCGCGGCTCATCAACGCGTCGCCCGACGAGATCGGATTGCTGTTCTCGACGGCGGAGGGCGAGAATGTCATCGCCGCCGGGCTCGACCTGCTTCCGGGCGACAATGTCGTGATCGACGACCTGCATTACGACACGGAGTTCGTCCTCTATCGTACGCTGGAGCGGACCTGCGGCATCGAGCTGCGGGTGGCGCGCAATCGCGGCGGTGCGGCGGGGGTGGCGGAGTTCGCGCCGCTGGTGGATCGCAGAACGCGGCTGCTGTCGGTCGCCTGGGTATCGCACCGCAACGGATTCCGGCACGACATGCGCGCGCTCGCCGATCTGGCGCACGCGCACGGCGCGCTGCTCTATGCCGATGCGATCCAGGCCGTGGGCGCGATCGGCATCGACGTCCGCGCCACCGGCGTCGATTCATTATGCGCGGGATCGTACAAATGGCTGTTTGCCGGGTGGGGTGTGGCGCCGTTCTTCGTGCGACGCGAGGTGATCGGGCGATTACGGCTGGATCGTTACGGTGAAATGCACGCATCGGGCACGTCGGAAACGGGGTTCACGATCGACCCCAGCGCGCGCCGGTTCGACTATTCGAGCCGCGCCTTCGGCGAGGTGCATGTCCTCGACGCCGCGCTCGATCACCTGGAGGCGATCGGCATCGACCGGATCGAGGCGCATGGCGTCGGACTGGCGCATCGGTTGCGCGCGGGCGCCGAGCAATTGGGGCTGCGTTGTGCGACGCCGCCGGGCAACCGGGCGCCGATCGTCGCGATTACGCTGCCTGGATCGGAAGACGCGGCGAAGGCCGCGTTCGCGGCGGCGGGGGTCGAGGTGACCGTGCGTGCGGGGCACGTTCGGCTCGCACCGGCGATCTTCAACACCGACGCAGATATCGATCGGGCGATCGAGGTGCTGGGAAGGCTGGCGCGCGCTTAGGCTCCCCAGATCCGTCGCGAATATTCCAGGAAGTTGCGTCCCAGAATCTTCTCGATCCGGCGCTGCGAGTGGCCGCGCGCGCGCATCTTGTCGGCGAGGATGCGGAATTGCTCGGGGCCGCGCATGTCGATCGCGAACAGGAAGGAATCGGGGCGTTCGCCCGCCGCCGAGATGCCGGCGGCGCGGCGGCGCTCGATGTCCTCGGCGAACGCGGCGGCCCAGCGCTTCATGTCGTCGATCGCGGTCGTCGAACCGTCGGTGCCGATGCCGACATGGTCCTCGCCGCACACGTCGATCGCGTGCTCGATATGCGCGATCACGTCCGCCGAGGTGATCTGCCGCTCATGCGCGAGGAAGGGCATGAAATAGATGCCGACGAAGCCGCCCTTGTCGGCCACCAGCTTCAATTCCTCGTCGCTCTTGTTGCGCGGATAATCGACCAGCGCGCGGCAGCCGGTGTGCGAGATACAGATCGGCGCCGATGCGGCGCGCGCCGCGTCGAGGCAGGTCCGCCGGCCGCTGTGCGACAGATCGACCATGATCCGCCGCGCGTTCAGCCGTTCGACGACCTCGTGGCCGAACGGGCTGAGCGGCGTATCCTCTGGCGCCAGCGAACCGCCGCCCAATTGGTTGCGGATATTATAGGTCAACTGGATGATGCGCACGCCCAGGTCGTCGAACACGTCGACCCGGCTGGCGTCGTTCCCCATCATCGCGGCGTTCTGGAACCCGAAGATGATGCCGATCTTGCCCAGCCGGTGCGCGGTCTCGATATCGTCGGGGCGATAGACCTTCATCAGCGAGGCGGGGCGGCGGCGGATCACCTCGTCCCAGCGGGCGATGTCGCGCACCGATTGCTCGAACGGATCCTCCTCGCCCGAGACGTAGCCCAGCGTCAGGTTGATCGCGCACGTTCCCGATGCGATGGCGTCGCGGATCACGCGGTCGCTTGCCAGCTCGCCGGTCTCCTGGCCCCAGAAATTGGGGTCGGACAATTCGCCGAGCGTGTTGACGATCAGCGGGCGCGACGGCGCCAGCCCGGCGCGCGCCGCGCTCGCGGCGAAGGGGGCTGCCGCCATCGCGCCCAGAACGGTACGTCTCATCATCGGGAATCCGTCTTTGCTGCCGGGCTCAGCACGATCGCCCGTCCGTTGTCATGCGATTGCAGCCCCAGCGTTGCGGTGAGGCCTTCCACCAGCCCCTCGGTGTCGCCGGCGCGGAACACCCCGGAAATGCGCATCTGCGCGACGCGCGGATCGGCGAGTTCGAGCGGCTTGACCGCGTAGCGATTGGTGCGCTGGGCGACGATCGCGAGCGTTTCGTTGTCGAAGACGAGCTGGCCCGATTCCCAGTCGGTCGAACTCTCGAGCGACGCGGGATGCTCGATCGCCATTGTCGCCCGATCGTCGATGCGCGGCGTCGCGGTGTGATGGACGATGAGTTCGTTGCCCGGATCGAGCATCAGATAATCGGAGCGCGGCGCGGGATTCTCGTCGAACAGCTTGAGCGTGTCGCGCGTCGCCGCGCTGCCGTTGAGCACCGCGACATGACCTTCATAGAGGATCACCCGGGTCTCGCGCCCGAGCAGCTCGACGCTGAACTCGGTGCCGGTCGCGACCACGATCTTGCCCGCCGCGGCGACCGAGAAGGGCCGCAGGGGATCCTTCGCGACCTCGAACTTGGCGCGCCCCTGCTCGAGCCACAATTGCCGCCCGCCGCGCGAATATTTGACGCGGACGCGCGTGTTAGCATCGAGCGACAGCTTCGAATCGTCGTCGAGCATGACCACGCGGCGCTCGCCCAGGCCGGTTGAATAGACCTGCGGCTGTTGTGTGCGCCAGATGGTGATGCCGGCGAAGATCAGGCACACGCACGCCGCCACCAGCAGCCACAGCGGCGGCGCCGGAATGGTGACGCCGGACGGCTCGTCACGCCGGCCGCGGGCATGAGCCAGCGCCTCGTTGCGCAGGTCCATCATCGGTGCGGCGGTGGCGTAATGGTCGACCGCCTGCCAGGCGCCGACGATCTCCGACAGCGCCTCCACGTTGCGCGGATCGTCGTCCAGCCAGCGCTGGAAGGCCGTCTGCTCCGTCCTGGAGAGGTCGCCCTCGCTGAGCTTGATCGCCCAGCTCGCGGCCGCCTCGTCGCGATGATCGAAAATACTCATTCCGTCGAACCGTTCTCGTCCTTCAGGCTGTCGCGGAGGATCAGGCTGGCGCGCATCACATGCTGTTCGACCGTGCGAACCGAAACGCCCAGCAGATCCGCGATCTCGCGCTGCTTCATGTGCTCGAGCCGAAACAGGACGAAGATCGTCCGCGTCCGTTCCGGCATCGCCCTGATCGCCCCCGTCACCGTAGAGAGCGCCTGTCGCGATTGCAGCGCGCGTTCCGGGTCGATCTCGTCCATCCAGGCGCCGCGTACCGACACCGCTTCCATCTCGTACGATGTCCGCACCTTCGACCGCCGCCAGTGATCGCGCAGCAGGTTGGCCGCGATCTGGAACACATAGGCGTCGGGCCGCGAGGCATCGATCGTCGCCGCGCGTTCCGAAATCCGCACAATGACATCCTGCGTCAGATCCTCGGCTTCCGCGAAATTGTGGATCCGCCTGAGGAAGAACGACATGAGCGCTGGCCGGAAACGCTGGTTCAGCGCTTCCGCCTGCGCGCTCGCCTCCGGCGGCAAGACCCGGTCGACTCGCGGACGGGGATCAGACATCGCAAGGCATTACGCGAGGCTTTCGCTTTCCCACATCAGCGAATGTGGATGATTCCGACCGAGTCGTCGATATCGACCTCGGTCCCCAACGCGGCGGACCATGTCTTCAGGTTGGTGAGGATACGTTTCGCGGTCGCCGGATCAGCGAAATGCGGCATGCCGCGCCGGCTGCGATCGCGGGTGTTGCCGACGTCGAGCGGATAGAGACGCACCGTCGTCGCGTCGCCGTCGTGATAATCGATCTCGGCGAGCATGCCGTCATACCAGCTTGCCGGATTGCCGCCGGGCCGCACCGATTCTGATTCGGGCTCGGGCGGCGGTGCGCGGCCTGTGGCGGGATCGGGAAAGGCACTGAACGCGGCCTCCTGCATCGCCTTGATCTCGCCGCGGATGAAGAACACGCCGATGCCGTAGAAGACGGGTTTGCCCTTGTAGATCTCGATGCCGCGCAGCGAGTGCGGGCCGCCGCCCACCACCACGTCGGCGCCGGCATCGACGACATCGTGGAACAGCGTCTTCAGGAAGTTGGGCGGCGCGGGGGTGTCGTCGTCCATCCCTGTCGGGCTTTCGTGCGCGTGGATGGTGAAGATCGTCAAGTCCGATGCCTGCTTGGCGTCGCGGATCGACTTGAGCAGCCCGGCATGATCGTAGAGATCCATCTCGTAGATCACCGGATCGCCGGTGCCGACGCGATAGATTTCTTTGCCGAAGCTGATCTCGCGCGCGTCGGGCGCGGGGGCGGGCTCGCGCGGCGAGGCGCGGTCGGTGGCGAGCGCGCGGAGAGTATCGAACTGCGCCTGCGTGACGATGTTGACCTTGCGCAGCCGCAGCGTGTTGATGCCCGCACGCGCGTTGAGGCCGCCGAACGCGTCGTTGGCGCGCGCATATTCCTTGAAGGTCGAGGCGGCGGCCACGAGCGCGACCTTGCCGTGGGGCGACGCGAAGATGCCGGGGGCGCGCGCCTCCTTCAGATCGCGCCCGCCGCCGGCATGCGCGAGCCCCGCCGCGTCGAGCAGCCGCATCGACTGGCGCAGGCCATCGGGGCCGAAATCGGTCGAGTGGTTATTGGCGACCGAGACGAGATCGAGCCCCATCGCCTTCATGTCGGCAGCGAGCGTGCCTTCGCCCCAGAGCTGGCCGAGGCCGTAGCCGGTGCCGTCGAAGGTCGACAGATCGAGGAACACGCCTTCCTGATTGCTGACCGCGATGTCGGCGTTGCGGACCTTGTCGATCACGCGTTGCAGCGCCGGATCGGCGTAATCCGCCTTGGGATGCGAATAGAGCATGTCGCCGATCGCCACGAGCGTGAAATCGCCTTTCGTCGTCGCGGGCTTGGGCGGTTGGGCCAGAAAATCGTCGGGGTTGTTCGACGGGCGCGGCGGACCGTCCTGCGCGCTCGCCGGGGCGACTGCCACCAGCGCGGCGGCCAGCGCCGGCAGCAGGCGCCGGGCGAAACGGGGGGTCGAACGGATCATTGGGCGGCTCCTTGCGGGGAATGGCACGCACCCGCCGGCGCGGCGGGATCGACTTCCCACTGATAGGCTTCGACCGCCTCGCCACGCGGCAGATAGGTGATCGGGAACGTCTTGCCGTCGCGCGTCACCGCAATCGTGAACTGGCGGTTCACTTCCGCCTGCACCGCGTCGAGCGCGACGCCATAGGTGAAGTGATCGCCTTCACGAACCCCCGCTTTGGCGGCCTCCGATCCCGGCTTCAGGCCGCGCACGACCTTGTCGGCGCCGATCAGCGAGGAGAAATCGAAGCCGACATCGAACCGCCGGATCATCTTGGTCGTGCGGCGGAAGCACGGGCCGAAATCGTCCGATTCGGGTACGATCAACCCGCCCGCCAGCATCGCCCGGTGCATCTCGACCGCTTTCTCGCCGACCTCGCGGCGCAGCATGCCCAGCCATACCGCGTCGGTGATGGACAAGCCCTTCTTCGCGCGGTCAATCATCTCGAACACCAGATCGTCGACCGAGCGCTTGCCGCCCGAGGCGCGGCGGATCATGCCGTTCAACTTGGCAAAATACATCGCGCCGCGGTCATAGGGCAGCACGCGCACGCGCGTATCCTCCCAGAAGCGGCGCACCGCCTCTTCCTCAGGCGTGTTGCGCAGCAGACCGGTGTAATAGCGGCTCGCCGTCTGGTTGATGTCGGCGAGATATTCCTCGTCGCTCATCAGGCCAGCACGCCAGGGCAGCAGCGCCTGATAATAGACCGCATTGCCCTCGTCATACCATTTGCCGAGATCGTTGGCTGTCCAGGTATGCGTCATCTCGTGGCCGAGAATGGATTTCAGGGTCTCGCCGGTCACGCCCTTGCCATAGGTGACGAGGAACGAGTGATAGAGCGCGGCGCCGCCGCCCGCGTTCATCGGGTTGAAGCGCATGAACACGCGGTAGGGCGGCGCTGTTTCGTCGCCGAAGAAATCGCTCATCCAGCTATGCAGTTTCGCGGTCCAGCGCATGATCGCGCGCGGGTCGAAACCGGGATCGTCGGCCCAGACGGCGGAGAAATTATCGATCGTCCCCTGTTCGGGCTCGCGCCAGACGGGACCGACCATATAGACCGCATTGCCCAGCCGATCGGGCGCACCGACGGGCAGATCGATATCGCCGTCGCCGAAGCTGGAGACGGCCTCAGCGCCCCTGGGCATCCCCCCGAGATGCCAGTCGACCTTGATCGCGACCGGTTCGGTCAGACTGGGTTGGGCGAACAGCACCTCGCCGATGCCCGAAAATGCCTGCCCATCGACCCGTACCGCGGTCGGCGGGCCGCCCTGCAGCATCGGGATGCTCTCCAGCGCGAGCGTGTAGCGCACATGCACGTCGCCCTCGACGTCGCGCGGCGCGCGCCATTCGGCGACCATGTCGGAGGGCGCCTCAAGCGCGATCGTCCCCCGCGAGTCGGTGGCGGTAATCGCGGTGACGCGATGCGGGCGCGCCTGACCGGGCATGCTCAGGCCGAGCCTGAGCATCACCTCGCCCTTGCGCACCTGCATCGCGGGAATTGTCATCTCGACCGTCACCGCGCCGGTCTGCGTTGCCGGGTCGATCGCGGTCGGAGTCACGTCCAGCGTCATGATCGGCGGGCCGGCGTCGGGCGATTGCGCCGTCAGGGGCGCGGCCGCCGCGGCCGCCGCCGCCAATATTGCCAGATGAATGTTGCGCACGATGCGTCTCCCCCTCCGCGTCGAAGATGTTCTGTCATCACGTGCTACGCGGCACCGGCGAAATCCCGCGACCATCGATGCGGTTCCTCGGCGCCGGTGCGTAGTCCGGTTACTGGCGTCAGCGGGGGGAAGCATGTCAACACGGCTGTGGCGGATCGGGCCGATGATCGCGGCGGCGCTGGGCATCGCCTTAGGCGCGGCGGCGGCCGGTGCGCAGGATCAGCCCCCCACCACGATCACGCGGCATCATGCCGAACTGCCGGGCGGTGGCATCGACTATACCGCCGAGGCGGGGCGGACCGCCATTCGCGACGTCGCCACCGGCGCGGCGCTGGGCCACACCTTCTACCTCGCCTATGCGATCGCCCCCGCGCGCGACGCCGTGCGCCCCATCACCTTCATCTGGAACGGCGGCCCCGGCCTGCCCGCCGCCTCGCTCAATTTCGAGGGCGCGGGGCCGCGGCGGATCGTCGACGGGCGGTTGGCCGACAACGCCGACACCTGGCTGACCGACAGCGATCTCGTCTTCGTCGATCCGGTCGGCACCGGTTTTTCGCGGCCCGTGAGTGCCGAGGCGCTTCCCGCCTTCACCAGCGTCGTCGGCGATGTCGCCGCCGTCACCGAGTTCATCCGCGCGTGGCTGATCCAACATCACGCGCAGCATCGGCCGCTGATCGTCGCGGGACAGAGTTATGGCGCGGGGCGGGCGGGCTCGGTCGCCTATCGCCTGCTCGAACGCGGCTTCGACGTGCGCGGGCTGGCGCTGATCTCGAACACCCAAGGCCTGCCCGATTATCCCGATGAGGCGCTGATCGCCCCGGCAATGCACGTCGCCGACTATGCCGTCACCGCGCTCTATTATCACAAGCTGCCCGCCGAATACGGAACAACCCCGGCCAGCGCGCGCGCCAATGCCGAACGATGGGCGCGGGAGACCTACCTGCCTGCGCTACGGCGGATCGACGCCTTGTCGCCGACCGAGCGCGACGAACTGCGGCTCGAGTTGGCCCGACGGATCGGCCTCTCGCCCGACAAGATCGATCGCGACACGGTGTCGCTGACGCAGGGCACCTTTCTCGGCGGCATCGCGCCGTCGATGCCCTATTATCTCGATTACCGCTTTCTCGAGCCGTACCACCACCCGCCGCTCGACGCGGGCGTGGCCTCGATCCGCGACGAGCTCGGCTACAATTCGGACCTGCCCTATCTCAGCGTCGAGCCGATCGAATCCGGCTTCACGCCGACGGGCACCTACCCGCCCTCGATCAATTCCTCATGGCTCCATTCGACGGTCTATGGCGCCACGCCGGTGCAGATCGAGCAGGCAAAGAAGGAGTTTGCCGCGACGGGCCGGATCGGCATGTATCGGTACGGCCCGCCGCTGCCCGGCGCGGCCGAGGCCTTCACGCTCAATCCGAACCTTCATATCCTCGTCGCGCACGGGGCCTATGATCCGGTCGGCGGCTGCTCGATCGACGCCGAGCACGGCCGCCACATGCCGGCCGCCTACGCCGGCAAGATCACCTTCAGCTGCTATCTGTCGGGGCACGCCATCTATCGCGACGCGACGCCCCGCGCCCAATTCGCCGACGACATGCGCGCGCTCGCACGGGCCGCGCTCGCCGCCCCACCATATCGGCCTTGAGGACGTCCGCCATGACATCGCTCCACACCCGCCGGACGCTCGTCCTGTGCTTCTTCGCCGCCGCGCTCGAAGGCGCCGATATCGTCTCGATGGGGCTCGCCGCGCCGATGGTGGCACAGGAAATGGCGTTTTCCGCCGAATTGCTCTCCTATGTCCTCACCGCGGCGATCGTCGGGCTGATGGGTGGCGCCGCGATCGGCGGGCGCCTGGGCGATCGCTGGGGGCGCAAGCGCGTGCTGGTGATGTCGTTCACCATGCTGGGCATCTTCTCGCTGGCGACGATGCTCGCCTATGACGTGGTGAGCTTCGTGCTGATCCGGCTGCTGTGCGGGCTGGGCCTCGGCGCCGCCTTCCCAAACCTGATCGCGATCGCGGCGGAAGCGGCGCCGGCATCGCGGCGCGCGACCGGGGTCGGGCTGATGTTCAGCGGCACGCCGATCGGGGGCACGCTGCTGGCGCTGTTCGTCGCGTCGCAATCCTCGATGGACTGGCGCGCGATCTTCCTGATCGGCGGCACCCTGCCGATCGCGATCGTGCCGCTGCTCACCGTCCTGCTGCCCGAATCCGAGGAGTTCCGATCGGCGCGCGCGGGCGGCGCGGGGATCGACGACGTCGTGCCCGCGCGCGAGGCGCTGTTTGGCGGCGGGCGCCTGATCGCGACCCTGCTGTTATGGGTGAGCTATGCCTTCACTCAGGTCGTCGTCTATCTGCTCAACAACTGGCTGCCGACGCTGATGGTGGAAAAGGGCTTCACGCCGCAGCAAGCGGGCCTGATCTCCGCCTTCGAGAACGCGGCCGCGGCGATCGGCTGCATCGCCCTGACCGCCATCGCCGATCGCGGCTTTCTCGGCCGCGTGCTCGCCGTCACCTATGCCGCGATCGCGATCTCGCTCTGGGCATTGGGCGTGATCGACGGGCTGACGGCGACGATCGGCGCGGGGATCGTCGTAGGATTCTTCGCAATTGGCGGGCAGATCGTCCTCTATGGCATGGCGCCATCGGTCTATCCCACTCTGTCACGCTCGACCGGCGTCGGCGCCGCGGTGGCGTTCGGCCGGATGGGCGCGATAGCGGGGCCTTTGATGGCCGGCCATCTGCTCGCCATAGGCTTTTCCCCCGCGACTGTCCTGATCGCGGCCATCCCTTGTGCGATCCTGGCCGGAACGTGCGCGCTGCTGCTGGTGACCACACGAATGGCATCGAGACTCGGCGAAAACAGTGCGGCCGGGTTGTAAAGATCCGATTTTTCGGAGTTTCGCAAAATCCGGTGGACTGGCGCGAGCCGCTGAAAGCAGGGGCTTGGCGGAGACGGAGGCAATCTCCGCGATGGCCGCAAGCCTTTTAAGAATCGAGCTTTTCTGCTAGGTAAGTGCCCGTCAGTCAACGCTTTTTCAAGCCGCGGTGGCGCGGTTTTCGGCCGCATTAGTTCGCTTCGGATCGCCGAAATCCGCGACTCAAATGGGGTTGCAAATGGGGTTGCTGGATTTGGCGGAGCTCGGAGGAGTAAAACTGTGTCGCGGTCCATTCACAAACTCACCGCTCGACGCGTTGAAACCGAAACGCGGGTCGGAAAGCACAGCGACGGCGGCGGTCTGTCACTTCTGATCACGAAGGACGGATCAAAACGCTGGGTCTACATCTGGGACCGCAATGGCAAGCGGCGGGAGATGGGGCTTGGCGCCGCCGCCGACATCGGCTTAGCAAAGGCCCGCGATCTCGCAGCAGCGGCTCGACAGCTTCTTGTCGAAGGAATCGATCCGCTCGAAGACCGTCGCGCGCAAGAAGCGGCTGTAGTCGAAGCCGCTCGCGAGGCAAAACTTGAGAAAACGGGGCCACTGCTGTTCGGCCCATTTGCCGATACGTACATCGACACTCACGAGGAGGCCTGGAGAAACCTGAAGCACCGGCAGCAATGGCGAAACTCGATCCGGACACACGCGAACGCGCTTCTTAAAAAGCCGGTCGGCGAGATCATGGTCAATGATGTGGTCGCAGTTTTGATGCCGATCTGGCGATCAACCCCCGAGACGGCAGGACGGCTGAGGGGCCGGATCGAGAATATTCTCGATGCCGCCAAGGCGGCCAATCACATTGCCAGTCCGTGGGAAAACCCGGCGCGTTGGAAGGGCAACCTTATCCATCTGCTTCCGCGGCGACGGTCCAAGAAGGACGTCAAACATCATGCCGCCATGCCTTTCGAAGACCTCCCGGACTTCTGGCGTCGGCTCCGCCAGCAACCAGGATCGGCAGCGAGAGCGCTCGAACTGACCATTCTATGCGCCACCAGAACCAGCGAAACCCTCAATGCGACATGGTCCGAGTTCGACTTGGACAGCGCGTTGTGGACCATCCCGAAAGAGCGGATGAAAATGCACGTCGAGCACCGTGTTCCGCTATCCAATTCGGCCGTCGAACTGCTCCGGGCGACCGCTGCAAATTCCAATCGACCGCCCGACGCATATGTGTTCGCGGGGCAAAAGCGTGGCCGCCCGCTTTCGAACGTATCGATGACCGCGGTACTCAAGCGCATGCGCCTTGGGCATCTGACGGTTCACGGTATGCGCAGCACGTTCCGCGATTATATGGGTGAGTTGACCAATCACCCCGAAACCGTCGTCGAGCACGCGCTGGCGCATCAAGTCGGCGACGAGACGTCGCGCGCTTACCGCCGGGGCGATGCGCTGCTCAAGCGGCGCGTGGTGATGAACGACTGGGAGGCCTACGTCACAGGCTCGCGCAAAGTACCCAAGTCGAAGGTTGCGAAGCTGGTTCGCCGGTCTGCAAAGGCAGCCTAATCCGTAGAGGTGATCCCGGCCACCCATTGGGCGATGTCCCGCTCGCTCCAACGGACTGCCTTCGCGCTGATACGGTGGGGCCTTGGGAAGTGACCCTCGGCAATGAGCGCATAAATCTTGGTCTTGCCAAGCCCAACGCGGGTCTTCACCTCTGTCATCCGGAGCAACCGGTCGGCGATTTCGTCGTTCATGGTGCCTTTTGCGCGAGGCCTTCGCGCGCCTTCGCAAACCCCCGATCGCCGGCGAGAAATGCAGCAAGCATGTGGGGCACAAGTTCGGTCAATGGTTCAGACTGCCCGTAGATGTCATTGTAGATAACAACATAGTCCGCGAGCGCGCGGTGAAGGTCAGGTGGCACCATGATCGTCAGTTTGACTGGCGTACGATCAGGGAGCCTGCCGAGCTTGAGGTCGACCATCGTTATCTCCCCGCCATTTGCCAGGGTCGAAGTACGATATCTTTTTGCACGACCACCCGCAGGGGCCAGCCCGGCCGCACCCGGATCGTCGGCTGGATATTGAGATTGTGCATGACGAGCTGATCGCCGGCGCGCGAGCCACTCTGCTGTACGGACTCACGGATCGCGCGGACGAGATCGCTCTCGCTGCTGCCGAAGCTCAGTTGCGTCCCAACCCCGAGCAGCGTCGATAGCGCGACGCCCTTTAGGAGCTGCCAGGTGTGAACATCGACCTTGTCGGCGAGCCCGGCGTAGCCGGCGGTGTCGGTTGCCGGCACGTTGTCGATCCGGATCGACGAACCATCGGGCAGGATGATCCGTTGCCAGACGACCAGCGCGCGCCTCTGACCGAACGCCACAACGCTATCGTAGCTGCCGATTAGCCGCGAGCCCTGCGGGATCAGCACTGTTCTGCCCGTCACGCTATCATAGGCGTTCTCGGTCACCTGCGCGGTTACCAGCCCAGGCAGGTCGGAGTTCAGCCCGGTGATCAAGCTGGCCGCGATGACGCTTCCCGCGCTCAGCGTCCAGGGCGATACGGGCGCAACCAGCGCGTGCGGATTAATATCGTCCGCCTCGCGCTTTTCGGCCAGGAAATCCGCCTTGCGCTGCTGCTCATTCGGATCGCGGTCGGGATCGAGCGCCAGCTTTGGATCGGACGCACCTTCAACCGTGGCGAGCGCTGCCGGCGTGGTTCCGGCCGCAGGCACTTCGGCGGACCGGTTCGCGCCCGACATCTGCATCATCACGCCGGATTCACGCGCAGCCTTGCGCACGGCGGTGAGACGTTGCCGCTCGACCTCGGCTGCTTGCGCCGCCTGATCCGGGGCGGCGGGCGGAACAGGCATATCCAAAGACCGCTGGCGATCGAGGATGGGCTTGCCGAGATCGCCGGGTAGTGGCGGCCCGAGCTGCGGCACCTCGCCATAACTCTTTGGCGCGCCGGCAAGAGCATCGACTGGCGGCCTTGCGCTGCTTTCAGCGCGATCGTCATTGCCTGCCACCATCCGGAACGTCGCGGGCTTGAGCGCAAGCCAGGCGGCGCCGACGATCGCTGTCGATCCTAGTGCTGCAATGGCGATAACTGCGCCGCGCCGGAACCGGACCACGCGGCCGGGCGCGCCGCGGAGCACCAGGGTTTCCGGATCGGCCTTGGGAACGGCTTGAGCGGTTGTTTCCTCCGTCATGACGCCCTCCGCTTGGCGTGGCGGCGATCACTGCTGCCGCGAACAATCCTCACGACGGCCTGCTTCTTCTGTCCCAGCCGTAACTCGGCGGCGTCGAACAGACGATCGACCACATAGAAGCGCCCGGCGACGCGGTAGTTGACGAGCTGCGCTTCATCGTTTGGCCCGACCACGAACAATGGCGGCGCCTCGCCGACCGCGATGCTCGCCGGAAATTCGATGAAGGTCTGCCGTCCGTCGTCGAACGCGCGGAGCGGTCGCCATGGCGGATTGTCGCCGGTGATCGCATAGCCGAAATAGAGCCGGTCGATCGCGAGCCCCGCTGCGATCGGGGCTGCCGCACGTTCCTGCTCGGCAGCGCGCCGGATCGCGATCAGTTCATCCTGCGGATACGTCCAGGAGATCGCGGCCATCGCTGTCGCGGCCGTGCTCTCGAGCTGGAGATGATAAGTGCGGCGATCGGTCGTGATGACGAGATTGGTGCTGAGACCAGCCGCGTACGGCTTCACCAGAATATGAACCCGCTTCGCTTCGCCGCTGCCGCTGGTCGTATCCCCCACTGTCCAACGCGCCGTATCGCCGGCGGCGACGGAAATAACGCCTTCGCCCGCCTGCAGGGCGATGTCGGTCACCCGCTCCGGCGCGGCATAGAGCCGGTAAAGCGCGCCGTCGCTGAACGGATAGATCTGGACGGCATTGACGAACGCTCCAGCTTGAGGCTCCTGGATCGCTTCGCGGTTGGCGGTGCGCACCCGGGCTATCGACGGCGAGGAGCGCCTAGCTCGGTGATGGAGCGGTCTTCGAAGTGCTGGCGCCGCGGCCTCTACGACCGGGGCCGGCCTGGGTGTGGCGACGACCGGTGACGGCGTCGGGTTGGCACGCTGCGGGGCGCTGACCTGGGCATGGACGGAATTGGCGCCGACCAAAATGGTCGCCGCGAGCAGGACGGCTTTCATTGGGAAATCTCCTGTTGGGGCTGTGCAGGTGCGGCGAGATTGGGATCGAGCGGCGAGCCGAGCGGGATGTTCGATTGCGGCGGCGCGGGAGTGGTTATGGGCGTCGGCGGCGCTGATGTGCTCACCGATGCGTCGAGCTCACGACTCCAGTCGATCGCATCGACATAGAGCCCGAGCGGATTCTTCCGGAGCGTGTCCGCGTTATTTGGCGGTTTGACGGTCACTGTCAGGATTGCGGTCCAACGCGAGGTGCTCGCAAGGCTGCCACGTTCGAACGCGCTCTCGACCCATTTCACCTGGAACGAGGTGTCGGACGCCCGCACGACGCTGGTAACCTGCACCGACACTGTTTTGTCGCCGATGTCCGCGAACGGATTGGCCGAGCGCGCATACTCGCCGAGGAACAGCGCGCCTCGCTTTGTCGCGAAATCATAGGCCTGGAGCCAATTCTCGCGCATCAACACCGGATCGAGCGATTTTCCGCGGATGTCGGCGACGAACCGCGCCAGGAACCATGCGATCTGCGGGTCGGTCGGCCGATAGTCGGTGGCGACGGGTGCAACGGCGCGCGCTTCACCGAGGTTATCCACTGCCACCACATAGGGAACGACGCGGCTCTGCATCGATTGCCAGACCAGCGCGCCGGATAGGCCGGTTGTCAGGAACAGTCCGCCGAACGCCATCAGCCGCCAGTTGCGCGCCTGAACGCGAGCCGAGCCGATCCGCTCGTCCCACATCTGGCCCGCACGCTGATACGGCGTTGCGGGTTCGGGCGTTCGCCCATAACGCTGTACTGCGCGCTTGAATCGCATGGTCAGTCCCTTTCTTTTATGTCGGGGGTGGCGGAGGCGCCGCCGCGGTCGCCCTCCTTGAGGCTGTGATAGGCAAGCTGGCGGTGATGCCGGGCGGTCTGCTCGGCGCGAAGATTACGCGCCCAGGTGGGAGCGGATTCTGCATTGCCGGTGCCGCTGCCACCGCCGCCGGACGACGATGATGAACTGGTCGGGCCGTTGAGCGCAGACCAAGTCGCACTCCGGCCGCGTTCGGCAGCCGCGCCCAAGCCCAAGGTGCTGCTCATTTTCTGTGCGGCTGCGCCTTTCGCGGCGGTGGCCATGCCGCCGACGCTCGACCCGCCGGTCTCGCGGCCGAGTTGCGCGGCGGCCGATGCCGCCGAACCCATCGATGTGCCGGCGCGGATCGCGCCGAGCGCGCCACCGGCGACACCGCGTGCGGCAGCAACGGCGGCCCCACCACCCATCGCGAACGCCGCGCCAGCGCCGATAGCTGTGCCGACCGCAGCGCCAGCGCCCAATTGCGGCGCACCCGCGACCAGGCCTGACGCTATGCTCGGACCGAAGATACCGAGGCCGAACAGCGCAAGGCTCGCCAGCACGAGGCTCATCGCCTGGCCGATATCGGGTTCCTGCCCCTGCAAAGCGGCAACGAACTGCGAGAAGAAACCGGAGCCGATTCCGACGATGACGGCGAGCACCATCACCTTGATGCCCGACGAGACGACATTGCCGAGCACGCGCTCGGCAAGGAAGCTGGTGCGGTTCCACAGCGAGAACGGCACCAGCACGAACCCGGCGAGCGCAGTCAGTTTGAACTCGATGATCGTGATGAACAGTTGAATCGCGAGAATGAAGAAGGCGAGGATCACGATCACCCAGGCGATCAGCAACACCATGATCGTGATGAAATTGTCGAAGAAGGTCGTGAAGCCCAGCATCTGCGATGCCTGGTCGAGCAGCGGCCACGCTGCGGTGAAGCCCGTCCCGGCGAGTTTGCCGGGCTTCAGGAGATCGTCGGCGGTCATGCCGCCGCCACCCGCGGTCAGCCCGAGACCCGCGAACGAGCGGAAGATGATATCGGCGAGCGTCGAGAAGCTGCCGAGGATGAAGGCGAACGCGCCGACATAGAGAATCTTCTTCAAGAACCGGCCGAGGATGTCGTCCTCGCCGCCCATCGCCCAGAACAGGCCGGCGAGCGTGATGTCGATGCCGATCAGGACGGTCGTGAGGAAATGAACGTCGCCGCCGAGCAACCCGAACCCGCTATCGATGTAACGGATGAAGGCCTGCATGAATTGGTCGATGACGTTCAGATCGTTCACGGCGTGTCAGCTTTCGTTCGATTTAAAATTTGTCGCGGAGTCCTGGCGGCCGTTGGAGGCGCAGGCCCAACAGGACTCCGCGACGAGGAGACGCCGGCCGGGGAGCAGGAGCCGGCGCCGCCTCAGCTCATCTCGGCGTGTAGGCTTGCCCTGTGCCGAGGAACTTTTTGGTCGCGGTCCGCGCCTCTTGTTCGGCTTGCACGCGGCGCGCGGCTTCGGTGGCATCGGCGCGGTATTGCGCGGCCATCAGAGTCTGGATTTGGAACTGCTGCTTGGCGGTGAGCGCCAGTAACTGGTTGGTTGCCTGTTGCGCTTGCAGCGATCCTTCGGCGCCTTGGCTCCGCGACACGATGTCGGACAATGTCTGCGCGTCGGCGGAGACGTTCTCGACCACCTGCGACTGAACGGTCATCGTCTGACGGAAGGCGTCCATGCTGGCGTCGAGGCGCGCACGTGCCCCGATCACTTGGCCATTTATCCGCAGCGCCTGACCGAAATCGCGCGGGTAGAGCTGGCTGAACTGCTGGTCGAGTCCGGAGACCTGGAACCGGATCGCTTGCGCCTGCCCCATTAACCGGTCGATCTGCTGAAGGTTCTGGGTGATCGCCTGGAGCTGCGGGAAATCGATCCGGCTCAGGTTCTTGGCCTGGTTGATCAGCATTGTCGCTTCGTTCTGGAGCGACTGGATCTGGTTGTTGACCTGTTGGAGCGTGCGCGCGGCGGTGAGCAGATTCTGGCTGTAGTTGCTTGGATCGAACACCGTAAACTGCGCGTGCGCCGGTGTGCTCGGCACGGTCACGCCCATGACGAGCGCGCCGGTAGCGCCCAGGCCGAGCGCGGATGCGATCAGATATTTTCGGAATCGGATACGCATTAGACTTCTCCTTCACTGAGGGTTTGGGAATTGGGAAAATCGGCGAGCAGGCCGGCGGCCCAGTCGATGCCGGTGCCACTCAGGAAGCGGGCGGCGAAATCGGCGGCGCCATGCTGGGCCAGGGTCGCGTCGATGCGCGCCTGGGTCGCGGGGTCGGAGGCGCCGCACAGCGCCAATGCGATCGGCCCCAGCCCCAGTTCGAACAGCCGGTTGCCGCGTGCGGATTGAAGGTAATATTGCCGCTTCGGCGTCGCGTGACTGACCAGCTCGATCTGCCGGTCGTTCAACCCGAACCGTTCATACGCGGCACGGCTCTGCGGCTCGATCGCGCGATCGTTGGGCAGCAATATGCGCTGCGGACAGCTTTCGATGATCGCGGGTGCAATGATGCTGTTGGCGATATCGGCGAGCGACTGGGTCGCGAATACCACCGCGACGTTCTTCTTGCGCAGCGTCTTCAGCCATTCGCGGATGCGCGCGGCGAACAGCGGATGGTCGAGGAAGATCCAGGCTTCGTCGAGGATCAGCAGCGTCGGCCGTCCGTCGAACCGCTCTTCGAGCCGATGGAACAGGTAGGTGAGCACGGGTGCTACGACACCGGCCTGCCCCATCAACGCCTCGGCCTCGAAGCACTGGATATCGGCGATGGCGAGATCGTCTTCGGCCGCGTCGAGCAGGCGGCCGAATGGGCCTTCGAGCGTATAGGGCGCCAGTGCCGAGCGCAGCGCGGTTGATTGCAGCAGCAATGCCAAGCCGGTCAGCGTGCGTTCCTCGACCGGCGCGGTCGCAAGGCTGTTCAGCGCCGACCAGATCGATTCCTTGATCTCGGGCGTGACCGCAACATGCTCATGGGTGAGCAGCGCCGCGATCCATTCGGCGGCCCAGGCGCGTTCGTCGCCGCGATCGATATGGCGCAGCGGCTGGAACGCGATAGCGCGCGCCTCGTCGTCATGGTCGCCACCAAGGCCGAGCGCATGGTGTGCGCCACCCATCGCCAGAACCGCGGCGCGCGCCGAAAATCCCTTGTCAAATACATAGACCTGCGCACCAGTGTAGCGTCGGAACTGAAGTGCGAGCAGCGCGAGCAGCACCGATTTGCCGGCGCCGGTCGGTCCGACGATCAGCATATGGCCGACGTCCCCGATGTGCGTGCTGAGCCGGAATGGGGTTGAGCCGCTGGTCTCGGCGTAGAGCAATGGCGGTCCGTCGAGGTGCGTGTTGCGCACCGGTCCCGCCCATACCGACGACAACGGCATCAGATGGGCCAAGTTCAAGGTATGGACCAGTGGCTGCCGGACATTCGCATAGACATGGCCGGGCAGCGAGCCGAGCCAGGCTTCCACCGCGTTGACGCTTTCGCGGATCGTGGTGAAGCCGAGCCCGTTGACGATCCGCTCGACCGCACGGACCTTCTCGTCGGCGCGTACGCGATCTGTGTCCGCCACGGTGATCGTCGTGGTGAGATAGCCGAACGCGACATGATCGCCGCCGAGCGCTTGGAGCGCGAGATCGGCATCGACCATCTTGTTGTCGGCGTCGCTGTCGAGCAGTTGGACGGGCTGATTGTAGATGACCTCGCGCAAGAGCGCGGTCACCGACTTGCGCTTGTTGAACCATTGGCGCCGCAGCTTGGTGAGCGCCTTGGTCGCGTCGGTCTTGTCGAGCGCGATGAAGCGCGTGACCCAGCGGTAGCCGAAATCCTGATGGTTGAACGCGTCGAGGATCGCAGGTCGGCTGAGGTTGGGAAATCCGAGAATCGTTAGCGTGCGCAGATGCGCGTCGCCCAGCTTGGGTTCGAGCCCCCCCGTGAGCGACGTGTCGGCAAGCAGACCGTCGAGATACATCGGCGTCTTGGGCACCGCGACGACGTGGCGGCGCTCGGAGATCGTGCCGTGTAGGAAGGTCAGCGTCTCAACGTCGTCGAGTGCCCGAACCTCGGGCATGAAGCCGGATAGCAAGTCGAGAGCGCGATCGGTTTCGGCGACGAACGCGGCCAACGCCTGTCGCCAGTCGCGGCCCTTGTGGTCATCGCTGCGCTCGACCAGCGCGCGACCGGCGGTATCCGCCTGATCGACGGGCGGCATATATAATAGAGTGAGGTGATACCGGCTCTCGAAATGCTGCCCGGCATTCTCGAATCCAGCGCGACGCTCCTCATCGACCAGCCACGATACCGCATCAGGAAACTCGCTCTTCGGATAGCCGAGCGCCTCGCGCCGTTCCGCCTCGAAGTGCAGCGCCCAGCCGGTGCCGAAGCGCTTCAAGACATTGTTGGCGCGCGCACAGGCGGAGATCAGCTCGGCCTCGGTCGCGGATTCGAGATCGGGACCGCGGAACCGCGCGGTTCGTTGGAAGCTGCCATCCTTGTTCAGGACGACGCCGGGCGCGACCAGCGCCGCCCATGGTAGATGATCGGCGAGCCGGTCGGCACGGCTTCGATATTCGCGAAGCATCAGCATGCGAGATGGCCTTTCTGACGGAGATGGCGGGCCAGAACGGGCGCGAAGTCGGGATCGCGCTTCGCCGCGAACACCGCGAGCGTGTGGCCGAACGCCCAGACCACCAGCCCGGCGATCCATTGCTGCAAGCCCAGACCAAGCGCCGCGGCCACCGTGCCGTTGACGATCGCGATTGCACGCGGGGCGCCCCCGAGCAGAATCGGCTCGGCAAGCGACCGGTGCAGCGGGGCCTCGAACCCCTCGATATGGGCGCCTGTCCCGATCACGAGATCAGCGCCCCGCCGCCGAAGCTGAAAAAGCTGAGAAAAAATGAAGAGGCCGCGAAGGCGATCGACAGCCCGAAGATGATCTGGATGAGGCGCCGGAACCCGCCTGCGGTATCGCCGAACGCGAGCGTCAGGCCGGTGACGATGATGATGATCACCGCGACGATCTTGGCGACGGGCCCCTGGACCGATTCCAGCACCTGCTGGAGCGGCTGTTCCCAGGGCATGCCCGTGCCGGACGCCTGGGCATTGGTGGCGAAGGTCAGCGCAAGGCCGAGCGCCGCGCCGACGAAAAATGTCGAACGGCGGTCTGGAATCCGGGAAAGGCGCATGGTCATTCTCCTGGTTGGGGGTGTTGGTCGGGGGTGAGGTCGATGAGGGCGTAGCCGCCATCGGGATCGACACCGGCGACACGCGCGATCGTCTCGATGCGGCGGGCAAGCCCGCGACCGGCGATGAACGCGATCATGTCGATCGCCTCGGCGATCAGCCGTCTCGGCACGGTGGCGACGGTTTCCTGGACGAGTTGCTCGAGCCGATAGAGTGCGGACGCCGCGCTATTGGCGTGGACGGTGGCGATGCCGCCGGGATGCCCGGTATTCCAGGCTTTCAGCATGTCGAGCGCTTCGGCGCCGCGAACCTCGCCGACGATGATACGGTCGGGACGCAGGCGCAGCGTCGAGCGGACCAGATCGGCCATGCCGACGATGCCGGGACGGGTGCGGAGCGCCACCACGTCCGACGCGGCGCATTGAAGCTCGCGTGTGTCCTCGATCAGGATCACCCGCTCGTCGAGATGCGCCATCTCGGCGAGCAGCGCGTTGGCGAGCGTAGTCTTACCCGAGCTGGTGCCGCCAGCGACGAGGATGTTCTTCCGATCGACGACGGCGAGGCTCAGCAGCCGGGCCGTGTCGGCCGACATGATGCCGTCGTTCACATAGTCGATCAGCGTGTAAATTTTTGCCGCAGGCTTGCGGATCGAGAAGCACGGCGCGAGGCTGACCGGCGGCAACACGCCTTCGAACCGCTCGCCTGCGCCCTCGCCGTGCGGCGGCAGTTCCGCCGACACGATCGGCGATGCCGCATGGATCTCGGTGCGGGCGTGACTGGCAACTAGGCGGATAATCCGCTCGACCTGTGCGGGATCGTAGCGCGTGCCGGTATCGATGCGGCCCTCGCCCAATCGGTCGAGCCGCAGCGCGCCGTCGGGGTTGACCATGACTTCGATGACGGCGGGGTCGGCGAGCGCCGCGGCGATGGTCGGTCCCATCGCGGTGCGCAGCATCGCGCGGCGACGGTCAGAGGACAGCGTGTCCCTCATGGCCGTCCCTCGATCGACTTTGGCGCCGGGGATGCCATCGTGCGCTGGCCGCTGGCCAGCGCCTCGCCGACGCGGGCGACGAACGCATCAAACCGGTCGCGTCCCACGGCGCGAGCCACATCGTCGCCCTCGGCGAGCGGCGCCTGCACCATCAGCTCATATCGAATGAACAAGGCGAGCGATTCGAGCAGGACATGGCCGTCGCGCTCGACCCGGCCGAGCGCCATCGACAGCCGGTCGAGGCGCTGGCCGAATTTGTTCTCCAATTCGCTCGCGGCCTGCCGGTTCAGCCAGGCGGTGAGCGCATCGGCGAGGATCGCGGACTTGGAAGCGCCGGGCTTGGCGGCCAGCGCTTCGAGCCGGGCGCTCAGATCCTCGCCCAGGAAGAGCTGGTGCCGAATGCGTGGGAGGCGGGCGGATGCCATGTCAGAAGCTCGGCAGCGCGTCGTGATCGCGCCCCGCCCCTTCATTCACCGCATGCGCACGAACCACCGTCCCGACGCTACGCGCCTGATCCATCATGCGCTTGTCGGCGGCGGGATCGACATCGTCCTTGTCGAGTCCAAGCAGGTCGAGTTGTTTGGGCGGCTCGGGCTTCGGCGCCACTTCCGCGGCAAGGCCGGGATGACGTTGCTGCTGCAGGCCACCTTCATCTTTGTCGGGTTTCGCCGCATCATCGGCGCGTTCCAGGCGCGGATCGGGCTTGCGGACGAAGTTGCCCCAGTCGTTGCCGCGAGGTTTGGGCTTGTCCGCATAAGGGCCGTCGGCCAGCATCGGCGGCGGGGCGACGCGGGCAATGAAATTTCGATCTTCGAAATAGCGGAGTTTCTGCGCGCGGATCGGCGCCAGCCCGGAGACGAGCACGATCTCGTCCGATGGTGGAAGCTGCATCACCTCGCCTGGCGTCAGCAGAGCGCGTGCGGTTTCCTGCCGGCTGACCATGACATGGGCGAGCCACGGCGCGAGCCGGTGGCCGGCATAGTTGCGCATCGCACGCTGTTCGGTTGCGGTGCCGAGCGCGTCCGAGATACGGCGAGCGGTGCGTTCGTCGTTGGTCGCGAACGCCACGCGCACATGGCAATTGTCGAGGATCGAATTGTGCTCGCCGTAAGCTTTCTCGATCTGATTGAGCGATTGGGCGATGAGGAATGCACGCACGCCGTATCCCGCCATGAAGGCAAGGCTGGTCTCGAAGAAATCGAGGCGGCCGAGCGCCGGAAACTCGTCCAGCATCATCAATAGCTTGTGTTTGCGATCGGCTGCTCCCGCACCCTCAAGCTTCTCGGTCAGCCGGCGTCCGATTTGATTGAGGATCAGGCGCACCAACGGTTTGGTGCGGCTGATGTCCGATGGCGGGATCACGAGGTAGAGCGACGCTGGCTGCGCTGCCTCGACGAGATCGGCGATGCGCCAATCGCAGCGCGACGTGACCTCGGCGACGGTCGGGTCACGATACAGACCGAGGAACGACATCGCCGTGGACAGCACGCCGGAGCGCTCATTGTCGGATTTGTTCAGCACTTCGCGCGCCGCCGATGCCACGACAGGATGCACCGTCGGCGCGTCCTTCGTGCCGAGATGATTGGTGGACATCATCCGTTTGAGCGTCGCGACGAACGGTCGCTGCGGGTCTGACAGGAACGTCGCGACGCGGGCCAGCGTCTTTTCCTCTTCGGCGTAGAGGACATGGAGGATCGCACCGACCAGCAGTGAATGGCTGGTTTTCTCCCAATGATTGCGCCGCTCGAGCGCACCTTCCGGGTCGACAAGGATGTCGGCGATGTTCTGAACGTCGCGGACTTCTTTTTCGCCGCGGCGGACTTCGAACAGCGGATTGTAATGCGCCGATCGCGCGTCGGTCGGGTTGAACAGCAATGCATGGCTGAAATGTGAGCGCCAGCCGGCGGTGAGCTGCCAGTTTTCACCCTTGATGTCGTGTATGACCGCCGAGCCGGTCCAGCTCAGCAACGTGGGAACGACCAGACCGACACCCTTGCCGCTGCGCGTCGGAGCGAAGGCCATGACATGCTCGGGCCCGTTGTGCCGGAGATAGCAACCGTGATGACGACCGAGAAAGGCGCCCGCATCGCCGAGCAGTCCGGCGCGTTCCATCTCGCGAACCTCGGCCCAGCGCGCGGAGCCATAGGTGGTGACTTGACGTTGCTGCCGGGCGCGCCACAGCGATCCAGCGATCGCCGCCGCGCAGCCGATGAACCCGCTGGCACCTGCGATCGCCCCCGCCTTGTCGAAGACATGTGGAGCATAGGCGTCATAGTGATACCACCACGGGAAAATCGCCCAGGGGCGATAGACGGGCGTGTGGAACAGGGTGAACCACGGCGCACCCAGCTGCGGCTGATAGGCCAGCATCGCCGCCGCCCACTGCGTCGCCACCCACACGCCTGCGATCACGATCGCGAACACCACGATGATCTGGCCGATGAGCAACTTGGTCGGGGTCATGTGGGGCTCCGCCCCGAAGGGCGGTACGGCCGCTCGGGTTCATGCCCGCAAGGATCAGCTGGATCGCCGCTCACGAAAATCACGGTCTCGACGCGCCACTGCGCGGCTTGAAGCGCCGAGGGCCGCAACGAAGTGTTAGGCATTGACCTTCTATGGTGGTATCACCATAGGGATGGTATGAGTGACGACCTCAGATCATTGGCCTGGATCGGCAACAGCCAGAAAGAACTGCGGGCGTTTCCGGAGGATGTGAAGGACGTGATGGGATACGCTCTCCACCTCGCCCAGACCGGTAGCAAGCATGATGCCACCAAGCCGCTCGCCGGGTTCGGCGGCGCTGGCGTGCTCGAGGTGGTCGATGACTATGACGGCGATACCTATCGCGCCGTCTACACGGTGAAGTTCGCGGACCGGGTCTATGTTCTGCATGCCTTCCAGAAGAAGGCGAAGAAGGGGATCAAGACGCCGAAACAGGAGATCGACCTGATCCGCAACCGATTGAAGCTGGCCGAGGCGGACCACGTCGCCCGCGCCAAAGGAGACAGGTAATGAGCGACGACGTGATCCATGAAGGCAGCGGCAACGTGTTTGCCGATCTGGGTTTTGCCGATCCGGCGACGCACAAGCTCAAGGCCGAGCTGGTGCGCAGGCTCGACAGCATCCTTAAGTCTCGCGGCCTCAGCCAGAGCGCCGCCGCGCGACTGATCGGAGTCGGTCAGCCAGACCTGTCGAAGCTGCTGAACGGGCGGTTTCGTGAAATGTCGGTAGAGCGGCTGCTGCGCATGCTCACCCGGCTGGACTGCGATGTCGATATCAACGTGCAGTTCGATGGGCAAACGGTGGGTGACGCGATCCATCTGGATGCAGTCGCCGCCTGATTGGCGGTTTTCACGCCCAACTCGCTGCACCTCCGCCACCGCCGTGGTCAATCCGACATTGCGCCGGCACGGCGTGATGGATTCGAGTGCGAAGCGGGTTAAAGTACCAGCAGGGGGAGCATCCGAGATGTCAATTTCGATCAACGGTCTAAAACGTCTGCGGGGTTCAGCCCGTGGCCGATGACGTCCCGGCCGAGGCCGCCCGGCAATTCCAATTTGTACGGGCCGGCGACGCCCCCGCAGCACCGCTCGAATGGGGGAAGGGCGAGGAGCAGGTTCGCAAGGCAGTCGGCGAAGCACTGAACGCGCGCAACGTCGCCTTCCTGCTGGGCGCCGGCTGCTCCTCGCTCGTGGCGGGCGGCAAAGAGCGCGGCATCCCGACGATGGCGCCGCTGGCAAAGGAGTTCTGCCACGTCCCAACGCCTGAATACGATGACGATCTCGAGCTCGTGCAGCCGCCTGCGTGGGCGCTCGTCTCCGAGGATGTGGATTTCCTGGAGAAGCTCGGTGCGAAGTTCGATGACACGGAGTATGCACGCAACCTCGAGCGCCTGATGGAGCTGCTGCACAGCCTGCGTTTCGTGTTCTCGCGCAGCGACAGGCCCGAACACAAGGAACGCAATGTCAAGGTTGAGGCGCTGATCGGGAAGGTCCAGGACTTTCTGTGGGAGCGATGCACCGACGGGGCTTTCGCCCATGGCGATGGCGCCGTCCTCAAGCTGTACGAATCCTTCTACCGCAAGCTGATCATGCGCGACCGCTCGCTGCCGCGGCCATGGGTGTTCACGACCAACTACGACCTCTTCAACGAACGCGCGATGGACCGTCTCGGTCTGCCCTACGCGAACGGGTTCTCGGGCGTCGTCGAGCGCCGCTTCAATCCAGCGACCTTCCGATACACGCTGGCCGAGCAGCTCGACCTGTCGAACCGGAAGTGGTCGGCCGTCGATGGGTTCGTCTACCTTTGCAAGGTACACGGCTCGATTAGCTGGACCGAGGACGACCATGGCCTCTTCCCGGTGCGGGAGACCTGGCCCCAGGACGCGCCCAGCAAGGTCATGATCTATCCAACGCCGGCCAAGCAGAACTCAAGCCTCGGATCGCCGTACGCCGACTTGTTCCGCGAATTCCAGTCGCGGATTGTACGGGAACAGAGCGTCCTAATCACGGCAGGCTTCGCGTTCGGCGACGAGCACCTCAACAACATTATCTACCAGGCGCTCACAATCCCGACGTTCCGACTGATCATCTTCGCCGACCCGGACTCGCTAGGGGAGATTGCCAAGCTCCGCGCGCTCAACGACCCGCGCATCTGGATCATTGGCGGCGATGGACCGACGGACGGTACCCGGGCGCACTACTTCGACACCGTCGTCGAGCGTTTCCTTCCCCAGCGCCCCGCTGAGCGCATCGACGACGCGGTGAAGCTCGTGCTCGAAACCTTCGGCCGCAAAACGAGCGAGGGCGACGATGGGCTCTGACGACCGCCGCCGGGCGATCGGCAAAGTCACGTCTGTTGCGGCGGACCGGTTCGTCATCGAGATGCTGGGCGGCACCGACAACTTCACCGTCGTCGGTTTCGACGACCTCCACTACGTCGCCCGTTTGGGCTCGTTTCTTATGATCCCTGCTCAGTCGGAGTACGTCGTCGCCGAGGTCGTCGGCTTGCGTGAGCGGGACGTTGCCGGCGGAGGCGCCGGCGATGGGCAGCTCGACAAGGCGAATTCCGCTAAATACCTCGACGTAGTGCCCGTCGGGATGCTGCCGGCTGATGGCGACAGGAAGTTCCGGTTCGGCGTCTCCATTTTCCCTTCGCTCTACGCCGATGCGCTCTATGCCCTCGACGGCGAACTCGACCGCATCTTCGATACCGAGGCGGACGCCGTCCCTGCGATCGGGCACGACGGCGCCGACTGCGTGCCGACGGACGCCACCCGCTACCGGAACCTGGGCATCGGCCAGTCGGTCGTCTTCGAGGACTATGAGGTCAAGGTCAGGATAGACGACTTCTTCGGCGGCCACGTCGCCGTGCTAGGCAACACCGGAAGCGGAAAGTCGTGCACGGTCGCGGCGATCCTCCAGGCACTTTTCGAGAAGCCCGACGAGCACCACGCGCGCGGCGCCACGTTCGTCGTGCTTGACGTGAACGGCGAATACGACCGGGCGTTCGGCAAGCTTCCGGAAATCGCTGACATCGGAGTCCGGCGCCTGATCCTTGACGGCTCGGCGTCGATGGACCGGTTCCGGCTCCCACATTGGTATCTCGACCTGTCGGAATGGGAGCTGCTGCTGCAGGCCAGCGAGCGCACCCAAGTGCCGATCCTGCGCATGGCGTTGGGGCTGGCTACGCTGTTCGGCGCCGCGAACGCCGGTCGACTCAACGGGATCCGCAACCACATGCTGGCGACCTGCATCACGCAGATCCTTAGCGACGAGACGCAGCCCGGTGCCAAGCGGACGCGCATCCGCGGCATCCTCCAGCGATTTAGCACCGCCGAGATCAGTTCGGCGAAACTGGCCGCTTGGATCGGCGTCAACTACGGGAACATGGAACAGATCGAGGGCGCTTATCAATACTTGGCCGGCGGCGGGCAGAATCCCGGCTTCATCATCCCCGACCTGAAGCTCCCAGACTATGACGGCACGCCATTCGACTTCTCCGCCCTCGGCGACGCCATAGACCTCGCGCTGCTATACGAGGAGGCGCACGGCAACCGCCAGATCCGCGACTATTGCGCGCAGATGGTCACGCGCTTCAAGGCGCTTGAGGAACGCGGCGACTACCGCTTCCTGCGTCACGATGCCGTCGCCGCCGGCGACCGGCAGGCGTTCCTCGCCACGCTGTTGGGTTTGGACCCGATCGACGGCGGCCACACCAAAGGGGCGCAGATCATCATCCTCGACATGAATTCGGTTGAGGACGAGGTCGTCGAGCTGGTCAGCGCCGTGATCGCACGCATGATCTTCCGCCTTCTCCGGCAGGCCGATCCTCGCAACCGCTTTCCCGTCCATCTGCTGCTCGAGGAGGCGCACCGCTATGTCGCCTCCACGCCGTCCCGCCACGCGGTCGACGCGAGCCGTATTTTCGAGCGGATATCGAAGGAGGGGCGCAAGTACGGGCTGTTCCTGCTCGTCGCGTCGCAGCGTCCGAGCGAACTGTCGAAGACCGTGCTGTCGCAATGCTCGAACTTTGTCGTCCACCGGATTCAGAATCCAGACGACCTTTCCCAGATACGTCAGATGACGCCCTTCATTTCCGACAGCGTGCTGCGTAGACTCCCCTCACTGCCGAAGCAGCACGCGCTGGTTTTCGGAAACTCGGTCAACCTGCCCACCACCTTCAGGGTGCGGAAGGCCGACCCCCTTCCGGCGAGCGACGACGCGAAGATCGTGGACCTGTGGTTTCACGAGGCCGGGCGGCCGTCCATCCTCCCGCTCGGCCCCGCAGCGGGCGCTGTGGCCGACGATGATTAGCGGCCACCCCGACGAGATTATCGCAGCGTTGGAGGCGCAGGGCGACTTCCGGGTGCTGCGGCGGCTTCGACCGCCCGAGCCGATTTTCGAGGCGCCGGCCGGCACGCGCCGCGCCCTGCTCGTGGACGTCGAGACGACCGGGCTCAATCCGATTGCCGACGAGATCATCGAACTCGCTATGGTCCCGTTCTACTACAATGCAGACGGCGCGATCGTCGGCGTTGGTGAGGCCTTCAACGCGCTCAGGCAGCCCGCCTCGGCCATTCCGGCCGAGGTGACCAGGATCACCGGCATCGACGACGCGGCGGTGGCGGGCAGGTCGATCGACCCATCCGAAGTCGCCGCGTTCGCCGGCGGCAACCTGGTGATCGCCCACAACGCCTCGTTCGACCGCCGATTCCTCGAGCGGTTCTGCCCGGCGCTGGCGGAGAACCCGTGGGCGTGCTCGCTCAGCGAGATACGCTGGGCCGGTGAGGGCTTCGAGAGCGCCAAGCTCGCCTACCTCGCGATGAGCAGCGGCTTCTACTACGACCGGCACCGCGCCATGCACGACTGCCACGCGACAATCGAATTACTCTCCCGACCGCTGCCCGTGACTGGCGTCCCCGCGCTCGCCGCGCTCCTCACCTCGGCGCGGAGCGCGACGCTGCGGTGCTGGGCCCAGAACGCACCGTTCGAATCGAAGGACGTGCTCAAGCAGCGCGGATATCGTTGGAACGGCGGAGAGGACGGTCGGCCACGCTCTTGGTGGATTGACGTAAGCGAGGGCGACATCGAAGCCGAGAAGGCGTACTTACGCACCGAGATTTACAAGCGGGATGTGACCCTGCCGACCGCCGAGATCACCGCGTTTAACCGACATTCCGATCGTATAGCTCCCTCGGGCCGTGACATGCCCGTTTGACGCTATGACCATCGATCGCCCAAGGGCTTTGGAATTGGCGAGGGTACCAAAGTCAGCCGATGCTCGGTCCGTTTCGGCCGCGCCCGATCGTCCAATTGATCCCGTCGCCGCGCATGATGCCGGACACGCTCTTGCCGATGTGGCGTTCGAGCACCGGCCGCCACGGCACCAGCGTGAAATCGCGCGAGCGTTCGATCAGCGCGTGGCGGCCGCTGGACATCTCGATCGCGCGGCCGAATTTGCCGTCGATGTGATCGCCGGCCTTGGCCTCGACGAACGGTAGTCCCAGTTCGTCGGAGAGCTGGCCGGCGACGCGCAACAGTTCGCGCCGCTGAAGCGCCGCAATCATGTCGGGACGATAGGCGATCCGGCCATCCTGCTGCTCCGCGAGTTGTTCGGCGATCAGCCACTGCCGACGCAGGGTCTGCGCGGCACGGACCTCGCGGCCGAACCCGGCATCGCGGATCGGCTCGGGCGCGTCGGCCGTCAGCTCCTTGTCGAGCCAGGTCGCGGCATCGGCATGCGGGAGCCGGTCGAGCGGCACCGCAGACAACGTCTCGACCGTCACCGGCCGGTCGCGGCGCTGGCGCGCCTCAAACGCCGCGGCCTGGTCGAGATGGTCCGCGGCAATAATCCAGGTGCCATCGGGCTCGCGTTCGATGCTGCGCATGGCCCGCCGCATTGCTTCCAGCCGGCGGACATGCGTTTCGGCGAAGGCCTCGCTGGCCGTCGGATCGTGTTTCAGATGGGCGTCGATGTCGTAGTGGCCGCCGTTCGCCGCGGCGACCTCCGCGATCGTCCGATCGACCTGTCGCACGCCGCCCGTGCGCGGCACGATGCGCACAATCGCTTCGCGCGGCAGCGGCTCGTGCGCCTCGCCCTTTCCGAGCTCGACATAGTGCGTCCGCCCATCGATCCCGTCGACGATCAAGTAGTGACGATCATGCAGCTCGTCGGCGAGACCACGCAGTATGACACGGCCAACGATCGGCGCGGCGGCGCCGTCCGCCGGATCAAAAATCACGCGATCGGCGACCGCGCGCTCGATCCTTCGCGCGGTCAGCTCGCGCTGCATTGTCCTGATGATGTCGCCGCGTTCGCCCATCCGGCGCAGCGTGTCCTCGATGCCGTCCGCAATACGCCACCGGCCTGCTTCGAGCTTGTCCGCCAGCCCGAGCTGGCCCAGCTTCTGCAACCGGGCGGCGCGCAGCGATTGCTGGAACGGGTCGCTGTCGCTGGCGCTGACGATGCGGTTCTCGTCCATGTCGCGCACCAGCCGCCGGTCGATCGTGGTCAGCCGCTCGGCACCGCTGTCCTCGCGCAACCGCGCCTCGATTTCGAGATCGGTGCGTGGACCCAGGTCGAGCGTCGCCAGGCGCATCGCGCGTTCGCGAATGCCGTGGGAGATATATTCGCGCGCGATGACCAGATTCTCACCGCGATCGTCGCGCCCACGCAACATGATATGGCTGTGCGGATGGCCGGTGTTGAAATGGTCGACCGCCACCCAGTCGAGCTTCGTTCCTAGATCCTTTTCCATCTGCGCCATCAGCCGGCGCGCGAACGGTTTGAGGTCGGGATATTGATCGCCGTCCTCGGCCGAGACGATGAAGCGGAACTGATGACGATCATCGCCACAACGTTCGAGAAACGCCTTGCCGTCGGTGGTATCGTGATCGGCCGAATACAACTCGCCCGGTTGGCCTTCGCGAGTCACGCCGTCGCGCTGGATATAACGCAGGTGCGCCGCGGCCGCGCCGAGTCCCTTGCCCGCGAGCTTGACCAGCCGGGTCTTCACGACCACCCGGCGCGATCGAAAGGCGGCGTGACGGTCGCCCGACGCCAGCACCCGCGCAAGGCTCGCGCCGCGGCCGATCCGGCTGCCGTCGAAGCGGCGATTGCGCATACCGCTGCGCGCACCCGACCGTCGCGCGGCCGCGACGACCAGGCTCAGATATTTCTGCGTCCGTTTCGAGCCTTTGGCGCGCAGCCGGCCGAGGCGGGGTTCGAACTCGTCATCGTGCATCAGGCGACCTTCCCGTACATCAGGAATGACGCTCCCCGCGATGAACAATGGCGCGTCGGCGCAGCGCTTCAAGCCGTCTCGCGAAATCGCCCGGAAACCCGCGGAAATCCGCCATTCTCCAGCACCATGTCTCGCGGGAATTGACGCGATCTCGCGCAATCTCTCAAAAAAGGATGTGCAGACAAACACATAGCAATGTCGCGAGACATTGCCTTTCTCTTGCTATCCCTTCCTTCCCTCAAAGGCCGTCCAATCTCCTCACCATTCACGCTCACCAAGCGAGCCGAGGCAAACGAAAAGGAGCGGCGCCCGACCGAGCGTCGCTCCTCGATAGTCATCCGTCATCGCGTTGCGCCGAACGCCTGCTTCGCCTGCATCCGACCCCGAAATGTCCGCTTGCCCATCATGCCGTGCGCGTTGCCATCGCCATCGACGATCATCATCGCCACGAACCATTGGCCATCCAACCGACCGACAATCGCCACCCGATCCAGCTCGAAATCCTCATCGCCGGCGCTCTCATACGTTCCGATCCAACGCTCCTGTTCCCGCGCATCCCAGTGAAAATCGATCTCCTCGGCTTCCAGAAACCGCTGCGCCAATGCCTCTCCGGCACCGTGCCCAAACTCCATTTCCAGTCCCGAAACCAGCGCCGCCATCACCCGATCCGACGCCGTGCCAACGCTCTGCATCATGCTCATGACCTGCTCCTTTTCTCCCCGACCATTCGAGGACGACACCTCGACGACGGGTGGCGGAGCGGCTGTCAGGGCCGCTGGAGGCGAAGCCGGAAGCGCCGCGAAGCGGCGGCGGAGGAACCGATTTTGTTGCGCGGATACGAAAAGACTCGCGTGCGCAGCACGCTCCGGTTCGCAGCAAAATTGGAGGGGCCGCCGGCCTTGATAGGCGTTCCGGCGGCCGTCATACTGGGCCTTGCCGAGACGAGCCCCACCCCGCCAGCGTCCGAAGATCGACACTTATTGCTAGCGCAATTCTTGGCCGAGCGTCACGAACAGGCCGCTCGTGGATGCCTTTGCCGGTGGCATCGTCGCCATCGACTGCGCCTTCAACACGAAGAAGATCGCGGTGGACGCAGGATCGCCGGGTGACGTTTGCGTGGCCTCGCCGCCGGCCAGCGCCGTCAAATAGGCACGCGTTTCGTCCGGCAACGGACGTCCGGTTGAAAGATGATCGGCATAGCGCCCCGGTCCGGCATTATAGGCCGCGAACAGTCCGGGGTAGCCGAACCGATCATACATCAGCCGCAGATAGCAGCTGCCCGCGAGGATATTGTCGCGCGGATCATACGGATCGCGGCCGAGCGCGAGCCGTGTGCGCATATCCGCCCAGGTGGCGGGCATCACTTGCATCAGCCCCATTGCACCGGCACGGCTGGTGATCGGGTGACCGCCGCGCGTCGTCAGCCCGGCGCTTTCCATGCGCATGGCGCGTTCGATCCATGCGACCGGCATCCCGCAGCGCGTCGCCGCTTCGTCGGTGTAAGGCCGCCAGCGCATCACCGAATCGGCCGCGACCGAAGCGGTTGATGCAAGCATCAATGCCGCCACGAACATCACCATGCCCATAACAGCCGGGCGCGACCGATCACATCGCGGCGCTCGCTCGTCCCGAAATAACGGCCATCGAACGACGCCGGGCTGTCGGTCATGAGCAGCAGGAATTGGGTAACGCCGAGCCGCACGCACCCGCGCCACCACGGCATCGCGCGACCGCGGGCATCGATCTTGAGACGCTCCGTGACCGGTTTGCCGTTGACGAAAATGAGGTTCCCGCGCGCGCAAACCCGATCGCCTGGCATCGCAGCGACGCGCTTCACCAACGGCACGTTGGAAGGGAGATAGTGGCGTTTGGCGGCGAGCGAGCGATACGGTTCTGAGAGCCGCGCGATCACCATGTCACCCTTGCCGACGCCATCGGGGCGACCGACGCGGTAGAGGCCCATTGGTGCGCTGGCGCTGGCGTTCCAGACCAGCAGCGGGCGCGGCGGAACTGCGATGGTGGCCGCGATGCCGCACCCGAGCAGAGCGAGCGCGATGCCGCGCGCGGCGAGAATCCGCCTCTTCGCAGGGATGTTGCGGCGAAGATCAGCCATTGCCGGTCTCCCCCAGCGACCAGACATCGAGATCGTCGATATGGTAACGGATATGGCGGCAGTGCCGGCGGAAGCGCGGTCCGGTTCCGCCAGAGCGGTGTTCCTGAAGCGTGCGGGTAGAGATTCCCAGATAATGCGCCGCTTGTTCGGGGCTGAGGAAGGGCGAACCCTTCAGCGCACGCGCCGCGCGCGCATTCTCGTTGTCGTCGTCTCTCGCCATCATGGACCTCGCTCGTTCCAGGCGCGGCCTCGCGCCGCGCGTCGCGGCGATCGACTTGAACAATCGATGCGGGATCGGGGAGGGTCGGAATCGACTATACGCGATTCCGACCCCCCCCCCTTGCTGTAGCGACAGGATCAGCTCCCGCGCTCGCGATGGAGCGCGGGAGCCGCCGGCTCAATCGGCCGGGTTCCAGATGATCGCGAAGGCGTCGTCGTCGTCCTGGCCGGCGGCGCGGCCGAGATTGGCGTAGAGCCGCCGCGGGCCGAATTCGGGGGCGGCGAGCGACAGCGACACATAGTCCTTGCCGCTCATTTCGCCGCGCCGGACCCAGCCTGCGCCGACCTCGACCCCGCCCGCCGACACGCGGTAGTCGGGCTGGGTGTCGCCGGTCTTGCGGGTATTGGGCACGATCTCGATCTCGGTGCGGATCGAAAGCGTCTTGATCTGGCCCTTGAAGCCGTGTCCTTCGCGGGTGACATAACCGATGGCTGGCATTGTTCGTCTCCTTCACAATCGCGTGCGCGAACCATTCGCGGGCGATGGGCCGACCGTCGGAACGGCTGGAGCGGACCGGCGAACCGTCAGGCCGAAGCGTAAGCGGAGGACCGGAGCCGGGCTTATTTGAAGCGCAAGCGACCGCGAGGAGCCCGTGGCACACGGGCGGGGAAATAAGCCGCAGCGGCGATGGTTTCGGCGGGATGCGGCCGTTCCAGGTCATGGCCGAACGCCCGAATGGTTGCCCGCCGTTGGACGAACGATGCCGATTGCCGCCAGGAAACCCGCCCGACATGGCGCTCGAACAGTGACCCTGAGCTACGCACCTAACGGCGTGGCCTCGATGCCGGGGCAGCCTTGCCGCACGCTCGAGCTGCATGGCGGCGGTCGCGGACGTTGACGCGCTGGCGCGCGCAAGGGATGACAAACGGACAAAAATCGGATGCCACCGGACCTCATGCCCAGCGGCAAAAGGCACGCGCAATCGGCCCGCACGACAAGGACGAACCGCCATCATGGACGATCATGCCCGAGCCGATGACGCCGGCCTGCGCCGTGTGGTCGGCACGGTCGCGCTGCTCAATCTCGCTTATTTCGGGGTCGAGTTCGGGGTCGCGCTGCGGATCGGGTCGGTCTCGCTGTTCGCCGATTCGGTCGATTTTCTCGAAGACGCCTCGGTCAATCTGCTGATCCTGGTCGCGCTCGGCTGGACCATGCGGAACCGCGCGCGGCTCGGCATGGCGCTGGCGGGCATTCTGCTGGTGCCGGGGCTGGCGACCTTGTGGACCGCATGGGACAAGATCGGCGCGCCGGTCGCACCGGACCCCATGACATTGTCACTGACGGGGTTGGGCGCGCTCGCGATTAACCTCGCTTGCGCGTTAATGCTGGCGCGGTTCCGGCATCATGGCGGGAGCCTGACCCGCGCCGCGTTCCTGTCGGCGCGCAACGACGCGCTCGCCAATCTGGCGATCATCGCGGCGGCGATCGTCAGCGCGTTCGTCTGGCGTTCGGCATGGCCCGATCTCATCGTGGGTCTGGCGATCGCGGCGATCAATGCCGATGCCGCACGCGAGGTCTGGAACGCGGCGCGGCGCGAGCATCGCGCTGCCGCGTAAGCGGCGGCGGGCAGCCAGGTGCCCGCCGCGCCGCGCCGGGAGGAGAATCCGGGTCGGGCAAAGCCCGTCCTATGCCGCTAGGGGGCAAGACGGAGCGGCGGCACCGCGAAATCGGCAGCGGCGAAATGCGCGAGGATCGCGTCATAGCCGCCGAGCCGCTCGGCGGTCGCCCTGCCGATCACGACATAATCCTCTTCGTCGGCAGCGTAGAGCCGGACCTCTCCGGTGCCGGTGAACACCGCGCGTTCGGGGCCGAACTGGCCGGGATAGCCGCCTGACCAGCGCACGAACGGCAAGCCTTGCGTGAGGCAAAAGGCTTCGAGCGCATCGAGCCGCCCCCAGGCGACCTCATGCGCGTAGAGCATGAGCGGCGCGGCGTCGGGGAATTGCGCGGCGTCGAATGCGGGGCCGTCCCATTCGGTGGACAGCCCTTCGTCGGTGATGAGATCGACCAGTTGGTCGCGGCTCGTTGCGGCGAGATCGCCGCCGATGGTGATGGAGACGGAAACGCGGTCGGCCATGATGATCGCTCCTTCTCCGGCGCGCGACAGCCGGGAAGGCGGCGGCGCGCGGCCGGATTTCGAGGGTTCGCAAAATGGGGAGCGGCCGATGCCGCTCCCCAAAGGATCATGCCGCCAAGGGCACGGCGGCATCGTCGTCGTCGAGGTCCGGCAGCACCGCGACCACAGCCGGGGCGGCGGGGTCCGGTTCGTCATCGCCTCCGCCAGCGCGCTCGATCTCGCGCGCGGCTTCGGCCTTGGCATGGGCCGCGACCGTCCCGACGCCGCCGCGCGCGGTGTAGCTGGTCGGCGGGAACGTCATCCAGCGCGGCACCCAGTCGATCATCTGCTGACGCCCGTTGGTCCCGTCGAGATGGTCGCGGACGATGCGCTTCATCGTCTTGGTCTTCTCGTTCGCGTTGGCGGCGGCGACGGTTTCGCCCGCGACCTCGGCGACGATCCGGGTCAGCACCTGCTTGTCGCGGAGCAGCGCAAAGAAGGCGTCGTCGGCTTGCCAATAGTCCTCCATCGCCACGCCGATATGCAGCCCCACCGCCTCGACGGCGGCGCTGCCGCTGGCGAGCGTCTCGCCCATGACGATGGCGATCACCTCCATGACGACGCGGTCGGGCAAATCGAGCAACCGATGGAAGATGCCGACGACGCCGTAATCGTCGCCCCCACCCCCGATGCTGCCGCCGGTGACGGTCGGCTCGTCCTCGTCGAAGCCGAGAACCGCCAGCACCGCGCGGCGGCGCTCGTCGAAATCGGCCTCGGCCTTGCTGTTGTCGAGGCTGTCGCGCACCTCGTCGTTGCGCGTCGATTGCGGCTCGGGCTTGACGGTCCACAGGTGCGACCCGCCGATGGCATGGGCGACCATCAAGCGCAGCGCGACCCCCGGATGGGCGGTCAGCGCCGCGCGCACGGCGGCGTGGCGATGCAGGTCGATATAGGTCTGCATCGTCGAGGTCACCTCGGGCCGCGCGGGTTTCGCAGCCGTGCCGGTCGCGTCGGTCTTGGCGAGCCGCGCGGCTTCCTTGGCGGACACATAGCCTTCGTGGATCGTCACCTCGCCGCTGGCGCGCACGTCGATATAGACGCGCCCGCCCTTCCTTTTGCCCGCTTTCTCATATTCCCAGGTCGAGAAATGTTCGGACGGCGGCACGATGACCGCATCGGCCCAGCCTTGCTCGATGATCGCAGCACGGCGGCCCTCGATCGCGGTTTCTTGCGCGGTCCAGAACGCATCGGCGTCGGCGAAATAGCGGTCCTCGCCGAACAGGTCGGCGACGGTCGCAAGGCCGCTCGCCTCGACGTCGAACAGCGCGTGACGAACCGGGATCGACTGCCCGCCGAACAGCCACGCCTTCAACTGGTGGCCGGTCGGGAGATAGGCATTCTCGTCGTCGGCGAGCGCCAGCCATGATTTTTGCTGGCTCTTGCTGGCGAGCGTGAGGTGGCGGACGGTCGCGCGGTCGATTTCCTCTTTTGCATACATGGTGCGGATGCGTGGAAGGAGATTGCCGAGCGCCAGCACGCGTTTGACGGCGAGGTCGGGCAAGCCGAAGGTCGCGGCGATGTCCTCGATCTTGCGGCCTTCCTTGACCAACCGGGTGAAATTCTCCCACTGCGTCACCTCGTCGGGGTCGAGCCGCGCCATGTTCTCGATCATCGAGGCTTCGATCGCGGCTGCATCGTCGCCCTCGTCGAGGATCGCGCACGGCATCGGTTCGGGGTTGGGGTCGCCTGCCGCGCGGCGTTCACCAGCGACGATGTTGGCGGCGTGGAAGCGGCGGCGTCCGGCGACGATCTCGAACAGGCCGGGTCCGCAATTGGGGCGGACGATGATCGGCTGAATGACGCCGCGCGAGCGCACGGTCGGCAGAATGTCGGACACGTCGGGGGCCTTTTTGCCGTAGCGCATATTGGCCTTGCTGACCGACAGCTTGTCGAGCGGGATAAAATCGAGTTTCATCATTCTACTCCTAGTGAGTGCCGGTCCCGTTCGGTTGGAATCGGGGCGGGACCGGTTTTCGGGAAGCGGCGGGAACGCGCCGCACGTCAGCCGTCGCCCGGATCGGGCGGCGGAAGCGGGTCGGGCGCGAGCGTCCTCGCGCACAAGATGATTTCGGCGGCGGGGATCGACTCCGCACGGCGCGCGGTGTCGGCCCAGACCGACAGCGGGACGTCACTGTCGAAAAACAGATCGCGCTCGATGGTCAGCCCGAACGGCAGTCGCAGCCGTTCGATCTCGCCAAGGCTGAACGACCCGAGTTCGGGACAGCCGAAGCCGAGGTCTGCGAGCCCGAACAAGGTGTCGCCGTCGCTGTCGAGTTCGGTCGCCAGCCATGTCGCCGCGCCGATGGGATTGAACAATTTGACGACCGGGGCGGGGTCGTGACCGGGCGTGCCGATCGCAGCGGCGTCGCCGTTGGCGCGAAGCGCGGCGCGCTGCTCGGGGGTCAGGAGGATCATGCCGCGATCCTTCCCGTTTCGCGGTCGGCGTGGCGCGCAAGCAGCCAGTCCGCCGCCTTGGTCGCGGCGCTCGCCGCGCGGAAGATCGCGCGATTGTCCTCGCGCAGCACCTCAAGCCACGACGCCAGATAGTCGGCGTGGCGCACGGTCGGGACGATGCCGAGCGACGCGCAGAGGAACGCCGACCCCATTTCGGCAATCAGTTCCTCGCGCGCATAATCCTTAGTGCCGAAGCCGGTAAACAGCTTGCGGTCGAGCCGCGACGGGTGGCCGGTGGCGTGGGTCAGCTCGTGAAGGCAGGTCCGGTAATAATTGATCTGCTCGAAAAAGGCTGGTTGCGGCGGCACCTGCACGAAGTCTTGGCTCGGGACATAGAAGGCCCGGTCGCCGCCGATGCGAAAATCGACGCCACTCGCCGCGATAACGTGTTCAGCGACGGGCACGATCTCGCGTTCGGGGAGTGGTTCGGGGTCGGGCGCGAGGCCGGGGCGCAGCCCTTCGCATTGCGCGACGTTGAACACCGTGAAGCGTTTGAGGAAGGGAATCGTCTTGGCGTCGCCGCCGGTTTCGGCCGCGCGCGCCTTTTCGGCCTCGGGGACGAAGCGGTCGGCATAGACAACGGTGGTGCCGCGCTGGCCCTTCCTGACCGATCCGCCCGCCTCGAGCGCTTGGCGGAAAGTCAGCCAGCCCTGCGAGGGGAAGCCATGCTCGATCACGGCGCCCCACAGGATCAGGACATTGACGCCCGAATAGCGCCGCGCCGTGAGCGCGTTGCGCGGCAAAGCGGGGCCGGTGCCACCGGGTCGGCCCCACGGCTGAACCCACGGGACGCGCCCGGCTTCGAGTTCGCCGACGATCCGGTTTGTCACCTCGTCATAGAGGCTGGCGCGGGTCGGTTGAGGATCGCGCTGGCTCGCGCAGCGGGCGGCGGAAGCCGCACAGGTCCGGCGCTTGCCGCGCGCGCGAGGGTTGGTTGTATAGCGCATCGCTCGTCTCCTGCCCGCCCAAAACCGCGCATGGCCGCCCCGGAAAGCGGGGGTGGGCGGCACCATGCGACCGGAAAGGCCCGCCGCGAGCGGCGGGGGCACCCGAAGGGCCGGAACGACAGTGGAGGAGCCGGGCAACGCCCGGCTTGCCGACGACGCAGGCGGGCCTAGCAGGGAGCGCCGCCCACCCGCGCTTGCCCGGGAAGGCCACAGACGCGCCGCCGCGCTCGCGCGGCGACCGCATCAGGGAAGGGCGCAAGCCCGTCCCGCACGCCAGCCGATCGTCACCGTCAGGCCGAGACCCGTCAGGGGCTCGGTGGCGAGGGCGCGCCCGAGCCATAGAGCGGCGGTCGCGCGAGACGATCGCGCGAGGCGCCGGGTTCGTGCGGTTCGAATTGGCGATCGAAGACCGATCCGCCGCCAGCAACCGATTACCCTGGCTGGGCACTTATTTCGGTGCGTCTTTTCAGGTGCTGCCGGCTCCGCGGTCGGCGTGGTCGTCTGGGTGGACGGAGGGAGTTACTTGGTGGCGCCGGCCTGACAGCAAGCAGTCGCGCCGGTTGCCCGCGCGTCTTGGATGGGCGGACACGGAACCGTGCCGAACGAGCAGAACACGCAGCAGTCGCCAGCGTTTGGACGCAGTACCGCGCCGCAGCCCTTGCAGTCGTAGAAGAACTGGCAGGCATTGGTCGGCATCGTTTCGGTCTCGACATGACCGCAATGCGGGCAGGTCAGCGTCGACTGCAATTCCATCGATGGCCTTTCATTGGTCCGGTCCGGCGACGCGTCGGATCAGCGATTGCTGAGCCGCGCGGGATAGCCGATGTCGGTCGAAGCGGCGGCGATCTTCGCGGGCGTCGCGACCGACGCGTCATAGGTGACGCTAGCGGTCTTGGCGTCGAAATCGATCTTGACCAGTTTGACACCCGCGACGCGGCTCATCGCGGTCTTAACGGTAATCGGGCAAGTCGGGCAGGTCATGTTCCCAATCGCGAACGTGCTGGTCCGCTCGCTCGCGGGTGCGGCGAACGCCGCGCCAGCCGGCACAGTGATGATGGTCGCGAAACCGGCTATGCTGGCAAAGGTGGCGAGGGCAGCGCTGAGGCGTCGTGTCATACCATTTCTCCTAATAAAATAGCGGTGCCCACCACGCCAACGTGAGCGCGAGGGCGACAAGGACGGTCGCGCCCCACAACGCCGACTTGGTGATGAGCGACGATTCAGGACGCTCGCAATAACTGCCATCGATGCACTCGGACCGGCGACGAACATAAAGGTGCCAGAAGCCAGCGGCGAGGAACGCCAACGTCATCGCGACGAAATACGGCTTGTAGGGTTCGAGCGCGGTGAGGCTGCCGATCCAGGCGCCGGAGACGCCGAGCGTCACCAGCGCGAGCGGAACGACACAGCAAGACGATGCCAGCACCGCGCCGACGAGGCCGCCCGCGGCGAACCAGCGGCCACGGCCGTCGCCACCGTCCGGCGCCGCGTCCCGTCCGCTATCCAGTCGTGCGTCGGCCATCGCGCTTCGCTCTCGATTTCACTCGGGAGTGCTTGTACGCTCTGTAGTAGCTACAGGTTCAAGGGATTATTTCGATGGCGTTCGCAGCGGCCCACCATGCTCTCAAACGCGGCGCGCTCGCCAAGCGGTTCGGGTGCAATATCGAGACGATCCGATATTATGAGACGATCGCGCTGCTCGGCGCGCCCGATCGCACCGTTAGCGGGCACCGGGTCTATGCGCCGAAGGATCAGGCGCGGCTCGGCTTCATCCTGCGCGCGCGTGAACTCGGCTTCTCAGTCGAGGAATTGCGTAGCCTGCTGAGCCTGTCGGACTCGCACGCCTACACATGTGGCGACGTGCTCTCCATCACTGAACGCCATCTGGGCGACATCGGAAAGAAGATCGCCGATCTGCAACGGCTCGAACGTACGCTCGTGGACATGTCGACGCGGTGCGCGGGTGGCGACGTGCCGGACTGCCCGATCATGGATGCGCTGCTCTCGGATGGGTGATGGGCCACGCGCCTTGGCGGCGTGGCTAGTTTTGAATCAGGCGCAAAAGATTGCCATCGAGGTCGATGAGCGCTCCGACACGACTGCCCCCATGTTCGGTCTTGGGCGCGTACAGGCGCGGCTGGCCCAAGCATGTTTCGGGAATGTCTGCGCCCTTGCAGACCTCAAAAAAGAGGTCGAGCGCATTGAGCCGCAGGCAGCATCCCGACGACGTGGTCAGCGGATCGAGATCTGGGTCGGGAAAGAATTCGAGTGTGCGATCGCCGCGCGGAAGGTTCATCCAGCCGTTGTCGCGCCAGCCTTCGATGAAGCCCAAGGCCGCGTAGAAGCGCGACGTGGCAGCGAAATCGCGTGAGGGTAGATTGGGTGTGGTGTGATCAGTCATGGCGATTCCCGGCGGCAAACGATGATAACTGAGAACGCCCGCGGGTCCATGGCAATGCCACGGATCGGGTCGTCGTCCGAGGTCGGCGAAAGTAACAAATTTGCGGTTGCCAGTCGCAAGATTGGTCGGTGCGCATGCTTGCCAAACAGCATAATTCTATTATGCTGGATATATGGAATTAGAATCAGCGATCGCCGCGCTAAGCGCGCTGGCGCAAGTTACGCGCCTCGAGACGTTCCGGTTGCTGGTCCGTCATGAACCCGAAGGCCTTGCCGCAGGCGACATCGCCCGAAGGCTCGACGTCCCGCAAAACACCATGTCGGCGCATTTGGCGATCCTCGCCCGTTCGGGCTTGGTCCGATCCGAGCGCTACAGTCGCTCGATCATTTACCGCGCCGAACTCGATAGCTTGCGGATGGTGATGCTGTTCCTGGTCAAGGATTGCTGCGGCGGTCGCGCCGAGCTCTGCGCGCCGCTTGCCGATGAATTGCTCGCCTGCCGGGCGGCTTGAAAGGAATCAGACATGCCCGACCGCATCTTCAACGTGCTGTTTCTATGCACCGGCAATTCCGCCCGATCGATCCTTGCCGAGGGGGTTCTGAACAATCTCGGTGACAGGCTTTTCCGCGCCTATTCGGCGGGCAGCCGGCCCAAGGGCGTGGTCCATCCGATGGCGATCGCGCTGCTCGAGTCGAGCGGCATTGCGACCGAGCATTTGCGCTCGAAGAGCTGGGAGGAATTCGCCACCGCCGGCGCCCCCGTGATCGATATCGTGATCACGGTGTGCGACAGCGCGGCGGGTGAGGTCTGCCCGATCTGGCCGGGCCATCCGGTCACCGCGCATTGGGGCATCGAGGATCCGGGAGCGGTCGTGGGCGAAGGCGAGCGCCGCGCCTTCGAAAGTGCGCTGTGCTATCTCACCAACCGTATCAACCTGCTGCTCGCGCTGCCGATCGAGGGGATCGATGCATTGGCGCTCAAAGCCAGGTTGCGCGCTATCGGGCAGAGCGATGGCGCCACCGAAGTCGCGCGCATGCCCGCGCAATGACCGACGTCATCATCTATCACAATTCCGCGTGCGGGACGTCGCGCAACACGCTGGCGATGATCCGCAATGCCGGCATCGAACCGCATGTCGTCGAGTATTTGAAGACACCGCCAGTCCGCGCGCTGCTGGTCGAACTGATCGCGCGCGCCGGGCTGACGCCGCGCGCGCTGCTGCGCGAGAAGGGCACCCCTTATGCGGACCTGCACCTGGACGACGCGACGCTGCCGGACGACGCGTTGATCGACGCGATGATGGCGCATCCGATCCTGATCAATCGTCCGCTCGTCGTGTCGCCGCTCGGTGTCAGATTGTGCCGCCCTTCGGAAGCGGTGCTCGACCTGCTGCCAACGCCGCAACGCGCGGCGTTCACCAAGGAAGATGGCGAGCGCGTGATCGACGATCACGGCCAGCGCGTGGCCTGACGCGCCCGTCCAGAAAGAAGCACCCATGTCGACCACGACCCTCGTCACCGATCGAGTGCCGGCAAAGCCCGCGATCAACACCTTCGAGCGCTATCTGACGATCTGGGTTGCCTTGTGCATCGTCGCCGGAATCGGCCTCGGCCAACTTCTGCCGAAGGTCTTCATCGCAATCGCGTCGGCCGAGGTCGCGCACGTCAACCTCATCGTCGCTACGCTGATCTGGCTGATGATCATTCCGATGCTGCTCAAGATCGACTTCGCGTCCTTGGGCAGCGTGCGCCAACACTGGAAAGGGGTCGGCGTCACTTTGTTCATCAACTGGGCGATCAAGCCGTTCTCGATGGCGCTGCTCGGGACTTTGTTCATCGGGCATCTGTTCGCAGGGTTGCTGCCGGCCGGGCAAGGGCCATCCTATATCGCTGGCCTGATCTTGCTCGCCGCCGCACCGTGCACCGCGATGGTGTTCGTCTGGTCGAACCTGTGCGACGGCGAGCCGAGCTACACGCTGAGCCAGGTCGCGCTCAACGATGTGCTGATGGTGTTCCTGTTCGCGCCGCTGGTCGCGTTGCTGCTCGGCGTCGCCGCGATCACGGTGCCGTGGGACACGCTGTTGATCTCGGTCGGGCTCTATATCGTCGTGCCGGTGATCGCCGCGCAGATCATCCGCAGCACCGTGCTCAGGAGCGGCGGACAGCCTGCGCTCGATCGGCTGCTCGGGCAGATCGGGCCGGTGTCGCTCGTCGCGCTGCTCGCGACACTCGTGCTGCTGTTCGGGTTCCAGGGCGAGCAAATCGTCGCGCAGCCCTTGGTGATCGCGCTGCTCGCGGTGCCGATCCTGATCCAGGTCTATTTCAACGCCGGGCTCGCTTACTGGCTGAGCCGGCGGTTCGGGGTGGCATGGTGCGTGGCGGCGCCGGCGGCGCTGATCGGCGCGTCGAACTTCTTCGAGCTTGCGGTCGCTGCGGCGATCTCGCTGTTCGGCCTGAAATCCGGTGCGGCGCTCGCGACGGTGGTCGGCGTGCTGGTCGAGGTGCCGGTGATGCTCTCGGTCGTCGCGATCGTGAAACGGTCGCGCGGCTGGTACGAGCGCGGGGCGGCGGCATGATCATGATCAGCGCCACTCCGCTCGACACCGACTCCCACGTCCATTTGGCGGAGGCGCTCGCCGCTGCCGGCTTGCCGATCGCCGATCTCGATCAACCCGTCCGCAGCTTCTTCCGGTTCGATGCCGATGCAACCGTCGGTTTTGGCGGTCTCGAAGGCGAGGGTGCCGATCGGTTACTCCGTTCACTGGTGGTGCTGCCCGCCTTGCGGCATTGCGGCATCGGACGCGCGATCCTCGCCGCGCTCCAAACAGCGGCGCGCGAGCTAGGCGCGCAACGGCTGCATCTTCTGGCGACGACCGCCGCGCCGTTCTTTCGTGCCCACGGCTATTGCGATATCGACCGCGGCGCGGCGCCAGCTTCGATCGCCGGAACCGAACAATTCGCGAGGCTGTGCCCGGCCAGCGCCGCCTATCTCGTCAAATCACTGGAAAATCTGTCCTGATGCCGCTGCGCCCACTGACCGATTCGCACCTTCTGCCGGCGCTCGACCCGGCGTACGCGCTCCGAAGGCCGGCGCTCGGCCTCGGCCCGAACGACCCGCCGCCGCGCATCCTGTTGCTCTACGGCAGCTTGCGCCAGCGCTCCTTCTCACGACTGTGCGTCGAGGAAGCGGCACGGCTGCTGAGTTATTTCGGCGCGGAAACGCGCATCTTCGATCCGGCAGAACTACCGCTGCCCGATCAGATCGCCGGCGACGACCATCCCGCCATCCATGAACTGCGCCATTTGTCGATATGGTCGGAGGGTCAGGTCTGGTGCAGCCCCGAGCGGCACGGCCAGGTCACCGGCATCATGAAAACGCAGATCGATCACTTGCCGCTCAACATGGGCGGGATGCGTCCGACACAGGGCCGCACGCTGGCGGTAATGCAGGTTTCGGCGGGATCGCAATCGTTCAACAGCGTCAACACACTTCGCATCCTTGGGCGATGGATGCGCATGTTCACGATTCCGAACCAGTCGAGCGTCGCCAAGGCGTTCAACGAGTTCGACGCCGACGGACGCATGAAGCCATCGAGCTATTACGACCGGATCGTCGATGTAATGGAGGAACTCATCCGCTTCACCATTCTGATGCGCCCGCAAGCCGGTCAACTCGTCGATCGCTATTCCGAACGCAAGGCGGCCGGCATGCCGATCGATCCCGAACGGGATCTTTCCGCCATCGCCACCGCGCGCCAGTCCTAGCGCGCCTATCGCAGCGGTTCGCTGCGCCACTCCATCGCTATCTCCGCAGCAACGAGCGGTAACCGCCGCGCGCCATCGACACAGCATCGCGCACCAACCGTCGCACCCGCGAGCGCAGCGAATCCGACCGTCTCTTCCAGTCGCGCTCGACATGGTCGGCACCGAACAGCGCCTGGCCGATCTCGCGCTGGCCGGCCCCGGCGGCGAGCGCGTCATGGACACGCAGCAGCGTGAGCCATCGATCGAGGCGCGGATCGCGCGGGAACAAGGTGGCGGTGAAGCGGTGGTGCTCGGCTAGGTCGAGAAACCGCCGCAGCGGCAGGAGCCGGGCACGAGCGCTGGCGAGTCCGGCGATCCGGTAGAGAAGCAGGACGCGGCCGCCGTGCGCGAGGGTTCCGGCTTCGACATCGAGCCGGATGTGCCGCCAGCCGTCGGACAGGACGGCATGTTCGCGACCATCACGGTCGGCGACGACGGTCAACCACGGCGCCAGTTCCTCCAGCGCCACGTGATCGGGATCGTCGCGATCGACGGGCAGGACAGCCACGTCGAGGGTGGCAGGATCGAAATCGGCATGCCAGATGATCCGGGCCTCGGGTGCCGCGAGACCCGGATGCTCGGCGAAAGTGAAGGCCCCACTGGGTGGGGTCCGAATCAATAGCAGACCCGGCGTCCACGCCGCGGGTCGCGGTGCTCGCCCGCGTGTGCCAGGCGATATAGCCGGCGTCGCGCCGCAACCATTCCCACATCAGCCCGGCGCGATCGATTCCGCCGAGCCACGCGTAGAATTGTGGATCGCGCCAATCGTGTGGCCACCCGCGCGAAGAACCGCGTGTCACATAATGCTCCATATCGGAGCAGATTTGTTTGCCGACATGGCGGCGCGCCCATCGGATTCAGGATCGACCCAGCTCGGCTTCCAGTATTTCGCGCTCACCCATCATGTCGACATCGTCGCGGCGAACGGCAGCGCGATCCGGATCCACAACTACCCGGCGCGCTGGGCCGACTATTATGACGGGCGGGCGTTGGGCGTCTCCGACCCGGTCCACCGCGCCAGCCATGTGACGAGCGTCGGTTTCCGTTGGTCGCGAATGCCCAGGATGATCCCGTTTACGGTGGAGGACCGGCGCGTTCTGGCATTGGGGCGCGAACAGGGCATCGGTGACGGATTCACCGTACCGGCGAATGTTCCGGGCGAGGCGCTCGGATCGTGCTCGTTCGCCAACGAAGCCGGCCGGCCGATGCACGACGAGATGCTGCCCCTCGCGCAGCTCGCCGGCGCGTTCGCGTTCGAGGGCGCGCGGCGGCTCTGGTCGACGCGCGGGCACATCGCGACCCCGCCGCCGCCGATGCTCACCGACCGCCAGCGCGATTGCGTGCTGTGGGCGGCGCGCGGCAAGGGTGACTGGGAGATCAGCCGGATCCTGGGCGTTGGCGAGGAAACGGTGGCGCGTCACATCAAGCTGGGGTGCGCGCGTTACGGGGTGAACAAGAGGACATTGCTGGCGATCCGGGCATTGTTCGACGGAACGCTCACCTTCACCGATATTTTTCGGCGCTGATATTACCCTTTTCCGGAATAGCGCCTCGATGTTTCCCAGCCGATCCTTGGCCAGATCACGGTCAGGGAGCCCAGTTCATGCTGCACACGCTTCAATTCGGCACGGGTCCGACCCCGGACGGCGTGCTCCGTGCGATGTTCGCGGCGCGCAAATCGGTGTTCGTCGATCTGCTCAAATGGGACGTGCCGGTCCTCGAAGGCCGCTACGAGATCGACCAGTTCGATGACGAGTATGCGCGCTATCTGATTCTCGCCGATCGCGGCGACGGTCATCTGGGTTCGGCGCGGCTATTATCGACGATGCGCCCGCACATCCTCGACAGCCTCTATGCCGGATTGTGCGCGGATGCGCCGCCCAGAGGGACAAGCGTCTTCGAAATCACCCGCTTCTGCCTCGACCGCCGCCTCAGCGCAGTCGAGCGGCGCGCGGTGCGCGACACGCTGGTATGCGCGTTGGTCGATCACGCGCTCGCGCACGGCATCGCCTCATATACCGCGATCGCCGAAATGGGGTGGTTCCAGCAAATCCTCGCCTTTGGCTGGCGGTGTCGGCCGCTCGGTCTGCCGCAAATGGTCGACGGCACGATGCTCGCCGCGCTCAGCGTCGAGATCGCCCCCGACACACCCGCGCTGCTCGCCGCGGCCGGGATCACCCCGCGACCGGCGATCCACGCCGACGATACGCGCGAAGCCGCCTGATCCGGGAGATCGATCATGAACATCGCCACCGATAATGCCGCGACAGACTGGGCCGCCCACCTCTTGCGCGAAGGATGGTGCATCATTCCCGATGCGCTTCCGGCCGAGACGATCGCCGCGCTCGATGCCGATCTTGCCGGCACGTTCGCGCGCACCCCGTTTTGCGACGGCGGTTTCTACGGCGCGACGACCAAGCGGTTCGGGCGGCTGCTCGCTCGCTCGGAACGTGCCGCCGCGCTGGTCCAGCATCCGACCATCCTCGCCGTCGTCGAAACCATCCTCTCGCCGTGGTGCGACTGCATCCAGCTCAACACCACTCAGGCGATCACGGTTCATCCCGGTGCGCCGTCGCAGATGCCGCACCGCGACCAGGATATGTGGCGCGGGCCGGTCGGCGAGATCGAATATCTCGTCAACGTCATCTGGCCGCTGACCGAGTTCCGCGCCGACAATGGGGCGACGATGATGTGGCCGCGCAGCCACGGCGCGCAGGCGCTTGCGCCCGAGCCCGAGACCGAGCCGGTCGCCGCCGAGATGGCGCCGGGTTCGGCGGTCGTGTTCCTCGGATCGACGCTGCACGGCGCCGGCGCCAACCGGGCTGCGGATGTCCGCCGCGGCCTGGTGGTCGGTTATGCACTCGGCTGGCTCAAGCCTTATGAGAATCAGTGGCTCGCCTATCCGCCGGCGGTCGCGCGGCATTTCTCGTCCGAGCTGGCGGCGCTGGTCGGCTATCGCCAGCACCGCCCCAATCTCGGCAATTACGAGGGCCAATGTCCGTCGGTCCTGCTGAGCGACGAGGCCCATCGGCCGCTCGGTGCGATTGACGCGCTCCGCCCGGACCAATGCGCGCTCGTCGAGGACTATGTCGAGGGCCAACGGCGGCGCGCATGAACTCGGGGGCGACGGCCGAGCGCGTCTATGACGTGCTGAAGCACAGGCTGCTATCAGGGACGCTGATGCCGGGCGAGAAACTCGAACCGACCACGCTCGCCGACGAGCTCAACAGCAGTGCGACGCCGGTTCGCGACGCGCTGCACCGGCTCACCGGCGAGCGGTTGGTCGAGACGCGCGCGAGCGAGGGATTTCATCTTCCCCATATCCATGAACCCGCGCTGCGCGATCTCTATGCCTGGAACGCGCAACTGCTGCGGATGATGATCAGGTCCTGGCCGCGCGATGTGACCGCGCCGTCGGCGGACGATCTGCCGATCGACCTCGAACGCGCGACGCCGGCATTCTTCGCGCTGTTTGCAGTGCGGACCGGGAACATCGAATTCGTCGCGCAGATCGATGCGGCGAACGACCGGTTGTCGGCTGTCCGCGCGGCGGAATCGCATGTCCTAGGGTCACTTGAGGACGAGTTGCGAGCGCTGGCGATCGATTTCGATCACGGCGGCAGCGCCGCCCTCGCCAAGCGCGTGACCGCTTACCACCGCCGGCGCACGGCGGCCGTGCCCGATATCGTCCGCGCCTTGTACGGCGCCTGAAACGCCTCCGACAACATTCGCGATATATTCCGACTATTAAATTCGGATATTCCAAAAGCCGCCGTAGCTTTCCCAAGCCGCACTTCCGCGGCGAACGAGGAGAGTGTCATGATTGATCTTGGAATCGCGTCGGTCGAGACGCGCGGGTCGGACGGCAAGTTCAGCGACGATCAGCTGCACCAGATCGTCCCGGGCCTGTCCAACGACTGAGCGAAAGGCGCGCGGCTCACAGCCGCGCGCCTTTAAGCTCATGCTCCTTTCAATGGGATATGCACTGCGACCTGGCGTGACTTTCACGCGAACCGCCGGCCGGACGATATTCCTCGATCTGGAACGGGATCGATACTTCTGTCTGGAACCCGAGGCCGATCGGGCATTCATGGCGATACAGCATAAGCCCGAGGTCGATCCGGCGACGTTGGCACCGCTACGAGACGCGCTTCACGACGGCTTGATTACGGTCACGACCATGCAGTTGGTGCCGACTCCTTGTGCGCCTTTGCCATCGCCGACCGGAAGCGTGTTCGAGGAGCCAGCACGCGCGACGCCGCGTGAGATAGCGCTAATGGCTGGCCGGCTGGCGCTCGCGATCGCAGCATTGAGACTACGTCCATTCGCTCGCCTGCTCAACGGGATCGAGCAGCGCAGAAATCGTCAGTCCAAGCTGGCGCGGTGCCCAGAGGCAATCCTGCGCTCCATTGCGGGCGCGCTGCACCGGACATCGTTCATCGCATCGCCGCTCGATCGCTGCCTGCCGCGCTCGCTTGCCACGGCCCACAGAATGCTCGATCGTGGAATCGCCCCGACGCTGGTGCTCGGCGTCAAGCTGGGGCCCTTTGAAGCGCATTGCTGGGTGCAGCACGGTGCGACGCTTGTGAACGACCGGATCGACAACGTCCGACGCTTCGTGCCGATCCGCGTGGTATGATGCGCACGCGGTATCTTCTGATCCGCGCGAGCAAAGCCGCGATAGCCGGGGCGCGTGCGCGCCTCGCCGCCTATCTCGAACCTTCGGGCAGGTTTGGGGTCGTGACCGAACGCGATGACATTCTTGTCATCGCCGACCAGGCAACCATCGACCTGGGAGATGAGGCGATCGTCATCGGCGCGCTGTTTCAACTCGGTGGCAGCGGCCGCCTGTCCGCGCTCAGCCGCAACATGCGCGAAATGACCGCCGCCGTGCGGGGCGATTACCTCCTGAGCAGTTATTGGGGAGGATATGTCGCCATTCTGATCGGTCCTGACCCACGCCGGTGCGACATCCTGCGAGCGCCGATGGGAGATCTGCCTTGCTATTATGTCAACACGGCCGACACTCTCTTTGCCGGATCGGACCTAGACATCCTGATCGCCGCCGGCGCACCTTTAGCCGGAGTGTCCTGGCCGGCGATAATCCGTCATCTGGCGGCCACCGACATGCGGCGGCCCGAGACCTGCATTAGCGGCGTTCGCGAACTCGCCGGCGGTCAACGCCTTTCGACAACCGACGACGGCGGAACCATCGACGCACGGTGGTCGCCCTGGGACTGGGCAGCGCCCGAGCGTCAAATTTTCGACCCTACAGAAGCCATGCGTCGCCTGCGCGGCGCGATTGATCATAGCGTCGCCATGCAGGCGAGCATCCATGAACGCATGCTGCTCATGCTGTCTGGCGGGCTCGACTCTTCGATCGTCGCGACTGCATTGGCGCGGACGGATCGCCCATTCACCTGCGTCAATCTCGTTGCAGAGGATGCCACCAGCGACGAACGCAGTTACGCGCGCGCTGTGGCGGGCGCGCTTGGCTGCCCTTTGTTGGAGCGCAATCGCAATATCTCCAGCGTCGACTTGACGCGCTCGGACGCCGCGCGCCTTCCCCGACCGAGCGCACGAAACTTTACGCAGGCAACCGCGGCGATCGTTCGATCGGTGGTCGATGAGACGCGCGCGACCGCGGTGGTCCACGGTGGTGGCGGCGACAATGTATTCTGTTCGCTCCAATCGGCGCGCCCGGCGACGGATTGCCTGCTCGACGCGAACGCGGCCGGCCAGTTTTGGCCGACCGTCGGCACGATCGCCTCGTTGGCGCAGGTTAGCGTTTGGACCGTCGCCCTGCGCGCCTGGCGGTTAAAAAGGCGATGGGGACGGCATTATCCTTGGCCCGCCGATCTGCGGTTTTTGTCCGCCGACGCTGCCGCGGCGGTCGGATCGATCATCGATCATCAATGGCTAGATGCGCCGGAGAACGCCTCGCCCGGGAAAGCGGCGCATGTTGCTTTGGTCGCCCAAGCGCAAAGTGTGGCCGAGGGCGCGGATGTCGAGGACCCGGTCCCCAGCCTATCGCCGCTGTTGACGCAGCCGGTCGTCGAAGCTTGTCTTGGCATCCCCAGCTGGTTCTGGTTCGATCGCGACCGCAATCGCGCGATTGCTCGCGACACGTTTGCCGATCGGCTGCCGCCGCATGTTGCCGACCGTCGATCCAAGGGATCGCCCGATGGCTTTATCGCGGCGCTCTATGAGACGAACCGCCCGCTCATCCGCGCGCTCCTTGCCGATGGCGTGCTTGCCCGGGCTGGCCTGCTTGATCTCACGCAGGTCATGGCGGCGCTCGACGATCCGCGGCCGGTTGTCGGCCATGCGCATCTGCGCATCCTGCAATTGATCGATGCCGAAGCCTGGGCGCGCGGCTGGATCGATCGAGCGTGAGCGTGGCGTCAGCGCCGTGCCAGCGCGCGAAGCTGTCGCCATCGCATATATTGCGGACGTTTGGCGGGATCGGGGTGCTCGGTCGATCGCAGCCAGAAGTCGAACCAGTCGACATTGCGACGGTAGATCGCGAGGCGGTGCCGCGGCTGCCATTTGTTGTGATGCTCGTCGGGGAACACATACATTTCGACCGGCTTGCCGGCTTCGCGCAGCGCCTCGAAGGCCTCCAGCGACAGAAGATATTCGTCATCCGATAGCTGCATCAACAGTGGCACGTTGATCCGGTCGGCATTGAGCGCGAGCGACATCGGTGCCCAGAAGGCCGATTTGGATGCGTTCATCCCCGGATAGCCCATGGCGAGATTGGCATCGGCGAAGCGGATCCCATCCATCGTCAACGCGCTCACGGGTTCGATACAGCAACTACTGATCGCGGCGGCGGCGAAGAGTTGGGAATTGATGAGCGCGAACCGCACCGACGTGGCGCCGTCGCTGAGGCCGGTTATGCCAATCCGCGCGGGATCGACAGCGCCGGTCGCAATTGCGGCTCGCACCCCGGTTTCGAGCGACGACTGAAGACTGCGTCGTTCGGTCCAATCCTTGGTGCCGGCGGCAATAATTTCACGCGAGGTCATCGCATCGGGCGTCAAAACGGCGCCGGCTGGGCGCTCGATGCTGAGTACGGCAAAACCATGCGCGGCGAACAGGAAGATTGGATATTCATCGCCGGTGCCGCCGCGCAGGAACCCTCGGCTGTGATATTGGACGACGATCATCGGAAGGCGTTCGCCACGACGATAACTGGGTGGGAGGACAAGGTCACCCCAAGCTTCGAGACCTCGATCGTTGCGCCAGCGGAGGCGCCTGACCGATCCCAGGTTGATGCGGGAGAACGCCGGATTCGGATCGAAAATGACGGTCGATGCGCCGTCATCGGGATCGATCCGCACGACCCGTCGCGGCGTGGTCGCGTTTTCGCGCGTGCAAACCAGATCGTGTCTGGCAGCGACACACCAGCCGATCGCATCATCTGTCGAAAAAAGCAGCCGCGGTGCCGTCTTTCCTGGCTTCCAGCGGTACAGGGCGGTCGCCTCATTGCGCCATCCCTGTCGCCGGAGCAGGATCACGTTGTCGTTCGCTGGGTCACCCCAGACACCCGCGACATCGCCACCGCACGCCTTGGCCCGGCAGGTGCGCTCTGTGCCGTTGAGCGTCACGACGAATTGCGCGCCTTGCCGGCGATAGGAAAGCGGGATCAATCGATCGTGTTCCTGCATCAAGGGGACGGTCTGCGGCTCTCCTCCCTGTTGGTCTTCGGCCGCGGGGCGCGCGCGTTGCTCAGGCGTTGCCGGCCGCGTGCTGCCGTCGCGCGGATCGATCACGAACGTCTCGAGCGGCAGATGGGCGACAATCGGTCTCGGGCGCGGCCCGGCATTGGGCGTGATTCGATCGTCGTAGAGCCACCCCGCGTCGCCCTCGGCGTCGATCGCCGTTTCCTCCACGCGTTCGGCGGGCCTAGCTGAATAGATCAACCTTTTGCCATCGGCGCTCCACGCCACCGCTTCGATGTCGACTGCCGAGTGCGTTACCGCCGCACTGGTGGCGCCGCGTGTGCTGACGCGCCAGATCTGGGTGACACCATCCTCCCGCTTGAGATAGGCGATCCACTTACCGTCGGGCGACCATTTGGGGGTGACGACCTCCGGCGTTCCATAACTGGCGAACAACCCGCGGACATCGCCGCGATGCTGCAACATCGCGCCGCCCTCATCCACAACGCGCGGCGCGGCGCTCCCATCGACGGGCATGATCACCAGAGCCCGACAGTAACGGTTCTGGACTGGATCGGCGCGGCTGATCACAAAGGCCACCTCACGACCATCGGCTGACACGCCGAACGGGCTGGCGGCATTGTAAACCGAGGCATCGGGAAAGCCGATATCGCGCAGCCGCACCAGATCGTTGGCCGTGATCGAGCGCGTCTGCGGTGCGCTGATCTCATCGTCATGCGGGAGAATGTCGCTGCACCGTGCGTGAGCAGTTGCTGCCGTGAACATCCCGACAGCGCAAACGAGGAGGGCACGGGATAGCGACGCAACCGGCCACGACCTCACCATTTCTTGCGCACCGAGACACTGACGAACCGGCCGATTGCCGAATAGTTGGTCGAATCGTACGGCGCGTCGAAGAAGGACGTGGTCGCGATCGACGGAGGTTTGCCGTTTAATAGGTTCTGCACCGAAAGAACCAGATCGACACCCGCCAGCGGGCCGGTCTCGGCATCGGTTTGAAAACGGGCCGCCAGATCGACCGTCGTCAGCGAGCTGCCGGCGATTTTCGGGGTGCGTCGTATGTCCGATACACTCCCGACGTAATTGACGAAGGTCGAGAGCGTGATCGTATCGTTCGACCATGCCAATCCGCCGCGCGCTCGAACATGTGCCGGATTGAAGATCGTCCCGGCGAGCTGGACGATCGGCTGGTCGCTGCTCAGTCGCTGATCGCTTTCCAGATAGGTCGCGTTGAGCGTCGCATTCAGATGGTCGCCGGAGGATCCGATCCTCGTTTCGTATCGCAAGAAGGCGTCCAGCCCGCGGATCGTCTGACGACCGGCATTGATATTGCTGTCGTCGATGAACACAGCGACGGCGGCGGGATCGTAAGGACCGTCGGTCGCATTGCCGAACTCGGTCGCGCTGGCGATGATCGACGCGAGAAAGCTGGCGCTGGGATTGGGAAGCAACCTATCCTGGTAGAGCGGGTTGCTCAACGCCTGGCTGAGATAGGTGATCGGCGTCACGATCCGATCGCGATAGTCGATCGAGAAGTAGCTCAGCTCGAGGCTCGCCCCGGCGAAACGGCGCGGATGCACGTCGAGCGTAACGGACCAGGTCGTCGCGCGCTCGGGCTTGAGGTCCGCGTTTCCACCCTGCAGCACAATCGCGGTCGCGCCGGGAGGATAGTCGACCCCGCCCAGAATATCCGGCCCCGCCAGCACGACGTTGCGCGATTGATATTGCTGGTAGAGGGTTGGCGCGCGAAACGATTTCCCCCAGCTGCCCTTCAGCGCCAGGTCGGTGCTCGGCGCATAGATCAGACCGAGCTTGGGCGTGACGACATCCCCGATATGGGGATAGTGCTCGTAACGAAGCGCACCCGTGAAACTGAGCGCCTCGATGCCTCGCATCGACTGCGCCGGTCCGATCAACGGGAGGCTAATCTCGCTGTAGCCATAGAAACTTGCCTGCGCATGCGACACGTTGGTGGGAGCGTCGACGCCGTTGAAGCGGACAAGCTTGTTCGAGCGGTAGCCCCCGCCGAGCGCCAGCTTGACCGGACCGCCGGGAAGCGTGGCAATTCTCCCGTCCCCGCCCAGCTCGATCGATTTGGCATTGTTGCAATAGCAATTGCCGGCCGACACTCGAGGCGTGCCCGCGGAGTAGTTGGTGACGTCGTAATAGGTATGGTCCTGACCGTAGCTTCCGGTGAGAAAAATCCGCCACTCGTCTCCCGGTTTCCAGTCGATCGTCGGTGCGATGACGAGCGACTCTGCCGTGTTGTCGAAGCGGGCGCCGCGCTGCAAGATGTCGCCGGTGGCGTTCAGCGCGTAGGCCGAAGAACTGAAGCGCTTGTTGTACAGCATGTCGATACTGGCCTTCACCGACGCGCCGATACGCTGATGCGCACTTACCAAAGCGCTATGATTCTTGAGCGCGGGGAAGAGGGTCAGCCCGGGCCGGTCGCGGGTGTAGCTTCGGTCGTCGCCTGTGATCTGCGTGGTCCGGCCGAATTCATAGGTTCCGATGATACCGCCCGATTGCCAGCGCCGGCCGGCGATGACGCCATAGCGCTGTTCGAAATCACCGCCATCGGTCGATGTCCCGAGCCGCGCGCTGGTTTCGAGGCCGTCGAAATCGCGCCTGAGAATGATGTTGGCGACGCCGGCAACCGCGTCCGACCCATAAAGCGACGAGGCGCCGTCAGGGACGATCTCGATCCGGTCGATCGCGCCCAATGGAATCGACGACACGTCGATGGCCTGGCGCGATGCGCTGTACGACAGACGATGGCCGTTGAGCAGCGTGAGCGTCGCGTCGCTGCCAATACCGCGCAGATTGATCGACGCCGCGCCGCCGACATCGACGCCATTGCCGGCGGGCACGTTGTTGCCGACACCCGGATTCTGGCCGCCGCTGAAGCTTTGCGGCAGCGACCGGACGACATCGGCGAGGGTCGCTTGCCCCGCATCTCTGATTTGCTCCTGACCGATCGAAATGACCGGTGACGCCACCGGCGCGCCGCGAATGCGGCTGCCGGTGACGACGATTTCGGATTGGTCCGGCTGGAGCTCTGATTGCGCGGACGGCTTATCCTTCCGCTCGATGATGATATCAGAGCCGACTATCCGAACTTGAAGACCGCTTCCGGATAGTAGACGCGAGACGGCTTCCTCAGCGTTGAAGCGCCCGCGCAGCGGGGGCGCGACCTTGCCGTTCAAAAGGTCGGTAGCCGCCATGATGTTGCGCCCTGAGACCGCCGCGACGGTGCGCAGCGAAACCCCCAGATCCTGCGCGGGAAGATTGTATTCGTGCCAGTCGGCACGCGTTTGTGCGTGAGTTGGTGCCGCTATCGCAATAGCGAGCGCCGTTGCTGCGCCGTAACCGAAGCTCGAAGTCCTTGTTAACGTCATTATCGCCCCTCCCGCCGGGCACCTCCGTTGGGCGCCGCGCAGAGCGATTGATCCCAAAATAGGATTTTACCCCCCTCCCTCGATTCCAGTTGTCGAAGGTTTGCTTCGGGAGAGGGCGATTCCGCCGGTGCGGGTGGCTGTGGTGTCCAAATTTAAGGACGCGGCAATGGCGCGGGCGAATGAGGCGGGGTCTTGCACGTGATAGGCACCGGTGATCCTGAGATCGTTGAGCCTCGGATCGGCAACGCTGATCTTGGTCGCGTTGTAGCGATTGGCCTCGGCGAGGGCATCGCCGAGTCGCTCCGCATCGAAGGAAAGCATGCCCGAAATCCACGCATTCTCCGCCGCCACAGCGCGTTGCGGTCGCGCAATCGGATCTTTGGGGCGGAATGCTATCCTCTGTCCGGGATGTAGCCGCACTGTCGTGCGCGTACGGTCTGCAACGTCGGGGGCATATTCATGCACGTCGACCCTGCCGCGCAGCAGCGTCACGCTGATGCGACCGCCAAGCAGGCTCACGTCGAAGATCGTGCCCCGTGCCACGACCGTACTCGTGCCGGCGGCGACGACAAACGGGCGATCGGAATCATGCGCGACCTGGAAGCGAGCGCGTCCGCGGGTCAGGAATATTCGGCGCTCCTTCGGGCGGAACGCGAGCCGCACAGCGCTGTCGGCATCCAGCGTCACCACCGAACCGTCGGCCAGCATCAACGTGCGGATTTCACCGACATCCGATGCAAGCTGCGCGGGAGCAGGGTCACGACCGAGATCGAAACGAGCGGGGTTGTGCATCAAAAAGCCGAGTCCGATCGCCATCACGAGAGCCGTCACGGCGAACGCCAAGCCCAACCGGGGAGCAGATAGAATTTGTCGGGGCGCGGGCAACGCGCGAGATCGTCCGACTTCGGTTTGAGCGAGCAGCCCGGCCGTTGTCCATTGCTGTTCGAGGCATTGGTACGTGGCGGCGTTGCGCGGATCGGCGGCGCACCAGGCCTTGAAGGTTGCGCGATGCTGCGCGGCGTTGTCGCCGCGCATCCGCACCGACCATTCGTATGCCTGGCGGCGCACTGCCGCATCGGAGCGCGGCAAATGCACGTTCATCGCCCTTCCCCGAGAACGTCGTCGAGCTGCGCGATGGCGCGACTCATGTGCTTTTCCACGCGCTTGAGGCTGAGGCCGGTCCGGTCGGCAATTTCCCGATAGGTGTAGCCGTCGAGCCGCTGCGCCATGAAAATTTGCCGCGTGAGCGGGCGAAGGCGCAGCATCGCCGTCTCCAACCGAGCGAGCACGTCGCGTGCCTCCAGATGCGCCTGTAGATCGGGCGCGACGAGCGGCACGTCATCGGCCGAAACATGAAATGCAGCCGACCGCCGCGCGGCGGTTCGGGCGCGCTTGGCCACAAGATTGCTCGCGATGGTGCTGAGGTAGGCTTCGGGTCGTTCGACGCCGTGCGGCTGACGGGTAGCGGCTCCGATCAAGCCGGCGAACGCCTCGTGGACCAAATCGCGTGCTTCTTCGTATCCGACACGGCGCGTAAAATAGCGTAGCAGCCGCGGTGCCTGTGCCTCGTAGAGCGCGGCGAACGGCTTTCGTGCCACCACGCGATCATCCGGCGGTAGCGGCTCGTCGCTTGAGAGGGGGGCATGCGTCGCGAAGTCGACGAATGCGTCTTCGGCTGCCGTCCTCAGGCGCATGGCGCGGCCGAGCGAAACTGCGCGAGCGAACACGCACCCGCACCATCGATGTGGAGAGCCATCGCAGAATCCACGGCGACGCGCCGACGAACGTCGGAGATCGGGAACGGCCTGGAACGAGATCACCGCCTTTAGCCGAAACCGGCCTGGACATTGACGGCGACGAACCCGGATACAATGAATGGTCCGGACCAACTTCCAGTGCGGCAGTCCCGCGCCTCGGCACCGCGATCCGAGCGGTGCCCTTTAAGCTTATCGGCCGAACGGCCAATTGCAAGGACGGGCTGGAAGCTGCTGACCTCCGCTCGCCGGCCGCGCCTTCCACTTCGTCAATCCGCGCTTGCAACGCAGCCTGATAATCGGGAAGATCGAACAGGATGAGAACGGACCTCGACCATCTTCCGGAGCGAAATCGGCGCGATCTCGAGCGGATCGTCGAATTGCTGTTTGCCGAGTTCGAGGATGCGACAGCGCTCGCGACGCAAGACTGGAAGAAACAGGGGCGCATCCTCAAGATCGTGCTGTTCGGCTCGTTCGCTCGCGGCGACTGGGTTGCCGATCCGAAAGGCGGCTATTTCTCGGATTACGACATCCTCGTTGTGGTCAGCGACCGTCGCCTCACCGACACGATCGAATTTTGGGCGAAGGCGGACGACCATTTGACGCGCGCGGTGACGATCGAAAAATCGATTTCGGCACCTGTTAATTTTCTCGTTCACGACCTTGCTGATGTGAATGATCAGCTCCGCCACGGCCGCCCTTTCTTCGTCGATATCGCGCGCGACGGCGTTGCGCTCTATGAGATGGAGGGCTCGGAATTTGAGCAACCTCATCATCTTTCGCGTGCGAAGCGGCAATCCGAGGCGCAGCGGTCGTTTGAAAACTGGTTTTCTAAAGCTGGGACTGCCCTCAAAGGCGCACGCTTCTATTTGGCAGAAGGTGATGCAAACGATGCAGCTTTTCTGCTGCATCAGAGCGCCGAACGTCTCTACCATTGTGTGCTTCAGGTTCTGACTCTTTACAGCCCCAAATCGCACAAACTGAACTTCTTGCGCTCCCAAGCAGAGAGTCACGAGCCGCGGCTAATCCCAGTTTGGCCCCGCGATACGCGTTTCGGGCAGCGCTGCTTCGAGCTTCTTCGCAGGGCTTATGTCGATGCGCGCTATTCCCCGCATTACACGATCACGCCCGAAGAGCTTGAGTGGATCGGCGAACGGATTGAGCTGCTTCAATCACTGGTGCGCGAAATCTGCGAGGAGCGGCTGGCGCTCGGCTGATCGCGACGCAGCGGTGCCGGGCGATGAGACATGCTCGAGAACATGGGCCGACGCCTTTGGCCGCGAACGGCTTGGACATACACGTCGGCTACCCGGCCGCTGATGCGACCTCACACCCGCACTCGCCGGTGAACACAGGATCGGGTTGGGGTGAGCTCACAGGTTCGCCGCCTCAAGAAATTCGCGGAAAAGAAACATCGGTTCGATTCTCAGCGCACGAGCGATGGCACAGAATTCGATGAGATCGAGCTTTCGCTCACCATTCTCATATTTGGCCACAAATGACTGCGGCCGTTCTAACCGCGCTGCGACTTGCGCCTGTGTCAAACCGAGTGATGCACGCTTTTCCGCTAAAATCTTCTGAAGCGCACGTTGCGCTGGCGTGCGGAGACTCTTCGGCATTGGAGGCGCCCATAAAGGTGGGCGCTCCGTGTGATCCTGTTCTCGGATTATCCCATTTTAGGATTAGGTGAAGACGAGCGGTTGTTCGTATTCATCGATCAATCCGGATAGGACGGTCTCGCATCGAACAAGGTTCGATCTTCTTCAAATGGGAGGTGAAGCTCATATCGGTGGGATGATGTTCTTGGCTGCGGCGGCACGCTCGGGGGAACCAGTTCGGCGTGAGGACCCATTCCGCTATCTCCTGCCACGCCTTATAGTCGGGTCTTTTGGTCTGATCGCTCGTTTCCTACGGTGATCGGAACAGGGAAGTTACGATGAAACTAGCGCCTTTCTCCGAGCCACCCGCGATCATAGTAATCGGTGCCTCGGCCGGTGGCGTTGATGCAATCCGCACGATTGCCGGCTACGTTCGATGCGGCCGTGTATCTCACGCTGCACATCGGCTCGCACATCAAGACCAAGCCGCACGATTTTTTGCTGATCTACAAACGTCCTTGAACGGCGGCAATTTGGTCATTCCGATGGAGTTGCCTTGAATCTGCTTCGGCAGGCCATATGTTGACTGGGCGGACCGGGCCCCTCTGGCGGCTGTTCCTTGAACAACCGCGATGTCGGACCGCATCGGGTAGCTCCGGTGCAGCGTTCGACATGTTCCTGTTTCTGCATCGTAGCGCCCGATCGATCATCATCGATTGGAAGAGGCTATGAACACATTCAGCTATAGATTGACCGCCCTCCACCGGAAGCTCGACGACGAGATTCGCCGCGAACTCGGCCGGCGATTTCCGGACAGCATCAAGCTGCTCAGACTCAAGAAGCTGCGACTGGCGATTAAGGACCGACTCTTCAACCATGATCTTCGCACCAGGAGGGTCTGACGATGCGCAATCAACAAGACGTGGCGTCGATGACCTGCCCGGTGGACGGGACCGGGTTGGTGATGTCCGAGCGGCAGGGAATCGAGATCGACTATTGTCCCACTTGCCGGGGCGTCTGGCTCGACCGTGGCGAGCTAGACAAGATCATAGAGCGCAGCACCGCGCCTGCGTCCGCGCCGTCCGCGGATAAACCGCGGCATCACGATGGTGATTACCGCGACAGGAAGCATCACAAGCGCAAGTCGTTCCTATCGGAGCTCTTCGACTAACGGAGCTGTCGCCGGCCGCTTGGCCGGCGGCGCTTCACGCGCGGCCGCCTCCGACACCCAAAGCAGCCACTCCTCAGGTTCGGAAAGCGCCCCGGCGGATGCGCCGCATCATCCGGAAGCGTCAATCCTTACGGGACGCGTGCTCCTAACAAAGCACGGCCATACGGGGAATTGATCATTTCGGCTCGTCGACGAGATCGGTGATCGCCTCGATCACCCGGCAGTCCGAGACACGCCCGCCGTCGCAGCGAGCAATGATGTCACCCAGTTCTGCGCGGAGTGCGCTCAGGCGCGCGATGCGCTCGTTCACCGTCGCAAGATGCGCCGAGGCGATATCCATCGCCTCGGCGCATTCCTTCTCGGGCTGATCAGCGAGCGACAGCAAGGAGCGAATCTCATTGGTCGAAAAACCGAGGCTGCGCGCATTGCGGACAAACCGGAGCCGTTGCAGATGCAGACGTGTGAACCTCCTGCGGCCCGAGGCGCTGCGCTCCGCCGCAGGGAGAAGACCGATTTCTTCGTAGAAGCGGATCGTGTTTACCTTCGTGCCGACGCGACGCCCGAGCTCGCCGATGCTCATGATCTCGTTGCCGCCGCCACCGCTGTGTCGATCGTCGCTCTTGTCAATCGCTGCCGCCATCTTGTTCCTGCAATTCATTCGCAAAAGTGCTTGATCCTCCAGTGACTGGAGGTTGTAAAGCCGACTCATGGAAGAAAGCGTCGAGCAAAGCTGCGGTTGCAGCGGCGATACAAATAGGGCCGAGCGCGACGCGGCCTATCGTCGTGCGCTGTGGCTCGTCATCCTGCTCAATCTCGGCTTCGGGCTCGTCGAGCTTTTCGGCGGGTTCATCGCCGACAGCCAAGCGCTCAAGGCCGATTCGCTCGATTTTCTCGGTGACGGCTCGATCTCATTCGTGGGCCTCCTGGCGCTTGCATGGGGCGCGCGCGCCCGCGCGCTTGCTGCGCTGACCCAAGGCCTATTCCTCGGCGCGCTCGGCATCGCAGTCATCGGATTTGCGGTTTGGCGTTCTCTCAATGCGAGCGTCCCAGAAGGCGAACTGATGGGCGGGATCGGCGTCGCCGCCCTCATCGTGAACGTGTCGGCCGCGCTCATCCTCGCACGCTTCCGCGAAGGAGACGCCAATGTCCGCGCGATCTGGCTGTTCAGCCGCAACGATGCGATCGCCAACCTCGCGGTGATCATAGCAGCACTTCTGGTAATCCGGACGGGCCGCGCGTGGCCCGATCTGGTCGTCGCCGGAATCATCGCGCTGCTCTTTCTCCATTCCGCCTTCGAGATCGTCCGACATGCGCAGGCCGAACTTGGGGTGGGCCGCGGGAAGGGGCTCGTCCAATGATCGCCTCTCGCGTGCTGAAGCGCCTCCTCCTGCGGATGTTGGTCCTGGTCGCGGCGCTCGCGCCGGTGCCGGCATGGGCTAACGATGCCGACGTCCAGACCGCCTGGCGGCTGCTCGATTATGTCGGGGTGGATTATGCCGGCGCGGTCGCTGACGGGCACATCATCAGCACGGCCGAATACGCGGAAATGCAGGAATTTGCCGCATCCATCCAATCGCGTATCGCGGCGCTGCCGAGAACGCCGGAACAGTCTTCGCTCGTGACAGCGGCCGCGCAACTCCAGAGCGCGATCGCCGCCAAGGCCGATCCACGCACGGTGCGATCCCAGGCGGGGACGCTCGCCGATGCCCTGCTCAGCGCCTATCCGGTTCCGCTGGCGCCGAGCCGCACACCTGATCTGGCTCGCGGCACGCAACTCTATCGTGAGAATTGCGCCGCCTGCCATGGCATGTCGGGTGACGGACATGGCCCCAATGCCGCGCAACTTGACCCGCCACCGATTGCATTCTCCGACCGAGCGCGGGCGCGGCAGCGCAGTCTTTTCGGGCTCTACCAGGTGATCGGTCAGGGAATCGATGGAACGGCGATGCCGAGCTTTGCGCAGCTTTCGTCCGACGATCGCTGGGCGCTGGCCTTCCATGCCGGTGCGTTCGCCTATCCCGCAGGTCTCGCCGACCGTGGCGAGCAGCTCTGGACGTCCGATCCCGCGATCCGCGCGCGCTTTCCCGACCTTGCTGCGCTCACGCGCGCCACACCGGCAGCGCTCGCGGCGGCCATCGGAGTCGAGAAGGCTGAAGCGATCACGGCGTTTCTCCGTCGCAATCCGGACGCGGTGACGAGCGCCGGTCCTACATCGCTCAGCGTCGCACGAGACAAGCTCGCGCAGGCCGTGGCCGCGTATCGGAAGGGCGATCGGACGGCTGCCAAGGAACTGGCGCTCTCCGCCTATCTCGATGGGTTCGAGCCCGTCGAGCCGTTGCTCACGGCGCGCGACGGAGCGCTGATGGCGCAGATCGAAGAGGCAATGGGTGGTTTCCGCGCCGCAATCGATGGCGGGACACCGGCTGATATGGCGGAGCGTCAAGCGCAGGTGATCGGATCGTTGCTTACGGATGCCGAAGCCGCATTGTCGCCGGATCGCGCAAGCGCCGCATCGGCGTTTCTTGGCTCCTTCACAATCCTTCTGCGCGAGGGCCTGGAAGCGCTGCTGATCGTAGTCGCTATGATCGCATTCCTGCGCAAGGCTGATCGCAGCGAGGTGGTTCGCCATGTTCATGCCGGCTGGGTCGCAGCGCTCGCGGCCGGTATCGCGACCTGGGCGGCGGCGACCTATCTGATCGGGATCAGCGGCGCGAGCCGTGAGCTGACCGAAGGATTTGGCTCGATCTTCGCTGCGGTGGTGCTGCTCTCCGTCGGGATCTGGATGCACGGCAAGTCGCGCGCCGACCAGTGGCAGCGCTATATTCGCGAGAAGTTGGACAAGGCGCTTTCGGCGCGCTCGGCCTGGTTCCTGTTCCTGCTCGCCTTCGTCGTCGTCTATCGCGAGGTGTTCGAGACGATCCTCTTCTATGCGGCGCTCTGGACCCAGGGTAATGGCGGCGCAATTCTTGGCGGTGCCGGCACCGCGATTATCGTGCTCGGCGTCATCGGCTGGGCGATGCTGCGCTACAGCCGCAAGCTGCCGATCGCGCAGTTTTTCGCCTATAGTTCGGCGCTGATCGCCGTGCTCGCGGTGGTGCTTGCCGGCAAGGGTGTCGCAGCGCTCCAGGAGGCTGGCATTGTCGACATCGCGCCGCTCGCTAACGTCCCACGGATAGCAATTCTCGGCATCTTCCCGTCGGTTCAGGTTGTCGTCGCCCAGCTTCTCGCCCTTGCGGTGATCGCAATCGGCTTTTGGTTGAACGGGCGCCACAGCCGAGAACTCAGTGCTGCCGAGTAGGAGAATGCTGATGGCCGATCAATGCTGCTCGGCGAAGGCCAAGGAACTCGAGGCCCTCGCCAGCCGTCACGATCAGCGCCGCGTGCTCATCGCAGTCCTGGTGATCAACGCGCTCATGTTCGCGATCGAATTTGGTGCCGGACTGGCGGCGGGCTCGAGCGCGCTCATGGCGGATTCGGTCGATAATCTGGGCGACGCGGTCGTCTATGCGCTGAGCCTGTTCGCGCTCGCCCGCGGGCCACGCTGGGAAGCGGCTGCGGCGCTTACCAAGGGCATGATAATTCTCGCATTCGGTTTGGCGGTGCTCGTCGAACTCGGCGTCAAGATCGCTTATGGCGTTCCGCCATCAAGCACGCTGATGCTGATCTTCGGCGCACTCGCGCTTGTCGCCAATCTCAGCTGCCTCGCGATGCTGTGGCGCTTCCGAAGCCTGAACGTCAACATGAGCAGCACCTTCGAGTGCTCGCGCAATGACGTGATCTCCAATCTCGGCGTTCTCGCCGCCGCCGGTCTGGTTGCGGCGACCGCCTCGGCGTGGCCGGATATCCTCGTTGGGGCCGCTATCGCATTGCTGTTCCTGCGTTCGGCATTGCGTGTGTTGCGTGAGGCTTGGCCGGCTTGGCAGAAAGCCGCGCCCGATCACGTTTGATCAGCGCGGGGGCGGGCGTGGCGCCACCACCGGTAGCATGACTGCCGTATTTGGTCGGTGCGCCACATGCGCGAAGCGCGAATGGACGGCGCGACAACAGCGCTTCGGAAAAACCGGTCAGATTCAACTACGGATGGATATTCTCGGCATCACCGCAGGCCTCGCGCTCGGTTTGGATCGTGCTGTGCGCGATCTCGAATTCATCCTCGATCGCGGCGGTCACCGCCTTGCGGACGCGCTCGGCATCGGCGTCCGCTGCCAGGACGACATGCGCGGTGCAGCTCACGTCGCTGGTCGACATCGACCAGACATGGAGGTCATGGACGTCTCCGACCCCCTCGACGGCTGCGATCCGGTCGCGGATCTGGCCCAAATCGAGATCCCTCGGCACGCCTTCGAGAAGGACATTGGCGGTGTCGCGCAAAAGCACCCATGTTCTCGGCAGCACCCATAGGCCGATACCGATCGCGACAACGGGGTCGATCCAGGTAGCGCCGGTAAAGCGGATCGCGAGCGCTCCTACGATCACGCCCACCGAGCCCAGCATGTCTGCCCAGACTTCGAGATAGGCGCCCTTGACGTTGAGGCTCTGATCCTTGCCCGCCATCAGGAGGCGCATCGAGACGAAGTTGACGATAAGCCCGATGACGGCGACGACCAGCATGCCCGTCGATTGAACACCCTCGGGATTGCGCAGGCGCTGGATGCCTTCGACGAGGACATAGATCGCGATCGCGAACAGCATCAGCGCGTTGAACGCCGCCGCCAGGATCTCGAACCGCTTATAGCCATAGGTGCGCTTGTCATCGGGCGCTTTCTGCCCGACCTTGATCGCGATCAGCGCGATCGCGAGCGCGGCGACATCGGTCAACATGTGCCCGGCGTCGGAGAGCAATGCGAGGCTGTTGAAGATAAACGCGCCCGCGACCTCGGCGGCGAGGTAGATCGTCGTCAGCGCAAGCGCGATGCTCAGCATTTTCGTATTGGCGCCCGCAGTGTGATCGTGCGCGTGCCCGCCGTGGGCGTGCCCCTGGTGTCCGCCGCTCACCGCTCTTGCTCCGGCACGCCGCGCGTGAGCACCTCGACGCGTTCAAGCGTGATGAGCCCGATATGGTGGAGATCGCCGAGACGCTGCTCGACGAAATAGCGCAGCTTGCTCTCGCTATCGACGATCTCGACCACGATCGGCAGATTGTCGCCGACACCCAGCGCATGATGATGGTGGATCGGCGCCGCCTTGCCGCCAAAGCCCATCCGCCCGCGCAGCGCAGTGGCGCCCGCAAGCCCAGCCTCGCGCGCGCGGCGGACGATTTCGTCCACCACGCGCTGATCGCCGACATGGGCATTCTCGTCGGTATAGAGCCGGAGCAGCATCTTCCTCGTATTGTCCGTCATGGCCTTCCTCTCCTCATTGCGCGGGAACCGGAACAGGCGCGGGAACCGGAACAGCATCCGCCTCAACCTGCTCGCGCTTCGCCTGCCGGCCGAGCACGAGCTTGCTCACCGCCGGCAGCACGAACAGCGTCAGGATCGTCGCGGTGATGAGGCCGCCGATCACGGTGATCGCGAGCGGTTTCTGCACCTCGGCGCCAGTGCCATGCGCAATGGCCATCGGCACGAAGCCCAATGAGGGCACGATCGCGGTCATCAGCACCGAGCGGAAGCGTTCCATCGCGCCGCCTTCGATCGCGGCTTCGACCTCCATTCCCGATCGCAATCGCGCCTGGATGCTGGTCATCATCACCAGCCCGTTGAGCACCGAGACGCCGAACAGCACGATGAACCCGACCGCCGCGGAGACGGAGAAGAGCTGCCCGCTCAAGAGCAGCGCGAACACGCCGCCCGAGACGGCGAGCGGCACGATGGCGAAGATCGCCGCCGCCATCGCCGCGCTTTCGAGCGCCATGAACAGCAGGACGAAGATCATCACCGCCACGATCGGGATGACGATCGCCATGCGCCGCGACGCCGATTGCAGGCTTTCGAACTGGCCACCCCATTCGAGGTATGTGCCGGTCGGCAGCGTCACCTGATCGCGGACCTTTGCCTGCGCCTCGGCCACGAAGGTCCCGACATCGCGACCGCGCACGTTGGTCTGGATCACCACGCGGCGCTTGCCGTTCTCGCGGCTGATCTGGTTGAGCCCGTCGGTCTCCTCGAAGTTGACGAGCTGACGCAGCGGCACGGTGGCGCTGGCACCCGACATGTCCTCGGGAAGCGCGATCGGGATAGCGCCAATCGCGTCGATGTCTTCACGGGTGGCGTCCGGCATGCGCACGACGATGTCGAATCGCCGGTCGCCCTCGAATACGACCCCAGCTTCCTTGCCGCCGAGCGCCGCGGATACGGTGTCGGCGACCTCCTCGACCGACAGCCCGAGCCCCGCGATCGCGGTCCGGTCGAACTGGAAGTCGAGCGTCGGGAACCCGCCGGTTTGCTCGACCCGCACATCGGCAGAACCGTCGATCGATCGAAGCACGTTGCCGATCGCGGTGGCCGTGCTCGTCATCTGATCGAGATCGTCGCCGTAAAGCTTGATAGCGACATCGCCGCGCACGCCCGAGATGAGCTCGTTGAAGCGCATCTCGATCGGTTGGGTGAACTCGTAGCTGTTGCCGACCAGCGTTTCGAGCTTTGCGCTCATCTGCTCGATCAGCTCTTCCTTCGGCAAATCGGGATCAGGCCATTCTTCCTGAGGTTTGAGGATCACGAATCCATCCGACTGGTTGGGTGGCATCGGATCGGACGCGACCTCGGCGGTGCCGGTCTTCGAGAAGACATATTGTACCTGCGGGAAGCTCGAGATCACGCGTTCGACCTTGCGCTGCATGTCAAGCGACTGCTCGATCGAGGTGGACGGAATCCGAAGCGCGGAAACCGCGAGGTTCTTTTCGTCCAACCTCGGGATGAACTCGCTGCCGATGAACTGGAACGCGACCGCCGATAGCGCGAACACGCCGACGCCGATCCCGATCGTCGCCCATGGCCTCGCCATCGCCTTGGGCAGCCCGCGCGCGTAGCGCTCTTTCGCCCAGGCGATGATCTTCACCTCCTTCTCGGCAACGCGGCCGCGAATCAGCACCGCGAGCATCGCGGGCACGAAGGTCAGCGAGAGGACGAACGCGCCGGCGAGCGCCAGCATCACCGTGATCGCCATCGGCGAGAAGGTCTTCCCCTCGACGCCCTGGAAGGTGAGCAGCGGCGCGAACACCATGAAGATGATCGCCTGTCCGAACAGCGACGGACGGATCATCTCCTTGACCGAGCTCGACACCTCCTCGAGCCGCTCGCGCACGTTGAGTATTCGGCCCTCGTGCTCTTGGCGTTCGGCCATGCGTCTCAGGAAGTTCTCGACGATGATGACTGTGCCGTCGACGATCAGCCCGAAGTCGAGGGCGCCCAGGCTCATCAAATTGCCCGGCACCTTCAGCTCGTTCATGCCGATCGCCATCAGCAGGAACGAGAACGGAATGACGAGCGCGGTGATGATCGCCGCGCGGATGTTGCCGAGCAGCAGGAACAGCGACGCGATCACGAGCAGCGCGCCTTCGGTCAGGTTCTTTTGAATCGTCTCGATGGTGGCGTTGACGAGCTGCGACCGGTCGAGCACCACCTCAAGCTTGATGTCCGGCGGGAGCGACGTCTTGATCTCCTCGAGCCGCTCGCCCGCATCACGCGCCACGGTTCGGCTGTTCTCGCCGAGCAGCATGAGCGCGGTCCCGATAACGGCCTGCTCGCCATTCTGTGAGGCTGCGCCCGTGCGCAGATCGCCGCCGATCCTTACGTCGGCGACATCGCGCACGCGCACCGGAACGCCCTCGCGGTTGGCGACGACGGCATTGCCGATCTGGTCGATCCCGGTGATGCGGGCATCGACGCGTGCGAGGAATGCCTCGCCGCCGCGGTTGATGTAGTTGGCGCCGACCGCGACATTGTTGCGTTCGAGCGCTTCGGCAAGCTCGGTGAACGAGATGCCGTAGGACGCGAGCCGTGCGGGATCGGGCTGGACGAGATACTGCTTCTCATAGCCGCCGATCGAATCGATCCCGGCAATGCCCGGAACAGTGCGCATCTGGAGTGCGACGATCCAGTCCTGCACCGTGCGGAGATACGCCGCCTTGGCGACCTCGGTCGTCAACCGGTTGCCTTCGGGCGTGAGATAGGAGCCGTCGCTTTGCAGACCGGGCTTGCCGTCCACCACCTTTGTCTTGCCGGGGTCGGCATAGCGGATCGACCACATCAGCACTTCGCCGAGGCCGGTCGAAACCGGTCCCATCGTCGGCTGGACACCGGCGGGAAGCTGGTCGCCGAGCGCATTGAGGCGCTCGGCGACTTGCTGGCGATCGAAATAGATGTCGGTGGAATCGTCGAAAATGACGGTGACCTGGCTGAAGCCGTTGCGCGAAATCGAGCGCGTGCTCTCAAGCCCCGGAATTCCCGCAAGCGCGGTTTCGACCGGAAAGGTCACCAGCTTTTCCATGTTGACCGGCGACAGCGCGGGCGCGACCGTGTTGATCTGCACCTGCTTGTTCGTGATGTCGGGCACCGCGTCGATCGGCAGGCGCTGGAGCTGATAGAGCCCGAACGCGGCCAGCGCGGCGGTGATGAAGAGGATGAGATACCGGTTGCGGACCGATAGGTCGATAAGCTTGGCTAGCATGTGCTGAGTCTCCTGAACCGGTCCGTCATTCTTCCTCGCCCGAGCCCTTTTCGAGCTCGGCCTTGAGGAGGAAGGCGTTCTTGCCGGCGATCACCTCGCCGGCGCGAAGACCGTTCAGAATCTGCGCCGCCTCGCTGGTGCGCTCGCCCAGTTGGACCGGGCGCACCGCGAAGCCCTTGGGCGTGCGGACGAACACCACGTCTCGTCCGCCCACCGATTGCACCGCCTCCGCTGGCACCGACACCCCTTCGCCGTCATTGCCCGCATCAACAATCCGGGCGCGAATAAATTGGCCAGCCGTCAGCGTGCTGCCGCCGCTAGTCGGCGTGAGCACCACCTGAATCGTGCGACTTTCCGGATCGGCGGACGGCGTCACGGAGCGGACGCGCGCGCTGATCTCATTCCCTTCCGCCTCGATCACCGCCGCCGCGCCCGGCTTGATGTGCGCGCCTTCAGAAACGGGCACCGACACTTCCGCCTGGACGACGCTCGGGTCGGCGATGCGGAACAGCTCGGTCTCTGCGGATACGTAGCTGCCAAGGAGCGCCGGAGCGGCCGTGACACGCCCGCTGATCGGCGAGCGCACCGAAATAAATCGGCCACTCACGCCCGCCGCTTCGGCAGCCCCGCTCGCGCCTGCTGCTTGCGCTGCCGCGGCTTCGTAGTCGGCGCGCGCCGCCTCGAGGTCGGCACGAGCCGTTACCTTGGCTTCGTAGAGCGTGCGTTCGCGTTCGTAATTGGCCTTGGCCTGCGCAGCGCGCGCCTGCGCAGCACGCAGGTCGCCCGAAATCGTCGCAGCTTCGCGGCTTTCGATCGTCGCGACGCGCTCGCCGCGCGCGACCGGATCGCCGATCTGCTTGTAGATTCGCGTGATGCGTCCATCGGCACCGGCCGTCAGAACGGCAAGTCCGCTCGGCGGCGCCTCGACCGACCCTTGTGCGATGATCTCGGACCCGAACCCAGCTTCACCCACCTTGAACAGCCCGATCTCGGCCATCTTGATGCGTTCGGCGCTCATCTCGATACTGCTCGGCGGTGCAGCCTCTGCAGCGGGCGAGGAAGCGGCAGCTTGTTCGCCGCCGGGTGCGCTCTCGTCTCCGTCCAGAAGAAGATAGCCAGTGCCGCCGCCAACCAGCACGATTGCCGCTGCGGCGGCCAGATATTTGCGATTCATGGTGGTAAGATCCTTCATTGTGCCGTCGCCGCCTGGCGTGCGAGCCGGGCTTCGGCCTCCGCACGGGCGCGACGCGCGTCGATCAGTTCGGATTGGGTGAGCGCGTAAGCCTGCTGCGCATCGAGCAGCTCGAGGAGTGAGGCCTTGCCCGCGCGGTAGGAAATTCCAGCGAGGCGCAGCGCTTCTCGTGCTTCGCCGAGCCCGCTTCCCTCCAGCGCCTGGAGCCGAGCCTCGGCCGATGCGAGGTCCGATCGGGCATTGGCGATCTGCGTCCGACTTTCATTGCGCTGGGCGGCGAGCCGCGCATCGGCCGCGTCAATGCCGGATTGCGCTGCCGCGACATTGCCCTGATTGCGGTTGAAGATCGGCAGCGGCATCGAAAAACCCGCGACCAGGCCGACGTCGCCCGTTTCACGAACATGCCGGACACCGATACCGAGCGACGGATCCACCCGGCCCTCCGCGCGCGCTTGGCCAAGCTCGGCTTCCGTGATCGCGCGCTCGGCCTTGGCAAGCTGCACATCGAGCGTCGTGTCCGCGATGATCGTGGGCGGGATCGGCGTTGTCGCGTCACCGGTGAGCCGCTCCGGTGTCGTAGTGGCTCCGAGCCGTGTCGCGAGCGACCGGCGGGCCTGGACCTCTTCGGCTTCGGCTGAGCGCAATGTGGCGGTAGCCCGGGCGAGGGCCGCCTGGGCACGCAGGCCGCGCAGCGGCGGTTCGCGCCCGGCATCGACCAACTCGCGCGCTACCCGCGCAAGCTCGGTCGCACGCTCGACATTGTCGCGCGCGAGCGCAAGCTGCTCGCGCGCGGCGAGCGCAGCGGCGAACAGCCGCCGCACATCGGCGACGAGGTCGGCTCTCGTGATCGCATAGCGCAGTTGCTGCGCGAACAGCCTGGCTTCGCCCAGCGTCACCCGCGCGCGGCGGTGCCCTGCCAAGTCGATCTGCTGGTTGACCGAGACGGTCGTTTCGGTTGTGCGGAACCCCCGTAAAGCGCCCGAGCCGCCGAAGTTCTCAAGCTCGACGCTGAGCTGCGGATTGTAGCGCAGCCCCGCTTGATCGAGGCGTCCTTGCGCAGCCGCAATCTCGGCGCGCGCAGCGGCGAGATCGGGCGAACGGCGCTCCGCCTCGATCAGCGCCTGTCCAAGTGACAGTTCGGTGGGAAGCGGCCCGCTTTCGGGAGCCGCTGCCGCCTCGGGCAGCACCGGGCCGACAGGTTCGATATTCTGCGCGTGCGCCGGAAGGGATCCGAGCGCCGCGAGCAGCACCACGGCGATTGCCGCGGCAGATTGGGATGACATGTAGGAACACTCCTGACTGAACGGCAGCAGCCGGCGCGATGCCGGCAACGTCGGTCAGGTCAGGCGCGTGGTGGTTGAAGGATCGCCGATGGCGGTGCGTCGGCAAGCACCGACACCGGCGTGATTGCCCGGTTGGTCAATGCCGGCCGCGAGGCGGCCTCGCCTGCCGGAGCAATCGGCACGCCGACATGATGGCCGTGGCAGGAATGGGTATGACCGACCGCCTTGTCGGCGGGATCGTCGCCGTTCTGATCCGACGGCGTCTCGCCATGGGCTTCGCCCGGAGTGCTGTCGAGGCACGCAATCGTGCTGGCCGGAGCCGTCTCCGCCGCATGCGCAGCCGCGCTGAGACCGAGCGACAAGCTCAGCAATAACGCACAGCAGAGGGCGAGAATGGAGCGCACGCGAGCGCTTTTAGCCAGTCCAGCGCTGCGCGCAAGCCAAAGATGAAATTCAAGTCGACACCGTAAAGTTATACTATTACATTACGACGATAACGCATGAGAAGTGGCAAGATCCGGAACGTAAATCTTGTCGATTTAAGAGTATCAATACTCTTCATCTACAAGGCCATGGTCCGAGCAAGTACGGCAGCTCGCCAATAGACGGTGACTATCGCATAGTTCATCATCCATCATGCATGATCGAGTCCCGTCTTGTCGTCGCGCGGCTTGTCTCGCCGCCTGAGCTGCAGATACGCCGCCGGAATCACGAACATCGACAGGAGCGGCGCGGTCAGCTTGCCGCCGACGTGCTTTGCCGGAACTCGCCGGGCCGATAGCTCGATGCGATCACCCGATTGGGCCGGCAGTCAAACCACGAACCGGTCCCAGCTGGCGTAATGCTCGCCGCTCAGCCGTCCACGCGGCAGGCTGAGCGCGATTAGTGCAAGGCCGAGGAGCACGCTGCCGATCGTGGCGACATCGCTGGCGCCTTCAAGGACGAACGGTGCGGCAATCAGCCACACGCCAAAGCCGATGTTGACGAGCCGAAGCGCCCGAGCGACCTCCGCGGTGGCGATGATCGCCACGGTAATCGTGAGCGCGCCCATGAGGTGGTCGCTATTTGCCATTGCACCTTCGGTCCCGAATGTCAGGCGAGTCAGCATCAGGAACGCGCCGACCGCGACACTCGCAGCCAGTGTCCAAGGAAGGGTCATTCCCTGCTTGGCTTCCGCCCACGCGGCGGATGGGGACTCGATCGCATCGGCCGTATATTCCTCGCCCTTGTCGACTGCATCGCCTTTGAAGAAGGTGCGGATCAGCGGTTTGCCATGGCAGTGCGACCAATAAAGGAACTGACCCATCGCGATCACCTCGTCGAGCGCGAAGGGAATCATGATGAGCATCGCGAGCGCGGCGATCAGCGCCAGCGTGCTCCATGTCCCGATCACGATCGGCTGGATGATGACGAAGTAGATGCTGATCACGCCAAGCGGGATGACGAGAATGCCGAAGAAGGTCACCATCCACGGCATCGTCCGCCATCGGCTGCGCGTGCCCATCACCGCCATCAGAATTTCGATCATGTAGCTGACCCCGCCGAGTCCGGCGTCGGGGATTGGCCACGCCTTCGATACGCTGGAGGTAATGATCTCGGCGGTGCCATTGCGGGGGTCGACCCCCGAGCCAGCGAAGAACGGCTCCCAGACGGTATCGATATGGCCGAGCTGATAGGCGGTGAGGTGGCGCGAGATCAGCAGCCCGACGACGCCCATGATCACGATGGGTAAGCGCTGCGCGGCGGTCGACGGAGAATAGGTCCATCCCGGCGGGACCACCTTCGGGTCCATCATGCCGGCCATGCTCATCCCTGGCATCATCGGAACCAGCACCGAAAAGGCGATCACCAGCGCACCGACGATCATGTCGTTCGAATAGACGGCTGCCGTGGGAGCCCAGAAGACCAGCGGTGCGAACAGCAGCCAGAGGCCGGCAAAGCAGCTCGCCCATTGCCCGAACCATGCCGTTCGCTTGGACAAGGATAATATGCCGAAGAGCGCGATCAGAAGGCCGGTCACGACATCGCTCCAGGCGAGCGCCATCGCGCGCCATTCGATCGAAGCAAGCCCGCGCTCCACCGTAACCGTCGCCACACGGCTCGCGACCGAACCCGCATCCGCTATCCCGAAGATGAGCGGGCTCGACGCGAGCCACAGGCCGAGACCGATCGTGGCGAAATGGGTCCAGCGCTTGTGCGCCTCGTCCCGCTCCATCATGGCCATATCGTCGTGATGGTCGTGCTCTTCGCCCGCCGAGGCGTGGCCTTCGCGAGAGGCTAGTCCTGAGCGGCCCTGATTGGCCGCGTCTTCATCAACATGGCGTGCCGGAGTGTGCCCGTACCAGGCCACCAGCGCCGGATTTAGCTTGTTGGCCTTGTACCAGCCGGTAGGATCTGCCTTGAGCGCCTCGACGATCCTCGGAAGCGTCCCGCGGAGCGAGTGTTTGGGCGCCCAATCGAGCAACTTGTGAGCGCGCCCTATATCGAGGACATAATAGGCGTCGCTCTGCTCGACCATCCAGGGCTTAATGAACGGATTGTCCTCGAGCACTTCGTTCTGAAACCATGATCCGGCCGCCGCGACCGGCTTCGGTATGCGCAGCGTGGTCCAGTCCTCGCCATGGAGCGTCTGGCCGATGATGTCCTGGATTTCGGCATAGCCGAGCGCATCCGGCTCACCGACCAAAAGGGGCAGAACGGCGGGCAGTCGCTCGCGCCGTTCTACGAGTTTCGCGATCGCGTCGGTCAGGTCATCGAGGTGGATCGACGACTGCGCCGCGCAGAGCATTCCCGGGTACAGGTGCGCGGTCGCGCGATGCTCATAGATTCGCGAGATCTGCTCGGCGAGAAAGGCCGAATGGCCCATGTCGTCATAGACGCCCGCAATCCTGAGCAAGACGACGGGTATGTCGCCGTGGCGCTCGCGGAGGAGCCCCTCGGTTTCCGCTTTCGACTCGGGGTAGGCCCAAAGCGGATCGAGCGGTGAATCCTCATCGATCCGCTGGTCGGGCCGCTCGGTCGGGCGATGGACAAGCATTGTGCTTGCATAAACGAACTGCTCGACCTCCAAGTCCTGAAGCGCATCGATCAGGCGCCGCGTGCCATCGACGGTGATCTTCTGATAGAGCGGGTTCGGCTCGCCCGAGACGTCATAATAGGCCGCAAGGTGGATGACGGACGCGATGCGCGCACCGAATCGCTCCCGAACTTCGCCAACCGCCGTTCTGACGCTTTCCTCCGAGCCGAGGTCGAAGTCGATCATGACGGTGCTGTCAGGCGAATTTGCAGATCCATCGCGATCGAGGCCAACGACGGTGTAGCGTTCGCCAAGTTTGCGTATCACGGCGGAACCGATGAAGCCGCTCGCCCCTGTCACGAGGACAATTTCGCGGTGGTCGCGCCCTGGCTGATGCTGTTCGATTCTCTCGGGCATCGAATCCTCTATGATCGAGCCGCGCGGGGGAAAATGTACCGGCCCCTCGAACTAACTCTTGGGGCGACGGAGGGCTCCCGCGCTCTATGGATACGCGCCGTCAACGCATATCCCTCAGAATTGAGTTGAGTCCGGCCGCGGCTCCGCTGACAATGAGATGATCACGGCGACGGTCATCGCCTTGGGCCGCACCCGAAGCAGTGCATCTTAGCGGGCGGCTCTTCGACCTGCTCACGCGATGCCTGCGCGGGCCGTTCGGTGAACGCGCTTCGAGATAGATCAGCTTCGCAATGAAGCCGATGGCGGTCGCCAACGTGATCGCGCTGAAACTGATGTTGTCACTTCCGTTAGTGTGTGACGACGAACTGGCCCATCATTCCTGCGTCCTCATGCTCCAGAATATGGCAATGGTACATGTATGGGAGATCCGGATCGGCATAATCGTCGAAACGCATCAGAATACGCACACGTTCTCGAGGCGCCACGACGACGACGTCCTTGAGACCCTGCTCTCCGATGCTCGGTGGAAGGCCGTTCCGGTCGAGAATGCGAAACTGCCCATCATGGACGTGAAACGGGTGCGCCATCATCGAGACGTTAGATATCTCCCATATCTCGCTGGTCCCGATCCGCACCACCTCATCGATGCGGGTCATATCCATCGATTTTCCATTGATCGTGAAGGCGCCGCCACGCGCCGTCATGCCGCCCATGCTCATGTTCAGCACAAACCGGCGGGTTCGAATCGCGCTCGTCGGATCGGGTGATTCCAAATCGACGAGATGAACGGGAAGCCGAGCAGAACGGCGTTGCCGGGAATTGGGCCTGATCTCGAGCACCTCGAACTGGCGTTTGTCGCCCATCATCCCGCCTCCCATCATGCCACTTCCCATCATCCCGACGCCGCCCATCATTCCTTGTCCGGCGGAGGATGCTCGAAGGCGGACGGGTCGGCTATCACTGACGTCCACGATGATTTCTGCGCGTTCGGCGGGCGCGAGTTCGATGCTGCTCGTCGGATGAGGTCGCGGCAAAAGACCGCCATCGCTTGCGATCTGATGGAAGCGACGACCATCGTCGAAGCCGAAGCGATAGAATCTTGCATTGGAGGCGTTCAGCAGCCGGAGCCGCAGGCGCTCGTTCTTGGCCTCGAAGACTGGCGCGATGGTACCATTGACGAGCAATGTGTCGCCGGTCACGCCCATCATCAGGTTCATCATCGATGTCGAATAGGCGAAGCTGCCATCGGTATTGAACGCGCGGTCTTGTATGATGAGGGGAATGTCGTCGATTCCGTAATCATTCGGCAAATCGAGCCGTTCACTGGCTTCGTCTCGGACGTAAATCGAGCCCGCCAAGCCATGATAGACCTGCGGTCCCGTTTGCCTATGGGTGTGCGAATGATACCAGAACAGCGAGGCGCGTTGTTTAACCTCGAAGCTTGGAGACCAGATCTCGCCCGGCTCGATGGGTTGATGAGGACCTCCATCCGCACTCGCAGGCAAATGGAATCCGTGCCAGTGAAGCGTCGCCGGTTCAGTAAGCCGGTTCGTGACATTGATACGCACCGCTTCGCCGGCCACCATTTGCAGGGTCGGCCCGAGATATGCGCCGTTGATGCCGATGGTAGGCGTCTCGCGATCTTCGAAGAATCGAGAGAGCCCGGACTGAAGGGTAAGATCGAATTGACGAGAGCCAGCAACGCGCTTTCCGATAAGCAGCGGCGGTATCTTCAGGAGATTGCGCCTGATCGGCCGATCGCCAGCCGGGGCCATCGAGTCCCATACGTTCGGAATAATAAGCGCGGCGACGGCAAGGCCGCCGCCGGCCAACGCGATCGCCCCTACGAAATCGCGTCGTGCAATGCCGCTAGTAGCCGCGGGAGGTAGCCTGCGCCGGCTCATTTGGTGCGGAGATATTTGATGAGTGCGGCGATTCCGAGAAGGAGGAGCCCGATTGTCAATATCCAGACGATTCCCATTCCGATCATCATTCCGCCGCTCATGTTCATGCAGTCCATCATCTTGTATTCCTTTCCCCTGGTGCCGTTTTGCGCCGACGCAGCAGCAGGTAGGCTGCGGGTATGACCAGCATCGAGAGCAGCGGCGCGGTGATCATGCCGCCGATCATCGGGGCGGCGATGCGGCTCATCACCTCCGAGCCTGTGCCGTGCCCGATCAGGATCGGAAGCAGGCCGACGATGATAACGGCAACGGTCATTGCTTTGGGCCGAACCCGAAGCAGTGCGCCTTCGCGGACCGCCTCGTCCACCTGCTCACGCGACGGGTCCGCTCCGCGTTCGGCGAGCGCCGTCCGCAAATAGATCAGCATCACCACGCCGAACTCGGCGGCGACGCCGGCGAGCGCGATGAACCCGACCGCGGTCGCGACCGACTGGTCGTAGCCAAGCAGATAGAGGAGCCAGATACCGCCGGTGAGTGCGAAGGGGAGCGTCGCCATGATCAGCGCCGCTTCATCGAACCGGCGGAAGATCGCGTAGAGCAGCGCGAAGATGATCGCGAGCGTCAGCGGCACGACGATCTTCAGCCGCTCGGCGGCGCGCTGCATGTACTCGAACTGGCCAGCATAGGCGATCGACGCGCCGGGCGGCGGCTTGACCTCCTGGGCGACGGCGTCCTGAAGATCGGCGACGACCGAGCCGACATCGCGGCCACGCACGTCGATATAGACCCAGGTCGAGGGGCGGCCGTTCTCCGATTTGAGCATCGGCGGGCCGTTCGTGATCTTGAGATCGGCGACGGTGCCGAGGGTGATCTGCTGGCCCGAGGGCGTCAGGACGGGCAGCATCCGCAGGTCGTCGATACTGTCGCGCAGCCCGCGCGGATAGCGCACGCTGATCGGATAGCGCGCGAGCCCCTCGACCGTCTGGCCGATCGTCTCGCCGCCGATCGCGCCCGAGACCATCGCCTGCACGTCGGCGATGTTGAGCCCGTAGCGCACCGCCGCGGCACGATCGATGTCGACATCGATGTAGCGCCCGCCGGTCAGCCGCTCGGCAAACGCCGAGGAGACCCCCGGCACGTCCTTCGCAACCTGTTCGATCTGCCGCGCGACCTTGTCGAGCGCGGCGAGATCGGCGCCCGACACCTTGACCCCGATCGGACTCTTGATCCCGGTCGCGAGCATGTCGAGCCGGTTGCGGATCGGCGGCACCCAGACATTGGTGAGGCCGGGCACCTGAACGACGCGGTCGAGCTCGTCGATCAGCTTCTCAGGGGTCATGCCGGGGCGCCATTCGTCGCGCGGCTTGAACTGGATCGTGGTCTCGAACATCTCGATCGGCGCGGGATCGGTCGCGGTGTCGGCTCGGCCCGCCTTGCCGAACACGGTCGCGACCTCGGGCACGGTCTTGATAAGCCGGTCGGTGCGCTGGAGCAGCTTGGAGGCCTCGTTGACCGAAATGCCGGGAAGCGCCGAAGGCATGTAGAGGAGCGTGCCCTCGTTCATCGCCGGGATGAACTCGCTGCCGATCCGGCTCATCGGCCAGGCGGTGCTGAGCAGCACCACCAGCGCAATGGCGAGCGTCGTCTTGGGGCGCGCCAGCACCCAGTCGATCGCGGGACGATAAAGGCGCGTAAGCCCGCGATTGATGATGTTGTTTTGCTCATCCGGAATGCGCCCGCGGATCAGCCAGCCCATCAGCACCGGCACCAGCGTTATCGAGAGGATCGCGGCCGACGCCATCGCGTAGGTCTTGGTGAAGGCGAGCGGGGCGAACAGTCGACCTTCCTGCCCTTGAAGCGTGAACACCGGCATGAACGACAGCGCGATGATCAGGAGGCTGAGGAACAACGACGGGCCGACCTCAACCGCTGCTTCGGTGATCACGCGCCAGCGCGCGCTCCCCGCGAGCTTCTCGTCGGGATGCTCATGCGTCCATCGTTCGATCCGCTTGTGGGCGTTCTCGATCATCACGATTGCGGCATCGACCATCGCCCCAACCGCGATCGCGATCCCGCCCAGCGACATGATGTTGGCGTTGAGCCCCTGGAGCCGCATCACGATCAGCGCGGCGAGCACGCCGAGCGGCAGCGTCAGGATCGCGACCAAAGCCGAGCGAGCGTGCCAGAGGAACAGCGCGCAGACGAGCGCGACGACGATGAACTCCTCGACGAGCTTGCCGGTCAGGTTCTCAACCGCGCGGTCGATGAGCTGCGAGCGATCGTAGGTGGGGACGATCTCGACACCCGGCGGCAGGCTCGACTTGAGTTGCTCCAGCTTCTCCTTGACCGCCGCGATCGTCGCGCGGGCGTTCTTGCCCGAGCGCATCACGATCACGCCGCCCGCGACCTCGCCCTGCCCATTGAGCTCGGCAACCCCGCGCCGGATGTCGGGACCGAGTTGGACCGTCGCGACGTCGCCCAAGGTCACCGGAACGCCGCCTGCCGCCGTCTTGAGCGGGATGGCCCGGAAATCGTCGAGCGAGCCGAGATAGCCGCTCGCGCGCACCATGTAATCGGCGCCGCCCATCTCGATGACCGAGCCGCCGGTCTCCTGGTTGGCGGCGCGGATCGCGTCCACCACCTCGCTATAGGTGACGCCGTATCCGGCGAGCTTCACCGGATCGAGCACCACCTGATATTCCTTGACCATCCCGCCGATGCTCGCGACCTCGGCGACGCCGGACACGGTCTTGAGTTCGAAGCGCAGGAACCAATCCTGGAGCGAGCGCAATTCGGCGAGATCGTGGCGACCAGTGCGATCGACGAGTGCATATTCGTAGATCCACCCCACCCCCGTCGCGTCGGGACCGAGGGTGCTTTTTGCTCCTTCGGGCAGGCTCGCCTGCGCCTGATTGAGATATTCAAGCACGCGGCTGCGCGCCCAATAGAGGTCGGTCCCGTCCTCGAACAGGATATAGACGTAAGAGTCGCCGAAGAAGGAATAGCCGCGCACCGTCTTGGCGCCCGGAACCGACAGCATCGTCGTCGCGATCGGATAGGTGACCTGATCTTCGACGATCTGCGGCGCCTGCCCCGGATAGGTGGTGCGCACGATCACCTGCACGTCGGAAAGATCGGGCAGCGCATCGACCGGCGTCGCGCGCATCGCGAAAATGCCGGCGACCAGCAGCAGCACCGCGCCGATCAGGACAAGAAACCGGTTCGCGACCGACCAGCGGATGACGGCTGCGATCATTTGCTCGCCTCCCGAGCAATCGTGCGCAGCACCGCATCGTCGCCCTTCCGGTCGAACGTGAAGCGGACAGAATCGCCGCGCTTGAACCCACGCAGCATTGCTGCGTTCGCCACCTGGAAGCGTCTCGTCATAGCGGGCCAATCGAGCGCCGGTACGGGCCCATGCGCGAGCGTGACGCTGCCCTCGCCGACGGCCTCGATCCGGCCGGTAGTTTCGTATTTGCCGGCGTCGACCTTCTTGGCTTTCGAGGAAGCGTTGGCAGGTGCGGCGTCGATCGGGCGGGCTTCCACGCTCGACAGGTTCGCCTCGGAATCAATCAGGAACTGGCCCGAGGCGACCACCTCCTCGCCCGCCGCAAGCCCGGCAAGGATTTCGGTCTGCCCGCCGGCGCTGCTGCCGACCCGCACCTCGGCGGGGCGGTAGCGGCCACCCGGCTCGGCGAGCATGACGACGTTGCGGTTGCCGGTGCGGATCACGGCCTCGGACGGCACCAGCACCGCTGGACGCGACTGCTCGGGGAGCGAGACGGTCGCGAACATGCCTGGGCGCAGCCGCCCGCCGCGATTGGCGATCTCGACGCGTGCGGTGAGCGTGCGGCTTTCCAGGTTCGCCTGCGGCAGGATCGCGGTGACGCGGCCGGTGAAGGTCTCGGCCGGGAGGGCGGTGACGGTCACCTTGGCGGGCGCACCAACGCGGACGCTGCCGGCCTGCGCCTCGGGGATGGCGGCGTTGACCCAGACGGTGCCGAGGCCGTTGACCTCGGCGAGCGTCTGCCCGGGCGCAAGCGTCATCCCTTGCCGGACGCCGAGCGTCTTGACGACGCCGCCGACGGGCGTGCGGATCGTCACGACGTTATGGACGCGGCCGCTGCGCTCGGTGGCCGCGATCTGGGCCGGGGACATGCCGAGCAGCACCAGCCGCTGCCGCGCCGCGCGCGCAAGCGCATCGTTACCGGTCCGACGAAGCGCGAGATATTCCTGCTGCGCGCCGCCCCATTCGGGCACTAGCACGTCGGCGATCGGCGCGCCGGCGCGGACGATGTCGTCGGGCGCGAGACCATAAACGCGTTGGACGAACCCGCCGGCGCGCGCCTGGACGATGGCTACATCGCGCGCATTGTAGTCGACGATGCCGGTTGCGGTGATGCCTGTCGGCAGGGTGCCGTACTCCGCCTCGACGATCCTCGCGCCGAGATTCTGGACCGCAAGCGGGTCGATCTTCACGCCTGCGCTCTCGGTCGTGCCCTGGTCGGCATATTTGGGAATGAGCTTCATCCCCATCGACGAGAGGCCCGGCCCGTCATGATGTTCGGCCGGGATCATCGGATCATACCAGTAGAGGATCTTGCGGTCCGATCCGGCGGCTGTTTCCGAATCGGCGGGGCGGCCGAGCAGATAGCCTCCGGCGCCCGCGGCAAGCACGAGCGCGGCGATACCCGCGCCGATCGCGGCGCGGCGCTTGGTGTCGAGGATCATCAGGAGGTCATCCCATAGGTCAGATTGATGCGGATGCCGTCGCGCGCGGCCATCGCCTCGCGGTCGAGCGCGTCGATTTTGGCGTTCGCGAGCGCGATGGCGGCATCGAGCGCGGTGCCGAGGTCGATCCGGCCGGCGGCATAGCTCGCCCGGTCGAGCTCGGCGCGCTGCTCGGCGAGCGGGACGAGCGTGTTCGTGGCGCGCATGTAGCGCTCGTGGTGCGCGCGATGTTCGGCGAGATCGGCTTCGAGCTGCGCCCGCGCCGCCCGCTCGGCGGCCACGCGTTCGAGCCGCGCGCTGTTGGCCTGCTCTGCGCGCGCCGCGATGATCGGGTCCTGCCGATGCTTCGCGAACAGCGGCAGATCGATCGAGACGCCGACCGAGACCATGTCGGCATAGTTCGGGCCGCGCCTGCTATAGCCCGCACTCACCGACCAGTCGGGGTGTTTCTCGGCGCGGGCGAGGCGGATGTCGGCCTCGGCCTGCGCCGTGGCCGCATCGAGCGCCTGAAGTCGGGGAAGCGCATCGATCGCGGCGAGCAACCGATCGGGATCGATCGCCCAGTCGGGCGGCGTGCCGACAGCTTGCGGATCGGGGTCGCCCGTCCAGCGGGTCAACTCGGCCTTGGCCTTGGCGATCTCGGCTTCGATGTCGCTACGACGGTCGGCGAGCTCGGCCTTGAGCTGGCGCGGCTCGAGCCCTTGTGACGGCCGTGCGCTCCCCGAGGTGATCCGCGCACCGACCGTGCCGGCGAGCGCGTCGATGCTCTTGTCGAGCAGATCGAGGATCGCGAGCCGTTCCTCGGCGAAATAGAGGTCGGTCCAGGCGAGCGCCGTCGCGACACGCACCGACCGTGCCTCGACCGCAACCTTCGCTTCGGCAGCCGCGATATCTGCTTCGGCGCGCCCGAGCCGGGCATGGCGCTTGGCGGGATTGGGGAAATCCTGGCTGATCCCGATCGTCTCCATCGTCATGAAGTCCGCGCCGAGCGACAGCGCATCGGGGCCGCTCACCGGCACATTCTGGAGCGACAGGTCGAGCGTCGGATCAGGCAGCGCATCGGCGGCATCGGCGGCCGACCGCTCGGCGCGCACCTGCGTTCGGCGGGCCTCGAGACTCGGTGCATCGGCGCGCGCACGGTCGAGCGCCTGCTGAAAGGTCAATTGCGATGCCGTCGCCGATGTGCTGGCGAGCGCGGCACAGGCGAGCCCTGCCGCCGCCAACGCGGATCGCCGCCGCGGCGCGTGCCGCGACATGGTTCGGATGTTCATCGAAACGTCCTGATCTGAAATGCTATCGCCGCGAGCGATCGCAGCAGCGCATCGCCCACGGTTGGCGCGTTCGCGCCATGGCAATCATCAGATCAGGGTGTTCGGCGGATCGGGCTCGGGGCCGACGGTGCGACCGGCAAGCGGCGCAGCGAGGCCAGCGTGGGGGCGCAACGAGGATGCAGGCGTTGTCAGCATGGTTCTACCGAGATCGGCAAGCGTGAAGGCCGGCGCTGCACCGAGCATTGCCGCGATGCAGTCGGCACGACTGCAATCGCAGGGCTTGTGCGGACCCGTCTTTTCCATCGACGCCATGCAATCGGGCATCGCCGCCATTGCCGCGGCGGCCTGCGCGTCCGTAGCCGGCGCCAGCGCACGCGCAGGTGCCTGGGCCGCGAGACCCAGCATCGCGCCGACAAGCAGCAGCATGAGTGCAATCCGCTTCATCCTCGAGCGACTCTGGGCGGAGGATCGAATTCTGTCAATTGCCGCGCGCCCGGAAGACTCTGAGGGGAATTCGATCCGCGCTCTTTGGCCGACGAGAACGGACGCTGGCCTGCTCTTACGATATAGTATAGGGGGGTAATGTATGCCTCATCTCACCAAAGATAATCAGAACCTCGTTGCGCGCGTGCGGCGCATTGCGGGTCAGGTCGGCGCGGTCGAGCGAGGTCTTGAAAGCGGCGTGGGCTGCTCGGAAATCCTGCAACTCGTAGCGGCGGTGCGCGGCGCGGTGAACGGTCTGATGGACGAGATCATCGCCGATCATCTGAACGAGCACGTCGCCAAGCCGGGCCTTGGCGATGACGAGCGCGAAGCGGCTGCCGCCGAGCTCCTGGCGGTGATCCGCCGCTACTCGAAATAGGCTGGCTTTTTCATGGCGACGCTCCCCGACATCGACCGTTTCACCCATGACCATGTCTTTCTTGGCGCGTCGCACGATGAGAATGCGAGACGCACGCTGTGGGTCGTCGCGCTCACCGCCGTGATGATGGTGGGCGAGATCGTCGCGGGGTATCTCACCGGCTCAATGGCGCTGCTCGCCGACGGCTTTCACATGGCGACCCACGCCGGTGCGCTGAGCGTCGCCGCAGGAGCTTATGCCTTCGCGAAGCGCCACGCCGGCAACCGCCGTTTCAGCTTCGGCACCGGCAAGGTCGGCGACCTTGCGGGGTTCGCGTCCGCTCTCGTCCTCGGAATAATTGCGCTCGGGATCGGCGTGGAGTCGGTGATGCGGCTGTTCCAGCCCATCCACGTTGCCTTCGGCACGGCGACGGTGATCGCCATCGCGGGACTGGGTGTCAATCTCGTCAGCGCGCTGCTGCTCGGCGGCGGCCACGCGCACGGACACGACCATCATCATCACCACGATCACGGCGCGCACGACCATTCCATGTCGGGCCATAGCCGCGACAACAATCTGCGGTCGGCCTATGTCCATGTTCTCGCCGACGCGTTGACATCGGTGCTGGCGATCGCGGCGCTGCTCGCCGGACGCTATCTCGGCTGGGTCTGGATGGATCCGGTGATGGGCATCGTCGGCGCGGTGGTCATCGCGCGTTGGTCCTGGACGCTGATGCGCGACACCGCGGCCGTGCTGCTCGATACGACCGACGACCATGTCGCAGAGGAAGTCCGCGAACTCGTCGAAGCGCCGGGCGACGCCCGGATCGCCGATCTGCACGTCTGGCGGATCGGCCCCGAGGCGCAGGCCGGGATCGTCAGCGTGGTGGGCACGACCGGCATCACGGCCGACGTGATCCGGGAGCGCCTGCTCCCGGTCCACGAGCTTGCCCATCTCACGATCGAGGTGCGGTGATGCTGTATCTGCTCGTCAAGGCCGCAATTTCGGGCGTGCTCATCGCCATCGTGTCCGAGGTTGCTCGGCGCAGCCCGGGCTTCGGCGCGCTGATCGCCTCGCTACCGCTCGTGTCCGTCCTCGGAATGATCTGGCTGTGGCACGACACGCGCGATATCGATCGCATGGCGGCCCATGCGGGCGCCACCTTCTGGTTCGTGCTTCCCTCCTTGCCCATGTTCCTCGTCATCCCCGCGCTGCTGCGTGCAGGGATCGGCTTTTGGGGCGCACTGGCGGCAGGGTGTCTGCTCACGATCGCGCTCTATCTGGCAATGACGATTATCGGTTCGCGCTTCGGGCTGAACATTTGAGGTTTCCGCACCGCACTAAGACCGTCCGTCATGGCGCCGGCTGGAGCGTGTTGACGTTCGCCTCCTCGTCGGTTTCGGGCGGCGGCGGCGCGACGCCCCGGTCGCGATAGGAGGGGAGAACCTTCGCTCCTTCAGGCACGGGATGCGCCTCGAGTTCGGCGATCAGGCGCTTCATCTCGCGGATTTCGCGCACTTGGCTGTCGACGATGCGATCGGCGAGAACGCGAACTTCCGGGTCCCTGATCTCCGCGCGCTCGCTGGTGAGGATCGCCATCGAATGATGCGGGATCATGGCCTTCATGTATGCGATGTCGCCGACCGTCTCCTGGCTGCGCACCAGCCAGAGCGACACGCCGAACACCACGACGCAGGCGGCGAGCACGGCAAGATTGGTCTTCATGCTCTTGTACATCGACCACATGAAGCCGAGCATGATGACGCCCATCACCGCGCCCATCACGATCGCCATCCACATCCGGCTCTGGCTGTATTCAACGTGGGCGAGCAGATAGGTCGCTTGGTACATCAGGATGAACATGACGACCGTCGAGGTCCCGACCATGGCGGCGAAGCGGCCGTAGCCCATTTTCATGTTGATTCTCGTTTGTCGGTCGTGATCTTCCATGGCCGTTCTCCTGTGCGGGTCCCTCGTCCGCTCGGTAACCTTGGATCAGTGCCCGTGTTCCGATCCCATTTCCTCCATCATTTCGTCATGCTCCGCAGGCGCGCTTGCAACGAGCTGCTTGTATTCGGCAGGCGACATCCCCGGCAGCTTGCGGACGAACGCGACCATGTCCCAGATCAGCGGATCGGGATGCGTTTTGCCCCACGCGGGCATCGCGGTCATCTTGATGCCGTGCTTGATAATCCAGAACTGCTGCGCAGGGGTGAGATCGTGGTGTTCGGCGAGAATGGGGGCCTGCGGATAGAGGCCCTGGCTCATTTCGCTCGGCTCGACGCCCGGCCCGAGATGGCATCCCGCGCACATCTCGCCGTATAGGCCGGCGCCGACCGAGACGCGCTGAGCTGATGCGAGATCCGCTGGCGGTTCGATGCCTTGAGCATGAACCGCAATCGAGCGGTCGCGAAGGCTTTCGATCACCGCATAAACAGGGCGCGTATGCGGGGCGTCGGCCGCAATATTGTAGAAGCCGAAATAGATGAAGGCGATCGCGCCCAGCACGATGATCGCAAGCAGGATCGCGACAAAGGTTCCGCTGGGCAGGTGATGTCGCATCCGCTCTCGATTGATCGGCATTGTTTGCGCCCCTCTTTATATTGTCAGAACCAAACCCTGATGCCTGCGACCAGGCTTGTGGTGGTCGGATCGGCACCATCGGCGCGCGCCAAATCGGCGGTACGACCGGTCTTTGCTTCGTAGGAAATGCCGATATACGGCGCGAACTGGCGGCGAATTTCATAGCGCAGCCTCAGCCCGAGCTCGGCGTCGGTGAGGCCGGAGCCGAGGCGGTTCTCAGGCACGTCCTGCGCGGAGAAGTTTAGTTCGGCGCGCGGTTGGAGGACCAGTCGTTGGGTGATCCGCTGGTCATAATAGCCTTCGACGCGGCCGAGCAGGTCGCCCTTGGTCGAGAGGAACGCGGCGCCTTCGACCTCGAACATATAGGGGGCAAGCCCCTCGAAGCCGACGGTCGCGTACGTGCGGCTCGGCGATGGCTCGAAATCGTGGCGGATACCCGCCTGGAGATTGAAATAGGGACCGATTGCGCGGCTATAGAGGGCCTGGATTTCGGCCGCCTCGATGCCTTCTCGGAACACGCCTTCGCCTTCCGACTTGAGCGTCAGCCGGTTAATGTCGCCACCGAACCAAGCCTCGCCATCCCAGCGATAGCCGTCCTTGCCCTGCCGGACCTGGACTTCGGCGAGATTGAACATGATCTGGTAGAGTTCTCGCCCACCCTGCTCCTCACGGAACTCCTCGCGCGCCTCGGCCATCACCGCCGGGGGATAGACGCGATCAGCGGCGTGGTCCTGAGGCGGTATTGGCGGCGGGGCAGTGCCCGCCGGGAGATTGGTGCCACCCTGCGATTGATCCGCCGGCATCGTGCTCATGTCCATTCCGGGCATCGACTGCATGTCGTGGCCGTTTTCCGCACCTGCGTCCGACGTCGGCATTGCCATGCCGGGCATATCGGACATGTCATGGCCCTGGTGTTCAGTTGGTGCGGGTGCCGCCGCTTGGGATGACTTAGCCTTCGGTTTTGCTGTCGCTGGCTTCTTCTTCTTCTTCTTGGTCGGCGCCGGCCGGCTTTTGGGTGTCTGCTGCGCCGGCATCTTCATCCCCGGCATCGACATGCCGGGCATCGAATGATCCATCGTCTGTCCCAACGCAGGTGACGAGAGCAGGAAGAGCGCCGAGGCGCTCAGAAGCAGTGACCGTTTCATGCCGCTTCTCCTGCGAGCGGACGGATCTTCACCACGCGCATCATGCCCGCGAGCATGTGGTAGAGGAGGTGGCAGTGGAACGCCCAGTCGCCGGGCGCATCGGCCGTGAGATCCCAGGTCACCGTTCCGCCCGGCATGACGTTCACCGTATGCTTGCGCGGTGCGAACTCCCCATGCCCGGTCACCATCTCGAAGAAATGCCCGTGGATGTGGATGGGGTGGTTCATCATCGTGTCGTTGACAAGCTTGACGCGGACGCGCTCGCCCGTCCGGAACGCGATCGGCTCGGGCGAGTCGCTCATCTTCACGCCATCGAACGACCACATGAAGCGCTCCATGTTGCCGGTCAGGTGGATGTCGATCGACCTTGAGGGCGCGCGCACGTCCGGATTGCGCTCGAGCGCGACGAGGTCGCGATAGGTGAGCACACGGTGGCCGACATCTTTGAGCCCGGTCGGCGGCTCGCCCGTGCGATCCATCGGCATCGGCGAGATCGTCTGCACACCAGGGTTTTTTGCGACCTCGGGCGCGTTGGAGAAATCGCGCATCGACATGTCGCCCATGTCCATTCCGCCCATGTCCATGCCAGCCATCGACCCGGACTGCATGCCGGCCATAGCCCCGTGATCCATTCCGGGCATCGCACCGCTGCTTTGACCGGACATCCCCGACATCGATCCGTGGTCCATGCCTGCCATCGAGCTGTGATCCATCCCGGCCATCGCGCTCGAGGAGACCGCCTCGATCTCGGCCGCGATCGCGCCCGAGGGGACGGTCGCGATCGCGGCCGAGGCGTTTTGCTCTGCGGTCGGGTCCACCGGCCGCCCCTCGGTGGGATCGGGCATGCCCATGTCCATGCCCATGTCCTTCATCGTGGCGACCGGCCGCTTGCGCAGCGCGGGCACCGGTGCGACGAGGCCTTCGCGCACGGCGAGCGTGCCGCGCGCCATGCCCGACCGGTCGATCGCCTCGCCGACGATCGTGTAGGCGTCGCGGCGGGGCGTCACGATCACGTCATAGGTCTCGGCGACCGCGATCTGGAACTCGTCGGTCTCGATCGGACGGACATTCTGGCCGTCGGCCTGGACGACCGTCATGGGCAACCCGGGGAGGCGCACGTTGAAGTTGGTCATCGCCGAGGCGTTGACGAAACGCAGCCGCACGCGCTCGCCGGGCGCGAACAGGCCGGTCCAGTTGTCGTGGGGACCGTGGCCGTTCATGTGATACATGTAGGTCGAGCCGGTGACGTCCGAGATGTCGGTCGGATCCATCCGCATTCCGCCCCACTCGATGCGATTGTCGAGCGGCTGATCGGCCCCCGCCAGCAGCCCGGCGAGCGTCTGCTTCTGGTAGTTGAAAGGACCCTCGCCCATCTTGAGCCTGCGGAAGATCTCCATCGGGCTCATCGCGCTGTGGTCGGCGAGCACGATCACGTGCTCGCGGTCATAGGCGACCGGATCGGCGCCGGCGGGATCGATCACGATCGGGCCGTAATGCCCCATCTGCTCCTGCCCGCCCGAATGGCTGTGATACCAATAGGTGCCGCTCTGCTTGATCGGGAATTCGTAGACGAAGGTCTTGCCCGGCTGGATTCCGGGAAAGCTCACGCCGGGAACACCGTCCATCGGGAACGGCACGAGAAGCCCATGCCAGTGGATCGAACTGTCCTCGTCGAGCTGATTGGTCACCGCGAGGCGCACGTTCTGCCCTTCCTTGAGGCGCAGCAGCGGCGCGGGCACGGTGCCGTTTATCCCAATCGCCTGCGTCGTCTCGCCGTCGGCGGTCAGCATCATGCGGTGGATCGTGAGCGCAATGTCGATGCCTTCAAGTGTCGGCAGCGGCTTGACGATCCCGCCGGTTCCGCTCTGTGCCCAGGCGGGAAACAGGCTACCGGTCGCGGCGAGGCCACCCAGCGCCGCACCACCTGCCAGAAAGCTGCGACGTCCGAAAAGAAGACGATCATTTGTCATTTCGAGAGAAGATCCGTTCTTTGAGTTTCGGTACTGGTGGCAGGCGTAGCTGAGCCGCGACGGTGGCGCGCGTTACTGGCTACGCAGCGCGCGCGATCTTCCCTCATTATTTTTTCGCAAAGCGCATTTTCTCCACCATGTTCAGAAGGCTCCGTCGTGCGGCGTAGGTCGGTGACGCAAGCCGAAATCACGTCCACGCAGTTGTCGGGAAAATCGGCCCAAGCGCATGCGGGTGGATTGAGTTCGTGAATCGGTCCGAATAGCCCGAGCAGTGACCGTGAGCGCATCCGAGGCATGCCAGCTCTTGGAATATCTCGTTCGGAAGAGGGGGTTTGACACCGTGTCAGGGTCAAGAGGAAAAGATCAAAAGCCGATGAGGGAGAACACCGCTTCGGCGCCCGGTTCGAACATGAAACGGGACGTGCCTCGACGGCCCTCATCGAAGTTGGGATGAGGGATCGACGCGATGGATGCGTAGAATGGTACAGGGATATTCGCTTGAATGGTGGATGACATGGATAGTGCGCTTCGGCTCCTTGCGGAGTCACCCGTTCCGGACGCGTTGACCGATATCGACGCGGGGGTCTTCGCTCGTATCGCAAACAGGCGCACGCATGATCTCGGCCGTTCGGTCATCGTCGGCGCTGCGGCATTCGCGCTGGCCACGGGCATCGGCGCCGGATTGTGGCCGATCGCTCCCTCTCAGTCGGCGGAGACGCTCGCACCACTTGTTGACGCTTCATCGCTCGCGCCGTCGAGCTTGCTTGCGAGTCATCAGTGAGCCGCAGACGCGGACTCCTGATCGTCGCCTTCGTCGCCTTTCTGGCGGCGATCGCCGGTGTGTTCATCGGGCGGGGACTATCCGATCACCGTTCCGAACCGCAGAACGCGCTTCATGAGCTGCTTCACGAGCAGCTCGATCTTGATGCGAGCCAAGAAGCGCAGATCGCCGAGCTGGAAGCGCGCTATGCCGTCCGCCGACGTGCGCTCGAACTTGAATTGCGCGCAGACAACGCCCGGCTCGCCGAGGCGATCGAGACCGAACATGGTTATGGCCCCCGCGTCACCACTGAAATCGATCGCTCGCATGCAGCGATGGGCGAGCTTCAGAAAGAAACACTGGCGCATATTTTTGCGATGCGCGCGGTCCTTCGGCCCGAACAGGCCGAAAAGTTCGATCGCGCGGTGGTCAAGGCATTAACCGCCGACGCAACATGAGCCTGCCGCTCGCCGATTGCTCGGACGGCGAGCTCGCCGCGCTCGCGATCGGCGGGAAACAGGCTGCATTTGGCGAGATCATGTGCCGCCATCGTAATGCGATCTATCGTCTCGCCTACGGCCATGTTGGGGATCCCGAAGCCGCTCTCGATCTTGTTCAGGAGACGTTCGTGGCGGCCTTCGACGCGCTCGACCGATATGATCAAAAACGACCTCTAAGAACATGGCTGGCCCGGATTGCGATTAACAAGTGCCGCGATTGGGCCAGGCGGCGGGCTGTTCGGCGCCTGTTCAACTTGAGCTCGCCGTACGGCGAATTCACCTCGATAGCCGACACGGCCCCCAGCATTGAAGACACGGTGGCAGGTCGTCAGGAACTCGCACTCCTCTGGAAAGCCGTCGCGGCACTTCCTCGGCAACTTCGCGAACCTCTCATTTTGCGAACGATCGAAGGACTGAGTCAGGCCGAAACGGCGGAGATTCTCAAAATCTCTGAGAAGGCGGTGGAAACCCGTCTCTATCGAGCGCGCTCCAAGCTCGCTCCGCTCCGCAGGCACGCAGGAGAATGACTTGACACCATGTCCGTCGACGGCGGCCTCTGCGGAATGAGGCTAGGGCGCGCAGGCTCACCTTCACCCCCGTCACATGCCCGCGGAGGGCGGGTTCAGCGTCCCGAACCAGGCAACGAGCCCAAGAATGGCGATCCCCAGGCTCGCCTCAATTGCAAGACTCCGGCGAAGGTGTGCAAGGGCGGAGCCCTGCTCGCCCGTGCGGAGCACTCGTTCCAGCGTGGGCGTTATCGTGAATCTATTCGCCGCAGCGAGGCAGAGCATTCCCAAAAAGAGGAGCAGCTTCAGCGCGAGCAACTGGAGGTATAGACTGTCGCCAACACTGGCCAACCCGCTAATCCCCACGAGCAACCAACTGTTCACGAGTCCAGTAAGGAAGAGCAGCGCGACGGCAAGGGTGCCAATCGTTGCAAAGCGCGCGAGCGCCCGATGCAGATGTTCAGCGTCGTCGCGCGACATCGAGCGATGGACTCGAATGAGGAGGGTTCCCAGCGCCAGTATCGCCGCAATCCAGGCTCCGGCCGCCAGAAGGTGAACAATGTCAGCCGATAGATGAACCAAGCCGATTGAGCCCTGATCCATCGCACCATGCCCCGTCCAAGCAAGCGAAGCCAGCGCAACACCCCCGAGCAGGCTCATCAGTGTCGGACCGGCGCCCCGGGCTGGATGCATCACCCAGCTGGCGAGGATGAAGGCGGTGAGCGCGGCTACCCGGACGAGCCAAGCCCAGCCGATGTTCGTCTGAAGGACGAGCATCTCGAGCGTGCTCCACCGCACGTCGCCGACTGATTGACCGCTCATCGATGCGGCGAGCACCATGAGCGACACGAGCGAGAGCGCGAGCCCCACGACAGCTCCAGCCGCGTAAAGACGGCGCAGCACGCGCAACGCTACACGCCGGCGGTCGCGTGGCTGCGGGCTGTAGATGCCGAAAAGAGGGGCGCCGAAGAGAATCATCAGGTTCAGGTAAAGCCCGAACCTGACGACAACGCCCAGCGGGTCCACCAAGGCTTATTTGACCTTGAAGGAGTAGCTGCCGTTCACTCGATGCGTATCAGTCGAAACTACATGCCAATCGACCTTGTACGTACCGCTCGGCAGCGGCGATTTCATCGTGATGACGAGCGTTTTTCCATCGGCGCTGAGAGCAGTGGCAAGGCCGCTCATCTTCATGGGCGCGTTCATCTTCATTCCGGGCATGTCTGTCATGGCGAGATCGACGCCGGAAAATTGTGAAACCAACACCTCATTGAAGTGCAGCTCGATTTTCGAGGTGGTGGCGACGCTCGAATTTGGCGCCGGGGTGGCGGAGAGGAGCTTGGGGTGCGCTTGGGCGGCGGTGCCGACAAAGAGCGCGGCGGGCACCGCAATGGCAAACAGCGAACCACGAAGGGAAATCATGCAGAACTCCTTTTTTGAGGGGTGTACGAAAGATACGCGGCCGCCGCGAATATCCCTCATATTCGAATGAAATTCGTATCTGGCTTGACCTTGACATGATGTCAGGCCTTACATTGTCCGGCGTCCGAGGAGATTTGACCCATGCCCCACGCCGACGCGCATTCGTCCGACCACCATTGCCATTCGCACGCTGCGGCTGGCGGCGATCCCACGCACGCGATCGATCCGGTGTGCGGCATGACGGTCGATCCGGCGACGACGGCGCACCACGCCGAGCATGACGGAACGCAATACCACTTCTGCAGCGCGCGGTGCCGCGAGAAGTTCGTCGCCGATCCCGAGGCCTATCTCGGCGATGCGCTGCGGCCCGAGCCCGAGGCGACGCCGGGGGCGATCTGGACCTGCCCCATGCATCCCGAAATCCGCCGCGAAGGGCCGGGCACCTGCCCGATCTGCGGGATGGCGCTGGAGCCCGAGGAACCCTCGCTCGACGATGCGCCAAATCCCGAGTTGATCGATTTCACGCGCCGGCTATGGGTCGCGGGCGCGCTGGCGATCCCGTTGCTGGTGGTCTCGATGGGCGCGGACATGCTCGGCCTCCATCTCGTTCCGCAGGCCTGGTCGGCATGGGTACAGCTCGCGCTCACCGCCCCGATCGTGCTCTGGGCGGGGTGGCCGTTCTTCGAGCGCGGCTGGGTCTCGATCCGCACGCGCCACCTCAACATGTTCACGCTGATCGCGATCGGCGTCGGCACCGCCTTCGCGTACAGCCTGATCGCGACGATCGCGCCGGGCATCTTCCCGCCGACCTTCCGCGGGCACGGCATGGCGGTGCCGGTCTATTACGAAGCGGCGGGGATCGTCGTGACGCTGGTCCTGCTCGGCCAGGTGCTCGAGCTGCGCGCCCGCGCCGCAACCGGTCGCGCGATCCGCGCGCTGATGGACCTCGCGCCCAAGACCGCGCGGCGCATCGGCGACACTGGCGAGGAGACCGAGATCGACCTCGCTGATGTGGCCGTCGGCGACCGGCTGCGCATCCGCCCCGGCGAGGCGGTGCCGGTCGACGGCGTGGTGATCGAGGGCCGCTCGGCCGTGGACGAATCGATGCTGACCGGCGAGCCGGCGCCGGTCGAGAAGACCGCCGATGCGTCGCTCACCGCGGGTACGGTCAACGGCACCGGTAGCCTGGTGATGGAGGCGCGCGCGATCGGCGCCGACACCACGCTTGCGCGGATCGTCCGCATGGTCGCCGAGGCGCAGCGCAGCCGCGCGCCGATCCAGGCGGTCGCCGATCGCGTCTCGGGATGGTTCGTGCCGGGCGTTGTGCTCGTCGCGGTCGCGACCTTCGTCGTCTGGATGCTGGTCGGCCCCGAGCCGCGTTTTGGCCATGCGCTGCTGAACGCGATCGCGGTGCTCATCATCGCCTGCCCGTGTGCGTTGGGGCTCGCGACGCCGATGTCGATCATGGTCGCGGCTGGGCGCGGCGCGCATGCGGGCGTGCTCATCAAGAACGCCGAGGCGCTCCAGGCGTTCGAGAAGGTCGATACGCTGGTGATCGACAAGACCGGCACGCTGACCGAAGGCAAGCCCCGGCTGGTGGCCATCGAAACCGTCGGCGATTGGGACAAGAACGCGCTGCTGGCGCTCGCCGCGGCGGTCGAATCGCGCTCGGAGCACCCGCTTGCGCATGCGATCGCGACCGCGGCCGAGGAGCGCGACCTTGCCTTGGGGGATGTCGAGGCGTTCGCCTCACAGACCGGCCTCGGCGTCAGCGCCGACGTGGACGGCCGCGAGGTCGTCATCGGCAATGCGCGCCAGATGGAGCGCATCGGCGCCGATGCCGCACCGCTCGAGCATGCCGCCGACGCGCGGCGCGCCGAGGGGGCGGGGGTGATGTTCGTGGCGGTCGATGGGCAGCTCGCCGGGCTTCTCGCCGTGGCCGATCCGATCCGCGAGACCGCGCGCGAGGCGATCGCGGCGCTTCGGTCGGAGGGCCTCAGGATCGTGATGCTGACCGGCGACAATGCGACCACCGCCAATGCGGTCGCGCGCACCGTCGGCGGGCTTGATGAGGTCCGCGCCGAGCTGAAGCCCGAAGACAAGGCGCAGGCCATCGCCGAGCTCAAGGCATCGGGCGCGAAGGTTGCGATGGCCGGCGACGGGATCAACGACGCGCCCGCGCTCGCCGCCGCCGATGTCGGGCTCGCGATGGGCACCGGCACCGACGTCGCGATCGAGAGCGCCGGGATCACGCTCACCCGTGGGGACTTGTCGGCGATCGTGCGCGCGCGCAAGCTGGCGGCCGCGACTATGGGCAACATCCGCCAGAACCTGTTCTTCTCGTTCGTGTTCAACGGGATTGGCGTGCCGGTGGCGGCCGGTGTGCTCTATCCCGTCGCCGGTATCTTGCTATCGCCAATGTTCGCGGGCGCGGCGATGGCGCTGTCGTCGTTCACGGTCGTGCTCAACGCGCTGCGGCTCAATGCGGTGAAGTTGTGAAGATCGGCGGTGCCTCCAGCGCGAGTGGCGTCTCGCAGCGCATGATCCGCCATTACGAAGCAATTGGCCTGATCGCGGCCGCGCCTCGCCGGAATTCGGGCTATCGCGATTACTCGGATGCGGACGTTCACCGGCTGCGCTTCATCGCCAACGCGCGCGACCTGGGCTTTCCGATCGAGGATATCCGGTCGCTGCTCAGTCTGTGGTCCGACATCGGGCGGGAGAGTGCCGACGTCAAGCGGCTCGCGCTCGATCGCGCGGCTGAATTGCACCGCAAGGCGCGGGCTCTTGAAGCGATGCGAACGACGCTGGTCGACCTTGCCGAACGCTGTCAGGGCGATGACCGCCCCGATTGTCCGATCATCGAAGCGCTTCAGCGAGATTGAGACCGTAGCCTCAGAATGTAGGCGTCTTTCGCCCGATCAGGAATTTGTCGCGGCACCAGGCCACCCACGTTGAAACTCTTACCGGGCTGCGTTTCGACCGAATTAGTTCACGGTTGGCCGCAATGTTCCACAACAATCCAGGTCATAAATGGTGTTGCGAATGGTGTTGCGGGCACATCCAATTGAATAAAATCGTTATTTTTCAGTCATTTTTGGCGGAGACGGAGGGATTCGAACCCTCGGTACGAGTAATCCCCGTACGGCGGTTTAGCAAACCGCTGGTTTCAGCCACTCACCCACGTCTCCGGATGCGCCGAACGCGGGGCTATAGCGGCGGGTCGCGGCGCGATCAATGCCGCATCGCGCTGCCGCCGAACGCGAAATCGACTCGGATCGTCGCGGCGTTCATTGCACGCTCATCCGTGCGATGGTTAGTCTCGCGGCCGAATTCGTACTCCCGGGGGATGACATGACGATGCGCGGACGGTTCTGGATGTCGTGGCTGGCGGCCGCGGCGATCGCGATGGGCGTGGCACCGGCCGCCGCGCAGGTCCGCACGATCGACCCCAATGCCGCGATCGACGGCGATCTCGGCGGCCCGCCGGCCACGCAGCAGACGCCCTCCACGACGCAGGAGGCGCCGACCGCGACGCTTTCAAACACGCAGAGCTACCCCGATCCGGATGCCTATCCGCAGGCGGACCAGAGCAATCAGGCGCCGGCGACCACCCCCGCATATCCCGACCCGGACGCCTATCCGCAGGCCAATACGACCGCCACCCAACCCGGCGCGGATCAGGAGACCGGCAACGCCGCCGCGGCGACCGCGACGCGCCAGGCCGACGCCACCTACAAGCGCGACGATCTGATCGGCGCTGCGGAAGGCGTGTTCGGCAAGGGTGCCGAAGGCCTTGCGGGCATCATCGAGGACATCCTCAAGGACCAGGGCGAGCCCAACGCCTATATCGCCGGGCGCGAGGCCTCTGGCGCGTTCGTCGTGGGCCTGCGCTACGGATCGGGCACGCTCAATCACAAGATCGAAGGGCAGATGCCGGTATATTGGACCGGGCCGTCGATCGGGTTCGACGTCGGCGGCGACGCCAACAAGGTGTTCGTGCTGGTCTACAACCTCTACGACAGCGAGGAGCTGTTCAAGCGCTTCCCGGCGGGCGAGGGGCACCTCTATTTCGTCGGCGGCTTCTCCGCCTCGTACCTGCGCTCGGGCAACGTCGTGCTGATCCCGGTGCGGCTGGGCGTCGGCGTGCGCGCGGGCGTGAACGTCGGCTACATGAAGTTCTCGCACAAGCAGAAATGGCTGCCGTTCTAAGCGGGCGGGCGGCGGTCAATCGGTGAGCCGCCACCCCAGCCGCTCGCCGGCGTGAAACGGGACCACAGCTGTCTCGCCGCTGCCAAGGCAATCGGGCACGATCGTTTCGCTGCGTTCGAGCGTGATCGTCCCCTCGTTCAGCGGCAGGCCGTAGAAGCACGGGCCGTTGAGCGAGGCGAACGCCTCGAAACGGTCGAGCGCGCCTTCCTCGTCGAACACCGTCGCATAGCTTTCGAGCGCGTAGGGTGCGTTGAAGATGCCCGCGCAGCCGCACGCCGATTCCTTGCGGTCGATGGCGTGCGGCGCGCTGTCGGTGCCGAGGAAGAATTTGGGCGAGCCCGAGATCGCTGCTGCACGCACGGCCAGCCGATGGCGCTCGCGCTTGGCGACGGGCAGGCAATAAGCGTGTGGGCGCAGCCCCCCGGCGAACAGCGCGTTACGGTTGATGTGGAGGTGCTGCGGGGTGATCGTCGCCGCGACGTGCGCACCGGCGTCAGTGACGAACGCGGCGGCCTCGGCGGTGGTGATGTGCTCGAGCACGATCTTTAGCTCGGGAAAGTCGCGCACCAGGCCTGTCAGCGTACGCTCTATGAAAACGGCCTCGCGATCGAAGATGTCGATATCGGCATCGGTGACCTCGCCGTGGATCAGGAGCGGCATGCCGGCACGCTGCATCGCCTCGAACACGGGCCGGAGATTGCGGAGATCGGTGACGCCGTGCGCGGAGTTGGTCGTGGCGTTGGCGGGGTAGAGCTTGCACGCGGCGAACACGCCCGCCTCGAAGCCGCGGATGATCTCGCCCACCTCGGCGTCGTCGGTGAGGTAGCAGGTCATCAGCGGCGTGAAGCCGAGGCCTTCGGGCAGCGCGGCAAGAATGCGATCACGATAGGCCTCGGCCGCAGCGACGGTGGTGACCGGGGAAGCAAGGTTGGGCATCACGATCGCGCGGGCGAACTGGCGCGCGGTATGGGCCGCCACCGCGGCGAGCATCGGGCCGTCGCGCAGATGGACGTGCCAGTCGTCGGGGCGGCGGAGCGTGAGGCGATCGGTCATGGCCGCCCCTCTATCCCCGCACGCCGATCCGCGCCAGTGCGCCCCTTGGGTTCGGGGCCCTGCGCGCCTACCTGTGGGGCATGGCCACCTGTCTCACCGATCGCGCGCTGATCCGGCTTGCCGGCGAGGATGTGCGCGGATTCCTGCAAGGGCTCGTCACCAACGACGTCGCTACGCTCGATGCCGAAGCCCCCCGCTGGGCCGCGCTGCTGACTCCGCAGGGCAAGGCGCTGTTCGATTTCCTGATCTGGGCCGACGGCGAGGCGGTGCTGCTCGATTGCGAGGCAGCCGAGGCCGAGGCGTTGGCGAGGCGGCTGACGCTCTATCGGTTGCGGCGGCCGATCACGATCGAACCGGCGGCGGGCGCGGTGCATTGGTCGGCGGCGGGCGACCAGGGCGTGCCCGATCCGCGGCTCGCCGCGCTCGGCCGGCGCTGGCACGGCGAACCGGGCCCGGCGGCAAGCGGCTGGATCGAGCACCGGTTGCGGCTCGGCGTTACCGAGGGCGTGGGCGAATTGGGATCGGGCGAGACCCTGTGGCTCGAATGCAATGCGGCCGAGCTGAACGGCGTCAGCTTCGCCAAGGGCTGCTATGTCGGGCAGGAGAATACCGCGCGGATGCACTATCGCAGCACGGTCAACCGGCGGCTGGTGGTGGCGCCGCTCGGCGAGCCGGGCAAGCGGACGCGCGCGACCTATCCCGAACTGGGGCTGATGATCGAGCATCGCCGCGTCGAGGATCTGGGCGACGCGCTGAGGCCCGACTGGCTCGAACGCGCACTGGCGGCGCCCGCCGGATAGAGTCATTGTCAGCTTCGCTGATCGGCGCCGGCCCGCTCCCCCATCCGACCACCCATAGGATAATCGCATTGGGTGATTGGATGGGGGAGCGGGCCGGTGCCGCAACCGTTTCAGCTTGCTGAAACAGAGTCCAAGCCGGCGGCGCGCACGCCACCGGCCCATTGGCATCATTGATATTGCAGGTCGTTCTGCGTGATCGGCACGATCTTGATCTCGACCCGGCGGTTGGCGGCGCGGCCGTCCTCGGTGTCGTTCGAGGCGATCGGCTGGCTTTCGCCGAAACCGCGCGTGCCGATGCGCGCCGCCTGCACGCCGCGCGATTCGAGATAGCTCGCGACCGACGCGGCGCGGCGTTCGGACAGGCCCTGATTGTAGGCGTCGCTGCCGGTCGAATCGGTGTGGCCGTACACGTCGATATAGGTCTGGTTGTATTGCGACAGCACGCTGGCGACCTGATCAAGCGTCGGGCGGAACTGCGGCTGCACGTTGGCGCTGTCATAGCCGAAGGTGATGCCCGACGGCATGTTGAGCAGCAGGTCGTCGCCCTGGCGGATCACGTCGACGTCGGTGCCCGCGGTCTTGGCGCGCAGATCGCGCTCCTGCTTGTCCATATAGGCGCCGACGCCCGCGCCCGCGAGGCCGCCGATGCCGGCGCCGATGATCTTCTCGGTGCGATCGTGCCGGCCGCCGACGAGATCGCCGAGCAGATAGCCGCCCAGCGCGCCGCCGATGCCGCCGAGCGCAGCCTTGGAAATCCGCTTCTGGCCCGTCACCGGATCGGTGGTGCAGGCAGACGTGGCGACGAGCGCGCCGAGCGCGGCCGCCATCGTCAGCTTGGTCGAAATCCGCATGTCCCTTGTTCCTCCTCGAAATGCGTTGCGCCGTTCGCCCCCGTGCGCACGGTCAACGGGTAACTCCACCCCGATCCAGATTGTTCCGCCTGCGATTTGAACCAATGCTGATCAGGCGGTTGTGCGCGCGACAGAAACAGGCCAAAGAAGCGCGACGCGCGCCATGGCACCGCTTCCCCCCTTTCCCTGGATCGACGTCGCGATCATCCTGGCGCTGGTCGTCCTCAACGGCGTGTTCGCGATGACCGAGCTCGCGATCGTCTCGTCGCGTAAGGCGCGGCTGGAGGCGATGGCGCGCGCGGGCAAGCCCGGCGCCAGGGCGGCGCTGGCGCTCGCGGGCGATCCGGGCAAGTTCCTTTCCACCACGCAAGTGGGGATCACGCTGATCGGGATCATCGCGGGCGCCTATTCGGGGGCGAGCCTGGGCGCGCCGGTGGCGGCGCGGCTGGCGCGATTCGGCCTGTCGGCGGATGCGGCGCAGACGCTGGGCTTCGCCGCGGTGATCGGGCTCACCACTTATGCCTCGCTGGTGATCGGCGAGTTGGTGCCCAAGCAGATCGCGCTGCGCCGACCCGAGCCGATCGCGGCGATCATGGCGCTGCCGATGCAGGCGCTCGCGAAGGCGGCGGCGCCGCTGGTGTGGCTGCTCGACACGACGAGCGCATTGCTGTTCCGGCTGCTCGGCCTGTCGCGCGACTCGAACGATCACGTCACCGCCGAAGAACTGCACCTGATCGTCGCCGAGGCGTCGCGATCGGGGGTGCTCGAGGAGCATGAGCGCTCGATCATCTCGGGCGTGGTGCGGCTCGCCGACCGGCCGGTGCGCGAGGTGATGACGCCCAGGACCGAGGTCGACTGGCTCGACGTCGATCTCGACGCCGACGGCATCCGCGCCGCGTTGCTCGAACGCGGGCATACGCGGCTGCCGGTCGCGGAAGGATCGGTGGATGCGGTGATCGGCGTCGTCCAGGCGCGCGATATTGTCGCGGCGCTGTTCGAGGGCCGCGCGCTCGATCTGCGCGCCTTGATGCGGCCGGCGCCCGTCATCCCCGACCAGCTCGACGCGATGGACGCGCTGGGCGCGCTGCGCCAGGCCGAGGTGCCGATGGCGCTCGTCCACGACGAATACGGGCATTTCGAAGGGCTGGTGACCCCCGCCGACCTGCTGATCGCGATCGCGGGCGAGTTCGTTTCCGACGCCGACCCCGAGGATGCGCCATCGCTGGTCGAGCGCGACGACGGCTCGCTGCTCGTCTCGGGCAACATGGCGGCCGACACGCTGGCCGACCGGATCGACATCACGCTGCCCGAAGATCGCGACTATGCGACCGTCGCCGGCTTCGCGCTCGCGGTGTTCCGGCATCTGCCGGCGGAAGGCGAGAGCTTCGTCGAGCAGGGCTGGCGGTTCGAGATCGTCGACCTCGACGGCCGCCGGATCGACAAGGTGCTGGTGGAGCAGGCAGGCGGGGCGTGACGGTTCCCCGGCTCAATCCTTCCCGTTGGCCAGGAGCAGGAAGAAGGACGCTGCGGACATCGGCACGACGAGTTGATCGTCGTCGTGATTGATGCCGATCCGAACACGCATGGTGCCGAGCTTTCCCAGTCGAGCGCTGGGCACCAGGCAAGTCGCGGCGCAATCGATCGCGAGAGCGCTGGCCAGATCGGGCGTCGA
>Ga0268289_100035_pt1 | contig 114266 bp, 109 predicted proteins | sample MetspNORM_FD_191340 | JGI IMG/M metagenome (GOLD analysis project Ga0268289, IMG submission 191340) | Soil microbial communities from San-Diego area, Southern California, United States - Methylocaldum sp. NOR-M | ecosystem: Environmental > Terrestrial > Soil > Desert | place: USA: California... | reverse complement strand
TGGCCCCTTTGGCACGCGGTAGCATTTCCGGCCACCACCTTATTGGCTGCTCTCGTGTTCGCCAAGGCGCGGCCTAACAATTCATTCAAGCCGAAGCCGCTTCGCGGCTCGGCTTAATTCAGGCGTTAGGCGGCTATGAAGAGCTTCAGCGTACTTCTCGCTCTTTTTTCAGCTAGTGCCGTCGCTCATGGTCCCGCCACATGCGATGGCCCAGACCCAGAGCTTCTGGCATGTCCTTTCCCCAAGCGCCTCGCATGACCGAGGTGACTAGTGGCAAAGTGACTCTCGAGCTTCAGATTGGCGCTGATGGCTCAGTGGAGTCCTCGCGTGTGCTTTCTTCTTCTGGCCACAAGGCCTGGGTTCGGGCCGCACAAGCCGCAGTTTCAAAGTGGCGCTACTCACCAGGCTCGGCGCGCAAGCGTACCGTGCCGTTTGATTTTCAGGCGGGCGGTCACTAGCCGCCTAACAATTCATTCAAGCCGAAGCCGCTTCGCGGCTCGGCTTAATTCCGGCGCTATGTGGTGTTGGGGACGGGCACGCGGTTGCTCATTCCTTCGGCAAGTTGGCGGCGACCTGATACGGCCGGCTCCGGATATCGGTCCCCAGCCACATGACGATCGTTGAGTCCGTCACTTCGCCGCCAGTCGTCCAGATCTTGGCTCTCTCATTGCAGGCGGCTTCGGTGGCTGCGCGCCTCAAGGTTTCCCGGTAGAGCACCTGAGCCGTAGCCCTGTTAACCTTCCGCGCAACGGGGCATGTCGCAGGCCGGGGAGGGTCAGCGGTGCAATCAACTCGGCCACCACCCCATAACAAGTCATTCAAGCCGAAGCCGCTTCGCGGCTCGGCTTAATTCCGGCGTTAGCCTGCTTGTCATGCATCAACGCAAACTGAGGCTCAAATGACTTGCTACATCGTAGCTTTTGAAGTTGCTGATCCAGCCAACAAGACTAAGTTGCAAGATGCACTTAAGTCATACGGAACCTACTGTCCGATCAACGCGAATTGTTGGGCAATTGTGACTGACCAGAGTGCAGCGCAAGTTCGAGATAAGTTGATGGCTACAATTCCCGCCACTGACAAGATCTTTGTTGTCAAATCTGGTGTTGAGGCGGCTTGGAGAAACGCATACGGCCAAAAGAACTCTGACTGGCTGAAGGAGAAGCTCTAGTGCCTCCTCAAACTAATCCAGATCTCGGAGAAAAGCTTGTAGTTCGCCGCGGCCGGGTCGATTGCGTCGATCTCTATGAAGTAAAAGAGAATGAGCTTGAGCTGTTGGAAAAAGGTTCTCCCGCCAACCTCCAGCTCAACTTCGCAATCTTCCTGATTTCTATTGCATTTTCTTCAGTTCTGACCCTGACGACCGCTACAGTGAACTACCCGGTGCTTCAGACCGTATATATTGTCGTTGGTGTGGTTGGCTTTTTACTTGGTGCGTATCTTCTCCTCATTTGGTGGAAGACTCAGACCTCAATCAGGAAAATTGTTGCAACTATCCGCGCCAGGATTCCTCCTGAAGTGCTACGCGCAGAAATGAACGCGCCGCAACTTCCACTCGTACCACCAAGTGATCAAGCCCCCGCAGGCTAACAATTCATTCAAGCCGACGCCGCTTCGCGGCGCGGCTTAATTCAGGCGTTAGGCGGCCAAGAGCATTCGCCACCGGGCTCTTGAGTTCTGCGATCGTCTCGCCCTAGGAAGATTTCTTGCTCCCGGGCACGTCACCTTCGCTGCTCCATCGCGTAACTCCGGTCACGATGCTTGGCCTGCGCCATTGGGTTTCAAGCCTGTGGGACTTCGCCAGGGCCTGAGACGCCGCTGGGTCCAGTTTCCGGCGCGCAGGCGTTGGAGTAGTCTGGCTTCGGGGAGTTCTTTCTGCGGCGCACCGGTTAGTCACTGCTACCGGGTTCCTTCGCGCCTAACAATTCAATCAAGCGGAACCCGCTTCGCGAGTCCGCTTATTTCAGGCGTTAGGCATCAGGGGGAAGATTTCGGCATGTCGATCAACGAAACCGTGTTGGAGATGCATTTTCACCATGCACTTATGGACCTCTTCCGCTCAACCCTTGGCGTAGGGCCGACCGGAAAGATCAGTTTCTACAAGTATTCCCCTCAGAAGGAGTGTTTCGTTGGATTCGATCAGGCATGGGTGATGACGGACGTGCCTGATGAAACACTATTCAAAGACCTCAAAGAGGCTGCCCAGGGCGCCTCTTACAATCTCAAGAGTCGATACGTTGGGTACTTTCTGCAGTACAAGGTCGTTAAGCGGATGGTACGCAAGCCGAAGAAGAAGCCGAACCCAGTTGCGTCAGCGCCCTACGGCCGGGTAGCGATAAGCAATCAGGCCAATATCAATAGCGGTTCCTCACAACACGAACTCTTATTCAATCTATGCAAGAACAAGGGCGCACTTACCTACTACGCGTGCCCTTCGATCTTCGATAAGGCGGAGTTATACAAAGCCGAAGCTGATCTGGGCAAGCTCCATTTGGTAGATGTAACCAGCTGCCCAAGCGATTTTAAGGACAACCAGAAGCACCACATCTACTTCGAGCTTCCTTCAATGGACCCCACTTGGTGCAGCGATCCTGTTCCTGGTGTAGTAATCAGCGCTGAGCAGATGGCTAAAGGCCTGACGGAAAGGTTAAGGAAATCTCCTCGAGAGGAGGCCGATCGCCTGTTTAACTGCCTGACGCAACTGCGTGCGATACAGCGAGAGCGCGAGAACACCGACTTCGATCTCGGGAACAACTCCGACTGGGGCCTGCAAGCATTGACGGTAATCCGCGTTGACTCAATCGCTGATACCTAACAATTCATTCAAGCCGAAGCCGCTTCGCGGCTCGGCTCAATTCAGGCGTTAGGCCCTCATGGGGATATCCATGCACTCCAGCCCAACAGCACTACTCGGCAATATTTGCTACACCATTGCCGCGATTGTTTCTGTTGTTCTTGGCATCAAGGCAATGCCCGCTATTGCCAGCATCCTCGCTGGCGCTGCCATCTTCACCGTTGGGTACGTCTTTGTTCGCCTCCCCCAAGTGCTTGGCATCTTCCAGAGAGATGGCGCCAAGGCGTTCCTCATGATCTTCTACGTTCTTGTTATCAACTCTGTCGTATCTGGGGCCTTCTATGGCGTCGGCCGATTGTTCTCGTAGCTGTTGGTCTGCTTGTAGAGTGCCTAACAATTCATTCAAGGCGAAGCCGCTTCGCGGCTCGCCTTAATTCAGGCGTTAGGCGCCCAAGAGCATTTGTCGTTCGGCGCACTGGTTCTGAGGCTCGCACGCCGTAGGAAAATTCTCGCTCCTCGGTACGTCGAGCTCTCCGCTCCATTGGGCAACTTCGGTCACGCTGCCTGGCCAGCGCCATCGGGGTTTCAAGCTCAGGGCTTCGCCAGGGCCTGAGACACCGCCGGGTCCAGTTCCCGGCGCGCAGGCGTTGGAGTAGTCTGGTTTCGGGGAGTTCTTTCGGCGGCGCAACGGCTAGTCACTGCTACCGGGTTCCTTCGCGCCTAACAATTCAATCAAGCGGAACCCGCTTCGCGGGTCCGCTTATTTCAGGCGTTAGCTGCCACGAGATACTTCTTCGCAGTTCCTGTTCTCATCACAATCTTGGCACCAGCGACAGCCGCTGCCTGTTCCTGCCTGGATTCCGGCACAGTGGCGCAAGAGAAGGCGCAAAGTACGCGCGTGTTCTTGGGTCGTGTCAGCTCCATCGAGGAACGAACGGACCGCGACTTCCCTTATAAGCGCGTTAGCTTCGTGGCGACCGAAACATTCAAGGGAACGCCGACACGGGATGTCCAGCTCACCACAGGCATGGGTGACGGGGATTGCGGCTACTTCTTTGAAACTGGACAGGAGTACGTCGTCTACGCATATGGCAAAGAGGACGAACTGGTAGCCGGCTACTGCTCTCTTACCGGTTCTCCCTCAGATCCTAGAAGTGGCCTCGAGGAACTTCGCGATGGCAGCTAAAAATTCATTCAAGCCGAAGCCGCTTCGCGGCTCGGCTTAATTCAGGCGTTAGGCCGCAGTCGCAAACGGAAAGTTCATGAAAGTCCTCCGCATCGTCGCCAACATCGAAACTTCTGATCCAGCGGGGGCTCAGGCCTTCTATCAAGATCTACTGGGCCTCGACCTTTTGATGGATCACGGCTGGATCAAGACGTTCGGGTCAAACCACAAGATGTCTGTTCAAGTCAGCGTGGCATCGCAGGGTGGCTCCGGCACGCCGGTTCCTGATCTGTCAATTGAAGTTGATGATCTAGCCAGTGCGTTAAGCAGGGTTAAGCAAGCTGGTATCGACATTGAGTACGGACCTGTGGAGGAGCCGTGGGGTGTTCGTCGCTTCTATGTGCGCGATCCGTTTGGCAGACTGCTCAATGTCCTTGAGCATCTATGACGGGCTGCCGGTAGGCTGCGGCCTAACAGTTCGTTCAAGCCGAAGCCGCTTCGCGGCTCGGCTTAACTCAAGGTGTTAGACGTGATGGATAGAGAACGATCGCCTTTGGATAAAGCACTCGGAAAACTCGTGAGCTCCATTCAACGTGAGGAGTTGGAGGCTGCCGGCTCTGAGGCCTGGGAGCAAACCAAAGCTGCTCTTGAGGCGGTGGAAAATTTGTTGTGGTCATTGCGTCGCTTGCCTGGTTCAAGCCCGGATCTCAACATCGCCGCTCTCATTGGCGAGAGCTGGCTTGCCCGCCATCCATCGGTCCTCCCTGCGCTTGAGCAGGCCCAGGCCGCACTAGACTCGGTCACGTCTAACAATTCATTCAAGCCGAACCCGCTTCGCGGGTCGGCTTAATTCCGGTGTTAGGCCGCATAGGTTGCTAGCAGGGGAATTCAGTGCAAGAACCAATTGTCCGCTCGCTAGTCGCGTTTGTTTCCGGCGCAGTGGCTCTTCCGTTTGTCGTATTCTCAATCTTTCGCGCGATATTCCCAGTTGAGGCAACGGGCTATGGCAACGCCGGCTTCTGGTGCATTGTTCTAGTTGGCGCGGGTCTAGCTGCCGCTGTTGTTTGGGTCAAGCAAGTTCCATTGTGGCTGGCCGCAATAGCTGGCCTCGCCGGAGTGCTTGTCCTCCTCATTCCTTGGGTATCCTGGAAAGCAGTCAATGCGGCCTAACAATTCGTTCAAGCCGAACGCGCTTCGCTACACCAACAACATGGCAGAACAGCGTGCCATGTTGTTGGCTCCGCTACGCACGTCGGCTTAACTCAAGTGTTAGGCGGCTTACCAAAGGAATTCGCCCGTGAAAGTTCTTGTTCTTGCCCTTCTGCTAGCCCCTCTATCCGCCGCGGCGGCCGAACCAGAAGCTCCACTCGCCTGCCAGTCGGGTCCTGTGCAACGTGAGTTCGGCCAGACCACTTGGAACATCTACGCCTGCGCTGACGACAAATCGATAGTTGTTGTTCCGCTTACTGCCATAAACGGTGAGTTTGGCTATTTCTTCGTAACGCCAAACGGACAAGAGGTCGTTGTTGCCGGTGAAGGCTGGGGGCAAGATGTGTCGTTCCAGCCTGTGTTTCAGCAGCTCAAGCAGTTCACCGTTGCAGAGCTCGCAGTCTTGTCCGCGTCTGCAAGGACAACAAAGCCGGCGGCGTCACCTATTCCGTGACGCCGCCTAACAATTCATTCAAGCCGAAACCGCTTCGCGGCTCGGCTTAATTCAGGTGTTAGCTGCCATGGAAGCTTTGTTTGCTCTGCTACTCGCCACGGCTGCTCCACAAGCAGACGAGCCAGCGCGGCCGATCCGCCGCGACGCAGTCAAGCTACCGTCTGACATCCCACGTGATTCCGGCCGCATTAAACTAGACATCACTTTCGTCGTGCTCCCCTCAGGAGCAACCTCTGATGTAAAGCTTATGGAGTCATCGGGGCAGCGCCCGTGTGATAGTGCACTACTAGAGGCGGTCAAGGGTTGGCGGTACGCTCCACGCGGTCAGCCACTTGCTATGACTGAGGCAGTAGAGACATGCACGTATTAGTGGCAGCTAACAATTCGTTCAAGCCGAAGCCGCTTCGCGGCTCGGCTTAACTCAAGTGTTAGGCCGCCCGAAAGTCCACGGGGATTCAGACATATGAGCCATCCCGTCCTCGCTGTTGTCTTCTTGGGCCTCATGCTGGCAACGGCGCCATTGTTTGGGCAGAGCGCCCCAGACTCAGCGAAGCCCATAGAGCTATCCAGTGTTGCTTTGCCGCCTGAGCTAGATCGAGTGCTTCGCGACTACGAGCACGCATGGCAAGCGGGCGACGCGAGGGCCCTTGCCTCACTATTTGCAGTGGATGGATTCGTGCTGCAAAGCAACCGTCCTCCAATCCGCGGGCGTCCGGCCATCCAGGCGGCCTATCAGGGCCAGGGCGGCAGTCCCTTGCAACTGCGCTCGCTTGCCTTCTCCGCTGGAGACACGACCGGCTACATCATAGGTGCGTACGGCTACGGCGATGCGGCCGGCGACACAGGTAAGTTTACTCTCACGCTCCAGCGCACACCGGGCGAACCTTGGTTGATCTTCTCGGACATGGACAATATGAGCAGACCGCCCAAAGGCCAGCGGGTGTCAGAGGACTAGATGGCGGCCTAACAATGCGTTCAAGCCGAAACCGCTTCGTTACGCGAACCACATGGCGGGTAAAGCTTGCCACGTGGTTCGCTCCACTACGCGGTTCGGCTTAACTTAGGCGTTATGTGGTGCTGGGGATGGGTACGCAGCAGCTCATTCCTTCGGCGAGTTGGTGGCAACCGGGTAGGGCCGGCTCCGGATCGTAGTCCTCCGGCACAGGCGATCATTGAGTCCGTCACTTCGCCGCCAGCCGTCCAGATCGTTGCGCTCTCTTTGCAGGCGGCTTCGGTGGCCGCGTGCCTCAAGGTTTCCCGGTAGAGCGCCCGGGTCACAGCCCTGCTAATCTCCCGCGCAACGGGGCGTGTCGCAGGCCGGGGGGGGTCAGCGGTGCAATCAACTCGGCCACCACCCCATAACAAGTCATTCAAGCCGAAGCCGCTTCGCGGCTCGGCTTAATTCTGGTGTTAGGCCCCACAAGAGGCTTCTGTGCTCATCCGGTTCGCCACTCTTGTCACTGACTCAGATTCGGGCCGTGCCGGTGGGGTGCTTGTTGCCGGGCACGCACTCCGCGACCGCGGTGATCTTTCGGCGCAAGAGCACGAAGAGCTCCGGAGCGCCTTGGCTTGGTTCAATGACCACCTGCCCGTACCAGCCGTACTGACGGCCCCAGAGCATCGGCGTGCCATCTCCTGGTTCAAGCCGGTGGCAAAAGAGGCAATTCGGCGGATGTGGCAGCTAAAGAGCTTACTGGACTTGCACGGGTATCACGTCAATGTGCTGCGGACCTCGGACCCGGGTACAGTTGTGTATCAGGACGACTGGCAGGTTATCGCCAAGCCGTACAAGGGGCAGCGCTTCTAGGTCATCGGGGTGGTGCCTAACAATTCGTTCAAGCCGAACTTGCTTCGTTACACCAAAGCCATGGCAGAAAGAGCTTGCCATGGCTTTGGCTCCACTACGCAAGTCGGCTTAACTCAGGTGTTAGGCGCCTGATGGAGATCACCGCACGTGAATGAGGATCACAAGATCGAGGAAGCGCAATACTTCCTCGACAAACTCGCCAATCCGGAACTTGAACTTCGCGAGTTCTCGTTTGAGCTAAGTGCTTTCCTCACTGCGGCCAGATCCGCGCTCCAGTACGCCCTTGAAGAAGCCCGGCTAAAGCCTGGAGGTCAAGCTTGGTACGACCGTCAGGTTGGCGCGGCTCCCGTAGCCAAATACTTCAAGGACAAGAGAGACGTAAGTGTTCATGTAACGCCAGTCATTCCATCTCGCACATTCCACGTAAAACTTGAAGATCGAATAACTTTTGGCGATTCTGTCAGTGTGGAAGTCAGGAAACCCGACGGCACTATTGTTCCCGACCCACCGCAAGATCCAGCGCCACAGCAAACTCCCCGTGATATTACTCGCGCTTCGGCAAGCTCCTCTGTTACCTATCATTTCTCAGATTGGTCGGGTCCGGAGGATGTTGTGACACTGTGTGGCAGCTATCTCCGCCAAGTGCGAAGCATCATTCTAGATGGGCGCTCACTTGGTTTCGTTTCATAAGCAGGCGCCTAACAATTCATTCAAGCCGAAGCCGCTTCGCGGCTCGGCTTAATTCAGGCGTTAGGCGCATGAGAACAAGGGGCATCGCACTCATAGCAATAGCGCTAGCGGGGTGCGCTCACTCGTCCTCTTCGGCGGACGCAGGCATCGCCATTGAGCTAGACGCGCGGGGTTGCCTTGCAGCAGCAAGCCCCGATGTACAGTTGCGCATTCGCAACACCTCGGATACGCGCGTTTCCTTCCATACCTACGGCCCGTCCGGCCCGCCCTACAAGCTATATCCCGGTTCAGTTCAGCTGCTGGCCGGCTCGTCGGGGCAGCCTTGGCAGGTCGTGCTCGAGCATTTCGTGCCGGCCACACATGAGGTTGCGCTTGGCTCAGGGGATCAGACAGATTTCTCCTACACGCCTAGCGCGTGGCCGTCTAGCCAAGAGACTGGCCTCTTCCAGCTGCGGGTGCGTGATGTACAAGGTCGCTTTCACTACTCTTCGCAACAGGGCGTATGCCATGCCGGCTCAGCGCCTAACAATTCGTTCAAGCCGAAGCCGCTTCGCGGCTCGGCTTAACTCAGGTGTTAGGCGGCGGGGGAAGCTCATGGACGCTCACAGCAAAACAGCTGAAAACTCACAACGGCGTCGCCCGTTCGTCGTTGTTTTGGTTCTGGGGTTCGTTACAACTGCGATTACCTATGGAGCCGCATTGGCGTGTGCCGCTGCTCAACTGCACTCCGCAGTCGTGATTCTTGCTTGGCCAACCTTCGCGCTTACTCGCTTACTCCCTCCTAGCGCCCCAGTCACATCGGGCTCACCTGAAAACCCTTGGCCCTTGCTGGCTTCCGTAGCTCTCGCTTGGCTCATATATTCGTCCTTATGGTACTTATGGCTCGGGCGTCGGCGTTCCATGGCCGTCGCCTAACAATTCATTCAAGCCGAACCCGCTTCGCGGGTCGGCTTAATTCAGGTGTTAGGCGCAACAATGACTTGGCAGCAGTTTCAAAGCGATACAGCTGACCTGTTCCGTCAACTCGGATGCACCGCTACCATCGAGGCAGCAGTCAAAGGCGTCCGCGCCTCACACAAGGTCGACGTTTACGTAGAGTTCGTAAAGTTCGGGATCCCGGTGAAGTGGGTCATTGAATGCAAGCTCTGGAATAGGAATATTCCAAAAGAAAGAGTAATGACACTTAAAGCGATCGTGGACGACCTCGGAGCGGATCGAGGAGTGCTAATTTCATCCAAGGGGTTTCAAGCAGGCGCCATATCTGCGGCACAAAACTCAAACATCACTCTGACGGATTTGCCAGGCTTACGCGCCACAGCCGCTTCTGATCTCGACACTGCTGCGATCTATTCAATAGAGCAGCGAATCCTGGTAGCGCGTCATACCTTGAATTCCATGTATACCCGGGAACCGACAGAACATGGATTTAGACTCAAGATTGCCCGCAACCTAAACGGATTGGATCCAATGCGAGAGATGGGAAAGCTCTCAGTACTGCAATATGGCACTGAGAGGGTTCGGCTAGGTAAGCCTCCATTTCCAGTGGGATTCGACACTTCCGGCGACAAGACCATCTCTGCAGCAACGATCGAGGAGTTCGTTAAGAAGGCGCACGAACTTCTTGTTGAGAGCGAGGCGTCGCTTCGTCATGCAGCAGGCGCCTAACAAGTCATTCAAGCCGAAGCCGCTTCGCGGCTCGGCTTAATTCAGGTGTTAGGCCTCACACCATGCATAGTCGGCTTTCCATCGCTGTTCTGCTCATATGCGTGGCCACGTCTTGCGCTTGCGCTCCTATGCCTACGCGGCCGTCTTCCGCCAACTTCGTCTCCCCTCCACCTGCCGGCGCATCATGTGCGCCATTGCCGCAAGGGTTAAAGTTGTACGGCGGCATCCCCTTCGCGGCGGTGGAGCAAAACGGCAAGTTCCCCATGCGGCACCCCGATCGTCGCTACCTTGAGACCAGCAATCACCTGTGGGCTAGGTTCCGCGAGGGATTGAGTCCAACTGACGTCATATTCGAGTACGTTCAAGACGAGGAATGGGAGATGGGCGTCATGCACCACGGCGGTGTAACTGCCTTTCGCAATGGCTGCACCGTCAAGACTGTCCAAGTCTGGACCACGTGAGGCCTAACAATTCATTCAAGCCGAAGCCGCTTCGCGGCTCGGCTTAATTCTGGTGTTAGGCGGCAGAAGCAACATGACTGCAACGGCAAGGAAAGTTCTGAGCGATCTTGAGGCCGCCCACGAGATGCTCGAAATCGAGAGCAACGCAGAACGCTTCAGAGTGATGTGGGTGGCAGCAATGGCGCTCAGCCGCGCCGTAGGTCACGTGCTTCATAAGGTCGACTCACTTGCTGGTCCAAGAGTCAAGGCTGCTATTGATCAGGCCTACGCCTCTTGGAAGGCCGAACCGGAAAAACATCGAATCTTTCACTGCTTTATTGAGGACGAGCGCAATGCTGTCCTTAAAGAGTACGAGATGGGCTTCATGTCAGGACACGCGGCGTTTGTTGTTCTGCCTGGCATGAGTTTGACCACTCTGCCGGATGAGTTGTTTTGCCCCCTCATCGATGGGCCATACCAAGGCGAAGATTGCCGAGACGTCCTCGCTATTGCAATTGGTTGGTGGCATGCCGAACTGAGGGAAATCGACCATGCGGCTGCCGCCTAACAATGCGTTCAAGCCGAAATTGCATCGCTACGCCGTCCATATGGCAGGTAAAGCTTGCCATATGGCCAGCTACGCGCTGCAATTCGGCTTAACTTGAGTGTTAGGCCTCAGGCCAGACCACTTCCCAGCTCACACGAAGACACACAATGGCCAGACAGATTGTCCTTTCGCCCAGAGCGGCCAGTCCGCCGCCAACCTACAGCCAAGCGGTTAAAGCTGCCGGTCTATTGTTCGTTTCTGGCACGGCTCCGGCTGACCCAACAACTGGTGCGATCGTGGGCTCCACAATTCAAGAGCAAACCAGACAGTGCCTCGCCAACATTCAAGCGATCCTGGAGGAAGCGGGTAGTACCCTGGACAAGATCGTCAGCGCTACCGTTATTCTCGCTGATGAGGACGACTTCTCAGGCATGAACGAGGAGTGGCTAAGGTGGTTTCCCTCCAATCCTCCTGCTCGTCAGGGCGCCAAACTTCCTGTGCGCGTTCCTGGGCTCAAGGTCTCTATCGCCGTAATCGCTGAGGCCTAACAATTCATTCAAGCCGAACCCGCTTCGCGGGTCGGCTTAATTCTGGTGTTAGGCCGCGGAAATGCATTTCTGCCACTCGGAGCAACAGCCATGGTGATCTGGCGGCGTGTTTCGTGGATTGCTGGATTACTCATTGCGGTGGTGGGGCTAGTAGTTGCTTACGCATACAAGGTCGTGCCGATTCAGTCTGCGCCTCAAGCGAAGTTCCCTCCGCTTGTCGAGATTCTTCATAAGGAGTTCTCGCCAGAGGAGTACAGGGCAATTCAGGAGACGTTCTGGTCAAATACTCAAGGCCAAGATCGCCATTGCGCAGAGGCGTTTGTGTTCGCCTACATGGACATGCTCAGAAAGCGCTGTGAGATCATGGGTGAGGCTAAAGACATAGGCGGCGGCTGCGCTCATATGACCAACGCAATGAACTATCCAGAGGTCTTGGAGGCGGGTCTCAAGCACTGCGGCATCAAGTACTCAATCTACCTGCCGCGGCCTAACAATTCGTTCAAGCCGAAGCCGCTTCGCGGCTCGGCTTAACTCAAGTGTTAGGGGGCGTTGATGGATTGGTCGCAATTCAACGATAAGCAACTGCTCGGCGCCTATTGCTCGCTAATGGCTGTTCTTAAGGAGCGCGGCATTGTGCGCAGCTCCAACAACCCCGTTGCTGACTACACCGAGTCGCTTGTATCTAGAGCACTTGGGCTGACGCTTGAGTCTCAGTCCCAGGCCGGCTTTGACGCTCGCGGTACAGATGGGACTCGGTATCAAATCAAGGGGCGCCGACTCACGTCGCACAACAAGTCAACCCAACTCAGTGCTCTACGCAATTTGGCTCAACGGCCATTTGACGTCCTTGCGGCTGTGGCCTACTCGGCCGACCTAACGGTACTCTACGGCGCGCTAATCCCGATTGATGCTGTGGCAGAGCTGAGCCGCTTCTCCAAGCACAGCAACAGTCACATCTTCATGTTCCGACGCGCTGTTCTGGAGGATTCTCGTGTCACTGATATCTCGGCATCGCTGTCCGCCCCCTAACAATTCATTCAAGCCGAGGCCGCTTCGCGGCTCGGCTTAATTCAAGCGTTAGGCCCCAATGGGAATCCTTCGGCAATTGTTACTCGTTGAAGCGGCCGCTCTTGTGGCGCTGCTTGTCGTTGCGGCAGCTATGGCGGCTTACGGTGCCGCAGATTCATCGCTCAATGGCATTCGCTTTTAGGCCCGGCTACCTCAGCTCAGGTAGTGTTCGGCTACACGGCAATTTTTGGCGTGCTGCCTGCCTTGCTGATAGGCGCACCGGGTTACGTTACCTTGCTACGCCACAATCTGGCCCGCTGACCATACGTCCTTTTACTTGGCGTCTTGCCCGGACTCGTCGTGCTGCCGGTTGAGCTATCTTTGGGGTTCTGGGCCATCATCTGTGGTGCTGCTGTTGCGCTTTTGACGCACCTGTTGTGCCGTCGGTTGGGCCCTAACAGTTCGTTCAAGCCGAACCCGCTTCGCGGGTCGGCTTAATTCAGGCGTTAGGTGCCACTGGGGAGATCTATGCCACCGTTTTTTGAACAGTCGCTTCGTTTCACTTGGCTCGTGCTTCTTGGCTACTGGCTCTGGGCAGCTCGCTCGGCTAAACCCAACACACAGCAGGAATCCCTGGCTACACGCTTCCTTTTGTACTGGCTTCCTCTACTAGCTGCGGTGCTGTTGCTGGGGCCCGGTGATTGGCTTGGCCACTCATTGCTACGCGAGCAATTCGTTCCCCACACGACGCTTGTTTATTCGGCTGGGCTGGCTTTAGCCATTCTTGGCGCCTCGCTGGCCATCTTCTCCCGCGCACTGCTCGGCCGGAACTGGAGCGCCACGGTACAGCTCAAGAAAGATCACGAACTCATTACCAGCGGCCCCTATCGGCTCATCCGACACCCGATCTACACCGGCCTTCTGGTGCTTTTTCTAGGCAACGCCATCATGGTCGGCGATTGGCGCGGCCTACTAGCCGTCGCCATCGTGTTCGCCTCCTTCTGGCGGAAACTCCGGCTTGAGGAATCATGGTTAGCCGAACTCTTTGGAGAGCCTTACCGCATGTATCAGGCTCGTACCAAGGCACTCATTCCCGCGGTACTGTAGGGTGGCACCTAACAATTCGTTCAAGCCGAACTTGCTTCGTTCCACCAAAGTCATGGCAGAAGAAGCTTGCCATGACTTTGGCTCCACTACGCAAGTCGGCTTAACTCAGGCGTTAGGCACAACCTGCATTCGTATTGAGCTGAAAGAAGAAAAATGACAACCCAGTACTACACCGCATCGAGCATAGATGGCTTCATTTCTACTGAAGATGATTCGCTAGATTGGTTGTTTCCGTTAGCAGACTTGGAGAAAACTAGCTATCCCACCTTTATATCGGAGGTCGGCGCCATAGCTATGGGCTCCTCAACCTACGAATGGTTGCTGAGGCACGCTGTCAAACTTGGTGCTGCGGATGAGAGCGCCTGGCCTTACTCGCAACCCGTATGGATATTCTCCAGTCGCAAGCTCGATGCTCCTGCGGGGGCGGACATTCGCTTTGTTCAAGGTGATACTCGACCTGTCCATGATCAGATGAAGGAAGTCGCTGACATGAAGAATGTTTGGGTCATGGGCGGAGGCGATCTTGCAGGGCAATTCTTTGATGCGGGGCTTCTAGATGAGATCATTATCCAGGTCGGTTCGGTTTCTCTTGGTCACGGTAAGTCTGTTTTCCCACGCCGCGTCTTCAGTCCTGTCCTTCAGCTTGTCTCTGTAAATCGCATCAACGAAGGCATGGCTGAGCTACGTTATAGAATCGACAAGGTGAGCCAAGCAGGTGCCGTCTAACAATTCATAAGGCGTTAGGCCTCATGAACAAGCCTTCCAGTCACATCGAGAGCTGCGTGTACAACGGTGCCGTGGGTGTGCTGGTTGAGTTGAGCGTGTCTGACCCACGAGTTCTTAGTAAAGATGGGTTCTCTGGCTTGGCTCGAGATTTAGCCATGCACATCGCCGCTATGAGGCCCACCTCGATAGAGGATCTTCTCAGCCAAGCCGCGGTAAGTAACCTCAATATTTCCGTCGGCCACGTCATAGGGCAGGCGGAGCAGCAGCTATCTGCCGAGATCGGTGTTGTTCGGTTTGTCCGATGGGTAGCTGGCCCGTGTGAGACAGATGAGCCACCGCGCACGCCGGGCTCTCGGCTCTTAGGCTAGGGGAAGTCCAAGACATAAGGTGTTTAGGGGCAGTCCATGACCTTCAGCGATCTCGAACAGTCGGCGATGCAACTGAACGAGCTCTACGAGCAGCTCGAGACCAAACTGTATGGTCGTGCCTGGACCACACAGGAACTTGCCTTGGGTTTCATGGGAGACGTTGGCGATCTGGCAAAGCTCATCCAGGCTCACGCCGGCGTCCGGGACATCGATGGCTACAAGGCCAAGCTTGGCCATGAGCTGTCTGATTGCTTGTGGTCGATCATTGTCCTGGCGAACAAGTGCGGAATCGACCTGGGGGCGGAGTTCGTCAGGAACACCCGAGAGATTGGCGCGCATGTATCCAGTGAGCTCACGAAATAGCCAGCAACCGCTGGCAATGCGTTCAAGCCGAAGCGCTTCGTTCGATCAAACATGGGGCAGGCACGGGCTTGCCATAGGGTTGGCTGCACTACGCGTTCGGCTCAACTTGGGTGTCAGGCGGCGCGAAACTGCTGCCCACCCGCTCACACGAGGAGCAAGACGATGACCAGTTCCATACGTACCTGCCTCTGGTTCCGTGACGGTCGCGGTCGCGAGGCCGCGGAGTTCTACTGCTCGCTGATTCCGGGAAGCCGGGTCGAGGCGGCCTTCGATATCTCCGGAGATGGTGGTTCCTGGCTGATCGACTTCACGCTGGGCGGGGCGCCGTACCAGATCCTCGATGCGGGGCCGATGTTCACCCTCTCCGAGGCGGCGTCGATTTCGATCGAGACGGACGACCAGGCCGAGACCGACAGGCTTTGGGCGGCGCTGACCGCGGATGGCGGCGAGGAAAGCCAATGCGGCTGGCTCAAGGATCGCTACGGCGTGTCATGGCAGGTGTTCCCGAGGCGGCTGACGGAGCTGACGTTGCGGGCCGACAGGGATGTGTCCGCCAAGGCGATCGCGGCGATGATGAAGCAGAAGAAGATCGACATTGCCGAGATCGAAGCGGCGGTTCGTGCCTAGGCGCCCACGGACCAGCAGTTCAAGGAGCGAGGGGGCTGAGCAGTGAAGAAGATGGAAAGGCAGTACGTGATGGGAATCCTGGGGTCCGGGATCGCCACGCTCATGACCATCGTGCTTGCAATCAAGTACCACCAGTCGCTGGCCATTTCAGCCATTGAACTGCCCGCCATGTTCATTGCCTCGGTATTCGTGGCCCGCAAAAGCGTGGGCGCCATCTACATGATGACGATCTACTTTGGTGTCGTGCTGGGCATACCGATGCTGCTGTCAGGCAACCCCATCACCATCGTGGTGGCCATCGCCATCGTGTATCTGCTGGTCCAGGGCGTCATCGGCATATCGGAGGCCCGGGCCGCGCTCGAGCCACCTGCGTTGCCTTCGCTTTCGGATTCGGACAAGGCGCTGATGCACCAGCACGGGATCGAGCACAATGGCCGATACTTCGTTGTAGGCGACATGCACTTCGATCGCTTCCATGACGCCGTTTCCCACGCCGCCCGCGAGCGGATATCGCCGTGAAGGCAATCGCGGCTGTGCGACTGGCAGGCCGGATTACCGACTGGAGTGACGATAAGGGCTTCGGCTTCGTCGTGCCGAACGGCGGCGGTGAGCGCGCGTTCGTCCACATCAATGAGTTCCAGCGTGGCTCGCGTCGTCCTCTCGCCGGCGACCAGGTCTCCTACCTTCCGTGCAAGGACTCGCGGGGCAGGCTGCAGGCCCGTGAGGTCCGGCACGCGGGCCAGAAGATCGAGCCGCGGCAACAGTCATCCAGGTTTCCCAGGACATTCGTTGGCATCGGCGCGTTGGCCGTCGCAGCCGGGACCGCGGTCATTGGCCTCGTCCCGCTTTGGATTCCTGCGGTGTACGTCAGCCTGAGCGGCGTGTCCTGGCTCATGTATCGATCCGACAAGGTGGCGGCACAGCGCGGGTTTCGTCGGACCCCGGAAAGCAGCCTGCATCTGGTCGATGTCCTTGGCGGCTGGCCGGGCGCGCTGATCGCACAGCAGCAGCTTCGACACAAGACAATCAAGCAACCCTTCCAATCAATGTTCTGGATAACCGCCATGCTCAATGTCGCCGCGACTGGCTGGCTGATTTCATCTGGCTTGGCCTCTGGACTCTGATGGGCGTTCCGCCATGCCGAACAATCCCTACGCGGAAGCCGTCGAACGCTGGTTCTCCATTGTCATCGGCGTCCTGGGTTCGATCACCTGCCTTCTGGTGGTCGTCCTGAGCTTCATCCGCGGCACGGCGCCAGGCTTCGGCCGCCGCCATGTCACAGCGCCGATCTACACCTTGGCCGACAACCCGTCCCAGTTCTGGTTCGGCGTCCTTGTCTACGCAGCCGCGGCGGCGATCTTCGGATGGATCGCCTGGCGCGCCTATCGCGGATAGTGCAATCATTCCCAGGCGTGCTTCGCTTCGCGGCGCGATAATTCTGGCGTTAGGCCGCAGGAGACTTGGGCGGACGGCATGAAGATACTTCCAGCCATCTCGTTGCTGATCTTCTTCCTGGCGATCATTCTTTCGCTTCCCGTGCAGAACAGGCTGTACCGGTTGCTCAGGGACGTATACCCGGATCTCTACGTCAGCCTCGGCTCTCCCAGGATGTTCTCTTTCGGAGAGTTCGGATATGCGACGCCGAGATTCTGGATATTCATACTGTCCAGGCGACATCGATCCTTCGGCGACAAGGCGCTATCTCGTCTTTTTGACCGGCTGTTGGCGCTGTCCGTTGTCGCCCTGCTAGCATTCGTGGCCATGGTCGCCGGCAGTTTTCACGCAGGCGGAATCTAGGCTGGTCTCGCTCAAGGCCTTGGGGCCTGGCGATTCATCCAAGCGGCAGCCGCCTTGCGGCTCGGCCGAATTCGAGCATCGGGGGGATGCATGCAAATCTGGCAGCGGAGGATCCTGGGGATCCTGGCAATTGGGGGGAGCGCACTCGGCATCGCCATCGGCGTACAGGCTGCCGGATCATCGGGCAACGTGGTTGCATGGCTGGTCATCGCTCCGTTCATCCTGCTGTACTTGTGGGGCATCTGGTGCGGCGTCAGCCTCATCGAGCAGAAGGCAGGCGCGCTGCGCTCCAACCTGGTGTTCTGGGGCCTCCAGGTCCCGTTGTTCCAATCACCGTATGCCGGCTACCTGTTTACTAGTGGCTTCTTCACGACCGTTACTTTCCAGCCGTCGGAAACCAGGCTGGGTTTCCTGTTCTGGCTCGGCAGCAAGTTCGAGATTTCGCTCATGCAAGCGGACAAGCCGCTTGTGTTCGGGATGAACCTGTTCGCGCTTGCCGTAGCGCTGTTTCTTTACCGGCAACTTCGCAAGATGCGCACAGAGCAGGTTGCAATCGCCTAGCAGCCTGGTCTGATGCTTTCACCACAGCAAGGCGTCGACTCGGGTGCACTCGGGGTTGAATCAGAGAACCGACATGTCGCGTCCTGTATCCGAAGCTGAGGCCAGCGTGGTGGAGCGCGTCCTCCAGGTTGCGCCGACGCGCGAGGTGCCGGACGAAGTGCTCGCCTCGCTGGCCTCGTTGCGGGTTACCGGCACCTGCAAATGCGGTTGTGGCACGTTGTGGTTCGGCCCGGAAGGAGAGGCATCCGCGGGCTCGATACTGGCGGATGGCCGTGGCACGGCGGACGGCCGGGACATGGACTTGATCGTCTGGTTCGACCAGGGCGCCATCGTCGGCTTGGAACTCGTGGGCGACGATGCCCGGTCCATGCCTGACATCGACTCCATCCGGCCGCACGATGTTGCCTGATCGCTGATGAAACCACGCAGCCTCATGTTGGCCCTTTGCTTGGCTCCATTGGCGGCCCAGGCCCATCCGCCGGCTTGCGTGCTGCCGCCGCCGGATGGGGCGGTTGTGGACTGGACGCCTGCCAACCTGGCGGGTGTCATCCAGCGCATTGCCAAGGACCGCATTTCCATCCGCGCGGCGGATGGCAAGCTCTATCCGCTTCGCGTTTCCGGTTCCACCTGGTTGTCCACGGCGTATGGGGGCGGCGTTGATCCCGCCGATCTCAAGGTGGGACAGCACGCGCTCGTATGGCTCCAAGGCTGCGCCGTGCCCGGTTCCACGGATCGGGCCGTCATCATCCAGGTTTGCTCGCTCGGGACGGAGCCGTGTCCTGGGTAGGGCGGCAGGCCCCGCTTCACGGCACGGCGCGTGTCGGCGGGCAGCCAGCCGCTTCCACGTCATCCAACACACAAGATCGCAGGAGACCACCATGTCGCATCCGACGGATCGTCCATTGAGCGACACCGCAAGGGCGTGCCCGAAGTGCGGTTCGCATGGCAAGGAGCTAGGCGAGTTCCGCGCGGCCGGGGGATTCTGGTCGTCCTTCTTCGACTACAGCAGCAAGCGCTTCCGCTTCCTGTCCTGCCGGAAGTGTGGCTACACGGAGTTCTACAATTCCCGTATCTCCGGCACGTCAAAGTTCTTCGATTTCCTGGCGGGCGGATAGCTCGCCAGCCAGGCGATTGGCCATGCCGAAGCGATGCTCGCTGCGGTCAGCGGATTGCCTGACGTGGCCTGTGCATGCTGCCTCGCCGGGCGCAGGCGCGCGCGCGGGTCGTGCTGGTCCGGTCGCGCGGGCGCAACGCGCCGACGACGCCGGTCGAACGTGCCGCGTGCGACATTCGGTTCTCCTTTCGTGCGCGAGGTGCCGGGATGACGACGCAAGGCGAGATCATGGAACTGGAGCGCAGGTTCTGGCAGTCCATGGTGGACATGGACGTCGATGCGGCCGCGGCGCTGCTCGACGAGCAGTCCATCACGGCCGGCGGCCGGGGCATCCTTCGTTTCGGGCCGGCCGAGTACAAGGCGATGGCGTTGTCCGGGGATGCGCGGATCACGTCCTTCGAACTCTCCGAGGAGAAGGTCATCTTTCCGCTGCCGGACGTGGCCATCGCTTCCTACAAGGCCAGGCAATCCTTCACGATGGGCGGCAAGGCGCACACGATGGTCGTGTACGACACCACCACGTGGGTCAGGAAGGGCGGCAGGTGGTTGGCTTGCGCCCATACCGAGACGTCCGCGCAGCAGGATCCGCCCGGCGGCGACTGACGCGGGCCGGGTAATGCAGGGCGGCAGCGGAGGCGAACCATGAAACGCACGTGGACCATCATCGGCGTGGCGGATGTCGCACGCAGCTTCGCGTGGTACCAGGCGCTGTTCGGGCTGGTGGCGGCGGGGCCGGCGCACAGCTACTTCGGGCAGGTCGTGGACGAGGACGGGACGGTGCTGCTGTGCCTGCACCAGTGGGGCGCGCACGAGCATCCGACCCTGGCCGATCCGGGGCGCGCGGCACCGGGCAACGGGTTGCTGCTGTTCTTTCGGGTGGATGATTTCCAGGAGACGCTGGCGCGGGCGCGGGCGCTGGTGCCGCGGTTCGAGGAGGCGCCGGCGGTGAATCCGAACACCGGCACGCTGGAATTCGCGCTGCGGGATCCGGATGGGTACTACGTGATGGTCAGTGCGATGGGTGGAGACCAGGGGCGAGGCATCGGGTGAAAAGCCGCCCCCTCCCCAGCCCTTCCCTGCGGAGCGGGGGAGGGAGTTTGATCTCGCTGCCCGGGTTGTCGAACGCCGCGCACCAGCTTCCCCAACCGCGCGGGGCAAGCCGATGGCCGGAACGCGATCGTTCCGGCGTCAGCTGTCAAGAACCCCCTCCGGAGCGGCCATGCGAAGCCCGATGCTTGTCTTTCTTGCCCTGGCAGCGCTCGCATGCGGCAGCCTGCGCGCGCACGAACAGGCCGGGGCGGCCTGCGAACCATCGACCGAGGCAAGCCGCAGCCTCGTGCTGTCCTTCTACCGCCAGGCGCTGGTCGGGAAGGACATCCGCGCGGGGTTCGAGCGCCATGTCGCCCCCGGCTTCGTGGAGCACAAGCCCGACGTGCCTGGTGGCACCCGGGAGGACACGATCGACTTCCTCGAAGGGCTGGCGTTGGAATTGCCGGAAGCGCGCTGGGAGATCCTGCGCACGGTGGCGGAGGACGATCTCGTCTTCGTGCACGCCCGGTTTTTCCCGGTGCCCGGCGCGCAGCCGTATGCGCTTGCGGACGTGTTCCGCGTCGAGGACTGCAGCATCGCCGAGCATTGGGACGTGGTGGGGCCGCCGCGCGAGGGCCAGCCGAATACGCGGTCGCGATTCTGAGTCCAGCAGCGCCTGTGGGCCTTTCTTTCTGCCGAGCCCGCTTTCGTAGGCCGGAGTGGGTGGATCGCAAGCGCAGGCCGCAGCGGCGACACGATGCGCCGCGTGGATTGCGTTGCTAGGCCTGGTGCGCCACCACCCGCTGCGCCGCCAGGAACGCCCGCAGCGACGCCGGCTTCACCGGCTTGGTCAGCACGCGGTAGCCGCGGGCGCGGGCGGCGCGCTTGAGGGCGTCGCTGCCGTCGGCGGTGAGCAGGGCGCCGGGCAGGCGCGGGTTGCCGGCGCGCAGGGCGTCGAGGGCGTCGAGGCCGTCGAGGCGGTCGTGCAGGTGGTAGTCGACCAGCAGCACGTCGGGCTGGCCGGCCATCTTCGCCAGCGCCTCGTCGACGGTGGCCGCGCGCAGCACGTCCACTTCCCAGCGGCCGAGCAGGGCGGCCATGCCGGCGAGGATGTCGGAGTCGTTGTCCACGCACAGCACGCGCAGGCCGGCCAGCGAGTCCGGCAGGCCGGCGCGCGCGCGCGGCGCGGCGGCCACCGGGCCCCGCGCGCGCGGCGCGGTGATCGAGAACATGCTGCCGCGGCCCGCCACCGAGCGCACGTGCAGCGGCTGGTCGAGGATGTGCGAGATGCGCTGGCAGATCGACAGGCCCAGCCCGAGGCCCTGCTCGCCCCAGTTGGTGGGCTGCTCGTAGCGCATGAACTCCTCGAAGATCTGCCCGAGGTGGTGGCCGGGGATGCCCGGGCCGGTGTCCCACACCTGCAACTCGACGCCGTCGCCGCGCGCGCGCGTGGCCAGCACGATGCGGCCTTCGCGGGTATAGCGCAGCGCGTTGGCGAGGAAGTTCTGCAGCACCCGGCGCAGCAGGCGGCGGTCGCTGCGCACCGGCAGCGGGCGCAGGTGCAGGCGCAGGTCGATGCCGCGCGCGGCGGCCATCGGCGCGTACTGCTCGGCTAGCTGGCGCAGCAACTCGCCGGCGTCGAAGTCGGTGAACTCCGGCTGCAGCGCGCCGGCGTCCAGGCGCGAGACGTCGAGCAGGCCGTCGAGCAGTTCCTCGGCCGCGCGCAGCGAGGTGTCGATGCGCTCGGCCAGGTGCTTCTGCTCGGCCGGCTCGCCGCTCTCGCGCAGGGCGGAGGTGAACAGGCGCGCGGCGTTGAGCGGCTGCAGCACGTCGTGGCTGAGCGCGGCCAGGAAGCGCGTGCGCGACTGCTGCGCGGCGGTGGCCTCGCGGGTGCGCGCGGCCACGCGCTGCTCCAGCGTCTCGTTGACCTCGCGCAGCGCGCGCTCGGCGCGCTTGTAGTCGGTGACGTCGCTGTAGCTGGTGACGTAGCCGCCACCGGGCAGCGGCTGGCCCCGCATTTCCACCACCTGGCCGGAGGCGCGCACGCGCTCGAACACGTGCGGCGAGCCGGCGCGCATGTAGGCGATGCGCTTGTCGACCTGCGCCTCGGCGTCGCCCTCGCCGCCGCCGAGCTCGCCGCGCTGGGCGTTGTAGCGGATCAGGTCGGCGACCGGGCGGCCGACGTAGAGCATGCCGTCGGGGTATTCGAACATCTGCTGGTAGCGCCGGTTCCACGACACCAGCCGCATGTCGCGGTCGACCACGCTCACGCCCTGGTCGAGGTTCTCCAGCGTGCTGGAGAGGATCTCGCGGTTGAAGCGCAGCTCCTGGCCGGCCTCGTCGAGCACCGCGACCACCTCGGCCACGTCCATGCCCGAGCCCTTGAGCGCGCGCGTGAGCACCAGGCGCGCGCTCGAGGAGCCGATCGCCGCCGCGAGCAGGCGCTCGGTGAACTGCACCCAGTGGCGGTCCGCGGAGGCGTGCGGCAGCAGCACGCCGCCATGCGCGCGCGCCTGGTCGAGGAAGGCGCGCCGCGCCGGCTGCTCGCCGACGATGCGCCCGGCCAGCGCCAGCAGGTCGCCGACCTGTACGCCACTGTGCGAGGCGCCGGGCACCAGCGCGGGGCGCGCCGCGTAGGGATCGAGGAAGGGCGCGTTGCGCAGGCGCTCGTCGAAGCCCGGCCGCCAGCGCGCCGAGACCAGGAACAGGGCGCCGACATTGAGCAGCAGCGACCAGAACGTGCCGTGGGTGAGCGAATCCCAGCCGACCAGCCCGAACAGCTGTCGCGGCCGCAGCCAGCCGATGTCGAACGGGCCGCGCTCGAGCCAGCCGTGGCCGAACCAGCCGGCGTCGGTGAGCGCCGGCAGCAGCAGGGTGTAGATCCACGCGCCGAAGCCCAGCAGCAGGCCGGCCTCCACGCCCTGGCGGCTGGCGCCGCGCCAGTACAGCCCGCCGATCAGCGCCGGCGCGAACTGCGCCACCGCGGCGAACGACATCAGCCCGTACGCCGCCAGCGTGGTGTCGCTGCCGCTGACGCGATAATAGCCGTAGGCCATCGCGGCGAAGCAGACGATGGCGATGCGGCGGATCCACAGCACCGACGAGGCGACGTTGCCGCCGTGGCGCTGCGCCCAGCCGCGCCGCAGCAGCGGCGGCATCACCAGGTCGTTGCTCACCATCGTCGCCAGCGCGACGCTGGCCACGATCACCATGCCGGTGGCGGCGGAGAAGCCGCCGATGTAGGCGGCCAGCGCGAGCCAGTCGCGGCCTTCGGCCAGCGGCAGCGCGAGCACCAGGCTGTCGGGCGCGACCGTGGCGTCGCCCGCGAAGCGCGCGACGCCGGCGCTGGCGATCGGCAGCACCATCAGCGAGACGACGACCAGGTAGGCGCCGAACATCCAGCGCGCGCGGCGGATGTCGGCCACTTCCACGCATTCGACCACGGCGACGTGGAACTGCCGCGGCAGGCAGATGATCGCGGTGAAGGCGAGCAGGGTCTGGCCGATGAAGCCGACCGGGCGATGCTCGACCAGCAGGGCGCGCGTGGCTTCGGCCAGATGCAGGTCGCGCCCGGCGAACCAGCCGACGGCGAACACGCCCACCGCCACCAGGGCGAGCAGCTTGACCAGCGATTCGAGCGCGATCGCCAGCATCATGCCCGGGCGGTGCTCGCTGGCGTCGACCTGGCGGGTGCCGTAGAGGATCGCGAACAGCGCCATCAGGGCGGCGACGTACAGGGCGGGGTCGCCGAGGGTGGTGGCGGCCACGGCGGGGCCGCCGAGCACGTCCAGGCTCACCGCGACGGCCTTGTACTGCAGGGCGAGGTAGGGGACGGCGGCGATCAGGGCGATCACCGACACCAGCGCGGCCAGCGCCTGCGAGCGGCCGTAGCGGGCGGCGATGAAGTCGGCGATCGAGACGGTGCCCTGCGACTGGGCGATCAGGGCGAGCCGTTCGAGGATGCGCCAGCCGAACAGCAGCATCAGCAGGGGGCCGAGGTAGATCGCGAGGTACCCGATGCCGTTGCGCGCGGCGGTACCGACGGCGCCGTAGAACGTCCACGAGGAGCAGTACACCGCCAGCGAGAGGCTGTAGACCAGCGGCCGCAGCCAGGTGTTGCCCTGCGAATACTGCGGGTGCCGGTCGCCCCACCACGCCACCACGAACAGCAGCGCGGCGTAGGCCACGGACACCAGCAACAGGATCCAGCCGGGCAGCATGCGGGGCCCCTCGACGCGAGAGGGCGAGTGTAGCCGGGCCGGCGCCGCAGCCGTGACCCACGCCAGCCGTGACCCCGCGCCAACACGACCGCGCAGCTTGCGCGCAGCGCCCGCCTTGCAACCCTCTCCTGCGAAGCGGGAGAGGGAAAGCGCGAAGCGCGAGGGTGAGGGCCCGGCTCTTCGCCGCGCGGTTTGGCTTCTTGCGGGCTTCGGTCGTTGGCGCGAAGGAAGTCGCCGTCCGGTGAATCGCTCTTCCCCCGGCAAGGCATCCTGCCTTGACGGGGCGCCGGCCATCCATGGCCGGCTTGCCGCGATCCCCCGGCCCACGCCTTCCTGCCGACCTCGCATCGCTTCGTTCTGAAGCCTTCTCGTTGCGCGGTAGGTCGGGCCTACGCGCCCGATGCCCGGGCCATGCGAGCGTAGCCCGACGATACGAGCGCCAGCGTCCCAACCCTCTCCTGCGAAGCCGACACGGAGCGCAGGCATCCGAACCCTCTCCTGCGAAGCGGGAGAGGGAAAGCGCGAAGCGCGAGGGTGAGGGCCCGGCTTTTCGCCGCGGCTTTCGGGCCGATGGCTTGCTTCCGGGATGCGCTGCGACCTGACGCACCCTCACCCCAACCCTCTCACGCCGAGCGGGAGAGGGGGCCTTTCACGCAGGGCAAAGAGAAACCCGTCTGGCGGCGGGTTTCCTGACGTCCATGGATCCCAGCCTTCGCGGGGATGATGATGGTTGGGGTTGTTGCGCGCGGGTGGCTGCAAAAAGCAAAGCCCGCCTTGCGGCGGGCTCTGGATCCCCGACTGGAGCGCTCGGGGATGACGTCCTGACAAAGCCGCGCTGAAGCGCGGGTCAGGACGTCACTTGATCTTGCCTTCCTTGTAGATCACGTGCTTGCGGACGACGGGGTCGTACTTCTTGACCTCCATCTTGCCGGGGGTGTTCTTCTTGTTCTTGTCGGTGGTGTAGAAGTGGCCGGTGTTGGCCGAGGAGATCAGACGGATCTTGTCGCGCTTGGATGCCATGGTGTCCTCCTCAGACCTTCTCGCCGCGGGCGCGCAGCTGCGCCAGGACGGCGTCGATGCCGTTCTTGTCGATGGTGCGCATGGCGGCACTGGAAACGCGCAGCTTCACCCAACGGTTCTCGCTGGCGACCCAGAAGCGGCGCTCGTGGAGGTTGGGGAGGAAGCGGCGGCGGGTTTTGTTGTTGGCGTGCGAGACGTTGTTGCCCGTCTGCACGCGCTTGCCGGTAACTTGGCAGACGCGGGACATACGCACCTCGAAAGGTAGTTGGTGTCGCCCATGGCCTGGGAGACGGCGGCCCCCGGTGCGCCCCGGGGGACGGCACCGCGCGATGCGGGTGGGTTCGCGCTGCCGGTGGCGGGCCGGAATCGCGGTTCCGGGCCCGCCCGGTCATGGGGCCCAGGAGGGCCGACCGGACGCAGCGAGCCGCGCATTATGCCGGGCGGGGGCGGGCCGGGCAAGGATCGGGGGCCTGGCTCCGGCCTGGGGCCCTTGCGGGAGCCGGAAGCCCGGTCGCGACTCCCGTCGCTCCCACGGGGCAAGCCCGGCCCCGTCACAGGGAAAGCCCCAGCCCGCAGGAGCGAGGAGCCAAGCTCCCGCGAGGGCGAACCCCGGCCGGCGAAGCCGCCCGCCGTCCCCCCAAAGGGGCCCGGGCCTCAGCCCCCGGCGCCCGCCGCCACGTCCGTCCTGGCCGCCTCGTCCGGCGCGGCCTTGCCGGCGTCGGCGATGTAGGCACGGACCTGCTGCTCGAGCACCGGCAGCGGCACCGACCCTTGCGCCAGCACGGCGTCGTGGAACTTGCGCACGTCGAAGCGCGGGCCCAGGGCCTGCTCGGCTTCCTTGCGCAGCTGCACGATCGTGAGCTCGCCGAGCTTGTAGCTCAGCGCCTGCGCCGGCCAGGAGATGTAGCGGTCAACTTCGGTGGTGACCTCGTGCTCGGACAGCGCGGTACGGTCGCGCAAGTAGGCCAGCGCCTGGTCGCGGGTCCAGCCGCCGTGGTGGATGCCGGTGTCGATCACCAGCCGGCAGGCGCGCCACATCGCGTAGGTCAGGCGGCCGAAGTCCTCGTAGGGCGTCTCGTAGATGCCCATCTCCACGCCCAGGTCCTCGCTGTACAGGCCCCAGCCCTCGCCGTAGGCGGAGATGTAGTTCATGCGCCGGAATGCGGGCTGCTGCTCCTGCTCCTCGGCCAGCGCGCCCTGCAGCGAATGCCCGGGCGAGGACTCGTGCAGCGTCAGCGCCGGCAGGTTGTACAGCGGGCGCGAGGGCAGGTCGTAGGTGTTGAGCCAGTAGGTGTCGGTGCCGCCGCGGCCGGCGGTCCAGAACGGGGCGATGTCGTCGGGCACCGGGACGATGGCGAAACGGCCGCGCGGCAGGGTGCCGATGACCTTGCCGACCTCGCCGTCCACGCGCTTGCTGATCCAGGCGGCGCGGCGCAGCAGCTCCTCCGGCGTCCTGGCGTAGAAGCGGGGATCGGTGCGCAGGAAATGCAGGAACTCGGCGAAGCTGCCCTTGAAGCCGACCTTGCGGATGATCGCCTCCATCTCCTTCTGGATCCGGTCGACCTCGCGCAGGCCGATCGCGTGGATCTGCTCGGGATCCATGTCCAGCGTGGTGTATTCGCGGATCTGCTGCCGGTACCAGGCCTTGCCGTCGGGCATCGCCTCGGCGGCGAGCGTGTCGCGCGCGTGGGGCACGTACTCGTCGCGGAAGAACTTCAGCAGCTTGCCGTAGGCGGGGACGAGCTTGCCGCCGATCGCCGCGCGCGCGTCGGCGCGCAGCCGCGCCTGCTCGTCGGCGGGGATCGAGGCCGGCATCTTCTCGAACGGCTTCCAGAACGCCGACTTCTCCGGATCGGCGAGCCCGGCGACGTTGGCGATCGAGACGTCGCGCCCGGCCAGCACCGCCCTGGGCACGCTGAAGCCGCGCGCCAGCCCGGCGCGCATGTTGTCGACCTGCTGGTCGAAGTAGCGCGGCACGTCGGCCAGGCGGCCGATGTAGTTGCGGTAGGCCTGCGCGTCGCGCATCGGCTGCCGCGCCATGAAGGCGAGGTTGGCCCAGAACGAGCTGTCGGCGTTGAACGGCATCTCGTAGTCGCGGAAGCGCACCGAGGCGGCGAGGTTCTCCACCTGCGGCTTGTAGACGGCGTAGTTGACCTGCTCCTCGGGCGAGAGCGTGGCCGGGTCGATGCGGGCGATCCGGGCGAGCACGTCGTCCCAAACCGCCAGCCGGCGCTGCTGGGCGGCGGCGCCGACGTCGGGCAGGTGCGGGAGGTCGACGCCGCCCTTGTCGTCTTCGTCGGCGGGGATGCCGAACTCCTGCTCGCGCCAGGCCCATTCCTTCTCGTAGATGGCGCGGAAGGCGGCGTCGGCGGCCTTGGTGGCGTCGGCGGCGGCGGCGGGCGCGGGCGCGTCGGCGGCGATGGACGGAAGCGGCGCGCCCAGCGCGAGGGCAAGGGCGAGGGCCAGCGCGGCGTGCGGTCGGCGTTGGGTCAAGGCGGCGATCCCCGGTGGAAAGCCGCCATGCTAGCGGCGATGCGCGCGCGGTGGATGTGGCGAAGGTCCGGGATCGGGGGCGTCAGTGGCCGGCGCGGTCGCGGTGCCAGCCGCGGTGGCGGATGTCGAGGTAGAGGCTGTAGGCGGCGGTGAAGGCGGGGAACAGGTTCTGGATGATGCCCACCGAGTCCTGCTTCTGAGAGAACACGAAGTAGCTCAGCGTCATCGCGCTGCCGACCAGGCTCATGTACCAGAACAGCCGTGGGATCACGGGCTTGCCGTGGCGCTTGCTGGCGATGAACTGCACCAGCCAGCGGCCGCCGAACATCAGGGCGCCGACCAGGCCGATCAGCTTCCACGGCGACATGTACAGGCCGGTCCATTCGAGCCACGCGATGGGGGTGTTCATGAAGTCGGCGGCGGGGATCATCGGCAGTCTCCGGGGCGCTGCTGGGGATGTCATTTCGGGCGGAGCGGGAAGCGCGGCGCTTGCGCAGCCGGCTCGTTCCTGCTCGGGATGGCAAGGATAAGGTTGTTCTGCGGGATCCGGAGGAAGCTCTGGTTGTCGTTCGATCGCTTGCCAGGTTGGGACCTGACGGAACCCGGCGCTGCTTGTCGTTAGATCGCTTGCCACGTTGCGATCTGGCGGGCCCGACGTTCCTTGTCGTTCGATCGCGCGCCACGTTGCGACCTGATGGGCCCCAGTGCGAACGGGAGGCCTTCGGGGCGAATGTCCTCCGGCATCCGCCTGCGGCGAATGCCTCCCCCTTTATTTCGCCCCGAAGGCCTCCCGGCCGCGCCGGGGCGCCTGATCGCAGGCTGCCGAAAAAGCAGATGTCGGCATGGCGGGTGTCGGGCCTACGCGCCCGACGCCTCGGATGGGTGTCAAACGTCTTGGCGAAAACAGATGTCGGAATGACGGTTGTCGGGGACGTAGCCCCGACCTACGGTTTTGCTTTTTGAACCACCGCGCAAGTCGGATGCAGGGTGCGGATGTCCTTGGGTGCGAAATAAAGGAGGAGGCGTCGGCCGCAGGCCGGCGCCGGGGGACATTCGCACCCAAGGGCATCCGCATCCTGCGCACCGTCCGGTCGCCGCCCTTATCTATCGGTGAGAGATCAAGATCCAGGCGCTGATGCGTAAAGTGCCGACCAACAACGTTGATGGAACACCAGCAGCACGCGCTCAGCCGATCTCCTCGACCGCCGTGACCTTGCCGCGGCGGATCAGCCACGCCACGCCGCGCAGGTCGCTGATGCCGACCAGGGCGCGGTTGAGGTTGTTGTACTTGGACACGCCCGCCGTGCGGTGGCGGTGGTTGACCGGCACGCTCAGCGTCTTCCAGCCCGCGCGCTGCATCAGCGCCGGCAGGTAGCGGTGCATGTGGTCGAACGCGGGCAGCTCGAGGAAGGCCGCGCGCTCGAAGAGCTTGATGCCGCAGCCGGTGTCGGGCGTGTCGTCGTGCAGCATCCGCGCCCGGATCGCGTTGGCCCACTTCGAGGCCCAGCGCTTGCTGCCCGAGTCCTGGCGGTTGACGCGCCAGCCGGCGAACAGCCTGACGTCCGCCGGCGACTGCGCGCGCTGCGCCAGCAGCTTGGGGATGTCGGCCGGGTCGTTCTGGCCGTCGCCGTCGAGGGTGGCGATCCATGCCCCGCGCGCGGCCTTCACGCCGCTGCGGATCGCGGTGCTCTGCCCGCTCTGCTTCGCGTGGCGCAGCACGCGCAGTTCCGGGACTTCCACCTGCAGCCGCTGCAGCGCGGCGAGCGTGCCGTCGCGCGAATGGTCGTCGACGTAGACGATCTCGAAGTCGCCGCCGTCCTCCGGCGCTCGCCCGCGCAGCGCGGCGACGATCTCGTCGACCAGCGGCGCGACGTTGTCCTGCTCGTTGAAGACCGGGACGACGACGGACAATAGTGGGGTCTTGCTCATGGGTGGCGGTATCCGGCTTCCTTCTGCGCGCGAAGCGCGACGATCACGACCTGGTCCAGCGCATCGGAATAGCGATAGAGCGCGATGTAACCCTGGTCGCCCTGGCCGATCACCAGCTCGCGCAGGATGTCGTGCACGGGCCGGCCGATCATGGGGTTGAGCGCGAGCGTGTCGATGGCGGCGAGGATCGCGTCGATCCTTTTCGCCGGATCGGCCACCTCGTGCGCCAGCAGGTGGTCGATGATGCGGTCGAAGTCTTCCCGGACCTCTTCCGCGATCCGGACCTGCGTCATCTCCTGCCTGCCGCGGGCTTCGCGGCGGGCGGTCGCGGCGAAGCGCCCGCCATCCGTTCGAGCACGTAGGCGCGCATCTCGTCCCAGGCGATGGCCTTGCCCGTCGCCAGGAAGCGCGCGTAGCGGGCTTCCGCCTCGGCATAGAACGACTGCCGCTGCTCGAGCGCGTCGGCCTTCTCGGAGATGGCCTCGAGGATGAGCCCGTGCGCGGACGTGCCCTCGCGCTCGGCCAGGCGCGACACGCGCGCCTTCAATGCCTCGGGGATGCGGATCGTGGTGGTGGACATGGCGAGCCGGTTCGAGATGCCGGCGCTGAAGGTAGCACGTTTGTGCTACACCATGCCGGCCTTGCCACGCAGCCGCTCCAGCACGCCGTCGAGGGTGTCGAGGTTGCTGTAGTGGATCACCAGCCGGCCCTTGTCGCCGCGGCCGTGGACGACGTCGACGCGCGCGGCGAGCAGTTCCGACAGCTCGTTCTCGAGCGCGGCGATGTCGGCCTGCGGGCGCGGGCGCGCGGCGGCGGCCTTCTTCGTGCCCGCGGGCACGCGGCCGGCGGCGAACTGCTGCGCGCGGTGCTCGACCTCGCGCACCGACCAGCCGTTCTCGGCGGCATCCGACGCCAGCTTGCTGGCCAGCTCCGGCGAGAGCGTGAGCAGCGCGCGCGCGTGGCCCATCTCCAGCCGCCGCGCCTCCAGCAGCGCGCGGATCGCCGGCGGCAGCTCGAGCAGGCGCAGCAGGTTGGACACCGCCGCGCGCGAGCGGCCCACCGCCTCGGCGGCCTGCGCGTGGGTGAGGTCGAATTCGTCGATCAGCCGCTGCAGCGCGGTGGCTTCCTCGAGCGGGTTGAGGTCCTCGCGCTGGATGTTCTCGATCAGCGCCATCGCGACCACGGTGCGGTCGTCGGCGCGGCGCACCACCGCCGGCATCTCGGCCAGGCCGGCCAGGCGCGAGGCGCGCCAGCGGCGCTCGCCGGCGATGATCTCGAAGGTGCGATCGGGCAGCTCGCGCACCACGATCGGCTGGATCACGCCTTGGGCCTTGATCGACTCCGACAGCTCGGCCAGCTTGTCCTGGTCCCACTGCTTGCGCGGCTGGTACTTGCCGGGCGCGATCGCGTCCACCGGCAGGGTGCGCAGCACGTCGCCGGGCACGGCCTCCAGCGCCGGCGCCTCGGCCGCGGCCTTCGGGCCGAGCAGCGCTTCCAGGCCGCGGCCCAGGCCGCGCTTCTTGGCGGGCGCCTTTGCGCTCATGCCGGGTTCTCCATTGCCGTGGGCGCCTCGCGCCGGGTCTTGTCGCGCTCGCGCTGGCGGCGCAGCAGCTCGCCGGCCAGCCCCAGGTAGGCCACCGAGCCGCGGCTGCCGCGGTCGTAGCCGACGATGCTCTGGCCATGGCTGGGCGCCTCGGCCAGCCGCACGTTGCGCGGGATCACGGTGCGGAAGACCTTGTCGCCGAAGTGGTTGACCAGCTCCGCCGCGACCGCGTTGGCCAGGTTGTTGCGCACGTCGAACATGGTGCGCAGCACGCCCTCGATCTCCAGCGCCGGGTTGAGCCGGGCCTTGAGCGCGTCGATGGTCTGCAGCAGCGCGGTCAGGCCCTCGAGCGCGTAGTACTCGCACTGCATCGGCACCAGCACCGAGTCCGCCGCGGTCAGCGCGTTGAGCGTGAGCAGCGACAGCGCCGGCGGGCAGTCGACGATGATGAAGTCGTACTTCTCGCGCAGCGGGTCGAGCGCGCGCTTGAGGCGCTGCTCGCGGCCGTCCTCGTCCATCAGCTCGATCTCGGCCGCGGTGAGGTCGGTGTTGCCCGGCATCAGGTCGACGCCCTCGGGCGTGCGCACGATCGCGTCGACCGCGTGGATCTCCTCGAGCAGCACGTCGCAGGTCGAGGCCTGCAGCTCGCGCTTGTCGACGCCGCTGCCCATCGTCGCGTTGCCCTGCGCGTCCAGGTCGACCAGCAGGACGCGCTTGGGCGTGCGCGAGAGCGCCGCGGCGAGGTTGACCGCCGTGGTCGTCTTGCCGACGCCGCCCTTCTGGTTGGCAATGGCGATGATGCGGGCCATGGGGTCCGGAATGCCTGTGCGTGATGGGATCCGGCCGCGCGCCGTGGCGGCGGCCGGGCTTGGGATTATGCCCCGCCGGGCGCCGACCGGCGCACCACGACCAGGTGGCGCTCGGCGTCCAGGCCCGGCACGGCGAGCGGATGAATGGCCTCGACCTGCCAGCCGGCGGGCAGCGCGGCGATCTCGGCGTTGGGGCGCGCGCCCTTCATCGCCAGCAGGCGGCCGCCGGGTTCGAGCAGGTGCGCGCCGGCCGCGAGCAGGTCGGCCAGGCTCGCCATCGCGCGCGCGGTGATCGCCTCGAAGGCGGCCGGCATGTCCAGCGATTGCGCGCGCGATTCGGCCACCCGCGCGTTGCCCAGGCCCAGGCTGCGCACCGCCTCGCGCAGGAAGCGCGCCTTCTTGCCGTTGGACTCGACCAGCGTGACCTGCAGCGACGGCAGCGCGATCGCCAGCGGGATGCCGGGCAGGCCGGCGCCGGTGCCCAGGTCGGCCAGCGTGCGCACCTCGCGCACGAACGGATGCATCGCCAGCGAGTCGAGCAGGTGCAGCGACACCATCGCGCGCGGGTCGCGGATGGCGGTGAGGTTGTAGGCGCGGTTCCAGCGCGCGAGCAGGGCGAGGTAGCGCAGCAGCGGTTCGGCGAGCGCGGCGGGCAGCTGCAGCGTGGCCAGGCCGGCGTCGAGCTCGGCGCGCAGGGCGGGGTCGAAGGCGTCGTCCATCCCGGCATTGTAGGAGCGCGCCTTGCGCGCGATGCTTTTGTGGGCAGGGCATCGCGCGCAAGCCGCGCTCTTACACGGCCCGCCAGGCCAGGGTGGCGAGGTAGCCGGGCATCGGGGCGAAGGCGTGCAGGGTCCAGTCGGCCGGCGCGCCCAGCGCCGGGTCGCTGGCGGCCAGCCGCCAGCCTTCACCGTCGCGCGCGAATTCCAGCCGGTCCAGCCCGAACGCCAGCCCGCGCCCATGCGCCTTGAGCACGGCCTCCTTCGCGCACCACAGGCGCACGAACGCCGGTTCGCGCGCCGGCGCCGGCAGCGCGGCCAGCGCCGCGGCCTCGGCAGGGGTGAAGAAGCGCTCGGCCAGCGCCAGCGCGCGCGGCCGCGGGCGCAGCAGCTCGAGGTCGGCCCCGAGCTGCACGCCGGCGCCCAGCGCCACCAGCAGGCGCTCGCCGCTGTGGCTCCAGCTGGCGTCGAAGCCCGGCGCGGCCAGTCGCGGGCGGCCGTGGGCGTCGCGCGCCAGCCCCAGCGCGGCGGCGGGCACCCCCAGCGCCGCGGCCAGCCACGGCCGCGCCAGCGATTCGGCCGGGGTGCCGTGGCGGTGCGGGCCCCAGGTGCAGCGCACCGGGCCCACGGAGAGCGCGTCGGGCGCGCTGGACATGAATCGCGGCTTGGCGTCGGGCACGCCGCTCAGCGTAAGCTAATCGGCGGGGCTTTACGGATACTCGGGAGAATGGCGGCATCCGCCGCCTGGCCAAAACAGCGCATGTCGGCAGTCGTCCAGGGCCCGTTCGCGCCCGCCACCTCGCAACCCTCGCTGCAGCCGCTGGCGCACGGCGACGGCGCGCGCGCGATCGCCTTCGACGCAGGCGGCGAGGTCGCGCTCGACACCTTCCTCGCGCATGTGCGCGGCGTGGCGGCCGGGCTGCCCGAGGCCGGCCACGCGATCAACCTGTGCGAGGACCGCTACCGTTTCCTGGTCGCGTTCTGCGCGGTGGCGCTGCGCGGGCAGACCACGCTGCTTCCGCCCTCGCGCACGCGCGCGGCGATCGACGAGGTGCGCGCGCTGCATCCGGACAGCTATTGCCTGGGCGACGGCGAGCACTGCGGCTGCGCGCACGCTTCGCTGGCGCCGCTGCCGCACTACGTGCGCCTGCCCGACGAACTGCCGCGCCTGGACGGCGAGCGCCCGCGCATCGACGAGGACGCGCTGGTGGCGATCGGCTTCACCTCCGGCAGCACCGGCGCGCCCAGGGCCAACGCCAAGACCTGGCGCGGCTTCCGCACCAGCACGGCGCAGAACCTCGCCGCGCTCGCGGGCCTGTGGGCAGAGGGCGAGGTGGTGCACGCGGTGGCCACGGTGCCGCCGCAGCACATGTACGGCATGGAGATGTCGGTGCTGCTGCCGCTGCTGGGCGACGTCGCGGTGCACGGCGTGCGCCCGTTCTTCCCGCAGGACGTGGCGCAGGCGCTGGGCGAGGCCAACGCGCCGCGGCTGTTGGTGACCACGCCGGTGCACCTGCGCGCGCTGGTGGAATCCGGCGTGGCGCTGCCGCCGATGGCCGGCATCGTCACCGCCACCGCGCCGCTGTCGCAGGCGCTGGCCGCGGAGGCCGAGGCGCGCTTCGGGTGCGAGGTGCGCGAGGTGTTCGGCTCCACCGAGACCTGCGTGATCGCGCGCCGGCGCACGGCGGTCGAGCAGGCGTGGACGCCGCTGGCCGGCGTCGTCGTCGCCCCGCAGCCCGACGGCATGCTGGTGCGCGCGGCGCACCTGCCGCAGCCGGTGCTGCTGGCGGACCTGGTGGAGGTCGGCGCGGACGGGCGCTTCGAATTGCGCGGGCGCCAGGCGGACCTGCTCGAGATCGCGGGCAAGCGCGCCTCGCTCGGCGACCTCACCCGCCGCCTGCTGGCGGTGCCGGGCGTGCGCGACGGGGTGGTGTTCCAGCTCGACGAGGCCGACGGCCACGGAGTGCAGCGCATCGCGGCGCTGGTGGTGGCGCCGGGGCTGCGGGAGGACGACATCCTGGGCGCGCTGCGGCGCAGCATCGACCCGGTGTTCCTGCCGCGGCGGCTGCGGCTGGTCGATGCGCTGCCGCGCAACGAGACCGGCAAGCTGCCGCGCGCGGCGCTGCTGCGGCTGCTGGGCGCCGGTCGCTAGCCGCGGCCGGGGCGCGGGCGCCGCGACGCGCCCGTCACGCAGGCGCCCACAGACTCGCGCTGCCTCCGGCCAGGAGGGAAGTCCCCCGCCAAAACTGAAGGAGTCGCAGCATGAGTTTCATCATCTGGTTGATCGTGGGTGGCATCATCGGCTGGCTCGCAAGCTTGATCATGAAGACCGACGCGCAGCAGGGCCTGATCCTCAACATCGTGGTCGGCATCGTCGGCTCGTTCCTCGGCGGCTGGCTGATCGCGCCGCTGCTGGGCACCGGCACGGTCAACAGCGGCGACTTCAGCATCATGGGCCTGATCGCTTCGCTGATCGGCGCGATCATCCTGCTGGCGATCGTCAACCTGTTCCGCCGCGGACGCGTGCGCTGACGCGACCTGCACACTGCAGCATGAGGAAGGCCCGGCATTGCCGGGCCTTTTTTAATGCTGTTCGCGAGGGGCGCGTTCGATCGCGCGCTTTACCGCGATCTGATAGGCCCCGGTGCGGCCGGCAGCCCTTCGGGGCGAATGTCCCCCGGCATCCGCCTGCGGCGAATGCCTCCTCCTTTATTTCGCCCCGAAGGGCTGCCGGCCGCACCGGGGCATCTGGTCGCAGGCTTGCCGGGAAGGATGACGGGGATGGCGGATGTCGGGGACGTAGCCCCGACCTACGGCTTGCCAGAAGGCATGCCGGCATTGCGGATCTGTAGGAGCGCACCAAGGCGCGACCGCTCCCCCCGCGAAGGCATCGCGCCCTGGTGCGCTCCTACATAGGCGATCGCGAAGCCGGATGGCCATCGTCGGGCCGGAAACCACGACCCCCGTCCTTTGGTGTGGATCCGCTACATGCCATCGAAGCGACGAGCGTAAAGGGGGAAGCCGGTGGCCGGGGGTTCGCGCCAAGCCGGCCATGGATGGCCGGCGCCGGCATCAGGGCAGGATGCCCTGCTGCCGGAAGAGCGAATCCCCGACCGCCGGCTTCCCTCGCGCATCCAGCCGAAGCCCGCTTGAACGGTACAACCGGCTTCCCTCGCGCATCCAGCCGAAGCCCGCTTGAACGGTACAACCAGCTTCCCTCGCGCATCCAGCCGAAGCCCGCTCGAACAGGTACAGAACGCCGGCGACGCCTACTCGTCGAACCGCAGGTGCCGCACCGACTTGCCGTGCCGGCGGATCAGGCGCAGGGCCTCGATGCCGACCTGGATGTGGCGCTCGACGTACTCAGCGCTCACTTTCGCGTCGGACGCCTCGGTCTTGACGCCTTCCGGGATCATCGGCTGGTCGGACACCAGCAGCAGCGCGCCGCAGGGGATGCGGTTGGCGAAGCCCGCGGCGAACACCGTCGCCGTCTCCATGTCGATCGCCATGCAGCGCATCTGCCGCAGGCGCTCCTTGAACGCCTCGTCGTGCTCCCACACCCGCCGGTTGGTGGTGAACACCGTGCCGGTCCAGTAGTCCAGCCCCAGATCGCGGATCATGGTCGAGACCGCGCGCTGCAGCGCGAACGCCGGCAGCGCCGGCACCTCCGGCAGCAGGTAGTCGTTGCTGGTGCCCTCGCCGCGGATCGCCGCGATCGGCAGGATCAGGTCGCCGAGCTGGTTCTTGCGCTTGAGCCCGCCGCACTTGCCCAGGAACAGCACCGCCTTGGGCGCGATCGCCGACAGCAGGTCCATCATCGTCGCCGCGTTGGGGCTGCCCATGCCGAAGTTGATCATGGTGATGCCGTCGGCGGTGGCGCTGGGCATCGGCCGGTCGGCGCCGGTGATCGTCGCGCCGGTCATGCGCGCGAAGTGGCCGAGGTAGCCGCCGAAGTTGGTCAGCAGGACGTGCTCGCCGAACCCGTCCAGCGGCACGCCGGTGTAGCGCGGCAGCCAGTTGTCGACGATCTGTTCTTTGTCCTTCATGGCGCGTCTCCGTTCGCGCCATTGTGTCACGCCGCCGACGCCACCTCCACGCGGTTCCGGCCCGCGTGCTTGGCCGCGTACATGGCCTGGTCGCTGCGCGCGACCAGGCTGGGGACGCCGTCGCCCAGCCGGTACGCCGCCACCCCGATGCTGACCGTGAGCGCGACCGGGATGCCCGCGACGCGCGCGCACTGCGCCTCCACGCCGCGCCGGATGCGCTCGCCGATGTGGCGCGCGTGCTGCAGGTCGGCGTCCGGCAGCACCAGCAGGAACTCCTCCCCGCCCAGCCGCCCGATGTGGTGGCCGTAGGCGAGCTCGCCGCCGGCCACGCGCACCAGCTCGCGCATGCAGGCATCACCCACCGCGTGGCCGTGGCCGTCGTTGATGTCCTTGAAGTGGTCGAGGTCGAGGAACAGCACCGACAGCGCATCGCCGCGCTCGCGCGCGTGCCCGATCGCCCAGTCCAGCCGCTGCTCGATGCCGCTGCGGTTGAACACGCCGGTGAGCGCGTCGCGCTCGGCGTGCAGCTGCGCGCTGTCGCGCTCGCGGCGCATGGTCAGCATGCGGTCGGCGAGGATCAGCACCAGCAGGATCGACGCCAGCGCCAGCACCACCGGCAGGCCGTACTCGATCCACGGCTTGAGCGGCGCGCCGATCCCCAGCTGCACCGCGCGCGCGGTCGACAGCGAGATCAGCGGCACCCACGCCAGCATCGCGTAGGCCGCGCGGCGGTGCCGGCGCCAAGAGGCCACGCCCAGCGCGACCAGCGCCAGCAGGTTGGCCACCAGCAGGGTGGTGTTGCCGGCCGGCGGGAACCAGCGCTTGTCCGCCGGCCACGGCAGCCACAGCAGCACCACCAGCGCGAGCGAGGCGTAGCCGCCCACCCAGCGCAGCAGCCGGCTGGGCAGCGGCGCGTGCTGGCGCAGGTCGGCCAGCCGGATCAGGAAGAACGACGACGCCGCGGTGGACAGCGTGGCGATGGTCCAGATGCCTTCGACGCCGAACGCCGCCAGCCAGCGCAGGCCCGGCAGCGCATAGGCCTCGCCGTAGGCGCACAGCAGGTACATCAGCTGCAGCACCATCGTCGCCGCGTACAGCAGGTAGACCGCTTCGCGCAGCAGCAGCCAGAACATCAGCACCACCAGCGAGATGCCGAGCAGCACGCCGATCACCACGTGGATCACGCGCACGTGCACCAGGTCCTCGACCAGGTGCGCGTCGGCGTCGCGCACCGCGACCTGCAGCGGGTAGCGCGCGCCCTCGACGCCGACGTACACCGGCCCCGCCGCGGGCAGCTCGAAGGCCAGCGCGCGGCGCGAGAAGCGCGGATCGAGTTCGCGGTCGAACAGGCTGCGCGCCACCGGCGCGTAATCGGGCGGCGCCAGCACCGTCACCCGCGCGCTGTAGGGGTGGTAGACCAGCAGCAGCGGCTCGCGGCCGGCGCGCGGGCCGGGTTGCAGCCGCCACCAGCCGCGGCCGCTCGCGTCGCCGGCGAGGCGGTGCGGATCGGCCACCGCCGCGAAGTCCCGCGCCGGCAGCGCCGGCACCGTCGCCGGGGTCGCCGCGGCCGGGTCGCGCAGGCGCTGCAGCCCGGCAATGTCGGCCGCGGCCGCCGTGCCGGCGAAGGCCAGCAGCCCGAGCACGATCGCCATTGCGACACGCCGCATTCGACATCCCCCGCCCGCGTCCTGCGCCGGTCGAGTGTCCGCCCCGCGCCGCGGCCCCGCAAGCCCGGCGGCGCGGCCGCGGGTATGCTGGCCGCGGGCTATCGGGGAGGAGAGGCCATGCACCACGTCAACTGGCTGGCGGTGGTCGTCGCCGCGGCGTCGTCGTTCGCATTGGGCGGCCTGTGGTACGGGCCGCTGTTCAAGCACGCCTGGTGCCGCGAGGCCGGCGTCGACCCTGACGCGAAGCCGCGGCATCCGGCGCGCGTGTTCGGCACCGCATTCATCTGCAGCCTGGTGGCGGCGTACGTGTTCGCGGCCTTCTTCGGCCCGGCCCCGGACGCGCTGCACGCCGCGCACAACGGGCTGATGGTCGGCCTGGCCTGGGTGGCGACGAGCTTCGGCATCAACTACGCCTTCGCCGGGCGCAGCCTGAAGCTGTGGCTGATCGACGCCGGCTACCACCTGCTGCAGTTCGTGCTGTACGGCCTGATCCTGGGGCTGTGGCACTGACGCCATGGCCTTCGCGAAACGCTCGCTGCGCTGGTACTTCGATTTCATCTCGCCGTTCGCCTTCCTGCAGTGGCCGAAGGTGCGCGCGCTGATGGCGACCGACCCGGTGGCGCCGGTGCCGATCCTGTTCGGCGCGGTGCTCGACGCGATCGGGCAGAAGGGGCCGGCGGAGATCCCGGGCAAGCGCGAGTTCACCTACCGCCACGTGCTGTGGCGCGCGCGCCGGCAGGGCGTCACGCTGCGCTTCCCGCCGGCGCATCCGTTCAACCCCCTGGCCGCGCTGAGGCTGTGCATCGCCGCCGGCGCCACGCCGGAGGCGATCGACGCGCTGTTCGACTGGATCTGGGTGCAGGGCCTGGCCGGCGACAGCGTCGAGGCGCTGGCGCCGGTGATGGCGCGGCTGGGGATCGCGGCCGAGGCGCTCGCCGACGCGCGGGTGAAAGCGGCGCTGCGCGACAACACCGCGTCCGCGCTCGCGGCCGGCGTGTTCGGGGTGCCGACGCTGGCGATCGGCGAGGCGCTGTTCTGGGGCGAGGACGCGCACGAGTTCGCGCTTGCCGCGCTGCGCGATCCCGCGCTGCTGGACGAGGCCGAGATGCGCCGCGTCGCCGCGCTGCCGGAGGGCGCCCGCCGCGGCTGAGGGCGGCCGCGGCTGTTGTATCGTGGCGGCAAACCCCGGGAGAGGGCTCCACCATGCGCATCGGACTCGTCGTCGACTCGGCCTGCGACCTGCCCAAGGACTTCATCCAGCGCCACGGCATCGAGATCCTGCCGATCACGGTGCGGATCGGCGACGCCACCCAGGTCGATTACCGCGACCAGGCGGCCACCCTGGCCTACCTCGACGCCCACATCGCCGAGCGCGGCGCGAGCGCCGAGACCATCCCGTTCACGGTCGAGCAGATCCGCGACCTGTTCCTGCAGAAGCTGGTGATCGACTACGACTACGTGTTCTGCATGACGATCACGCGCACGCGCAGCCCGATCTTCGACAACGCGCAGCAGGCCAGCTACGCGATCCTCAACGAGTACCGCGCGATCCGCGCCGCCGCCGGCAACAACACGCCGTTCGCGCTGCGCGTGGTCGACACCCAGAACCTGTTCAGCGCGCAGGCGATCCTGCCGATCGAGGCGGTGCGCCTGCGCGACGCCGGCGAGGAGCCGGGCCGCATCCGCACGCGCCTGGAGCAGCTGGCATCGAGCACCTACGGCTACCTGGTGCCGCGCGACCTGTACTACATCCGCAACCGCGCGCGCGCCAAGGGCGACCGCAGCGTCAGCCTGCTCAGCGCGGCGCTGGGCACCGCGCTCGACATCAAGCCGGTGCTGCGCGGCCATCGCGGCGACACCGGGCCGGTGGCCAAGGTCAAGGGCTTCGAGCCGGCGGTGCAGCAGACCTTCGAGTTCGCCGCGCGCCGCGTCGCCGCCGGGCTGCTGACGCCGACGGTGGCGCTGTGCTACGGCGGCGAGCTCGACGAGATGCGCGCGCTGCCCGGCTACGCCGCGCTGCGCGACGCCTGCGCGAGCCACAACATCGAAGTCTTCGAGAGCGTGATGAGCCTGACCGGCATGGTCAACGTCGGCAAGGGCGCGGTGGTGGTGGGGTTCGCGGCGGAGCCGCACGCGTTCGGCTAGCCGCGCGCGACGACGCACGGCTCACGTCCGCCTGCTAGCCTCGCGGCTTCCTCGTGGGAGCGGCTTCAGCCGCGAGCCGTTGGACGGTAGGCGCACGCGGCGGTCCCCGGGGCAGGAGAGCTCGCGGCTGAAGCCGCTCCCACAAGGCAACGACAGAGAACGGAGTCCCCATGCCCACCCGCTACTACATCGCCATCCCCGATCCCGCGAAGGCGCGAGCCGCCGGTGCGTACGCGTTCCGCTCGCAGGGCGCCGACGGCCTGGCGCAGGAGCTGCAGGACGCGCTGCGCGGCAGCGCGCTGTTCGAGCGCTGGCGCGCGGCGCAGGACGATCCCGACGCGGTCGATCCCGCGCTCGGCGCGACCGATCCCGGCGCGACGGTGGAAGGACGCCAGGACGACCTGCACATCGACCTGGTCGTGGTCACCGCGATCCCGGGCGCAGTGTTCAAGCACCGTTTGCGCCTGCTCGCCGGCAGCGCCTGGGAGCTGCGCGATGTTTCGTCCGCCTGAGCGTCGCCGCGCCCGCGCGCGTGGCGCCCGCTCCTGTCGCAGGAGCGGCGGAAGCGGCGACCAGAGTCCTCGCGCCAGCATGCATACCGGCGTCGCCATCCGCTCCATCAGCGCCAGTCCATGACGGCCGCCGGCTCCGGCCGCACCCGGGTGCTGCTCGCATGGAGCGGCGGCAAGGACGCCGCGTGGGCGCTGCACGCGCTGCGCCGGCGCGACGACGTCGAGGTCGTCGCCCTGCTGTCGAGCATCACCAGCGAGTACGGGCGCTCCTCGATGCAGGGCGTGCGCCGCGAGGTGCTGCAGGCGCAGGCCGCGGCCGCCGGCCTGCCGCTGCTGGAGGCAGCGATCCCGGCCGCCTGCGACAACGCCACCTACGACGCGGCGATGGCGCGCGCGCTGGCCGAGGCGGGCGCGCGCTGGCCCGGGCTGCGCACCGCGGCCTTCGGCGACCTGTTCCTCGAGGACATCCGCGCCTGGCGCCAGGCGCGCTGCGCGCAGGCCGGCTGGGAACTGCTGACGCCGCTGTTCGGCAGCGACACCGCGGCGCTCGCGCGCGACATGCTCGCCGGCGGCCTGCGCGCGACGCTGTGCTGCGTGGACACGGAGCAGCTGGATGCGTCGTTCGCGGGGCGCGAGTTCGACGGCGCGCTGCTCGACGCGTTGCCGGACGGCGTCGATCCCTGCGGCGAGAACGGCGAGTTCCACACCTGCGTACGCGCCGGGCCGATGTTCGCGCGGCCGCTGGCGCTGGCGCGCGGCGACACCGTGCTGCGCGACGGGCGGTTCGCGTACACCGATCTCGTGCTGGCACGATAAGCGCCGGCGCTGCGGTCTCGTGGGAGCGACGGAAGTCGCGGGACCGGCGGCCCCGGCCCTTGTGGGAGCGGCTTCAGCCGCGAGCTCTTTCGCAACGCCGCGTCGATCGCGAACAGCTCGCGGCTGAAGCCGCTCCCACCAACACCGGCGTCGCCGGCACGCTCACGCCCGCAGCGCCTTGGCGTGGTGGGCCACGTGGTCGCCGATGAAGCTGGCAATGAAGTAGTAGCTGTGGTCGTGGCCGGGTTGCATACGCAGCGTCAGCGGATGGCCGGCGGCCGTGCAGGCGGCGCGCAGCAGGTCCGGGCGCAGCTGCTGCGCGAGGAATTCATCGGCATCGCCCTGGTCGACCAGCAGCGGCAGCCGCTCCCGCGCCTGCGCGACCAGCTCGGTCGCATCCCACGCCCGCCACGCGGCGCGGTCGTCGCCGAGGTAGGCGGCGAAGGCCTTCTCGCCCCACGGCACCTGCGACGGCGCGACGATCGGCGAGAACGCCGACACGCTGCGGTAGCGCCCCGGGTTGCGCAGCGCGGCGACCAGCGCGCCGTGGCCCCCCATCGAATGCCCGCTGATGGCGCGCGCCCGGGTCACCGGGAATTGCGCCTCGACCAGCGCCGGCAGCTCGTCCACCACGTAGGCGTGCATGCGGTAGTGCGCCGACCACGGCGCCTGCGTGGCGTCGACGTAGAAGCCCGCGCCCTGGCCGAGGTCGTAGCCTTCGGCATCGGGCACGTCGTCGCCGCGCGGGCTGGTGTCCGGCGCGACGATCGCGATCCCGTGCTCGGCCGCATGGCGCTGCGCGCCGGCCTTGGTGATGAAGTTCTGCTCGGTGCAGGTCAGGCCGGAGAGCCAGTACAGCGCCGGCACCGGGCCGTCCTGCGCCTGCGGCGGCAGGTAGACCGCGAACTTCATCGCGCAGTCGAGCGTGCGCGCGCGATGCGACCAGACTTCCTGGGTGCCGCCGAAGCAGGCGTGCGATTCGAGTTTCTGCATGGTGGGGCGGGCCTGGCCCGCCGTGCTCCGTGGGCGTGGTGAAGCGGGGATGCGCGCAAGGCGTGGACCGCCGCTTTCTGGTGATGGTGCGGCGGCGACAGAGAGGTCCGGCTGCGTCGGGGCGGCCGGCAGGCCGGCCCGGGCCGGGAACCGATGGCGGCTCCCGGAAGGCGGGCCGGGACCCGCCTACAGCACGCCGCTGCGCTTGGCGACGTGGGTGGAGATCGCGTCCATCAGCGGCGGGTTGAGGGCGTCGTAGGGCGGCAGGCCGAGCTCGTCCAGGCGCGCGCGCACGGCGTCCATCTGTTCGGGCTTGGCGCCGCCGCCCTCGATGATCGACGACACGAACGCGGCGAAGCGCGGCTCCTCCCAGCCCTGCTGCGGCGAGAGCTCCGTGTGGATGAAGTCCAGGCCGTGGAAGGGATGGTCCGGGTTCTCGATCCGCCCGTACATGTGCGTGCCGCAGTCCCTGCAGGCGTGGCGCTGGATGGTGGCCTTCTCGTCGACGATCCCGAGCTTGCCTGCGTTGGCGGTGACGCTGAGCTTTTCGCTCGGCACCACGCCGACCACCGAGAACGCGGCGCCTTCCGGCTTCCAGCACCTGGTGCAGCCGCAGGCGTGGTTGTGCGCCACGTTGGCGTCGACCCTGACCTCGACCTTGTCGCTGGCGCACCGGCACTGCAGCGTGCCGCCGGAAAAGCCGGGGTCGCCCTTCTTCACGCCGTTGTCGACGGATGGATGGATCGAAACCGTTGCCATGATCGTCTCCTGGTAGGGGTGGAAACGTCGCGCGGGATGCGCGGCGGAGTCGGTTCAATAGTGGATGACGGTGCGGATCGACTTGCCCGCGTGCATCAGGTCGAAGGCCTCGTTGATGCCGTCGAGCGGCAGCGCGTGGGTCACGAACGGCGCCAGCCGGATCTCGCCGCGCATCGCCTCCTCGACCATGCCCGGCAGCTGAGAGCGGCCCTTCACCCCGCCGAACGCGGTGCCCATCCACTTGCGGCCGGTGACGAGCTGGAACGGGCGGGTGGCAATCTCCTGCCCCGCGCCGGCCACGCCGATGATGACGCTCTGGCCCCAGCCGCGGTGCGCGCATTCGAGCGCGGCGCGCATCACGTTGACGTTGCCGATGCACTCGAAGCTGTGGTCCACGCCCCAGCCGGTCATCTCGACGATCACCTGCTGCACGGGTTTGTCGTGGTCCTTCGGGTTGACGAAATCGGTAGCGCCCATCTCGCGCGCCTTGTCGAACTTGTCGGGGTTGGTGTCGACGGCGATGATCCGCCCCGCCTTCGCCCGCTTCGCGCCCTGGATCACCGCCAGGCCGATGCCGCCCAGGCCGAACACCGCGACGCTGTCGCCTTCGGCCACCTTCGCCGTGTTCTTCACCGCGCCGAGGCCAGTGGTCACGCCGCAGCCGAGCAGGCAGACCTGCTCGTGGTTGGCCTGCGGGTTGATCTTCGCCAGCGAGACCTCGGCCACGACGGTGTACTCGCTGAAGGTCGAGCAGCCCATGTAGTGGTACAGCGGCTTGCCTTCGTAGGAAAAGCGCGTGGTGCCGTCGGGCATCACGCCCTTGCCCTGGGTCGCGCGCACCGAGGTGCACAGGTTGGTCTTGCCCGACTTGCAGAACAGGCACTGCCCGCATTCGGCGGTGTAGAGCGGGATCACGTGGTCGCCCGGCCCGACGCTGGTGACGCCTTCGCCGACCTCGACCACCACGCCCGCGCCCTCGTGGCCGAGCACGCAGGGGAACAGGCCTTCCGGGTCGTCGCCGGACAGGGTGAAGGCATCGGTGTGGCAGACGCCGGTGTGGCTGATCTTCACCAGCACCTCGCCGGCCTTGGGCGGGTCGACGTCGATCTCGACGATCTGCAGCGGCTGGCCTGCGGCGAAGGCGACGGCGGCGCGGGACTTCATGGGCATGTCTCCGGAGGAACGGGTTGTCTTGAAGCGGACGGGTTGTCTTGAAACAGGGCTATTTGAGGTAGGAGCGCACCAGCGCGACGGCGTCGTCGATGCCGGCCTGGCGGCGCGCGGGCGTGGCCGCGGCGTGCGCGAGCTCCTCGCGCAGGTGGCTCTCCAGCACGCCGGCCATCAGCCCGTTGACCGCGCCGCGAATCGCGGCGATCTGCTGCAGCACCGGCGCGCACTCCGCGCCGGCCTCGAGCGCGCGCTCGAGCGCCTCGAGCTGGCCGCGGACGCGGCGCACGCGGGCGAGGACGCGCTTCTTTTCGTCGGCGGTGTGGGGCATTCCGGACGGCCGTGCTGGATACTGGGGTGCAGTATAGGCCCGGGTGCGGTCCGGGGCCATGCCGGCCGGGCTTCCGGGTCGCTTTCGCCGCGCCGTTCCGACGGACGGCGCGCCGGAAGCCGCTTCGCCCCGGATCATGCGGCGCGGACACTGCGGCGTTGTCCGTCCGCAGGCGCGCGCTGCGTTGAGCTTGATTTCAGGTCGCCCTGCGAGGACTCGCCATGCCTGCAATCCCCATGAAGCGTTCCATGCCCGCGTTGGCGCTGGCGCTGCTCCTGGCCGGCTGCCAGACGCCGGAATCGCAGCAGGCCGCGCAGTCGCAGCCGCCGGCGCTGTTCGAGGACTTCGGCAGCCTGCATCGCGACATCGGCAGCGACGTGCCGGCGGCGCAGCGCTATTTCGACCAGGGCCTGCGCATGGCCTACGGCTTCAACCACGAGGCCGCCGGCCGCGCCTTCGCCGAGGCCGCGCGGCTGGATCCGGACTGCGCGATGTGCCTGTGGGGCCAAGCGCTGGTGCTGGGGCCGAACATCAACCTGCCGATGCCCGCCGAGGCTGCGGCGCCGGCGGCGAAGTTCGCGGCGCAGGCGCAACGGCTGGCCGGCAACGCGCGGCCGGTCGACCGCGCCCTGATCGAGGCGCTCGCCACGCGCTACGCCGATCCCGCGCCCGCCGACCGCAAGCCGCTGGATGAGGCCTATGCGGCGGCGATGGGCGAGGTCGCGCGGCGCTTCCCCGGCGACGACGACGTGGCCACGCTGCATGCCGAGGCGCTGATGGACCTCTCGCCCTGGGCGTACTGGAGCCCCGAGGGCACGCCGGGCAAGCACACCGCGACCCTGGTGGCCGAACTCGAACGGGTGCTGGCGCGCAACCCCAGGCACATCGGTGCGATCCACTACTACATCCACGCCGTCGAGTCCTCGCCCGAGCCGCAGCGCGCGGAAGCCTACGCCGACACGCTGGGCGAGCTGGCGCCGGGCTCCGGCCACCTGGTGCACATGCCGGCGCACACGTACATCCGCGTCGGCCGCTACCACGACGCCACGCTGGTGAACTTCGCGGCGTCGACGGCCGACGCAGCGTTCCTCGCGGTCTGCGGCGGCAGCAACGGCGTGTATCCGCTGGGCTACGTGCCGCACAACTGGCATTTCGCGAGCATGTCCGCCTCGCTGCACGGCTCGCGCACGCTGGCGCTGCAGGCCGCCGAGCAGACCGCGCGCCGCGCCGACATGCAGCAGCTCGAGGCGCTGAGCTTCATGCAGCAGTACCTGGTGACGCCGCTGCTGGTGCAGGTGCGGTTCGCGCGCTGGGACGACATCCTCGCGCAGGGCGCGCCGCCGGCCGAGCTGCCCTATCCGCGCGCGCTGTGGCACTACGCGCGCGGCATGGCCCATCTGGGCCGCGGCGACCACGCGAAGGCGGACGCGGAGCTCGATGCGCTGCGCAGGCTCGCCGCGGACCCGGCGCTGGCGAAGGTGGAAGTGGGCGCGGTCAACCGCGGCGACGCCGTGGTGAAGGTGGCGCTGCCGATGCTGGCGGGCGAGCTCGCCCTGGCGACGGGAAAGCGCGACGCCGGCCTGGCCGAGCTGCGCAATGCGGTCGCCGCCGAGGACGCGCTGGCCTACAACGAGCCGGCGGACTGGCTGCTGCCGGTGCGGCCCTACCTCGGCGCCGCCCTGCTCGAGGCCGGCCGCGCCGACGAGGCGACGCAGGTCTACGCGCAGGACCTGCAGGTCTATCCGAAGAACGGCTGGTCGCTGTACGGGCTGGCGCAGGCGCAGCGCGAACAGGGCCAGCGGGCGCTGGCCGATCGCACCGAGGCGCAATACAAGGACGCATGGCAGTGGGCCGATGCGCCGCTGTCGCGTTCGCGGATGTAGCAGCGCGCGCGGGCCCTGTTGAAGGCTCGCGCGCACCCGACGCCGTCATTCCCGCGAGGCCCGTCCCATGCGCAGGTCGGGGCTACGCCTCCGACGCCGCGTGCTTGCCTGACCCGTTCCGGCGCGCTGCGGGTCAGCCGGTGTTCTGGATCCCCGCTGCGATCCCGTTCACCGTCGCCAGCAGCGCGCGCAGGGTGTCGTCGTCGCGGCGGCCGTCGCCGCGCCAGCGTCGCAGCAGTTCGACCTGCAGCAGGCTGATCGGATCGACGTAGGGATTGCGCAGCCGGATCGACAGCCGCAGGCGCGGGTCGCCGGTGAGCAGTTCCGCCTCGTCGCGGATCGCCAGCACGACGTCGCGCGTGCGCGCGAACTCGCCGGCGATGCCGGGGAACAGCGCGCCGTGCGCGTCGCCGGCAAGGCGCGAGTAGCGCTCGAAGATGGCCAGGTCCGACTTGGCCAGCGTCATCTCGAGGTCGTCGAGCAGGGTGCCGAAGAACGGCCAGTCGCGCGCCATCTCCGCCAGCAGCGCGCGGCCGTGGCGCTCCACGCCGGCGGCGAGCGCGTGACCGACGCCGTACCACGCGGTCAGGCCGGAGCGGTTCTGCGCCCACGCGAACACCCACGGGATCGCGCGCAGCCCGCGGATCCCCGCGTCGCGCCGCCGCGACGGGCGCGAGCCGATGTGCAGGCGCTCGATCACGTCGATCGGGGTAGCGGCGCGGAAGTAGCCGTCGAAGCGCGGGTCGTCGTAGACCAGCGCGCGGTAGTGGCCGCGCGCGCTGCCGGCGAGCTCGCCCGCGACCTCGCGCCAGCGCGCCTCGCGTGCGTCCGGCGGGCGCGGGCGCAGGCTGGCCTGCAGCACCGCCGCGGTGGCCTGCTCGAGGTTGCGCAGCGCCAGCGCGCGGATGCCGTACTTGCGGTGGATGACCTCGCCCTGCTCGGTCATGCGCAGGCTGCCGTCGACCGAGCCGCGCGGTGCGGCGTGGATCGCGCGCCCTGTCTTGCCGCCGCCGCGGCTGACCGAGCCGCCGCGGCCGTGGAAGAACACGATGCGCACGTCCGCCGCGCGCGCCAGCGCGGTCAGCTCGACCTGGGTGCGCTGCAGTGCCCAGCGCGAGGCGAGCAGGCCGCCGTCCTTGGCGCTGTCCGAGTAGCCGAGCATCACCACCTGGCGCCCGCCGCGCCCGCGCAGGTGGGCGCGGTAGGCCGGGTCGTCGAACAGCGCGCGCATCACCGCCGGCGCGGCCTCGAGGTCGGCGACGGTCTCGAACAGCGGCGCCACGTCGAGCGGAATCGCGCCTGCATCGCCCTCGTCGCCGTCGACGCAGCGCGCGATCCGCGCCAGCGCCAGCACCGCGAGCGCGTCGGCGGCGCTGCGCGCCATGCTGATGATGTACAGGCCGATCGCCGCGGCGCCGTGCGTGCGCCGCAGCGCCTGCGCCTCGCGGAACACGGCGAGCGTGGCAGCGACGACGCCGTCGTCGCTTTCGCCGACCGGCGTCGTCGCGGCGGATCCGTCGAGCACGGCGTGCAGCCGCGCGACCTGCGCGTCGGCCGGCCGTGCCGCCCAGTCCGGGTCGCCGAGCAGCGTCGCCAGCGCCTCCTCGTGCACCGCCGAGTCCTGGCGCAGGTCCAGCGCGGCCAGGTGGAAGCCGAAGCCGCGCGCGCGCCGCAGCACGCGCTGCAGCGCGAAGCGGCCGGCGTTCTCGCCGCGGTGGCGCACCAGGCTGGCGTCGATCAACTCGAGGTCGGCGACGAACTCGTCGACGCCGGCATAGCCGCCGGCTTGCGCGCCGTCGGTGGCGGCGAGCCGGGCATCCATTAGGCCGAGCAGCAGCCGGTACGGCATCCCGGCGACGCGCGGGTTGACCGCGGCCATCACCTGCGGCCACTGCCGGGCGTAGTCCTCGATGCGCGCCAGCACCGCGTCGTCGAACCCGATCCGCTCGCGCGACTGCGTCAGCACGCCGGACAGCGCGCGCAGGTCGGCGCGATGCTGCGCCAGCGCATGGCCGCGCTGCGCGTCGAGCGCGGCGCGCATGGTGTCGGCGCCGACGTTCGGGTTGCCGTCCATGTCGCCGCCCACCCAGGTGCCGAAGCGCACCACCTGCGGCACCGCGACGCGCCGCCCGTACACGGCCTCGATGGCGTCGGCGAAGCCTTCGTAGAACACCGGCAGGGTGCGGTACAGCACGTTGGCCAGGTAGAAGCCGACGTGCTCCACCTCGTCGAGCACGCTCGGCTTGTGCGAAGGCGCCTCGGCCGTCTGCCAGGCCGAGGTCAGCGCGAGGCGGATGCGCGCCTCGTCGGCGCGGCGCTCGGGCGGCGTGCGCGCGCGGTCGATGTCGGCGACCAGGCGCTCGACGATGGTGCGCTCCTTGTCGAGCGGCGCGCGGCGCACGATCTCGGTCGGGTGCGCGGTAAACACCGGCTCGATCGACAGCCGCGGCAGGAACGCGACCAGTTCGTCGAAGCCCACGCCCGCGTCGCGCAGCTCGCCCAGCACCGCCTCCAGCCCGCCGGGCTGCGGCGCGTCGCCGTCGCGCTGATGGTCGCGGCGGCGGCGGATGCGGTGCACGCGCTCGGCCAGGTTGGTGGCGCCGAAGTAGGCGGCGAAGGCGCGCACCAGCGCGTCGGCGTCCCCGAGCGCGACGGCGGCCAAGCGTTCGGCCAGCGCGTCGACGGGCGCGCCGCCTTCGCGCCGCGCGATCGCCATGCGGCGCACGGACTCGACCTGGTCGAGGAAGGCCGGCGATACCTGCTCGGCCAGCATCTGCCCGACCATCGCGCCGAGCCGGCGCACGTCGTCGCGCAGCAGCGCGTCGGTTTCGGCGAAGTCGATCTCGCGCAGGGGCGCGCCGTCGTCGGGTGTCGCGGGAGTGTCGGTCCGGGTCATTCCCGAAGCCTACACGGCGCGGCGCGATGGCGGCGGCAATGCACAGGCGCCCGTGGGAGCGGCTGAAGCCGCTCCCACAAAAAACCCAACAAAGGACGCCCGGAAGGATCCGGCTGCGCTCAGTACGCGAACTCGCGGAACACCGGGTCCACGCTGCCGTTCCATTCGCTGTGGAACAGCGCCAGCTTGCGCTCGGCCGGCGTCTCGTTGGCCTCGGCCACGTCGATCAGCGGGGCGAGGAAGATGCCTTCGTCGGCGCCGTTGCGGTTGCGGCGGGCGCGGCGCTGCAGGCCGGCGGCGGAAATCTTCAGCGCCTCCAATGCCAGCTCGCGCACGGTCGCGCCGCGGACGTTGCCGATGCGAGCCGGCAACTTGAGCGCATGCTTCGGCACGCCGTCGCGCAGCGCGTGGCGCTCCTCGCGCGTGAAGTCCTTCACCAGGTCCCACGCCGCGTCCAGCGACGCATCGTCGTAGAGCAGGCCGACCCAGAACGCCGGCAGCGCGCACAGCCGGTTCCACGGCCCGCCGTCTGCGCCGCGCATCTCCAGGTACTTCTTCAGCCGCACCTCGGGGAAGGCGGTGGTCATGTGGTCGGACCAGTCGCGCAGGGTCGGCAGCGCGCCCGGCAGCACGTCGAGCTCGCCCTTCATGAACCTGCGGAACGACTTGCCGCTGGCGTCGACGTACTCGCCGTCGCGGTACGAGAAATACATCGGCACGTCGAGCAGGTAGTCGACGTAGCGCTCGTAGCCGAATCCGTCCTCGAACACGAAGTCGAGCATGCCGGTGCGGTCGGGGTCGGTGTCGGTCCAGATGTGCGAGCGGTAGGACAGGTAGCCGTTGGGCCGGCCTTCGGCGAACGGCGAGTCGGCGAACAGCGCGGTCGCCACCGGCTGCAGCGCCAGCGAGACGCGGAACTTCTTCACCATGTCCGCTTCGCTGCCGAAGTCCAGGTTGACCTGCACCGTGCAGGTGCGCGTCATCATGTCCAGGCCGAGCTTGCCGACCTTGGGCATGTATTCGCGCATGATCTTGTAGCGGCCCTTGGGCATCCACGGCATGTCCTCGCGCCGCCACTTGGGCTGGAAGCCCATGCCCAGGAACCCGAGGCCGCGCTCGTCGGCGACCGACTTCACCTCGCGCAGGTGGCCGTCGACCTCGCTGCAGGTCTGGTGGATGGTTTCCAGCGCCGCGCCGGAGAGCTCGAGCTGGCCGGCCGGCTCGAGCGTGACCGAGGCGCCGTCGCGCAGCAGGGCGATGGTGCGGCCGTGCTCGTCGACGCGCTCCCAGCCATAGCGGGCGAGCCCCTGCAGCAGCGACTCGATCCCGCGCTCGCCGTCGAACGCCGGCGGGCGCAGGTCGTCGAGGCGGAAGCCGAACTTCTCGTGCTCGGTGCCGATGCGCCAGTCGCCCTTCGGGCGCGCGCCGGAGGCGACGTATTCGACCAGCTGGTCGCGGCCGGTGATCGGCGCATCGCTGGCGTGGCTGGGGCTGGACATGCGGGCCGCTCGTGTGGGGGTGGCGTGATATGCGGCGGCATGGCCGGGATCGCAATGGCGCACTATAGCCGCGCGCATCGACGCGCGGCGTTGCCGGAATGGAACGGTGGCGTTCCGCGGGCGGGCGCTTCGCGCGGCGCTCAGCCCGCCAGCCGCACCCAGGCCGGCGCGTGGTCGCTCGGGCGTTCCCAGGTGCGCGGCTCGCGGTCGATGCCGGTTTCGGCGGCCTCGCCGCGCAGCGCGTCGGAGACCAGGGTGAGGTCGATGCGCAGGCCGAGGTTGCGGCGGAACGCCGCCTGCCGGTAGTCCCACCAGCTGAAGACGCCGCCGTCGGCGTTGTGCAGGCGGTAGGCGTCGTGCAGGCCGAGCGCCTGCAGTTGGCGCAGCGCCTCGCGCTCGGCGCTGGAGGTGAGGATGTGGCCGTCGTTCCACAGCGCCGGATCGTGCACGTCGCGATCGTCCGGCGCGATGTTGAAGTCGCCCAGCACCACCATCTTCGGGTGCGCCTGCAGTTCGGCCTGCAGCCAGCCGCGCACCGCCTCCAGCCAGCGCAGCTTGTAGGCGTACTTCTCGGTGCCCACGTCCTGGCCGTTGACCACGTACAGGTTGACGACACGCACGCCGCCGACCGTGGCCGCGAGCACGCGCTTCTGCTCGTCCTCGAAGCCGGGGATGCCGTACTGCACCGACTCGATCGCGCGGTCGCGGGCGAGGATGGCGACGCCGTTGTAGGTCTTCTGCCCGCAGAACACGCTGCGGTAGCCCAGCGCCGCGAGCGCGGCGTCGGGGAACTTCTCGTCGGCGAGCTTGGTTTCCTGCAGCGCCGCGATGTCCGGCTGCGCCGCGCGCAGCCACTGCTCCAGGTGCGGCATGCGCACGTTGAGGGAGTTGACGTTCCAGCTGGCGATTTTCATGGGCTCATTCGTGGTCTTGTGATGCGCGGGAAGGGCGCGCTTCTGTCATCCCGAGCGTAGCGAGGGATCTGCCCTGGGGGTCAAGATCCCTCGCTGCGCTCGGGATGACAATCCGGACCGATCATTGTCCCGCAAGGAACCGCACCATCCGGTCCACGAAGCCGCGGTACGGCGGCTTGAGCAGGTCGCTCGCCGCCACGCGCGACTGCCACAGCACCGGCATCGCATGGGTCATGGCGTCGAAGCCGGCGCGGCCGTGGTACTGGCCCATGCCGCTGGCGCCGACGCCGCCGAACGGCAGGTTGCCGGCGGCGAAGTGCACCAGGGTGTCGTTGACGGTGACGCCGCCGGCGACGACGCGGCCCAGGATCCGCTCCACCGTCGCGCGGTCGCGGCTGAAGGGATACAGCGCCAGCGGGCGGTCGTGGGCGGCGACGTGGTCGAGCGCGTCATCGAGGCGGTCGTAGCTGCGGATCGGCAGCACCGGGCCGAAGATCTCCTCCTGCATCACCATCGCGTCGTCGCCGGGCTCGAGCACCACGGTCGGCGCGATGACGCGCTCGGCCTGCGCGCGCGCCGGGTCGACCGTGGCGAGCTCGATGACGTCCAGCCCGCGTGCGCGCGCATCGTCGAGATGGCCGCGCAGGCGCCGGTACTGGCCCTCGTTGATGATGCGGGTGAAGTCGGCGTTGCCGTCCAGGCGCTCGCCGTAGCGCGCGAGCACCTGCGCGCGCAACGCCTCGACCAGCGCGTCGCGGCGCGTGCGCTCGACCAGCACGTAGTCGGGCGCGATGCAGGTCTGCCCGGCGTTGAGCCACTTGCCGGTGGCCAGGCGCGCGGCGGCCTGCTCGACCGGGAAGTCGGCGGCGACGATCGCCGGCGACTTGCCGCCCAGCTCCAGCGTCAGCGGGGTGAGGTTGGGCGCGGCCGCGGCCATCACCTTGCGGCCGACCGCGGTGGATCCGGTGAACACCAGGTGGTCGAACGGCAGCGCCGCGAACGCCGCGCCGAGCGCGCCGTCGCCGAGCGCCACCGCGACGCGGTCTTCGGGGAACACGTCCGCCAGCAGCGCGCGCAGCCATTCGCTGGTGCGCGGCGTGTGCTCGGAGGGCTTGAGGAAGGCGTGGTTGCCGGCGGCGATCGCGGTCGCCAGCGGGATCAGCGCGAGGTTCACCGGGTAGTTCCACGGCGACATCACCCCGACCACGCCCAGCGGCTCGCGCCGCAGCTGCGCGCGCGCCGGCCACAGCTTCCAGCCGACGCCGACGCGCCGCGGCTTCATCCAGCCGCGCAGGTGGCGGCGCAGGTGGTCGATGGCGTCGACCACGGTCATCGCCTCGCCGATGAGCGTCTCGTGCGCGGAGCGATGGCCGAAGTCGGCCTCGATCGCGGCGAGCATCCCCGCGCGCCCGGCCTGGAACGCCACGCGCAGCCGCGCGAGGTCGTCCAGGCGCTGGCGCGCGTCGGGGCGATGCGCCTGCCAGGCCGCGCGCAGGCGGTCGAGGGTTGGGCGCAGGTCGGCGACGGGGGTGTCGGGAGCGGACGCGTCGGGAGCAGGCATGGCGGTGGGCTGGTCCATGCGCGGACTATACGATCCCGCACGGTCGCGCGGCGGCCGCTACCATCCACGCTTGCCGTCCACCGACGCCAGCGAGCCCGCGCATGCACAACATCCGCCCCTACCGCGGCATCCTCCCGACCCTGGGCGCGCGCGCCTACGTCGATCCCATGGCCTGCGTGGCCGGCGACGTGGTGCTGGGCGACGACGTGTCGGTGTGGCCCGGCACGGTGATCCGCGGCGACGTCAACTTCGTGCGCATCGGCGCGCGCAGCAACCTCCAGGACGGCTGCGTGGTCCACGTCAGCCACGACGGCCCGCACGCGAAGCTGGGCGGCTTCGCCACGAGGATCGGCGAGGACGTGACCGTTGGGCACAAGGCCATCCTCCACGCCTGCGAGATCGGCGACGCGGTGCTGGTGGGCATGGGCGCGATCGTGCTCGATGGCGCCGTGGTCGGCAGGCACGCCTTCATCGGCGCCGGCGCGCTGGTGCCGCCGGGGCGCACGGTGGGCGAGGGTGAGCTGTGGATCGGCAACCCGGCGCGCAAGGCGCGGATGCTCAGCGATGCGGAGATCGAAGGCCTGTACTACAGCGCGCGCCACTATGTGCGCCTCAAGGATGAATACCTGGCGGCGATGGAGCCGTAGGCCGGAGCCGCGCCTCGACAGTTCCTTCGTGGGAGCGGCTTCAGCGGCGAGCTCTTCCCTGCGACGGCTGGCGACAAGGCCGCTTCGATCGAGGCTCGCTGGACAAAGCTCGCGGCTGAAGCCGCTCCCACAAGAACAATGGCCTACGGCTGCGTCGCGAGTTCCAGCAGGCGCAGGACCTCCATCGCCTCGCCGCCGCTTTCGCCGCACATGTCCGGCGCCGGGCGCAGCGAGGCGCAGAACGCGGGCCGTTCGGGGCGGCCGAACAGGCGGCAACGCAGCGCGTCGTCGAGCTGCACGCAGGGGATGCCGGCCGGCTTGCCGTGCGGCATGCCGGGAATGGGCGAGGTGATCGACGGCGCGATGCAGCACGCGCCGCAGCCGCTGCGGCATTGCATGGGAAGGGTCCGATGGGCTGGCGCGTCGCGCGCGGTTGCGCGGACACCGCGAGCCGGTAGAGTACCGCGGGGGCCACGTCCGGGCTTGGGGGACATGCTTGCAGGGAACGTGCAGTCGGAAAGCGCGCGGGCGGGAAGCGCGCGGTCAGGAAGCCTGATGCTCGACACCTTCCGCGAGGTCCACACGCCCGAGGGCGTCGCGCTGCACCTGCCCGCCGCCGGGCCGGTGCCGCGCGCGCTGGCCTGGCTGATCGACCTGGCCATCCGCATCGGCGTGATCGGCGCGCTGGGCGCGATGCTGGGCCTGCTCGGCAGGGCCGGCATCGGCGTCTACCTGGTGTGCTCGTTCCTGATGCTGTGGGGCTACCCGGTGGTGTGCGAGGCGATGTTCGACGGGCAGACGCCGGGCAAGCGCGCGCTGGAGCTGCGCGTGGTCTCGGCCGACGGCGCGCCGGTGGGCTGGCTGGCGGCGTTCGTGCGCAACCTGCTGCGCACCGTGGACATGCTGCCGGTGGGCTACGGCTTCGGCCTGGTGGCCAGCCTGTGCGACCCGTACGGCCGCCGCATCGGCGACATGGTCGCCGGCACCCTGGTGGTGCACGCGCCGCGCGAGCGGCCGCGGCGCCACGCGCCGGTGGAAGGCGTGCACGCGCCGCTGCGGCCGCTGCTGCCGGCCGAGCAGATGGCGGTGATCGCCTTCGCCGAGCGCGCGGCCGCGCTCACCCCGGAGCGCCAGGAAGAGCTGGCCGACATCGCCGAGCCGGCCACCGGCGCGCGCGGCGCGGCGGGCGTGGCGCGATTGTTCGGCATCGCCAACTGGCTGCTGGGACGGCGATGAGGCAGGCGCATTTCGTCGCGCGCCACGAGCGCGAGTGGGAGGCGTTCGCGCAGTGGCTCGACGCGCGCGGCGACAGCCCGCGCGGCGCGCGCGCCAGCCGCGGCTGGCAGGGCCTGCGCGACGAGGACATGCCGGCGCGCTACCGCCGGCTGTGCCAGCAGCTGGCGCTGGCGCGCCGGCGCGGCTACAGCCCCGAGGTCACCGCGCGGCTGCAGGCGCTGATGCAGCGCGGCCACAACGCGCTGTACCGTCCCGCGCCGCCGCGCTGGCGGCGCGCGCTGGAATTCCTGCTGGCCGACTTCCCGCGCCTGGTGCGCGCGCAGCGCGGCTGCCTGTGGGCGTCGGCGGCGCTGTTCGCGCTGTCGATGCTCGGCATGTACCTGGCGGTGCGCTGGCGGCCGGAGCTGGTGCACAGCCTGTTCGATCCGCGCCAGCTGGCGCAGTTCGAATCGATGTACGACCCGGCCGCGCCGGAAGCGAAGCTCGGGCGCGACAGCGGCAGCGACCTGGCGATGTTCGGCTACTACATCGCCAACAACATCGGCATCGGCTTCCGCACCTTCGCCAGCGGGCTGCTCGCCGGCGTCGGCTCGCTGGCGGCGCTGGCGTTCAACGGCGTGGTGTTCGGCGCGGTCGCCGCGCACCTGCAGGGGATCGGCCACGGTGGGCCGTTCTGGCGCTTCGTCGTCGGCCACTCGGCGCCGGAGCTGTCGGCGATCGTGGTCGCCGGCGCGGCCGGGCTGCGGCTGGGGCTGGACCTGGTCGCGCCGGGACGGCGCAGCCGCCTCGACGCGCTGGTCGAGGGCGGCAAGGCCGGCGGCAAGCTGTGCATCGGGGTGTTCGCGATGCTGCTGTTCGCGGCGTTCGTGGAGGCGTTCTGGTCGTCGATCGGCTGGATGCCGGCGCCGGTGAAGTTCGCGGTCGGCGCCGCGCTGTGGGCGCTGGTGCTGGGCTGGCTGTGCCTGGCGGGGCGAATCCGCGACGTGCCCGCGGGGCCGGCGGCATGAAGCTCGAATCGCTGCGCGTCGAGCTGCGCCCGCGCTCGCCCTGGGAGGCGATGGAGCTCGGCACCGCGCTGGTGCGGCGCAATGCGCGCGCGATCTGGCTGCCGTGGCTGCTGGTCACCGTGCCGGTGTTCGTCGCCATCGACGTCGCCGCGCTGGCGCTCGACCGGATCTGGATCGCGTGGCTGGCGATGTGGTGGCTCAAGCCCGCGTTCGACCGCATCCCGCTGTTCGTGCTCTCGCGCGCGGTGTTCGGCGAGGCGCCGGCGCTGCGGCAGGTGCTGGACGCGCAGCGCCACTGGGGCTGGCGCGCAATCCTGCCGCACCTGCTGCTGCGGCGGCTGAGCCTGGTGCGCGCGCTGGCGCTGCCGGTGGACCTGCTCGAGGGCGCCGGCGGCGCGCGCCTGCGCGAGCGTCGCCGCGTGCTGGGCGAGGCGGTGCGCGGCCACGGCGTGCTGCTCACGCTGGCCTGCCTGCTGTTCGTGGCGGTGCTGTCGGCGTCGCTGCTGTCGCTGTCGCTGCTGTTCGTGCCGTGGGAATTCCTGCCCGAGTCGGTGCGCGCGACCTGGTCGCTGCTGACCGTGCAGCCGCCGGCGTGGGCGCAGTTCGCGCTGCACGCGGTGGTGTGGGCGGCGACCAGCCTGGTCGAACCGTTCTACGTCGGCGCCGGCTTCGGCCTCTACCTGAACCGCCGCACGCGGATCGAGGCCTGGGACGTGGAGATCGCGCTGCGGCGGATGCGCGCGCGGCTGGCCGCGGCGACGACGACGCTGCTGCTGGTGGTGGCGCTCGGCGCCTGGTTGCCGCGCCCGGCGCAGGCGCAGGACGAGGCCGACGTGCAGGGCCGCCGCGCGCGGCCGGCATGGCGCGTACAGGCGGAGGCCGAGGTCGAGCTTCCGCGCCGCGGCGGCGACGAGGCCGCGCCGCGCGACGCAGGCGCGGACAGCATCGCCGAGGTCTTCGGCGACGCGCGCGTCGACGACCCGGCCTTCCGCGACGCCACTGCGCGCGCCTACCGCGATCCGCTGCTGCGCCCCAGGCGCACCGAATCGCAGTGGCGCAAGCGCCGGCCCGATGCGCGCACGCCGCCGGCGGCGCTGCCGTTCCCGTGGCTGGCCAGGGCGGTGGCGTTCATTGGCGAATTCGGCCTGTGGCTGCTGCTGGGCGCGCTGGCGCTGGTGCTCGCGCTGACCGCGCGGCGCTGGTGGCCGTGGCTGCGCGGCGGCTTTCGCCGGGTGCAGCCGCCGTCGCAGGTGGCGGTGGAGGAGGCGACGCTGCCCGAGCTGCTGCCGGACGACGTCGCCGCCGCCGCACGCGCGCTGTGGCGCGAGGGCCGGCCGCGGCGCGCGCTGGCGCTGCTCTACCGCGCCAGCGTCGAGGCGATGGCGACGCGCGCGCAGGTCACGCTGGTGCCCGGCGCCACCGAATCCGAATGCCTGCGCGCATCGCGGCGCATGCCGGTGGCCGCCGACCGCGACGCCTTCGCGCGCATGGTGCGCACCTGGCAGTACGCGGCGTACGCGCAAAGGCTGCCGCGGGAAGGCGAGTTCAACGAGCTGCTGGGCGTGCTCGCGCAACGCTTCGGGTGGGCGCGGTGAAGGTTTCCGGCCGCAACGTCGCCCTGGTCGCGCTCGGCCTGCTGCTGGCCGCGCTGGTCGTGGCGTGGTGGAACTACAACTACGAGCGCGTCGAGAAGGAAGTCGCGCTGCCGCCGCGCGGCGAGGCCGCCTACAACCCGCTGTACGCGCTGCGGCTGGCGCTGCAGGGCGCCGGCGTGCAGGCGACCTCGCGCCAGCGCCTGCGGCTGGACGAGATGCCGCTGGGTGCACGCGACACCGTGCTGGTGCTCAACGACCCGCGCACGCTGTCGCCGGGCGAGGTCGAAGGCCTGCTGCAATGGGTCGGGCGCGGCGGCCACCTGCTCGTGCGCACGCCGCGGATGGAGCGCGGCGCCGCCAGCCGCGCCGGCGAGCTGTTCGACGCGCTGCGGCTGCGACCGCTGCCGGCGCCCGACTGCATGCCCGTGAACGTGCCTCCCAGACCGGGCAAGCGTGCGAGCCCGCTGTTCACCTTCTGTGCCGGCAACCGCTTCGCCATGCTCGGGGTCGAGCCGCTGCGCGCCTGGGGCGATCTCGACAAGGGCTACGGCTATGCGCGGCTGGCGCACGGCGACGGCACGGTCGACGTCGTCGCCGACTTCGACTTCCTCACCAACCTGCGGCTCGAGCAGCCGGTGTTCCAGGACCTCGCGCGCCAGCTGCTGCAGCCGGGCTGGAAGCAGGGGACCGTGCACCTGGTCTACGCCGCCAGCATGCCGCCGCTGTGGCGGCTGCTGCTGGAGAAGGCGTGGATGGCCTGGCTGCCGGCGCTGCTGGCGTTGGCCGCGTGGCTGTGGATGCGCACGCAGCGCTTCGGCCCGCGCCTGCCGTCGCCGGAGCCGGCGCGGCGCGCGCTGCTCGAGCACGTGCAGGCCAGCGGCGAACACCTGTGGCGCTACGGCCGCGCGTCGGCGCTCTACGCGGCGGTGCGCGAGGCCTTCATCACGCGCCTGCGCCGGCGCGACCCGCTCGCCGCCGCGCTCGACGGCCGCGCGCAGGCCGAGGCGATCGCGCGCCGCACCGGCGCCGCGGCCGCCGACGTCGAACTCGCCCTGCAGACCCCGCGCGCCGGCGACGCCGCCGACTTCCGCCAACGCATCGCAAGACTCCTCCAGTTGAGGCAACAGCTATGAACGATCCGCAGACGCTCCACGAACCGATCGCCGGCGAAGCCCTCGCCGAGCGCGTGTCCGCCGTGCGCGAAGCCGTCGCCGCCGCCTTCATCGGCCAGGCCGAGGTGCTCGACCAGGTGCTGGTCGCGCTGCTCGCCGGCGGCCACGTGCTGGTCGAGGGCGTGCCCGGGCTCGGCAAGACGCTGCTGGTGCGCGCGCTGGCGCAGGCGCTGGGCTGCGGCTTCGCGCGCGTGCAGTTCACCCCCGACCTGATGCCCAGCGACGTCAGCGGCCACGCGGTGTACGACCCGAAGACCGAGAGCTTCGTGGTGCGCCGCGGCCCGGTGTTCACCCACCTGCTGCTGGCCGACGAGATCAACCGCGCGCCTGCCAAGACCCAGTCGGCGCTGCTGGAGGTGATGCAGGAGCAGCAGGTGACGATCGAGGGCACGAGCTTCCCGCTGCCGCCACCGTTCATGGCGCTGGCGACGCAGAACCCGGTCGAGCAGGAAGGCACCTATCCGCTGCCCGAGGCGCAGCTCGACCGCTTCCTGCTCAAGGTGCTGATCGACTATCCGTCGCAGAAGGACGAGGCGCGGATGGTGGCGGCGGTCAGCCAGGGCCGCACCGCGGCCGACTTCGACCTCTCGCAGGTGCCGCAGGTGTCCTCGGCCGCCGAGGTGGTGGCGATGCAGCACGGCACCGCGCAGGTCACGGTCGACGACGCGGTGGTGCAGTACGCGGTGCGCATCGCCGCGGCAACGCGCAAGTGGCCGGGCATCGCGCTCGGCGCCGGCCCGCGCGGCAGCCTGGCGCTGGTGCGCGCCGCGCGCGCGCAGGCGGTGCTGATGGGCCGCGACTTCGTAACCCCCGACGACATCCGCGACATCGCCAAGCCGGCGCTGCGCCATCGCATCGCGCTGGCGCCGGAACTGCAGATCGAGGGCCAGGACACCGACCAGGTGCTGCACGCGCTGCTGGCCAAGGTGGAGGCGCCGCGGCAGTGAGGGCGATGGACGCCGGTTGTCGTCGTCGCTTCCGTGCTGGCGCGCCGGCAGGAGCGGAGGCGCGCGCGTCCGGCGTGCGCGGGCCCAGCTGGTGTCATCCCGAGCGCAGCGAGGGATCCTGCTGCACCGGCGACGCAAGACCCCTCGCCGCGCTCGGGATGACAAGGTGTTGCATCGTCGCGGTGGGGCGGCAGTGAGACCCGCGCCGCGGCTGGTCGTCCTGCTCGCCCTCTGGGCCGCGCTCGGCGTCGCCATCGGTTTCGGCTGGCTGCCGGCGCGCGCGTGGATGCTCGCCGGCGCGGCGGTCGCGGCGGCCGCGCTCGCCGACCTGCTGCGCCTGCGTCGCCGCGCCACGCCCGAGGTCGTGCGCCAGCTGCCCGAGGCGCTGCCGGTCGGGATCGAGCGCGAGGTGGTGCTGCAGCTCGAGTCCGGCCCGCGCCGCCAGCGCGTGGAGGTGTTCGACCTGCATCCGGGCGGCTGGGAGTCGCAGGGCCTGCCGCGCACGCTGGTGCTGCCGCCGGGCACGGTGTCGAGCGTCGGCTACCGGCTGCGCCCGACCGCGCGCGGCGATTTCCAGTTCGACGGCGTGCAGCTGCGGTTGTCCTCGCCGTGGCGGCTGTGGCGCGACTCGCGCGTGGCCGGCGTGCCGCAGGCGGTGCGCGTGTTCCCCAACTTCGCGCCGCTGGCGCGCTTCGCGTTGCTCTCGGCCGAGCAGGCCTCGCGCATGGTCGGCGCGCACATCAAGCGCCGCCGCGGCGAGGGCACCGACTTCCACCAGATGCGCGAGTACCGCGTCGGCGACAGCCTGCGCCAGGTCGACTGGAAGGCGACCGCGCGCGCGCGCCGGCTGATCTCGCGCGAGTACCAGGACGAGAAGAACCAGCAGCTGATCGTGGTGCTCGACACCGGCCGCCGCATGCTGGCGCGCGATGGCGCGCTGGCGCACTTCGACCACGCGCTGGACGCCTCGCTGGTGGTCTCGTACCTGGCGCTGCGCCAGGGCGACGCGGTGGGCCTGTTCGCCACCGGCGGCGAGGAGCGCTGGGTGGCGCCGCAGCGCAGCCTCGGCGCGATCGACGTGCTGCTGCGCGCCAGCTACGACCTGCAGCCGCGGCCGGTGGCCACCGACTACCTCGCCGCCGCCACCGGGCTGTCGCGCCGCCAGCGCCGGCGCGGCCTGCTGATGCTGGTGACCAACCTGCGCGACGAGGACAGCGAGGACCTGCTGGCGGCGGTGCGGATGCTGCAGCGCCGGCACCTGGTGGTGGTGGCCAGCTTGCGCGAGCGCGCGATCGACGAGGCGCTGGAAGGCGAGGTGCGCGAGCTGCCCGACGCCCTGCGCGCCGCCGCCGCCGCCCGCTACCTCGCCCAGCGCGCCGCCGTCCACGACGCCCTGCGCCGCCAGCGCGTGATGGTGCTGGACGTCACCTGCGAGCAGCTGCCGGCGGCGCTGGTGGAGAAATACCTCGCCATCAAGCGCGACGGGTTGCTCTGAGCCGTCGAACCATCCTTGTCATTTCGAGCGCAGCGAGAAATCTCCTACCCTAGCCCGCGAAATCCCCCGCCAGGTCGCGCCAGCCCGGATTGCGCGCGGTCACCAGCGCATCCTTCCTGCTTCGTCGCCATCCCTTGAGCTGCTTCTCCCTCGCCAAGGCTGCGAACACGTCCGACGTCTCCTCGAAGTAGACCAGCCGATGGACGTTGTATTTCGCGGTGAAGCCGGGCACGGCCTTGTTGCGATGCTCTTCGATCCGCCGAATCAGGTCATTGGTCATGCCGATGTACATGACGCGGCAGTTCGAGTTGACGTGGATGTAGACGAAGAACCGGTACTCGCGGGCCACAAGATTCCTCGCTGCGCTCGGAATGACAGCGGGAGGGTGGCCGAAGCGGCAGTCGGGGAGTATCGGCGGATGTCGCTGGTCGAGGTCAGGATGGCCCGCGCGAGGTTGCGGGAAGATTCCTCACTGCGTTCGGAATGACAGGTGGCGGTGCAACTAGAGCCCTAGTCCGCCGTCACCAGCAGCGCATCGCGTTCGCGCAGGGCGGCGTAGGCCTCGTCGGTGTAGGGGCGCACGCCGTGCCAGAGGCGGAAGGCCTCGGCGGCCTGCTCGACCAGCATGCCGACGCCGTCGATCGCGGCGTGCGCGCGCGCGGCGCGGGCCCAGGCCAGGAACGGGATCGCGACCTCGCCGTAGCTCAGGTCCACGCACGCGGTGCGGTGGCCGACCAGCGAGGTCGGCAGCCGCGGCAGGCCGCCATCGCGCGCGGCCGAGGTGGCGTTGATGACCAGGTCGAACTCGCCCAGCGCGCGCAGGTCGTCGTAGTAGCGCGAGTGCACCCGGCCGGGCAGGCCGAGGCGGTCGACCAGCGCGTCGGCGCGCGCGGTGGTGCGGTTGACGATGAACAGCTCGGCGATGCCGGCGTCGAGCAGCGCCGGCGCGACCCCGTGCGCGGCGCCGCCGGCGCCCAGCAGCAGCGTGCGGCGCTGGCGCAGGTCCAGGCCGTGGCGGCCGGTGAGGTCGCGCACCAGGCCCAGGCCGTCGGTGTTGTCGCCGTGCCAATGCTCGCCTTCGCGCACCAGGGTGTTGACGGCGCCGGCGCGCTGCGCGCGCTCGCTGCTGGTGCGGCACAGCGCCAGCGCGGCTTCCTTCAGCGGCAGGGTGACGCTGGCGCCGCTGCCGCCGCCGGCCGCGAAGGCCTCCAGCGCGGTCGCGAAGCTCTCCGGCGTGGCGTCGATCGCCTCGAAGTGCAGCGCGATGCCGGTCTGCCGGCCGAAGCGCGCGTGGATGCGCGGCGACAGCGAGTGCGCGACCGGATGGCCGAAGACGGCGTGGCGGGATTCGGACATGGCAGCCCCCTGCGGGAAGGAATGGGGCGCGCCGGCGGGTGTCGTGCGTCGTGCGCGCGGTCGGATCGAGTGTACTCCGCGGCCGCGTCCAGCCCGTGCGACGGGAAAGCGCCCCGCGCGGCCCTACGTGCCGGCCAACGGCAACGGCAACGCCTCGCGGACGAGCGCGCCCAGCCGCGCGACCGCCGCCGACGGCGTCGCGCCGGCGTGGTGCAGGCGCAGGCCGATGTCGGCCAGCGGCGGCAGCGCCAGCGCCGCGCCGGCGTCGCCGCGCACCGTGGCCGGCAGGCCCAGCGGCGTGCGGAGCGTGACCCCGAGGCCGGCGGCGACCGCGGCCCAGATCCCGGCGAGGCTCGCGCTGGTGAACGCCACCCGCCAGGCGATGCCGGCGCGGTCGAGCGCGGCGGTCGCCGTGCTGCGCATCAGGCAAGGTGCCTCCAGCATCACCAGCGGCAGCGGCTGGCCGTCGTCGCGCGGCCACGGCGCCGCGGCGTCCGCCGCGCCGATCCAGCGCAGCGGGACGCGGCCGAGCAGTTCGCCCTGCGCCGGCGCCTCGCCGGTGTCCCAGGCCAGCGCGAGGTCGAGGCGGCCGTCGCGCACGCGCTCGAGCAGCTCGGCGTTGCGCGCGATGCGCGCCTCCACCCGCAGCCGCGGATGCGCGCGCGCGAAGCGGCCGAGCACCGCCGGCAGCAGCGACTCGCCGAAGTCCTCCTGCAGCCCGAGCCGGATCCAGCCTTCGAGGTCGGCGCCGCGCAGCGCGGCGACCGCCTCGTCGTTGAGCTCGAGCAGCCGGCGCGCGTAGGCCAGCAGCGCCTCGCCGGCCTCGGTCGGCTGCATGCCGCGGCCGGCGCGGCGCAGCAGCGGCGTGCCGGCCTGTTCCTCGAGCTTGCGCAGCTGCGCGCTGACCGCCGAGGTCGAACGGTCCAGCCGCTCGGCGGCGCGCGCGAAGCTGCCCAGGTCCAGGCCGAGGACGTAGCTGCGCAGGGCGTCGAGGTCGAGGCAGGGGCGGCGCATAGAATCGTCCTGTTTTTCGGGATCATCGATTCTGTAATTTCCGATTTTCAGGATAAATTCTGCGCGCTACGGTGTCCGCGTCAAGTCCCACGGAGCCCGCCCATGACCCCCGAACCCGGTTACGGCCAGACGCACCTGGCCGACATCGCGCCCAAGCTGGCGACGCTCACCGACGAGGTCCTGTTCGGCGACGTCTGGCAGCGCCCTGGGCTGTCCCCGCGCGAGCGCAGCCTGGTCACGGTCGCGGCGCTAGTCGCGCTCGGCCGCATGGAGCAGCTGCCCTTCCACCTCGCCCGCGCGCGCGACAACGGCCTCGACCGCGACCAGCTCGCCGAGGCGATCACCCACCTGGCCTTCTACGCCGGCTGGCCGTGCGCGGTCTCCGCGCTCGAGCGCCTGCGCGCGCTGCCGGCCTCGCCCTGACCCCGGAGGACACCGCCATGCCCTACGCCCGCATCAGCCTGCTGCGCGGCCGCGCGCCCGACGCGCTGCGCGCGATCTCCGACGCCGTCCACCGCGCCCTGCACGAAGCCTTCGACGTGCCCGCGCGCGACCGCTTCCAGGTCATCCACCAGCTCGATCCCGGCGAGCTGGTGTTCGACCGCGACTACCTCGGCGGGCCACGCAGCGACGGCTTCGTGCTGGTCCACGTCACCGCCGGCCGGCCGCGCGACACCGCCACCCGGCAGCGCTTCTACCGCCGCCTCGTCGAACTGCTGGCGCAGTCGCCCGGCATCGACCCGGAGGACGTGATGGTGGTGATCGGCACCACCGTCAGCGAGGACTGGTCGTTCGGCGGCGGCCGCATGGGCATCACCGCGCAGCAGGCGCAGGCGCACGCAGGGGAGGCCGCGTCGTGATCGCGATGCAGTACGGCATCGGCCTGCCGGCCGACTACGACATGGCCATCATCCGCCGCCGCATCGCCGACAAGGGCCACCTGCTCGACGACTTCGACGGACTCGCGTTCAAGGCCTACCTGCACGCGGCCCGCGGCGACGCGCGCCTGCCCAGCCGCGACAACCTGTACGCGCCGTTCTACCTGTGGCGCGACGCGGAGGCGATGCAGCGCTTCCTGTGCGGCGCCGGCTTCGCGGCGCTGGCCGACGCCTTCGGCCGGCCGCAGGTGCGCCACTGGCAAGCGTGGAGCGCGCAGCTCGCGCTGGACGCGCGCGGCGCGGTGTGCGCGAGCCGCGAGCTGGCCGACGTGCCACCGGGCGCCGACCTCGCGCGATGGCGCAAGGAAGAAGCGGCGCTGGCGCGACGCGACCGCGACGCCGGCGCGCTCGCCGCGGTGGCCGCGCTCGATCCGCGCGACTGGAGCCTGGTGCGCTTCCGCCTCTGGGACCGCGACCGCGCCGACCTCGCCGGCGAACACGTGCAGCTCTACGCCGTCGGCCACGTGTCGATGCCGGGCGCGCGGGCTATCGGCGCACACGGGGCGGTCGCCGCGCTCGGCTAGACTGCCGCGCATCCCACGCGGAGCGCAGCAATGAAGCGGACGATGGCCCTGGCGATGGCGGCGCTGTGCTGCGGCGCGGCGCACGCGGCGCTGCAGGAATTCGGCATCGAGGGCATGGGCGTGGTGTCGACGCCACACGCCGAGGTGCGCGCGAGCGTGAGCCCGGACGGCCAGCGCATCGTCTGGGGCAGCACCGACCGTCCCGGCGGCACCGGCGGCTGGGACCTGTGGCAGGCGACGCTGCGCGATGGCCGCTGGCAGGACCCGCGGCCGCTGGCGGTGAACTCGTCGAAGAACGATTTCGATCCCGCCTTCAGCGCCGACGGCAGGTGGCTGTACTTCTTTTCCAACCGCGACGGCGGCTTCGGCGGCGACGACCTGTATCGCGCGCCGGTGCTCGTCGACGGCGGCTTCGGCGAGGCGGCGAACCTCGGCGCCGGCGTCAACGGCAAGGGCGACGAGTGGGCGCCGACGCCGGATGCCGACGGCACGCGGCTGCTGTTCGCCAGCAACGGTTTCGGCGGCGCCGGCCGCCACGACCTGTTCGTCGCGCGCTGGGACGGCGAGGCGTTCGTCGAACCGGCGCCGGTGCCCGGCATCGACAGCGCCGCCGACGAGTTCGACGCCGCCTGGCTGGGCGACGGCCGCGCGATCGTGTTCGCGCGCTCGGACGACGTGGAGGACGCGCCGATCCGGCTGTGGCTCGCGCAATGCGACGGGCATGCGTATGCCGACGCGCAGCCGCTGGCGCTGTCGTTCAACACCGGCGACGGCGCCACGCTGGGGCCGGTGGTCGACCTGTCGAAGCCGGCGGAACTGCTGGTGAGCGGCGTGGCGAGGGCGCCGAAGGCCGGCAAGCTCGACATCTACCGCATGCGCGCGCCGGCGGTCACGGGAGAAGCCGGCTGCGTACGCTGACGGAAAGCCTTGTGGGAGCGGCTTCAGCCGCGAGCTCTTCGGCGACAACCATGCCCGATGCAGGAGCGCCAGAAGCTCGCGGCTGAAGCCGCTCCCACATGACGGGCGCGATGGCGTCAGACGCGCTTGCTGTAGACGTGCTGGGTCTTGCTGCGGTCGAACCCCAGGCCCGGATAGAACGCATGCGCCTCGGGACGCACGACGTTGGAGCGCAGGAACAGCGTGTCCAGCCCGCGCTCGCGCGTCCAGCGCTCGGCCGCGGCGACCAGCGCGCGACCGACACCGCCGCGCCGCGCGGCGGCGTCCACCACCAGCCCGACGATCTCGACCCGTTCGCCGTTCTCCAGCGTGATGCGCTGTTCCAGCCCGATCAGCCCGGCAAGCCCGCCCGCCGCCTTCGCGGAGGCCGGCTCGCCGCCGGCCACCAGCACCGCGTGCAGCGGCGAGGCGAGCAGCCGGCGCAGGCGCGCCTCGAACACGGCGACGTCGGCGGGATAGCCCAGCTGCGCCGACAGCCGCGCGATCTCCGCGGCATCGTCGAGGGTGGCGGTGCGGACCGCGAAGGCATCGCTCATCGCGTGCGTCCGCTCCTGTAGGTCGTTTCGCGCGCCACGCCGCTCAGCCCTCGCGCAGCCAGCGCGCCGCGTCCAGGGCGAAATAGGTCAGCACGCCGTCGGCGCCCGCGCGCTTGAAGCCCAGCAACGCCTCCATCGCGCACTTGCGCTCGTCGAGCCAGCCGTTGGCGAAGGCGGCCTTGAGCATCGCGTACTCGCCGCTGACCTGGTAGGCGTAGGTGGGCACGCCGAACTCGTCCTTCACCCGGCGCACGATGTCCAGGTACGGCATGCCGGGCTTGACCATCACCATGTCGGCGCCTTCCTCCAGGTCCAGCGCGACCTCGCGCAGCGCCTCGTCGGAATTGCCCGGATCCATCTGGTAGGTGCGCTTGTCGGCCTTGCCCAGCGCGCTGGCCGAGCCGACGGCGTCGCGGAACGGGCCGTAGAAGCTGCTGGCGTACTTGGCGGCGTAGGCGAGGATGCGGGTGTGGAGGAAGCCCTCCTGCTCCAGCGCGGCGCGGATCGCGCCGATGCGCCCGTCCATCATGTCGCTGGGCGCGACCACGTCGGCGCCGGCGCGCGCGTGCGAGAGCGCCTGTTGCACCAGCGCCTCGACGGTGACGTCGTTCACCACGTAGCCGGCGTCGTCGACGATGCCGTCCTGGCCGTGCGAGGTGTAGGGGTCGAGCGCGACGTCGGTGATCACGCCGAGATCGGGGAAGCGCGCCTTCAGCGCGCGCACCGCGCGCTGGCACAGGCCGTCGTCGTCCCAGGCCGCGGTGGCGTCGAGCGACTTGGCCTCCGGCGCGGTGACCGGGAACAGCGCGAGCGCGGGGATGCGCAGCTCGCTGGCGGTCTCGGCGACGCGCAGTAGCTCCTCGATCGACAGCCGCTCCACGCCCGGCATCGACGGCACCGCGGCGCGGCCGTCCGCTTCGTGGACGAAGACGGGATAGATCAGGTCGTCGGCGGTGAGCACGGACTCGCGCATCAGCCGGCGCGAGAACTCGTCGCGGCGCATCCGCCGCGGGCGCAGGTAGGGGTAGGTCATAGGGTCATTTTACGCCTGCGAGGAGCAGGGCTCAGACGATCCCGCCACCCAGCATCAGCCGGAACGCCGCCACCACCAGCACCAGGCCGTTGAGCACCAGCCCGGCCTTGGCGCGGCCGCGATGCCCGGGCGAGGTCAGCGCGATGCCGATCGCGGCGATGATCGCGCCGACCGCGGCGAACGGGATCAGGAACCAGTTGCCCCAGCCCAGCAGCGGAATGAGCGCAAAGATCATCCAGACCATCGCGACGATGCCCCAGAGCAGGCTGATCAGTCCCATGTGCGTGTCCTCCTCGGTGGGGGTGGGTGATTCGTGATTCGTGAAAAGTGTACTTCCTGTCATCCCGAGCGCAGCGAGGGATCTGGCCTTGACACAGGAGAGCAGATCCCTCGCTGCGCTCGGGATGACAAGGGGAAGTGCCCCATGCCCTTGCCAATCACCAATCACCAATCACGGCGACTCACCCATGCACCCCGTCGATCTCCACCGCCAGGTCGCGGCGGCAGATCGCCGCGTGCAGCAGCACGCGCGGGACGGCGTCGCCCAGGCGGCGGTCGAGGGCGTCGGCGACGACGGCCATGTCGGCGCGGTCGCGCACGTAGACCTTGAGCCGGCTGCCGGGGCCGAACGCCGGCGGCAGCCACGGCGCGCGCGCGCGCGCGGCGCCGATCAGGGCGTCGAAGTTGTTGAAGGTCTCGTCGAGCTGCGCGAGCAGCTCGCCCACGTGCGCGGTGGCGTGGCCGACCACGCTGGCGGTGCCGGAGAGCAGCAGCGGCATCGCGCTGCCGGCCGGCGGCAGCATCGCGCGGGCGAAGCTCGGCTGCTGCGGCCCGTACTGGCGCGGGTAGCGGTAGGCGCTGACCTGGCGCGGGTTCTCCACCGGCGTGCCGGGCGCGCGCGCGGCCAGCCAGTAGACCTGCACTACGCGCGCGTCGTCGCAGCGGCCGATCGCGGTGGCCGCGGGCAGCGTCTGCGCGTCGAAGTCGCCCAGCCCTTGGGCGCGGCCGACGCAGAATTCGCGGTAGCGCTCGGCGTCGCCCTCGCCGTGGGTGATCGCGTCGAGGTAGTTCCAGATCCGCAGCAGGTGCGGCGTGCCGCTGGCGCGCACGAACGCGGCCAGGCGCGCATAGGCGTGCGCGGCGGCGCCGACGATGCCGGAGCCGCCGCCGGTGGCGAACGGCGCCTCCTCGACCTCGATCGCGCCGAACAGCAGCTGGCCGTCGCTCGACCAGCGGATCTCGCCGTCACGGCCGTGCTCGACCGGCGCATTGGCGTGCCAGACCTCATAGGGTGCCTGGCCGTGCGGCTGCAGCGGCACGCGCAGGTAGCGCGGGTCCTCGCGGCCGGGCGCGTCGCCGAAGCCGAGCACCGCGAGCACGTCGGCGCCGGCCAGCAGCGGGGCCGGATCGGGCGCCTGCACGTATTCCACCTGCAGCCGCGGCGCGGTCGCGCCGGGCATGGACTGCAGCGGCCGGCTCACGGGTTGCCCGCCTGCAGGGTGTCGCCGTCGAAGCCCACCCGCGCCTGCCGGCGCCGGCGCAGCCAGCCGCGCAGCGCGCGCGGCGCCATGCTCAGCGCGGCGATGGCGTAGATGACCCGGAACATGCGCAGCCGCCGGCGCACGCGCGGGCTGTCGAACACGTCGCCGGCCAGCATCGCCACCACCGCCTGCTCGATCTGCAGGTAGTTCTGCGGGTTGGCGAACAGGTGCTTCATGGTCGGCGAGGTGAAGCGGTAGATGAACCACTTGAACTCGTCGAGGCCGTCGCCGAGGCGACGCTCGAGGTCGCGCTGCAGCGCCGCCTCGCGCGCCGGCTCGCGCAGCGCGGCGTCGACGAGCCGCGCGCCCTGTTCGGCGCCGTGCATGCCGAGGAACACGCCGGAGGAGAACATCGGGTCGACGAAGTTCCAGGCATCGCCCACCAGCAGCCAGCCCGGCCCGGCCATGCGCGTGCACTCGTAGGCATAGTTGCCGGTGACGTGCACGTCGGCGACGCGGCGCGCGCCCTGCATGCGCTCGGCCACCTCCGGGATCGCCGCGAGCGTGCGCAACAGGAAGCCCTCGCTGTCGCCCTGGCGGGTCTTGAGGTAGGCGGGGGAGCACACCGCGCCCACGCTCATCTGGCCGTCGGCCAGCGGGATCAGCCAGATCCAGCCGTGCTCGTGGCGGTAGATGCTGACGTTGCCGGCGTCGCGCCCCTCGCGCCGCCGCACGCCTTCGTAATGGCTGAACACTGCCGCCGACTGGTGGCGCGGGTTCCTGCGCTTGAGCTTGAGCTTGCCGCCGAGGAAGGCGTCGCGGCCGCTGGCGTCGACCAGGTAGCGCGGACGGAACGCGAGCGGCTCGCCGCCGGCGTCGACCGCGTGCACCAGGCCCGGGCGGCCGTCGGCGCCGAAGTCGACGCGTTCGACCTTCACCTGCTCGCGCGCGTCGACGCCGCTGGCGCGCGCGTGCTCGAAGAGCACCCGGTCGAATTCCTCGCGCTTGACGTGGAAGGCGTGCGGGAACTTCGCGTCCAGCGCGCGTGCGAAGTCGAAGGTGTTGTAGCCGCCCTCGTCGCGCGGGAAGTCGGCGCCGAGCTTGAGCATGCCGATCGCCGCGACCTGGTCGAACACGCCCAGCCGCTGCAGGATCGGCATGTTCATCGGCAGCAGCGACTCGCCGATGTGGAAGCGCGGGTGGCGCTCCTTCTCCAGCTGCGTGACCTGCCAGCCCTCGCGCGCCAGCAGCGTGGCGATGGTGCTGCCCGACGGGCCACCGCCGATCACCAGCACGTCGGTGTCGAGGGGCGTCGGGGCGGTGCTCGGGGCGTCGGGGCTGGCGGGCGCTGGCTGGACGCGGGTCGAGGTCATCCTGAATACGGTCGCTGTCGGGCGGTGGCCGCACATGATAGCGGCCGGTTGCGCGCGGCGGCGCGATGCTGGATCGTGGCGGCCCCCGGGTCGGGGACCTCCCGACGCCCATCGCCACCATCGAACGGAAGCCAGATGCCGCAGCAGACCCCAGCCGAACACCAACTCGCCCAGCTGCTGGTCGAGAGCCTGAACCTCGAGGACGTCGCGCCGGAGTCGATCGATCCGGAAGCGCCGCTGTTCAACACCGGCTTGGGGCTGGATTCGATCGACGCGCTGGAGCTGGCGCTGGCGATCAGCAAGCGCTACGGCTTCCAGCTGCGCTCGGACAACGACGAGAACCGCCGCATCTTCGCTTCGCTGCGCGCGCTGTCGGCGCACGTCGAGCAGAACAAGGCGGCCTGACCCCGCGTTCGCGGCCGCCGCGCCGCCCTTCGACGATGATGACCGCATGATCCTCGGGCTGCAGGCGCTGATGGCGCTGGCCTACACGGTGCTCGCGCACGTCGCCAGCGCGCGCCACGACGACGGCGTCGGCGCGCTGGCGCTGGGGCTGCTGGCGCTGATGCTGCTGCTCGCGCCGCTGGCGCGCGGGCGCTGGTGGGCGTGGCTGGCGTTGGCCGCCGCCGCCGCCGGCATCCTCGCGCTGCGCCGCGCGGGGCTGGTGGAGGTGCCGATGCTGCTGGTGCCGGTGGCGTTCGTGGCGATGGTGGCGTGGTGGTTCGCGCGCAGCCTGCGTGGCGGGCGGGTGGCGCTGATCACCCGCATCGTCGCCGAGCTCGACAAGGTCGATGCGCACGCGATGGCGCCGGAGCTGCTGCGCTACACCCGCGGCCTGACCGCGGCGTGGGCCTGGCTGCTGGCGCTGCTGGCGTTGGTCAACCTGGCGCTGGCGCTGGTCGCGGTGCCCGACGGCCTGCTCGCGCGGCTCGGCGCGCCGTCGCCGTGGTCGATCACCCAGTCGCAGTGGTCGTGGTTCGCCAACGTGTGCAACTACGGCATCGTCGGCGGCTTCTTCCTGGTCGAGTTCCAGCTGCGCAAGCGCCGCTTCCCCGGCCGCTACCGCAGCTTCGCCGACTTCCTGCGCCAGCTGGCGGGGCTGGGGCCGGCGTTCTGGCGGGATTTCCTGAAGTAGGGCCGATCGAGGATCGGAATCCGCAAGCGCCGCACAGGTCGTTGGGCGGATTTTTTGCTGGCGATCGATCGCACGTTACGTCGCGACCTGACGGGCCCCGGTGCGGCCGGGAGCCCTTCGGGGCGAATGTCCCCCGGCGCCGGCCTTTGGCCGACGCCTCCTCCTTTATTTCGCCCCGAAGGGCTCCCGGCCGCGCCGGGGCTCTGATCGCAGGCTTGCCGAAAGCAGCGACGTAGGTCGGGCCTACGCGCCCGACGCCTCGGATGGATGTCTGGCGTCCTGGCGAAAGCAGATATCGGAATGACGGGCTGTCGGGGACGTAGCCCCGACCTACGGCCTGCTTTGTGCTTCTGAAACCACCGCGCAACTCGCAACGTGGGTGCGGATGCCCTTGGGGGCGAAATCAAGGAGGAGGCGTTGGCCGCAGGCCGGCGCCGGGGGACATTCGCCCCCAAGGGCATCCGCACCCGCGCTCGGCGCCCATCCAACAAGCGGGCGCAGCGCTTTTCCCTGTACAGCCGCGGCAGAGAACTTTTCCAAATCCCGCATCACGGCTCTTCGGTATCCTTGCCGCCGTGCACCAGCAAGAAGACCTCATGGACATGCCAACGACGCCCGCGCGGCGCTCGGATTGGGCGACCCGCGCCTGGACCGCGCTCAATGCCGTGCAATTCGCCTTCACCCTGGCCTGGACCGCGGCCTGGATCAGCCTCGCGCTGCTCGTCTACGCCGTGCTGCGCGACCGCCACTGGCCGCTGCGGATGGCCTCGCGCTGCTGGGCGCCGGGGCTGCTGGGCGGCGCCGGCGCGCGACTGCGGGTCGAAGGGCTGGAGCGCGTGGACTGGTCGCGCAACCACGTGTTCGTCGCCAACCACCAGTCGACCATCGACATCTGCGCGCTGTTCCGCGCCGTGCCGGTGCCGCTGCGCTTCCTGCTCAAGCAGGAGATGACCAGGGTGCCGTTCGTGGGCTGGTACGCCAGGGCGATGGGGATGGTGTTCATCGACCGCAGCAACCGGCGCGCGGCGATCGCCTTCCTGCGCCAATCGACCGAACTCGTGCGCGCCGGCGGCAACCTGTGCATCTTCCCCGAGGGCACGCGCAGCCGCAGCGGGCAGGTGGCCGAATTCAAGGGCGGCGCCTTCCAGGCCGCAATCGACGCCGGCGTCGACGTGGTGCCGGTGGCGATCGAGGGCTCCGGCGCGGTGCTGTACCCGGAAGGCTTCTTCCGCGTGCGCCCGGGCACGATCCGCGTGCGCTTCGGCGCGCCGCTGCCCACCCGCGTCGACGGCGCGCCGGTCGAGCGCCAGGCGCTGGCCGACCGCGCACGCGCGGCCGTGCTGGCGCTGCTGGGACGCTGAGCCGATGCGCTTCGCGATCGACCCCGGGCATCCGGCGCTGCCGGGACACTTCCCCGGCCGCCCCGTCGTGCCCGGCGTGGTGGTCCTCGACCGCGTGCTCGACGCGATCGAATCCGCGCACGGTCCGCTCGGCGCGCTGCGGCTGCCGCAGGTGAAGTTCCTGCGCCCGCTGCTGCCGGGACAGGCCACCGAGGTCGTCGTCGAAGCGCTGCCCGCGGCCGAAGGCGCGGCCATGCCCGCGCGCTGGCGCTTCCGCGTCGAATGCGACGGCGCGCCGCTGGCCAGCGGCGAGGTGGCGGCGGCATGAGCAGCGGCTGGAAGCAGCGGCGCGAGGGCGGCGGCTGGTTCGCGATCTGGCTGATCCGCAGCATCGGCCGCTACGGCGGGCGCGCGCTCGCGCGCCTGTGCCTGTACCCGATCACCCTGTACTTCCTGCTCCGCCGCGGCGCCGAGCGCCGCGACTCGCGCGCCGCGCTCTCGCGCCTGCTCGGCCGCCCGGCGACGCTGGCGGACGTCGCGCGCCACATCCACACCTTCGCCGCGACCATCCTCGACCGCGTGTTCCTGCTCGGCGGCGAGCTCGACCGCTTCGACATCCGCGTGCAGGGGCTCGACGGCCTGCACGCGCAGCTCGACCAGGGCCGCGGCGTGCTGCTGTTCGGCTCGCACCTGGGCAGCTTCGAGGTGCTGCGCGTGGTGGCGCGCAAGCGCCCGGACTACCGCATCCGGGTCGTGCTCGACAAGGCGCACAACCCGGCGATGACGCAGCTGCTCGACGCGCTCAGCCCGGACATCGCCGCCGGCGTCATCGACGCCAGCCAGGACGGCCCCAGCCTGATGCTGGCAATCAAGCAGGCCGCCGACGAGCGCGCGCTGGTCGCGCTGCTCGTGGACCGCGTGCAGCCGGGCGCGCAGTCGCAGCCGGCGGCGTTCTTCGGTGCGCCGGCGCAGTTCCCGGTGGCGCCCTGGCTGGTCGCCTCGGTGCTCAAGGTGCCGGTGTCGCTGGCCTTCGGGCTGTATCGTGGCGGCAACCGCTACGACCTGCTGTTCGAGTCCTTCGACGACGCCGGCATCGACCTGCCGCGGCCGCAGCGGGCCGCCCGGCTGTCGGCGCTCATCCAGCGTTACGCGGCCAGGCTGGAACATCACGCGCGGCACGCGCCGTACAACTGGTTCAATTTCTATGATTTCTGGAACGCCCATGAGCAAGCGCCCCCCGCGCCCGGCACGGCTGCCGGCGCTGCTGTCGATGCTGCTGCTGGCGGGGGCCGCGGCGGCCTCGGCCGCGCCGCAGGCGGCTGACCCCGGCGCGCCGGTCGACGGCGACTGGGTGCTGCGCATCCTCGCGCGCCCGGCGCCGATGCGGACCAACTTCGTCGAGGTGCGCAGCTCGCGCCTGCTCAAGGAGCCGATGCGGCTGTCGGGCGAATACCAGCGCCCGGACGACACCACCCTGGTGCGCCAGGTGCGCGCGCCCTACGCCGAGACCACCACCATCACCACCGGCCCGGCCGGCGGCGGCCAGGCGACGGTGGCGCGCGCGGGCAAGGCGCCGCGCAGCTTCCCGCTCTCGCGCGTGCCGGAGCTGGCGCGGCTGCAGGCGAGCTTCGGCGCCCTGCTGTCCGGCGACCGCGCGGCGATCGAGCGCGACTTCTCCGTCGCGGCCGAAGGCACGCGTCGGCAATGGACGATGACCCTGGTGCCCAGGCCCGCGCCGCTGGCGGAGAAGCTGCGCGACATCCGCCTGTACGGCCGCGGCGTGGAACTTCGCTGCATCGAGACGCGGCCCAGGCAAGGCGACGTCCAGCGCACCCTGCTGGCCGGCGCCGCGCGCGCGGCGCACGAGGTCGCGAAGGTCGCGGACCTGGTCGCGCTGTGCCGCGGCGAGCCGATGCAGTAGCGGCAGCGTCGCGATGATGCGCGCAGGGGGATGGGGGGATCGCCTCCCGGCGGCGATGGCGATGGCGTCCGTGCGACTGCGGAATCGCGCTGCGCCGATCGCGGGGCGAACCACGCGCGCGGCGGAGGCAACGCCGTGAGCGCCCGCGCGCGCATCGCCCTCGCATTGCTGTGGCTCGCGCTGCTGCTGCTCGCCGGCTGGTGGATCGGCGGCCGGCTGCAGCTCACCGGCGACCTGCGCAAGTTCATGCCCGCGCCGGAAACCGCGGAGCAGAAGCTGCTCATCGACGAGCTCGGCGAAGGCCCCGGCTCGCGCCTGCTGCTGGTCGCGCTCTCCGGCGCCGACGCACCCACGCTGGCCGCGCAGTCCAAGGCGCTGCGCGCGGCGCTCGCGCGCGATCCGCAATTCGTGCTGGTCGCCAACGGCGACGCTGGGCTGGAGGCGGTGCCCGAGCGCCTGCGCCCCTATCGCTACCTGCTCTCGCCCACGCTCGACCGCCAGCCGCTGGACGCCGCCTATCTCGGCGAGGAGCTCGGGCAGCGCGTGCAGGACCTGGGCTCGCCCGCCGGCGCGCTGGTCGAGCCGCTGGTCGGCAGCGATCCCACGCTGGAAACGTTCAAGGTTGCCGAACTGCTGCAGCCGGCGAACGCGCCGCGGCGCCTGCACGAGGTGTGGTTCGACCGCGCGGGGCAGCGCGCGCTGCTGGTGGTGCTCACGCGCGCGGCCGGCTTCGACCCCAGCGGGCAGCAGCTCGCGGTCGACGCGATCGACGCGGCCTACGCGAAGGCGCGCGGCGCCGGGCGCGGCAGGCTGCTGCTCAGCGGGCCGGGCGCGTTCTCGGTCGAGATCGGCGGCCGCACCCAGGCCGAGGCGCAGTGGATCGGCAGCATCGACACCATCGGCCTGGTGCTGCTGCTCATCGTCGCCTACCGCAGCTGGAAGATCCCGGTGCTGGGCATCCTGCCGCTGGCCAGCGCGGGGCTGGCCGGGCTCGGCGCGGTGGCGCTGCTGTTCGACGGCGTGCACGGCATCACCGTCGCCTTCGGCTTCACCCTGATCGGCGTGGTGCAGGACTATCCGATCCATCTGTTCAGCCACCAGCGCCCGGGCGTGTCGCCGCTGGCGAATGCGCGCGCGCTGTGGCCGACGCTCGCCACCGGCGTCGCCTCGACCTGCATCGCCTACCTTACGTTCCTGTTCTCCGGCGTCGACGGCCTGAAGCAGCTGGCGGTGTTCACCATCGCCGGCCTGGCGATGGCGGCGCTGTCGACGCGGCTGCTGCTGCCGCGGTTGATCGATCCCGCGCCGCGCGACTTCGCCGACTCGCGCCTGCTCGCGACGCTGTGGTCGTGGGTGGCGCGGCTGCCGCGCCCGCGCTGGTCGCTGCTGGCGGTCGCGCTCGCTTCGCTGGCCGCGCTCGCGTTCGCGCCCGGCGCGTTCTGGCAGGACGACCTGGGCAAGCTCACGCCGGTGCCGGCCGACGCGCTGGCGCGCGACGCGGTGCTGCGCGCCGAGCTCGGTGCGCCCGACGTGCGCTACGTGCTGACGCTGCAGGGCCGCGACGCCGAGCAGGTGCTGGAGGCGTCCGAGCGGCTGCGGCCCGCGCTCGACGGCCTGGTGCGCGAGGGCGCGATCGCCGGCTACGACATGGCCGCGCGCTACCTGCCCAGCGCCGCGACCCAGCGCGCGCGCCAGCGGGCGCTGCCGGACGCGGCGACGCTGCGCGCCGCGCTCGACGCGGCGTTGGCCGAGAGCCCGTTCCGGCCCGACGTGTTCGACGACTTCGTGCATGACGTCGCCGCGGCCAGGCGCGCGCGGCCGCTGGCGCCGCGCGACCTCGCCGGCACGCCGTTGGCCACCAGCGTCGGCGGCCTGCTGCTCGAGGGCCGCGGCCACGCCACCGCGCTGGTGTCGCTGACCGGGCTGCGCGACCCGGCCGCGGTCGCGCGCATGGCCACCCTGCACGACGCGCGCCTGCTCGACATGAAGGCGGCCTCCGAATCACTGGTGGTCGAATACCGAGGCCGCGTGCTGGCCGCGCTCGCCGTCGCCGCGCTGCTGCTGGTGGCGACGGTGTGGATCGCGCTGCGCACGCCGCGACGCGTGCTGCGCGTGCTGCTGCCGATGGCGCTGACCACGCTGCTGATCCTCGCGGTGCTGCGGCTGTGCGGGGTCGAGCTGACCCTGTTCCACCTGGTCGCGCTGATCCTCGCCGCGGGCCTGGGGCTGGACTACGCGCTGTTCTTCGACCACGCCGGCGACGACCACGCCGACCAGTTGCGCACCCTGCACGCGCTGATCGTGTGCAGCCTGATGACGCTGTTGGTGTTCTTCCTGCTGGCGCTGTCGTCGATCCCGGTGCTGCGCGCGATCGGCAGCACGGTGGCGCTGGGCGTGGCGTTCAACTTCGTGCTGGCGCTGCTGGTGTCGCGGCAACCGGCGGCGCCGCGCGGCGGCGATCCTGCACCCGCTGTCGTGGAAGCGGCTTCAGCCGCGAGCTCTTCTCCACCGGCCGACTCGCCGCAAAAGCTCGCGGCTGAAGCCGCTTCCACAAGGATCGATCGCGACGAGATCCTCTCGCTCATCCCTCACCAGGGCGCGATGTGCCTGTGGGACGAGGTCCTCGCCTGGGACGCGCAGTCCATCCAGTTGCGCGCGGGCAGCCACCGCGACCCGGCGAACCCGCTGCGCTCGAACGGGCGCCTGCGCGCGCTGCACCTGTGCGAGTACGGCGCGCAGGCGATGGCCGTGCACGGCGGCCTGCGCGCGCGCGCGGCGGGCGGCAGCGCGAAGCCCGGCATGCTGGTCGCACTGCGCGGCGTACAGCTGCACGTGGCCCGCATCGACGACCTGCCCGGCGTGCTCGAATGCGAGGCCACGGTGCTGGTCGAGGCCGATGCGAGCCAGCAATACGCGTTCCGCATCCACCACGCCGGCACGCTGCTGGCAGAGGGCCGCGCGGCGGTGATGCTGCAGGGCTCCGGCGCAAGCTGAGCAGTCGCGACGGGGACGAATTCGGCATTCGTCGCGGGCAACGGTCACGGAATGCATTTCCTGGCGTCGGCATACTGCAGCGATTCGACGCCTGCGGATTTCCAGTCACGTCGGTGGCACGCGCAGCGTCCAGGACACGGCTCGCCACGGGCCGAATCGTCAGGGGAAGTACCGATGCGCAGGATCGCCATTCGTACCGCCGCAGGGCCACGCCGTTCCGATTCCGCTCTCCATGCGCTCGCCGCAGGCATCGGCCGCGCGCTGCTCGCGCTTGCCGTGCGCCCGGCCCGCGCTGCGCTGCTGCTGACGGCCGCGCTGCTGCTGGCCGGGCCGCTGCCGGCATTCGCGCAATCGGGGTGGACCGGCGCCGTGTCCAGCGACTGGTACGACGCGGGCAACTGGACGGCCGGCGTTCCGGATGCGGCCGACAACGTCAACATCGACACGCTCACGCCCAATCCCGCGGTGATCTCCGGCGGCAACGCGTTCGCCAGCTGGCTGCTGGTCGGGCAGCTCAGCCAGGGGCAGCTCACCATCAACAATGGCGGCACGCTGACCAGCGTGCAGAGCCGGATCGGCAACAACCTGGGCGTCGCCGGCGCGGTGACGGTCAGCGGCGCCGGTTCGACCTGGAACCCGGGCTTCGATTTCCTCATCGGCGTCGACGGCAGCGGCAGCCTGACCGTCGCCGACGGCGGCACGGTGAACAGCACGGGTCGGAGCAGGCTCGGCTTCAGTGCGGGCGCCCAAGGCGACGTGACGGTGGCCGGCGCGGGCTCGACCTGGAACCACAGCGGGGACCTGGTCATCGGCATCGCCGGCGACGGCGAACTGTCCATCGAGGACGGCGGCGCGGTGACCACCGGGTCCGTCGTGCTCGGCAGCGAGGACGACAGCCTCGGCAGCGCCACCGTCGCCGGCGCCGGTTCCAGCTGGAACACCGGCAGCCTGATCGCCGGCCAATTCGGTAATGGCGCGGTGCGGGTGAGCGACGGCGGCACGCTGTCCAGCACGTTCACCGTGCTGGGCAACGGGGTCGGCGGCGGAGGCGGCAACATCGTGACCGGTGCCGGCTCGGCATGGAACACGACCGGTGCCTTCATCATCGGCAACCAGGGCATGGCCAGCCTCGTCATCACCACCGACGGCACGGTCACCAGCACCGCCGGCGCGATCATCGGCAACGACGGCGGCCAAGGCAGTGTGTCGGTGCTGGGTCCCGGTTCGGCCTGGAACGTCAACGGCGGCCTGACGGTCGGCGCCGCGGGCACCGGCTATTTCGAGCTGCTGGGTGGCGCTCTGTTTGCGGACAGCGTCGACGTCGGCGAAGCCGCCGGGTCCGGCGTCGGCTCCGTGACGCTCAGGGGCGACGGCTCCGACGCGACGATCAGCAACGAACTGGTCGTTGGCGACGGCGGGACCGGGACGCTCCTCATCGACAGCGGCGGCACGATGCGCGCCGGCGGCATCGTCCTGGGCCGGCAAGCCGGCGCGCAGGGCACGCTCACCGTCAGCGATCCGGAATCGGTGCTGACGCACACCGGAACTTTCAGCGAATTCGTCATCGGCCTCGACGGCAGCGGCACGCTGGCCATCACGGCCGGCGGCACCGTGGACGGCGCCGGCGACGCGATCCTGGGCGCGGGAAGCGGGTCGGGCGAGGCGACCGTGACCGGTGCCGGCGCGCAGTGGCTGGTCGACGGCTTGCTGGTGGTCGGGGCGAACGGCAGCGGCACGCTGTCGGTGGAAGAAGGCGGTCGCGTCGAGGCGGGCAGGCTGGATGTCGGGAACAATCCGGGCGGGACCGGCACCGCCACGGTCGACGGCGGCGGATCGGTGGTGCAATTGCAGGCGCTCGGGATCGCGACCGGCGGCAGCGGCAGTCTCGAGATCACGGGCGGCGGCCTGGTGGAGAGCGCGCTCGGTGTCGCCGTCGGCGCCGGCGTCAGCGACAGCGTGGGTGCGATCACCGTGACCGGCACCGGCTCGCGTTTGAGCGCCGGTGGAACCTCCTACGTCGGCTACAACCGGGGCGAGGGCAGGGTGGACGTGCTGGCCGGCGGCGTGGTCGACGCCGCCGAGACCAGCATCGGCCATACCCAGGACGCCCAGGGCACGATCAACGTCAGCGGCGCCGGCTCGCGCTGGCGGAACAGCGGCCTGCTGACCGTGGGCAACAATGCCGGCGGCTCGCTGGCCGTCGACGAAGGGGGCGTGGTCGAGAGCGGCGAGGGGCGGCTCGGCGAAACCGCGGCCGGCCTGGGTACGGTGACGCTCGACGGCGCAGGTTCGTCCTGGACCATCGGCGGAAGTCTGGCCATCGGCGCCGCGGGCACCGGCACGCTCGCCGCCGGCAACGGCGCATCGGTGGGCGCCGGCCAGGTCGCCGTCGGCCGCGACGCCGGTTCCGAAGGCACGCTGGCGCTCGCCACCGGCAGCACCGCCACCAGCGGTACGGTCGACATCGGCACCGGCGGCACGGGCACGCTGCGGATCGAAAGCGGCGCCACCCTCGACTCGTCGGGCGGCCCGCAGAGCAGGATCGGTGCCGAGGCCGGCGCCAACGGCACGGTGGCGGTGACCGGCGCCGGTTCGCAGTGGACGCTGGACCACGCCCTGATCGTCGGCCGGTCGGGCACCGGGGCGATGACGGTCTCCGATGGCGGCCGGGTGGCCGGCGCGCTCGGCGTGGTGGGCGACCTGGCCGGCGCGCAGGGCACCTCGACGATCACCGGCGCCGGCTCGCGCTGGAACAACAGTGGCGTGCTCTACGTCGGCAACTTCGGCCAGGGCGCGATGACGATCGCCGACGGCGGCAGCGTGACCAGCACGGTCGGCAGCCTGGGCGGCGGTGCGGATGCGACGGGAACGGTCGCCGTCACCGGCGCCGGCTCGAACTGGACGCTGGGCGACGCGCTGAACGTCGGCAACTTTGGATCGGCGGAACTGGCGATCGCCGACGATGGCATGGTCGTCGCGGACACCGCCAGGCTGGGCCTGTCCGCCGGCGGCACCGGCGCGGTGACGGTCGCCGGCGACGGCAGCCGCCTGCAGGTCGACGCCGGGCTGGTCGTCGGCAGCGGCGGCAACGGCTCACTCGCCATCGCGGATGGCGGCGTGGTGGCCAGCGGCGACGTGGTGGTCCTCGCCGAACAGGCGGGCTCGACGGGAATCCTGAACCTCGGCGCGGCCGCCGGCGAAGCGGCCGCGGACGCGGGCACGCTGGATGCCGCGCAGCTCCAGTTCGGCGCCGGCGCCGGAACCATCAATTTCAACCACACCGGCACCGGATACGTCTTCGATACGGCGATCGGTGGCACCGGCACCATCGAGCACCTCGCCGGCACCACGTCCCTGACCGGCGCCGGCGACGCCGGCGGCAGCGCCAACGTGCGCGGCGGCACGCTGCTGGTGGAAGGCTCGCTGGGCGACATGGCGACCACCGTGTTCGACGGCGCCACGCTCGGCGGCTCCGGCGCCATCGGCGGCGACGTCGCCGTGCTCGACGGCGGCATCCTCGCGCCGGGCTCCAGCGCCGGCACGCTCTCGCTCGGTTCGCTGTCGCTGTCGTCGGGTTCCATCCTCGACTACGAGCTCGGCCAGGCCGGCGTGGTCGGCGGCGGCGTCAACGACCTGATCGAGGTCGCCGGCGATCTCACCCTCGACGGCACCCTGCAGGTCACCGACATCGGCGGCTTCGGCGCCGGCGTGTACCGGCTGGTGAACTACGGCGGCATGCTGACCGACAACGGGCTGGAGTTGGGTGCGCTGCCCGTCGGCAGCGAGGCGCACGACCTGTTCGTGCAGACCGCGATCGACGGCCAGGTGAACCTGGTCAACAGCGCCGGGCTGGTGCTGTCGTTCTGGGACGGGGCGGTCGCGGGCGAGCACAACAACGGCGCGATCGACGACGGCGACGGCAGCTGGAACGCGGGCAACGACAACTGGACCGCGTCCGATGGCGCGCTCAACGGCCGCTGGGACGATGGCACCTTCGCGGTGTTCGGCGGCGTCGGCGGCAACGTCGAAGTCGTCGGCGAACAGGCGGTCGCCGGCATGCAGTTCATGTCCGGCTACACGCTTTCCGCCGGCACCGGCGGCGCGCTGCGCATCGACGGCGCCGAATCGGTGATCCGCGTCGATCCGGATGTCACCGCGACCATCGCCGCGGGCATCGCCGGCAGCGGCGGCCTGGTCAAGACCGACACCGGCACGCTGGTGCTGTCGGGCGAAAACACCTACGCCGGCGGCACCCGCATCGACCGCGGCACGCTGTCGGTGTCGGCCGACTCCAATCTTGGCGCGGCGTCGGGCGCGCTGTCGTTCGACAGCGGCACCTTGCGCAACACGGCCGCGTTCGCCAGCGCGCGCGGCGCGACGCTGCTGGCCGGCGGCGGCACGTTCGAGACCGGTGCGGACCTGACCCTCTCCGGCTCCGTGGACGGCGCCGGTGCGCTGACCAAGACCGGCGCCGGCACGCTCACGCTCACCGGCGGCAACACCTACGCCGGCGGCACCCGGGTGCTGGCCGGCACGTTGGTGGGCGATGCCGATGCGATCCGCGGCGATCTCGCCAACGACGGCACGGTGGTGTTGGACCAGGTGACCGACGCGGGTTTCGCCGGCGACATCACCGGTACCGGCGCCATGGCCAAGCGCGGCGCCGGCGCGCTGACGCTGGCCGGCGACAGCGTGCTGGACTGGAGCATCGAAGCCGGCACGCTGGTCGCGCAGGCCTCGCGGTTCGCCGGCGACGCCGCGATCGCCGACGGCGCCGTCTTCCGCTTCACCGACGCCAGCGGCAGCTACGGCGGCGTGCTGTCCGGCGCCGGTCGCTTCGAGATCGCGGGCGGCGCATCGCCGTTCGTGCTCGCCGGCAACAGCATCGGCTTCGCCGGCGCCACTGCCCTCGACAGCGGTACGCTGCGCATCGACGGCAGCCTCGGCGGGCTGGTCACCGTCGCCGGCGGCGCCGTCCTGACCGGCACCGGCACGCTGGGCAGCGTCGACAACGCCGGCACGCTGGCGCCGGGCAACTCCATCGGCACGTTGAACCTGACCGGCGACTACGTCCATCGCGACGGTGCCGTGTTCGAAGCGGAGATCGAACCCGGCGGCGGCAGCGACCTGCTCGACGTCGCCGGCAGCGCGACCATCGACGGCGGCAGCGTGCAGGTCATCAAGCTGCCCGGCCAGTACGAAGGCGGCACCCGCTACACGCTGATCGACGCCGCCGGCGGCGTGAGCGGTACGTTCGACACGCTCGACCAGGACCTGCCGTTCCTCGACCTGCTGCTGGGCTACGACGCCAACCACGTGTACCTGGACGTGCAGCGCAACGACGTCGGCTTCGACATCGTCTGTGGCGACGGCACGTTCAACCAGTGCCAGGTGGCCGGCGCGCTCGACCGCATCGCCGGCGGCGAGCCCAGCGACGATCTGCAGGCCGCGCTGGCGGAAGTGACCACGATGGACCTGCCCGACGCGCAGGCCGCGTTCGACCGGCTCTCGGGCGAAGCCCACGGCAGCCTGGCCGGGATCCTGCTCGAAGGCCACGCGCTGTACGGCCAGGCCGTGAGCCGGCGCATCGCCGATCGTCGCGAGGCGACCGGTGCGGAACGCCTGCGCGGCGGCGCCTGGGTACGCGCTTACGGCGCCAGCAGCGACCTCGATGGCGACGGCAATGCCCATGCAGCCGACTTCGAACAGCGCGGGCTGGCCGTCGGTTTCGACGCCTGGGGCGGCGAGCGCTGGCTGGTGGGCGCGAGCTTCAATGCCCTGCGGATCGACGCCGACTTCCGTCCCGGCGACCGCGGCGAGGCCGATGCGAAGAACGCCTCGCTGTACGCCAGCCTCCAGGGCGACCGTGCCTACCTGGATGCGGTCACCAGTTTCGCCTGGTGGGACAACGACATCACCCGCCGCATCGAAGTCGGCGACATCGCGCGCGAAGCACGCAGCGGCTACGGCGGCCATCGCTTCGCCACGCACCTGGAAGCCGGCTGGACGTTCGCGCTGGGCCGAGCGCAGCGACTGACACCCTTGGTCGGTGTCGACTACGCCAAGCTCGACCAGGAAGGCTTCCGCGAGGAAGGCGCGCAGGACCTCGACCTGATCGGTCGCTCGCAGGACGTCGAGCGCACGACGGCGAGCGCCGGACTGCGCTGGGAGACGGCCTTCGACAGCGGCGAGTGGACGTTCGAACCGACCCTGCAGGCGCGCTGGTTGCGCGCGCTGGGCGACGAACACGCCGAACTGGCGGTGGCCTTCGCCGGCGCACCCGACATCGGCTATCGCGTGCGTGGGGTGAGCTGGCCGGGCGATCGCGGGCTGCTGGGCGTGGGCCTGCAGGTGCGCCGTGGCGACGACCTCGACCTGTTCGTCGACCTCGACTACCAGAAGGGTGGCGGGCTGGAGGCGAAGAGCCTCGGTGCCGGCCTGCGCTGGCGCTGGTAGCCCTGTGACCCGTCGCGGGCGAAGGCGTGGGCGAAGGTCAGTGCGGGGGCGCGTGCAGCGCATTGCGCCCCCTCGTTGCTAGGATGACGCGATGCCAACCTCCAGCAAGCGCGCCCTCGTGACCGGCGGCAGCGGCGACATCGGCGCTGCGATCTGCCGGCAGCTCGCCGCCGACGGCCTGCACGTGATCGTGCACGCCAACAGCAATCGCGCGCGCGCCGAAACGGTGGCGGCGGACATCGTGGCCGCCGGCGGCGGCGCGGAGGCGGTCGCCTTCGACGTCGCCGACGGCGATGCCACGGGCGTGGCGATCGCCGCGCTGCTCGAGGACGGCCCGGTCCAGGTCGTGGTCAACAACGCCGGCATCCACGACGACGCGCCGATGGCGGGTATGTCGCCGGCGCAGTGGAAGCGGGTGATCGACGTCTCGCTGCACGGCTTCTTCCACGTGACGCAACCGCTGCTGCTGCCGATGGCGCGCACGCGCTGGGGGCGAATCGTCAGCGTGTCGAGCGTGGCGGCGGTGCTCGGCAACCGCGGGCAGAGCAACTATGCCGCGGCCAAGGCCGCGCTGCACGGCGCGTCGAAGTCGCTCGCGCGCGAGATGGCCTCGCGCGGGATCACCGTCAACGTGGTCGCGCCGGGCGTGGTCGCCGGCCGCATGGCCGAGGCGGCGTTCCCGCCCGAGGCGGTGAAGCAGCTCGTCCCCGCCGGGCGCGCGGGCACGCCGGACGAGGTCGCGGCGGTGGTGCGCTTCCTGTGCTCGGACGCGGCCGGCTACGTCACCGGGCAGGTCATCGGCGTGAACGGCGGCATGGCCTGAACGCTTCACCCGCGCCGCGCGCGGCCATCGTGCCTTCATCCCCGGCCGACGGCCGCGGCGTAGCATCGTCGCATCGAAACCACTCCGCGAGGCCCGCCATGCGCATCATCCTGGCCGCCCTGTTCGCCCTGGCGCTGTCGGCCTGTGCCAGCTCCGCCCTGGTCACCGGCACGCCGCGCGCGCCGATCGATCCGTCGCAGGTGCGCATCTACTACCAGGCGCCGCCCGGCCGCTACGAGGAGATCGCGCAGCTGGAAACCGGCAGCGGCGCCTTCACCTACGGCGAGCAGAACAAGATGGACTCGGTGGTCGCCAAGCTGCGCAAGGAAGCGGCCAAGCTCGGCGCCAACGGCGTGCTGTTCCGCGGCACCGCCGACGGCTACGGCAACGGCGGCGTCAGCGTCGGCGCCGGCGGCGGCCGCATCGGCGGGCACGGCTTCAGCAGCGGCGGCATCGGCGTCGACATCAGCCCGCGGCAGAAGTACGCGCGCGGCATCGCGATCTGGGTCGAGAACCCGCCGGCCGTGATGCCCGCGCCCGCGCCCGAGCCCATGCCGGCGCCGCAGCCCGCGCCGACGCACTGAGGCGCTTCGCCCGCGAACGCCCGCGCGCGCCTACCGCGCCGCGTCGCCGTACCAGGCCGCCGGCAGCGTGGGCGCCGGCGCGATCGCCGCATCCCCCAGCAGCGCGCCCAGCCCGTGGTCGTCGAGGCCCGGATGCGCGTCGCGCGCGTGCGCGAGCAGGTCGGCGGCGAGCCGGTCCATCCGTGCGACGTTGCCGGCGATGCGTCCGGCGAACGCATCGTCGTCGAGGCGCTCGGACAGCGCGCGGTTCAATTCCCTGAACCAGTCGATTCGGCACTGGTCGAGCAGGCGCGGGCCGTCCGCCGGCGCGCGCCCGGCGTTGCGCGCGCCCCAGTCGCGCAGCAGCGGCTGCATGGCCGCGTTGAGCGCCGAGGCGCGCTCGAACTGCGCGCGCAGGCGTCCGAACATCGCCACGTCGGCGATCCGCCCGGAGAAGAACATCGGCGCCAGCAGCGCCCAGTAGAAGGTGTAGTCCCAGACGATCTTCAGCGGCATCACCAGGGCGTCGCCGAACAGCGGGTACTGGCCGCGGAACAGCGTCATGGTGTTGGCGTAGAACGAGAAGTACAGCTGCTGGTACAGGCCTGCGCGGCCCTCGACCCGCTCGCCGGCGCGCCCGCGCGCGGCCAGGTCGCAGATGAAGCTGTTGGCGATGGCGATGAAGTCGCTGCCGGGCGAGTAGAACGGGTCGAGGAACAGCCCGGCCTCGCCGGTCAGCGCCCAGCGGTTGCCGAACACCTGCCGGCAGCCGTGCGAGAAATGGCGCATGAAGCGGAAGTCGCGCAGCGCATGCCCGGGCGCGTCCAGCGAGGCCGCCACCCGCGGCTGGTGCTCGCGCAGCCACGCCATCGCCTTGTCGTGGCTGTCGATCGCCTCCAGCGGATGCAGCCGCGGATCGCAGACGATGCCCAGCGAGTGCGCGCCCGAGGCCAGCGGAATCAGCCACACCCAGTAGCCCGGCCCGCACATGTGGTTGGTCGAGCGCCAGCGCTCGGGCGGCGTGCAGCGCGCGCGCCAGGCCGGGTCGTCCGACCAGCCGTCGACGTCGACGATGCCCTCCACGCGCCACCACGCCGCGTTGGCGTCGTGGTCGTTCTCCTCCGCCAGGCCGAGGTGGCGCTTGAGCAGCGCCGCGCGGCCGCTGGCGTCGACCAGCCAGTGCGCGGACAGCGTGGCCTCGCGGCCGTCGTGGTCGAAGCCGACCAGGTGCGGGTCGTCGTCGCCATGCGCGGGCGCGAGCGTGCGCACCGTCGCGCCATCGCGGAAGTCGACGCCCAGCTCGCGCGCGCGCGCGCCGAGGAAGTTCTCGAAGCGGCCGCGGTCGAGCTGCCAGGACGGCGTCGGCAGCAGTTCGCCCACGCCCAGCTCGGTGCAGTTCCCGACGTCCATGCGGCGGTCGGAGAAGAAGAAGCGGAAGCCGAACTTGCGCACCTGCGCCGCCTCCAGGTGCTCGCGCAGGCCCAGCACCTCGGCGAAGTAGTGCGCGCCGATCTCCACCGTCGACTCGCCGACCTTGAACGCCGCCTCCGGCACCGGGTGCGCGCGGCGCTCGAGCACCGCGACGCGCAGCGACGGGTCGCGCATCCGCAGCTGGATCGCCAGCGTGAGGCCGGCCAGGCCGCCGCCGAGGATGGCGACGTCGGCGTCGGCGTCGGCGCTCACGTGCGCTGCACCCCGGGCGCGGGATGCACGAGGACGACCTCGCCGGCCGGGTCGTCGACCACCGGCGGCCGCGCCCGGCAGCGGCGGTACTCGGCGAGCACGTCGCCGTGGCGCAGAACCTGCAGCACCACGTGCGAGGTGATCTTCCACAGGTCGCGCACCAGGCGGAAATGGCTCTTGCGCATCTGCGCCGGCGCGCCCGCGCCGGCATAGCGGGTCTCGATCGGCACCGCCACCACGCCCGCGCCGGCGCGGCGCGCGGCCGAGATCAGCATCTGCGCCTCGAACACGAAGCCCTCGCCCGGCACGCCCTCGAGCGTGTACACCGCGTGCGGGTACAGGCGCTGGCCGCTCTGGCTGTCGACCACGCGGAAGCCGCAGCCCCAGCCGATGCCCCAGTCGCCGAAGTCGTTGCCGATGCGCCGGTAGACCGGCTGTGCCGCGCGCTTGCGCAGGCGCGCGCCGACGATGACGCAGCCCGGATGGCGGTTGGCCGAGTCGAGCAACCGCGGGATGTCGGCGCCGCTGTGCTGGCCGTCGCCGTCCATCGTCACCACCGCGCGCGCGCCGGCCCGCGCCGCCTCGGCGAAGCCGCTGCGCAGCGCCGCGCCCTTGCCCATGCGGCGCGGGTGCCGCAGCACGGTGGCGCCGAGGCCGGCGAGGCACTCGGCGGTGCCGTCGTCGGAGCCGTCGTCGACCACGATCACGCGGTCGCAGTGCGCGCGCGTGTCCTGCACGACCTCGCGGATGCGCAGCGCCTCGTTGAGCGCGGGGATCACCACGGCGACGTTGCCGCGGTGCAGGCGATCGGCGGGCGCCGCCTCAGCCATGCGAGATCTCCACCCGCAGCGCGCGGCCGGGCCCGGCCTTGAGCAGGACCACGTCGCGGTCGCCGCCGGCCAGCGCCTCGAACAGCGGCAGCATCTGCGCCATCGCGTTGCCCGCCGCGCGACGCGACAGCGGCCCCTGCGCCGGCGGCGGTTCGCCGTCGACCAGGGTCGCGCGCAGGCGCGGGCCGTCGCTGCCGCCGGAGAGCACCAGCGCGCCGCCGAGCAGGCCTTCGCTGCGCGAGACCGCCGCCAGCGGGCCGGCCGAGGCGCTGTCGTAACCGGCCAGCAGCACTGCGCCCGCGCCGTCGGCCAGCTGCGCCAGCGCCTCGACCAGGCCCTGCGCGAAGCTGGCGTCGAAGGCGCTGATCGCGGTGCTGGCCTGCATGCAGGCGCTGCCGATGGTCCAGTAGCCGGCGGCGGCGTTGTGCACGGAATTGTGGAACCGGGTCGGCGACACCGCGCGCGGCTCGCTGGCCAGCGTCGCGCACATGTAGTCGGTGATCGCGAGGTCGCCGTGGGTGGAGGCGAAGATCGACGGCAGCGCCGCCGGCTCGCGTCCGGCCGCGGCGCAGGCGGCGAGCGCGACCTCGAGCGCGACCGCCACCGTCTCCGGCGCGCGCCGGCGCTCGTTCGGCGCCAGCAGCTGCGGCGACGGCCGTCGCGGCGCGTCCTCCGCGATCGCGCCGCCGGCGAGGAACGCGCGCGCCGCCTCCCACGACGGCAGCCCCGGCGCCCAGAAGCCGATGCCCTCGATCGCGGCGCTGCGCATCGGCACGCTCAGGCCCTCCCGAACACGAGCGAGCAGTTGTTGCCGCCGAAGCCGAAGGAGTTGTTCATCGCGTAGCGCAGGCCGTCGTCGCGCGCGTTGTCCAGCCGCACCTGCGCACCGCAGGCGGCGTCGCGCGCCTGGCTGTTGAGCGTGCCCGGCAGCACGCCGCCTTCCAGCGCGAGCAGCGCGAACACCGACTCGACGATCCCGGCGGCGCCGAGCGTGTGCCCGGTCCAGCCCTTGGTCGAGCTGGCGTGCAGCGTTTCCGGGAACAGCGCCGCGACCGCCTGCGCCTCGACCGCGTCGTTGGCCGGGGTCGCGGTGCCGTGCAGGTTGAGGTAGCCGACCTCGGATGCGTCGATGCCGGCGCGCGCCAGCGCCGCCTGCATCGCCAGCCGCGCGCCCAGGCCTTCGGGGTGCGGCGTCGACATGTGGTGGGCGTCGCTGGACTCGCCGTAGCCGCGCAGCTGCAGCCCGGGCGCGCCCGGCTCGGCGCGCTCGAGGATCGCGAAGCCGCCGGCCTCGCCCAGCGAGAGCCCGTCGCGCCGCGCGTCGAACGGCCGGCACGGTTGCGCCGATACCAAGCCCAGCGAGTTGAAGCCGAACAGCACGCTGCCGCACAGCGTGTCGACGCCGCCGACCAGCGCGGCGTCGGCGATGCCGGCGCGCAGCAGCCGCGCCGCCTGCGCGAACACCTTGGCGCTCGACGAGCAGGCGGTGGCGACGGTGACGCAGGGCCCGCGCAGGCCGGTGGCGTGCTGGACGAAGTCGCCCAGCGAATGCGGGGTGTGCACGATCGGCCGCGCGAGGTCGGGCGGGAAGCGGGTGCCGTCGTCGACCAGCCGCGTGTAGGCCTCCTCGCTGGCGCCGATGCTGGCGGTGGAGGTGCCGAGCACGATGGCGATGCGATGGGCCGGATGGCGCGCGCGCAGGTCCGCGATGCGCTCGGGCATCGCGTCCTGCTGCAGCGCCAGCCAGGCCAGGCGGTTGTTGCGGCAGTCCCACTGCGCGTACTCGCCCGGCAACGGCTGTTGCTCGAGGCCGTCGACGCGGCCGATCCAGGTGTCGAGCCGCTGCTCGCCCGCCGCGCCTTCGCCGAAATCGTTGCGGCGCAGGCCGCCGCGGCGTTCGCGCAGCGCCAGGGCCTGGGCATCGCGTCCGCGCCCGAGCGCGGTGGTGGCGGTGTAGGCCGTGATCGCCAGTGCCTGCACGGCCGGCGACGGTTGCACTTGCGGCACGCGGGGGATGTCCGTTGCGAAAGGTCGCGGGAGTATAGCGAGCGCGCCGCGCCGGCCGTGGGCGCGGTGTTCACGCCCGGCCTTCGTCCGTCGACGCGGATGAATGCGAATGCCGTCGGAAGCCTTCGTGGGAGCGGCTTCAGCCGCGAGTTCTTCCCGGCCTGACATGGCGCGCGCAAGAGCTCGCGGCTGAAGCCGCTCCCACGAGGCGCGGTGGCGCGGTTCCGCGCGCCGGCGTTCAGCCGGCCTTGCGCGGCGCCTTCAGCGAGCGGTAGCGATCCAGCGCCTGCTCTAGGTCGCTGCCCAGCGACGCGCGGTCGTGCAGCTGCTGCTCGAGGATCGCCTGCTGGCGCAGCAGGTCGGCGTGCTGGCGGGCGATGTTGTCCACCAGGTCCTTGCGCACGGGCTGCGACTGCAGTTCCAGGTCCGAGGCCTGGCGCAGCAGGCTGAGCAGGCTGGCGCGCAGGTTGACCAGGCCCAGGCGCGAGGTCTTGAGCGACTCCTCGACCAGGGTGATGCGCTCGCCGTAGGCGCGGCGCAGGTCGTCCTCGGTTGCGTAGGACTCCACCATCGCCAGGTCGCGGCGCTTGGCGGCGGCCTCGGCCTCGGCATCGCGCGCGGCCTGCTCGCCGGCAGCCGCGGCGGCGGCGCGCTCGGCGTCGGTGGGCGCGCGGTCGACCGAGCGCACCGGCAGCCCGGTCTTGGCGCTGATCTCGGTGCGCGCGGCGTCGGTGGCGCCGGCCGGCAGCGCGTCGCCGCAGACCTTGTGGCCGTTCTCGTCCCAGCAGTAGATCTTCTTGCCCTTCTCCTGCGCGGACGCGCTTGCCGCGGCAAGCAGCAGCAGCGCACAGGCCAGGCCTTTCGTCGTCGTGTCCATCGCGCCGTCCCCCCGGCCGGTCGATCCCATCGGTGCAAGCTTCAATCGGTGCGGCTGCCGTACTGCGCGCGATAGGCGAGCAGGCGGTCGCGTTCGGCGGCCAGTGTCGCGCTTTCGCCGGCAAACGCAAGCAGGTCGGAGAGCGCGGCGATGGCGACCACCGGGATGCCGTGCTGGCCGGCCACCGCCTGCGCGGCCGAGCGCGGGTCGTCGTCGGCCACGCGCTCCTGGCGGTCGAGCGCGATCACGATCCCGGCCGCGCTGCCGCCGCCGCCGGCGATGGTCGCCAGCGCCTCGCGGATCGCGGTGCCGGCGGTGATCACGTCGTCGACCACCAGCACCCGCCGCCCGGCCAGCGGCGCGCCGATCAGTTTGCCGCCCTCGCCGTGGTCCTTGGCCTCCTTGCGGTTGAAGGCCAGCGGCAGGTCGCGGCCGCGGCGCGCGTACTCGCAGGCCAGCGCTGTGGCCAGCGGGATGCCCTTGTAGGCCGGGCCGAACAGCAGGTCGAAGCCGATCCCGGCGGCGTCGATCGCGTCCGCGTAGCAGGCCGCCAGCTGCGCCAGCGCCGCGCCCGAGTCGAAGCGGCCGGCGTTGAAGAAATACGGGCTGGCGCGCCCGGACTTGAGGGTGAACTCGCCGAAGCGCAGCGCGTCGGCGCGCAGGGCGAGCTGGAGGAAGCGCTGGCGGTGGTCGTCGGGCATGCGGGGCATCGGGCGTGTGCGGACGCCATGATGCCAGCCGCCGCCCGCCGCGGGCGAATCGACTGGATTCGTGGGAGCGGCTTCAGCCGCGAGCTCTTCGCCTGGCTTGCCGGCCGGCAGGAAGCTCGCGGCTGAAGCCGCTCCCACGCGCAGGCCCCGGCCCGTTCACGGCCTGCGCACCATCAGGTGCTGCGGCCCCGCGCTGCCGCCCAGGTACAGCTCGCCGGTGTCGACGAAGCCGGCCTTGCGGTAGGCGTTGATCGCGGCGACGTTGCGGCAGTTCACGTTGAGCGCGAGCAGGGCGATCCCCGGATGGCGCGCGCGCAGGTCCTCGCAGCACGCCCGCACCGCGCGCGTGCCCAGGCCGCGGCCCTGCCAGCCGGCGTCGAGGCAGAACGCGCGCAGGCCGGCGCTGGCGGCGTCGAGCGCCTTGCGCGCGACGATGGTCGGCGCGAAGTCGAGGCGGTAGAAGCCGGCCACCACCTCGCCGACCAGGATCGCCATCGCCTCGCTGCGCGGATCGCCCAGCGCGTCGTCGAGGTTGAAGGCGATGTCGCCGACGAAGGGCAGCTGGTCGGCCGCGACCCGCAGCGCGCGCACGGCGGCCTCGCGCTCCGGCGTCACGGGGGCCACGCGCAGGTCGGGCCTGGCGAACATGCGGGCATGGTAGCCGCTGCCGGGCCATGCACTCGGCCGGCGCGGATCGTTGCGCTACCCTTGGCGCGGTTCCGTCGTCACCGGCTCTTCCACATGCGCATCATCAGCTTCAACGCCAACGGCCTGCGCTCGGCCGCCAGCAAGGGCTTCTTCGACTGGTTCGCCACCCAGGACGCCGACGTGCTGTGCGTGCAGGAAACCAAGGCGCAGGAGCACCAGCTCGCGGGCCCTGCGTTCCTGCCGGAGGGCTACAAGGCCTGGTTCCGCGACGCCACGACCAAGAAGGGCTACAGCGGCGTGGCGATCTACGCCAGGCGCGAGCCGGACGAGGTGCGCACCACGCTCGGTCGCGAATCCTTCGACGAGGAAGGCCGCTACATCGAGGCGCGCTTCGGCAACCTGAGCGTGGTGTCGCTGTACATCCCCTCGGGCTCGTCCGGCGAGCTGCGCCAGGGCTTCAAGTTCGAGGCGATGGACTGGCTCAAGCCGATCCTCGACCAGTGGCTGGCCAGCGGCCGCGACTACGTGCTGTGCGGCGACTGGAACATCGTGCGCTCGCGCAACGACATCAAGAACTGGACCAGCAACCAGAAGAACTCCGGCTGCCTGCCGCGCGAGCGCGCCTGGCTCAACGCCATGGTCGCCGACGCCTGCGGCGACGGCCTGTGCGAGCCGCCCGCGCACGGCTGGCGCGACGCCCTGCGCGTGCTGCGCCCGGACGCGCCCGAGTACACCTGGTGGAGCAACCGCGGCGCCGCGCGCGCCAACAACGTGGGCTGGCGCATCGACTACCAGTTCGCCACCCCGGCGCTCGCCGAGCGCATCACCGCCTGCGCCGTGCACCCGGCGCCGCGCTTCTCCGACCACGCGCCGCTGGTGGTCGACTACCGCGACTGAACCCGCGGCGCCCGGCGGCGCCGGCGGTCAGGGCGTTTCCGCCGCCGCCCGCGTGTCCGGCTCGACGATCGTCCGCTCGACCAGGCCGCTGCGGACCATCCACCAGAACAGCAGCACGCCCGGCAGCGCGATCACCGTGGTCAGCAGGTAGAACTGCACGTAGCCCAACCGCTCGATCAGCGCGCCGGCGCTGGTGCCGGTGAACAGCCGGCCGACGATCGAGGCCGCCGCCGACAGCAGCGCGAACTGGGTCGCGGTGAACGCCAGGTTGCACAGCGCCGACAGGTAGGCGACCACCGCGACGCCGCCGATGCCGCTGGCGAAGTTCTCGAAGCAGATCGTGAACGCCAGCATCCCGTTGCTGTGGCCCAGGTGCGCCAGCGCGGCGAACGACAGGTTCGACACCGCCATCAGCACCAGGCTCAGCATCACCGCGCGCTTCACCCCCAGGCGCGCATAGATCAGTCCGCCGACGAAGATGCCGACGAGGTAGGCGATGAACCCGAAGCCGACGTCGTAGAGCGCGATCTCGTCGTTGCTGAAGCCCAGGTCGTTGAGCAGCAGGCGCACGGTGAGGTTGGCCAGGGTGTCGCCGATCTTGTGCAGCAGCACGAACAGCAGCACCAGCCAGGCGCCGTGGCGGCGGAAGAACTCGGTCAGCGGCGCGACCACCGCGGACACCGCCGCCCCGATGCCGCGGCGCGGCGCCGGCTCGCGGTGGCGCGCCGGCTCGCCCAGCCACAGCCCGGTCACCACCGCCGGCAGCACGAAGGCCATGCACAGCAGGTAGGCGGTGGTCCAGCCGGCGGACCCTGCGACCAGCAATGCCAGCGCGCCGGCGCACACCGAGCCGATGCGCCAGCCGTACTGCGACATCCCCGAGCCCACGCCCAGCTGGTGCGGCTGCAGCAGTTCGATGCGGTAGGCGTCGATGACGATGTCGAACGTGGCGCCGGCCACGCCGACCAGGATCGCCGCCGCGGCCACGGTGGCCAGGTGGGTGGTCGGGTCGGCGAGCGCGAGGAAGGCGATCGCCGCCGCCACGCACGCCGCCGACAGCCACAGCCACGAGCGCCGCTGCCCGAACCGCCCCAGCAACGGCAGGTGCATCCGGTCGACCAGCGGCGCCCACAGGAACTTGAAGTTGTAGGCCAGGAACGCCAGCGAGAACGCGGTGACGCTCTTCTTGTCGACGCCGTCCTGCGCCAGCCGCGTGGTCAGCGTCGCGCCGATCATGCTGTAGGGGAAGCCGGACGAGATCCCGAGCAGCAGCGCGCCCAGCGGCGCCGGCTCCAGGTAGGGCCTGATCCAGGCCAGCGGTCCGCGCGGTGCCGAAGGAGATTGGGTCATCCCCGGCATGCTAACTGAACATCCCGGTCGCAGCGGCCGCCGCGCCGCCGGCCGGGCTTGCCCGCGCCCGGGCGGCGCGGTATGTAGGAGCCGGCCGACGCAGGAAGCCCGGGACCGCAATGACCGAGATCGTCCTCCACGACATCGACCAGGTGCTGATCGACCGCATTCGGCGGGTCGCCGACGCGCGTGGCTGGACCCTGCCGCGCACGCTGCTGCACCTGCTCGAGCAGGGGCTGCACGTGTACGAGGGCGACGGCCGGGTGCACTTCGACAACGCCGAGAACGACGTGCTCGAATCCGCGCTCGCCGCGCTGGAAGGCATCCCGGACGATGCCGGCTTCGCGATGATCGGCCGCGTGCCGCACTCGGAAGACGGTGGCCCGGAACCGGGGCCCGGCGTGGGCTGAGCGTGGGGTGGGAGCCTGCGCTGCCGGGTTATCGCCGTCATCCCGTCGCCCGTCATCCCGGAGCGTTGCCCGAATGGCTGTCATCCCGAGCGCAGAGAGGGATCTGGCGCTTCCGGAATGCGCCTCGCCATGCAGATCCCTCGCTGCGCCCGGGATGACAGCTTCGTGTCGCGTCCGCGCCTCGCGCGGCGCGTCCACGCCTCGCGCAACGGCCATGCCACGCGTCACGCGCCCATGCCCGCGCTGCGTTCGCCCGCCTACGCCGGATACACCCCGCCCAGCACCCGCGGCCCGCGTGCGCCGGTGACCGACGGCAGGTTGCCCGGCAGCCCCAGCAGCGTCGCCCGCGCCAGCCAGGCGAATCCCATCGCCTCGACGAAGTCCGGATCGATCCCGTGCGCGGCGCTCGACTCCACCACGCACCCGGGCAGCGTCGCCGCCAGCGCCGCCATCAGCGCGCCGTTGTGCACGCCACCGCCGCAGGCGACCACGCGCGCCGTCGCCGGCTGGGTCGCGCGCAGCGCCGCGGCGATGCTGCGCGCGCTGAGCGCGAGCAACGTGGCCTGCACGTCCTGCGGCGATTCGTCGCCGCGCATCCGAGACTCGACCCAGTCGAGATGGAACTGGTCGCGTCCCGTCGACTTCGGCGGCGCCTGCGCGAACCACGGATCGTCGAGCAGCCTGGCCAGCAGCGCCTCGTCGACCCGCCCCTGCGCCGCGAACGCGCCATCGCGGTCGAACGCCTCGCCGCGATGGCGCAGGCACCACGCGTCCATCAGCCCGTTGGCCGGGCCGGTGTCGAAGCCGCGCACCTCGCCCTCGTGCGGCAGCAGGGTGAGGTTGGCGATGCCGCCGAGGTTGAGCACCGCGCGGTCCTCGCCCGCCGAGCGCAGCAGCGCGGCGTGCAACGCCGGCAGCAGCGGCGCGCCATGGCCGCCGGCGGCGACGTCGCGGCGGCGGAAGTCGGCCACCGTGCGGATGCCGGTGCGCTCGGCAATGGTGCCGGGATCGCCCAGCTGCAGGGTGTACGGAACCTCGCCCGTCGGCCGGTGGCGCAGCGTCTGCCCGTGCGAACCGATCGCGGCGACCTGCGCCGCGTCGACGCCGGCGTCCGCCAGCGCGCGCAATGCGGCGTCGGCGAAGGCGCGGCCGATGCGCACGTCGAGCCCCGCGACCTCGTCGAGCGTGACGCGCGCCGACTGCTGGCCGAGCTCGACCAGGCGCTCGCGCAGTTCCGCGTCCCAATCGTAGGTGCGCCCGAAATGCAGGCGCGCCGTGATCGCGCCACCGCCGGCGCCAGGGACATCGTCGAACCCGACCAGCGCCGCGTCGATGCCGTCGGCGCTGGTGCCGGAGATGAGGCCGAGGTAGAGGTGTGCAGGCATGGGCGCATTCTATGGGTGCATTCCAGATGCGCGCTCCCCCGTGTATGGCGAGAGGCCCTTCGACCGAAGCAGTGGAAGCCGGACAGGAAGGCGCGGGCCGGGGATCGCGTCAAGCCGGCCATGGATGGCCGGCGCCCTCGTCAGGGCAGGATGAGCACGGGCTGCTTGCGCGGCACTGCCGCGCGCCCGTGCGAATGCCCGGCGCGCTGCGCCGGGCCGGGGGAGCCGCGCAGCGGCGTACCTGCCGAGGGGAGAGCGATTCACCGGACGGCGACTTCCTTCGCGCAAACAGCCGAAGCCTGCAGGAAGCCCAACCGCGCGGCGAAAAGCCGATCCCTCACCCTCGCGCTTCGCGCTTTCCCTCTCCCGCTTCGCAGGAGAGGGTTGGGACGCCGGCGCTCGCGCGACGAGCCGAAGCCGGAAGATTCCGGCTGCGCCCGTATCCGGTCAGCCCTTCTTCGACCCCGGCTTCGCCGCGCTCGCGACGCGCTTGTCCTTGCCGTCGTCGCCGACCTGCGCGTAGATGATCCGCTCGACCTTCTCGATGCGCGCCAGCGCCGGGCCGGTCTGGGCGCGGAACTCGGCCAGCTGCGCGCCGCGCAGCGGCTCGGGCGGCGGCATCGTCACCGACATCGGGTTGCGGTGCACGCCGTTGATGCGGAACTCGTAGTGCAGGTGCGGCCCGGTGGCCAGGCCGGTGCTGCCGACGCGGCCGATCACCGTCCCCTGCGGGATGCGCTGGCCGACCTTGATCTTGCCGAACGCCGACATGTGGCCGTACAGCGTGGTGTAGCCGCGGCCGTGGTCAAGGATCACCGCCCGGCCGTAGCCGCCCTTCCAGCCGACGAAGGCCACGCGCGCGTCGCCCGCGGCCATCACCGGCGTGCCGGTGGGCGCGGCGAAGTCGACGCCCTGGTGCGCGCGCACGCGGCCGAGGATCGGATGCTTGCGCGCGCTGGTGAAGCGAGAGCTGATCCGCGTATACGACACGGGCATGCGGATGAAGGCCTTCTTCAGCGGCCGGCCATCGGCGCTGAAGTACTCGGCCTTGCCGCTGCGCACGTAACGGAAGCCCGAATGCAAGTCGCCGTGCGCGGTGAACGTCGCGGCCAGGATCGGGCCACTCCTGATCAGCTCGCCCTCGCGCCAGGACTGCTCGACGACGACGCTGAAGCGGTCGCTGGCGGCGACGTCGGAGTTGAAGTCGATGTCGTACTTGAAGATCTCGTCGGTCAGCGTGGCGATGTTGTTGCCCGACAGCCCCAGCTTGCGCGCCGAATGGAACAGCGAGCGGCCGACCTTGCCGCTGATCACCACCGTGCGGGTCTCGACCGGGCGCTCGATCACCTTCTCCACGACCTTGTCGCCGTCGATCCGCAGCTCGACGCGATGGGTGTCGTCGCGGTCGTAGCGGAACGCGCGCAGCGCGGCCGGGGTGTTGGCGCCGGCCGAGGCGATGTCGAAGGCCAGCTCGGTGCCCGGCCGCAGCCGGGTCAGCGCCTGCTTCGCGCCGTCCTGGTCGAGCACGCGGTGCAGGTCCGTCTTCGACAGGTCCAGGCGCTCGAACAGGTGGCTCAGGGTCTCGCCGCTGGCGACGCTGACGACCTGCCAGTTGTCGGCGGCGGGCGCCTGGCGGCGCGCGAGCGGCAGCGGCGGCAGGCCGAGCGACATGGTGGTGCGCATCGCCGACGTGCCGGACGGCGCGCCGGCCGACATGGCGTTGGAGAAGCCGGGCACGATCGCCATCACCAGCGCGCCGGCCATCGCGAACAGGCTGGCGTGGGCCCAGTGGCGGCGGGTCCAGCGGCCGTTGAAGCCCGCCGGCAGGGCGGGGACGAGTCCTTTCCCGTTCAGCCCTTTTCCGTTGAGGGCAGCGGCGCGGAGGTTCCGGATCCGGATCAGGCGCCCGCGACCGGGGTCCTGGGGCGAGGTGGGCTCGGTCATCGAAAGCAGTCCCGGCCCGGCGTGAAGGGCCCGTCAGGGCGCTACCATAGTCACGCGAAAAGTGGGCGTCAAACGCTTGAGCCGGCAGGGATTTCCGGAAATCCGGCCTTAACCCCATGTTAACTTTGCTTTACAAACCGCATCATGCGGATTGTCACATCCCGACCCCCATCGTCACCCCGAGAGCCCCGTGACCCCCGCCACCGACCCCGCCCGCGCCACCGATCCGGCCGCCCTGGAGACCCTCGCGCGCGGCGCCGACGAGATCCTCAAGCGCGAGGAGCTGCAGGCCCGGCTCGCCCAGGGCCGCCCGCTGCGGGTCAAGGCCGGCTTCGACCCGACCGCGCCGGACCTGCACATCGGCCACACCGTGCTGCTCAACAAGATGCGGCAGTTCCAGGACCTCGGACACACGGTGATCTTCCTGATCGGCGACTTCACCGGGATGATCGGCGACCCCACCGGCAAGAACGCCACCCGCAAGCCGCTCACGCGCGAAGACGTCGAGGCCAACGCGCGCACCTACGCCGACCAGGTGTTCAAGGTGCTCGACCGCGAGCGGACCGAACTGCGCTTCAACAGCGAGTGGTTCGGCGCGATGACCGCCGCCGACATGATCCGCCTGGCTGCGCAGCACACCGTGGCGCGCATGCTCGAACGCGACGACTTCGCCAAGCGCTACGCCGCGCAGCAGCCGATCGCGATCCACGAGTTCCTGTACCCGCTGGTGCAGGGCTACGACTCGGTGGCGCTCGAGGCCGATGTCGAGCTCGGCGGCACCGACCAGAAGTTCAACCTGCTGATGGGCCGCGGCCTGCAGGAACACTACGGCCAGAAGCCGCAGGTGGTGCTGACCATGCCGCTGCTCGAGGGCCTGGACGGCGTGCAGAAGATGAGCAAGTCGCTCGGCAACTACATCGGCATCGCCGAGCCGGCGATCGACATCGTCAACAAGACCATGAAGATCGGCGACGCGCTGATGTGGAAGTGGATCGAGCTGCTGAGCTTCGAGATCGGCATCGACGAGGCCGCGCGACTGCGCGCCGACGTGGAGGCCGGCGCGCTCAACCCGCGCGACGTCAAGCTGCGGCTGGCGCGCGAGCTGGCCGCGCGCTTCCACGACGCGGCCGCCGCCGGGACCGCGGTCGCCGGCTGGCACGCCGCCGTGCGCGGCGAGGGCGACACCGCGCTGCTGCCGCTGCAGGACGTGGCCGTGCCCGCCGACGGCATCCGCATCGCCGCGCTGCTCACCGCCGCCGGGATCACGCCGAGCAACTCCGAGGCCAACCGCAAGCTCAAGGAACGCGCGGTGAAGGTCGACGGCGCGGTGGTCGAGGATGCATCGACGGCGTTCGCGCCCGGTTTCGAGGGCGTGCTGCAGGTGGGCAAGCGCAACTTCGCGCGCGTGCGGCTGGTGGCGGCGGGCTGACGTCGACGGGTCCGTGACGCCTGCGCGTGCAGGCTGCGCGGATGCAGGGATTCCTCGACGACGCGCCGGCGCAGCTCGCCATCCTCGCCACGACCGCCTACGCCATGCTGCTGGGCGGCGCGGTCGGCTTCGAGCGCGAGCTCAAGGACCGGCCCGCCGGATTCCGCACCCACATGCTGGTCGCGGGCGCGGCCGCGCTGCTGGTCGGCCTCGGCGACCTGCTTGCGGTGCGCTTCGCCGATGAGCACTACCGGCAGATGGTGCGTGTGGACCCGCTGCGGCTGGTCGAGGCCGTGGTGGCCGCGGTGGGCTTCCTCGGCGCCGGCGCGATCTTCCGCCGCAGCGGCGGCAACAGCGTGGCCGGGCTCACCACCGCGGCCTCGCTGCTGATGGTCGCGGCGATCGGCATCGCCGCCGGCCTGCATGCCCACCTGCTCGCGCTCGGCGCCACCGCGCTCGCGCTGGTGGTGCTGCTGGTGCTGGCCTGGGTGGAGCGGCGCGCCGGTGGCCACCGTCCGGATCGCGGTCGCTGAGGCTCAGCCGGCCACGCGCAGCGCCGCCGCGCCCATCAGCCACAGCACGCAGGCGAACCCGCCCAGCCAGCACAGGCTGCGCAGCACGTGCACGCTGGTGACGTAGAACACGCCGTGCCCGACGCGCAGCGCGATGAACGCCAGCGACAGCGTCGCCACCAGGCCGGCATCCACGCCCGCCGCCTGAGCCATCAGCACCGACGCGGCGAACGGCGCGAACGCCTCGAAGGCGTTGAGGTGCGCCGCATTGGCGCGCTGCCTGCGCGGATCGTCCTGCTTCTCCATCCAGCGCCGGGGATCGCGGTTGTCGTAGCGAGGCCCGCGCTTGGCGATGGTCACCCAAGCGTAGGGGAGCAATGCGGCGGCGAGGATGCACCAGTAGGCGATGGCCATGGCTTGCGTTCCGGAAGCGGCGATATCTGCCAAATACACCACAGTTCAGGCGCGCGCCGGAAGTGTAGGATCGGCGGCCACGCCACCAGGGACAGGAGGACGGGATGGGCACCGCCATCGCGCGCGCGGCGCATCGTGTTGCAAGGGACATGCATCGCCGCGGCAGGCTTTCGGGGACGAGGCTTCCATTGCTCACCGCGCTGTGCGCGGCCGGGTTGCTGGCGGCATGCCAGTCGGTTGGGGCGGGTGCCTCCACGCGACCGCAGGCGGAATTCGATCAATTCAAGGGCGCTTGGGTGTACGCGCAGTCCTGCGGTTGGCAGCACTCGGCGGGTTTCGAGTTCAGTTCCGACGACAGCGGGACGATCACCGGAATGTGGGCCGAGGGCACGCAGGTCCGGGGCGAAAGCGGCAAGCTCACCGGTGAACTGCGCGACGGCAAGCTGTTCATGCGCAAGTGCCGCATCGATGTCGAGGACGACGACCCGGCGGCGTGCCCCAACTTCGGTGATGAATCCGACTACGTCGTGCGCGAAGGCGATCGCCTGGCCTGGTACCAGCGATTCGGCACGCGTGGCTATCTGAAGAGCCTGGAACTCCAAAGGTCGGTCGAAGGGGTCGAAATTCGCAAGGACGACGATTGCGAGGAAGACCAATAGGCCGGGAACAAAGATCGATTGTCCACGAACATGGAGAGTTACCGCTCATGGAAAGAGAAATCCGAGAGGAAAGCCACCGGCTCGATGCCGATCCCGCAACGACGACGCAGGCGGGCCTTCCCACCGCCGCCGAGCTCAATGCGCTTTCCTATTTCGCCATTGGCGTCGCATCCGAAGGCTCGCGACTAGGCCGTGATGTTTCCAATCGCTTCTCGTTCGCGGGCAGCATCCGGGGCGGCGTGATGGATCCGGTGGGCAATAGCGGATTGTCGATCGGAACCCTGCAAACCGACCTGGGCCAGCATCCGGAGGTCGCCCGGAGCCTGGTGGCGGCCTACCAGGACTGGGCGGCAGATCGCCAGCCCGAATGGGTGCTTGAAGATCGCCAAGCGACCCGGACGATCGGGGATCTGGCGCGCAGCGGCAACGCGATCGAAGATCAAGGTGGACGGCAACTCGATGCGGCTGTCATGGCGCATTTGCGAGCGTTTCTCCAATCGGACGAAGGCATCCGCTACATCCATGATCGCGACGTCATGCAGGCCGGCAAGCTGGAGCGGGAAATCTACGGCCCGCTGCGCGAAACAGGGCTATTTCGCGAATCCACGCAGGACGACCAGCTGCGGCTGGCCGCTGTGGTCGCCAAGGCCTACAACCAGAGCGAGCGCTGGGGCGGGCGCATCCTGCGACATGTCCAGGACGGCACGCTGGGCAGCCTCGATCAAGTCAAGCAGGCGATCAAGGACCTGCCCGACAGCGGCAACGAATACATGCTCACTGGCCGCGACGCCGCACTGGAAGGCGCCGAAGTCCTGATCGCGTTGCGCAACAGCGACCCGCGCAGCCCGCTGCATGGCATCTGGGCCGGCGTCGCCGCGGACCCGTTGGTCGACCCGACGCGGCTGGACGGGGACGCGGCCCGGCCCGAGCTGCCGCACGAGTACGCCACGGTGAAGACACTGTTCCTGCAGCGACAGGAGGCGCCGGCGTTCATCGCGGCGCTCGACCGTGGCGTGGTCTCGGTGCACGGCCGGCGCGACAAGGCCGGCACGGGCTTCATCGACGACGGGCTCTACGCGGCCGGCGACGACTTCGTGGTCTGGAGCGGGGACGGCAGGGGCCAGGCGCGCGTGGCCGGCGAATGGAGCGAGGTACGCCGCGACGCACTGGCGTACCGCCGCAACTCAGACGGCACGATCGACCTGCAGCACGGCGTCGACGGCCGCAGCGTGCGGCTGCTGCACGCCGACCGCCACGCGCCGGCGCTGCGCCCGGTGGCGGCGCGGGATGGGGACGTCCCGGCGCAGGCTTCACTCGAGGTGGACGAATCCCGGCGCGTCATCGATCGCCTGGCACCGCGCGACCGCGAGTCGTTCGACCGCTTCGCCCATGTCGCGCGCAACGCCGGGTACGACGAAGGCGAGGCGGCGAGGATCGCCGGCGTCGCGCTGGTCGCAATGCGGCGCGATCCGCTCATGCGCAGCGCGGACGAGATGCGCATGCACGGTGGCGACCTCGTCATCCTGCACGCGCCGCACGGCGACCTCCCGCCGATGTTCCACCTGCGCGTGGACGCGGCGCGGGCGGCCGCCGAGCCGCTGGAAGCCAGCCTGGCGCTGGCGCATGCGCTCGATCGCGAGCAGCCGGGCATGGCGGCCGACGTCGAGGCGCAGGGGGATGTGGAGCGACGCCCGGTAGTCGCCCGGACGTAGCCGGAACGCAGGCGGGCCGATGGGCCCGTGGCCGGATGGAGCATTTCGCCTCATCCGGCCACGCGGCACGATTTCAGTGCGACGGCGCTTCGCCTGCGCCCTTGCCCGACATCATCTTGTCGCGCGCCGCGCGGAAGGCGTTGCCCTCGTACCAGTTCGGCCACTGGTCGCCGTCGACCAGCACGCGGCCGACGCCGTAGAGCGCCTGCAGGTCCTCGACCACGCCGTCGAGCTTCCACGCGTCGGAGTACTCGTCGCCCGGCTTGTGGTAGCGGTTGGCGTTGTAATCCTTGCTCGCCGCCTCGCCCGCCGCGCGGCCACCGTCGACCAGGTCCTCGCCGCTCTCGGTGTACAGCGCCGGCACGCCGGCCTTGGCGAAGTTGAAATGGTCGGAACGGAAGTAGAAGCCGCTCTGCGGCGCGCTTTCCTCCTCGAGCGTGCGCCCTTGCTTGTCAGTGACCGACTTCAGGATGTCCTCGAGCTCGGAATTGCCCTTGCCGACCACGACCAGGTCGTGCGACTTGCCGTACACGCCCATCGCGTCGATGTTGACGACGCCGACGGTCTTGTCGAGCGGGAACGCGGGATGCGCGACGTAGTACTGCGAGCCGAGCAGGCCCGATTCCTCCAGCGTCACCGCGACGAACGCGAGCGAGCGCTTGGGCGCCGGTTGCGCGGTTGCGAACTTCCCTGCGATCTCGATGATGCCGGCCACGCCGGTGGCGTTGTCGACCGCGCCGTTGTAGATGTTGTCGCCCGGCTCGCCCTCGTGCTTGCCCAGGTGGTCCCAGTGCGCCATGTAGACCACCGCCTCGTCGGGTTTTTCGCTGCCGGGCAGCACGCCGATGACGTTGCGCGAGGACTTCTCGGTGACCGTGCTCCTGAGGTCGAAGGACAGCTTCGCCTTCATCGGCACCGCCTTGAAGCCGCGCTTGCCGGCGGCCTTGTACAACGCGTCGAGGTCGAGCCCGGCGCCGGCGAACAGCTTGCGCGCCGCATCGCCGGTGATCCAGCCCTGGGCCGGCAGACGCGGCGCGGGATCGTCGGCCGCGCGCAGGTCGTACTGCGCGCCGGACCAGGAGTTGCGCACCACGTCCCAGCCATAGGACGCGCCGGCGGTGTCGTGCACGATCAGCGCCGCTGCCGCGCCCTTGCGCGCGGCTTCCTCGAACTTGTAGACCCAGCGCCCGTAGTAGGTCATGCGCTTGCCTTCGAACAGCGAGGCGTCGTTGGCGTGGAAGCCGGGGTCGTTGACCAGGATCACCACGGTCTTGCCCTTGACGTCGACGCCGGCGTAGTCGTTCCACTTCTGCTCCGGCGCGTCGACGCCGTAGCCGACGAACACCAGGTCGCTGCCGTCGACCTTGACCTCGTCCTTGCCGGTGCGCGTGCCGATCACCATGTCGGTGCCGAACGCCAGGTCCTGCGGCTTGCCGTCGACGTCGAGGTGCAGCACAGTCGATTCGTCGGCGGTGGTCTCGGTCATCGGCACGGTCTGGAACCACTGGCCGCCGATGCCGGGCTTCAGGCCGATGCGCTCGAACTGCGCGCGGATGTAGTCGACCGACTTCTCCTCGCCCGGCGAACCCGGGCCACGGCCTTCGAACGCGTCCGAGGACAGCGTCTTGACCAGGTCGGCGAAGTCACCGGCGTCGATGTCGCCGTTGAATGCGTGGGTGGAGGCCGGCGCGTCCTGCGCGGCCGGCGGCGTGGCGGCCTGCGGCGCCGCCTGCTCGCGCTGGCAGGCGACGAGCAGCGTGGTGGCGGCCAGGCAGGCCAGGAGGGATCGGCTGTGCATCCCGGTTCTCCGGTGGGCGAAGCACCGGATTCTAGGCCGAACCGGGCCTGCATGCGGGTGGGCGGATCCTGCGCGCGATGCAGCGAACGCGAGGGCGGGAAGCGAAGCGTGGGTGGCGCCGTGTCAGGTCAGCAAGGTTTCGCCACTCCTCGCAAGGCCGACGCGGCCAGCCGCCGGTGTCGCGGGCCGTGGCGCGAGCCGCGCCCTCAATCCTTCGGCGCGCTCGGCGTGTCGAACGTGGTCGGCGTGGCGCCGATGATCTTGCCGGTGCGTGCGCTCTTGTGCACGTACAGCGTGACCTCGCGCTCGAACACGAGGTCGCCGTCGACCACCGCGTTCGGGCCGATCACGATGCGCGGCTTGCGGTTGCCGAAGCGGATCGGCATCCAGTTCGAGGTCGGCTTGCTGACCTTGACGCCGCCGTGCACGTGCGAGTCGATGCCGACGGTGATGTCGCCGTTGACGGTCTCGATGCCGCCGCCGACCTCGGTGGCGACGATGCCGATCGCGCCGTTGACGGTCTCGATGCCCTTGCCGAGCTTGCCGCCGCGGCCGACGAAGATGCCGCCGTTGACGGTTTCCAGGCCGTCTTCGATGCGGGCCTGCGCGCCGATGCGCAGGCCGCCGTTCACGGTGCCCAGCGAGCCGGCCTCGATGTTGTCGCCGGCCTTGATGCTGCCGTTGACGGTCTGCGCGTCGCCGACGTGGGCGCCGTCCTCGAGCTTGATGCTGCCGTTGACCGTCTCCAGGTCGCCGTAGGACTTGCCGGCCTCGGCGGTGATGCTGCCGTTCACCTTGTCGATGCTTTCGCCGTCGGAAGCCGCGGCCACGCCGGTGGCGAGCAGCAGCGACAGGGCGAGCGCGAGGGGAAGGCGGGACAGGACGGGCATTGGCGGACTCCGGTGCAGCGGGTGTGGCGAGGATAGACGTTCGCGCGGGCGCTTGCCCACGGGACGTAGCCTGCGCCGGCTTGGCTACAATCGCACCTGCCCTTAGTCATTGGCCCATTCGTCGTGACCGAACCCCACAGCGCCACCCGCCCGAAACCGGTCGTCCTGCTGATCCTCGACGGCTGGGGCCATCGCGACGATCCCGCCGACAACGCCCTCGCCCAGGCGCGGCTGCCGAACTGGCGGCGGCTGTGGTCCGGTTGCCCGCACACGCTGATCCACACCGAGGGCCGCCACGTCGGCCTGCCGGACGGGCAGATGGGCAATTCCGAGGTCGGCCACATGAACCTCGGCGCCGGCCGCATCGTCTACCAGGACCTGACCCGCATCGACGCGGCGATCGAGGACGGCAGCTTCTTCGACAATCCCGCGCTGCGCGGCGCCTGCGAGGCGGTGAAGGCCGACGGCGGCACCCTGCACGTGATGGGCCTGCTCTCGCCCGGCGGCGTGCACAGCCACGAGTCGCAGGTGTTCGCGATGCTCGAGCTCGCGCACCGCGCCGGCGTGCCGAGGGTGGCGGTGCACGCCTTCCTCGACGGCCGCGACACGCCGCCGCGCTCGGCCGCCGCCAGCCTCGCGGCGCTGCAGGCCAGGTGCGACGCGCTCGGCAACGCGCGCATCGCCACCGTGAGCGGCCGCTACTACGCGATGGACCGCGACAAGCGCTGGGAGCGCCTGCGCCTGGCCTGGGACGCGATCGTCGAGGCGAAGTCGGACCACCACGCCGCCACTGCCGCGGCCGCGCTCGAGGCGGCCTACGCGCGCGGCGAGAACGACGAATTCGTGCTGCCCACCGTGCTCGACGGCGCCGCGCCGGTCGCCGACGGCGACGCGGTGGTGTTCATGAACTTCCGCGCCGACCGCGCGCGCCAGCTCAGCGCGGCGTTCGTGTCGCCTGCGTTCGAAGGCTTCGTCGCGCGCCGCCCCAGGCTCGCGCGCTACGTGTGCCTGACCGAGTACGACGCGAAACTGCCGGCCGAGGTGGCCTTCCCGCCCGACGACCTGCGCAACACCCTGGGCGAGCTGGTCGCCGCGCGCGGCCTGAAGCAGCTGCGCATCGCCGAGACCGAGAAGTACGCGCACGTCACCTTCTTCTTCAGCGGCGGCCGCGAGGACGCGTTCGACGGCGAGGAGCGCATCCTGGTGCCCAGCCCCAAGGTCGCCACCTACGACCTGCAGCCGGAGATGAGCTGCCCCGAGCTGACCGCGAAGCTGGTCGATGCGATCGGCTCGGGCCGCTTCGACCTCATCGTGTGCAACATCGCCAACCCCGACATGGTCGGCCACAGCGGCGACTTGCAGGCGGCGATCCAGGCCGCCGAGGCCGTCGACGTCGCCATCGGCGCGATCGACGCCGCGGTGCGCGCCGCGCACGGCGCGCTGGTGGTCACCGCCGACCACGGCAACCTGGAGATGATGCGCGACCCGGCGACCGGGCAGCCGCACACGGCCCACACCGTCGGCCCGGTGCCGCTGGTGTACGTGGGCGAGCGCGCCGGCGCGGTGCTGCGCGAGGGCGGTGCGCTGCGCGACGTCGCGCCGACCGTGCTCGACCTGCTCGGCATGCCCAGGCCCGCCGAGATGACCGGCCGCAGCCTGTTCGCCTCCGCCTGATGCCGCGCGCGCGCCGCCGCTGGTGGCTGCTCGCGGGCCTGGTCGCCGCGCTGGCGGCGCTCGCCGCGACGGCGCCGGCGGCCGCGCAGAGCAGCCGCGAGGCGCAGCGCAAGCTCGAGAAGGTCAACCGCGAGCTCAAGGCGGTCGCTGCCGAGCGCCGCAAGATCGAAGGGAGGCGCGGCGACGCCAGCCGCCAGCTGCGCGAGGTCGACGAAAAGGTCGGCGCGTCCGCGCGCGGCCTGCGCGAGACCGAAACGCAGCTCGCGCAGCAGCAGGCCTCGCTGGCCGGGCTGCGCGACAAGCGCGACGCGCTGCAGCGCTCGCTCGCCGGGCAGCGCAGCGAGCTGGGCGACCTGCTGCGCGCCGCCTACGCCATCGGCGACGACGCGCCGCTCAAGCTGATGCTCTCGCAGGACCAGGTCGCCGAGGCCAGCCGCGCGCTGGCCTACCACCGCTACCTGCAGCGCGAGCGCACCGCCCGCATCGACGCCCTGACCACGCAGCTCGCCGAGCTCGAACGCGTCGAGCGCGAGATCGCGCAGCGCCAGGCCGAGCTCGACGCCGCCAAGGCCAGGCAGCACGCGCAGCTGGCCGAGCTCGAGCGCGACCGCCGCGCGCGCAGCGCCACCGTCGCCAAGCTGGACCAGCGCTACCGCGACCGCAGCGCGCGCGAGAAGGCGCTCGGCCGCGACGCCAAGGCGCTGCAACAGCTGCTGGCGCAGCTGCGCGCGGCCGCCGCGAAGGCCGCGGCGGAGCGCCGCGCCGCCGAAGCCGCTGCGCGAGCGCGGGAAAAGGCGCCCGCTTCCGGCACGCACAAGCCGCGCCCGCCGCCGATCGAGGTGGCCAAGACCGCGCCGATCCAGGTCGGCGGCCTGGGCTGGCCGGTGTCCGGCGCGCTGCTGGCCGGCTACGGCGGCACCATGCCCGACGGCCGCAAGAGCTCGGGCGTGCTGATCGGCGCCGCCGCCGGCACGCCGGTGCGCGCGGTCGCCGACGGCACGGTGGTGTTCGCCGAATGGATGACCGGCTACGGCCTGATCCTGATCATCGACCACGGCAACGGCTACATGAGCCTGTACGCGCACAACGACGCCCTGCTCAAGGATCCGGGCGCGCAGGTCAAGCGCGGCGACACGGTCGCCAGCGTCGGCAATTCGGGCGGCCAGGGCCGGCCCGGGCTGTACTTCGAGCTGCGCCGCAACGGCACGCCGGTGAACCCGAACGCCTGGCTGGGCAAGCGCTGACGCCGCGCGCCACCGCGGCTGAACGCAGCGCCGCCGCCTCCGCCGACCTCCTGGTTTCTTAACGAAAACCGCCCGCCGCGCCGCATAATCGCCGAACCCGCCGGCCGCACGGCGGTCCAAACAGCGCTTCCGCCCGCGGTTCCCGGAGTTCCTGCATGCGATCTTCCCTTCCGATCCTCCTCCTCGCCCTCGTGGCCGCCATGCCTGCGCTCGCGCAGGAAGCGCCGGCCGCCGCGCAGGACCAGGAGGCGCCGATGGAAGAAGGCGCGCAGGCGCCCGACGACGCGGTCGCGCCCAGCGACGACCCGGACGCCGCCGAAAGCGCGGCGACCAAGGTCCCGCTGGAGGAGATCAAGCGCTACGTCGGCGTCTACAACGCGATCAAGGAAGCCTACGTCGACCCCGTCGACGACAGGAAGCTGATGGGCTCGGCGATCCGCGGCCTGCTGCTCGACCTCGACCCGCACAGCGCCTACCTGGAGAAGGAGGACGCGCAGGCCTTCGACGAGGACACCAACGGCGCCTACGACGGCATCGGCGTGGAAGTGCAGCAGCTGCCCGACGGCAAGGTGCGCATCATCGCGCCGATCGACGACACGCCCGCCGCGCGCGCCGGCGTCAAGGCCGGCGACGTCATCGTCGCGGTCGACGGCAAGCCGCTCACGCCGGCCAGCGCCGAGGGCCAGGGCCCGCTGCGCGGCGAGCCGGGCAGCACGGTCAAGCTGACGATCCTGCGCGAAGGCGCGCCCAAGCCGATCGACATCAGCATCAAGCGCGACACCATCCGCATCGCCAGCGTGCGCTCGCGCATGCTCGAGCCCGGCTACGCCTACGTGCGCATCAGCGCGTTCCAGGCCGACACCGCCGCCGACTTCGAGAAGGCCATCGCGCGGCTGCAGGCCGGCGCCGGCGACAAGCTGCGCGGACTGGTGGTGGACCTGCGCAGCAACCCCGGCGGGCTGCTCACCTCGGCGGTGCAGATCGCCGACGACCTGCTCGACGCCGGCGCGATCGTCAGCACCCGCGGCCGCATCCCGATCAGCGACACCAGCTTCTCGGCCACGCCCGGCGACCTGATGCACGGCGCACCGGTTGCGGTGCTGGTCGACGCGGGCTCGGCCAGCGCCTCGGAGGTGCTGGCCGGCGCGCTGCACGACAACAAGCGCGCGCGCATCGTCGGCAGCCGCACCTTCGGCAAGGGCTCGGTGCAGACCGTGCTGCCGCTGGAGAACGGCGACTCGGTCAAGCTCACCACCGCGCGCTACTACACGCCCAGCGGCAAGTCGATCCAGGCGCGCGGCATCGAGCCCGACGTGGTGCTCAAGCCGGAGAATGCCGACGGCGACGCGCGCGCCGACTATGCCGAGGCGATGCTGCCCGGCCACCTGCACGGCGACGAGGAGGAGGCCGGCAGCAACGCCGGCGACGTGCTCGAGGGCGATGCCCCGATCGCCGCGGCGCTGGCCGAGCTCAAGAAGCCCGTGACCGCGGCCAAGGCCGGGATCGCGCAGCGCGAGTAACGCGCCGCAGGCGGAGCATCCGGTTCCGGCCGCGCGCGGAAGCGCGAGGCCGAAGCCTTCGCGAACATCGAAGCGTCGGGCCGACCGCGCGTGACGCGGGAGAACGCTAGCGCGGCTTGGCCGGCAGCGGGAACGGCGTCACCACCTTCTCGCCGGACTCCGCGTCGCGGATCGCCGACTGCCCCTTCTTCTCGACCTCCTCCACGCGCACGATGCTCTGCATCGGCAGGTGCAGCACGCGCGTGTCGCCGAACTCGGCCTGCAGCCGCTCCTCGGTGGGATCGACCACCACGCCCGCGTTCACGTCGAACACCAGCCCCGACACCTCGGTGAACCCCCAGATCGCGCTCGCCGCCACGCGCCGCGCGTACAGCTCGTAGACCTTGCCGTGGTTGAGGAAGACGACCTTGTACAGGGGCTTGGACATGGGGCGATTATAGATCGCTCAATATCCCTTCAACTTGCGCAGCCGCCGCGCGATTCCGGCGCGCGCCGTCAGCGCGAACAGCAGCCCGAACAGGAAGCCGGCCACGTGCGCGGCCCAGGCCACCATGCCGAACGCCGGGCCGATGTAGGCGAACACCACCTGCAGCAGCGCCCAGATCCCGATCAGCAGCGAGGCCGGCGCGCGCACGAACTCCAGGAACAGGCCCAGCGGCAATACCACGCCCAGGCGCGCGTTCGGGAACAGCGCCAGGTAGGCGCCGATCACCGCCGAGACCGCGCCGCTGGCGCCGATGATCAGCCGGTCGGGGGCGCCGATCGCCAGCACCGCGACGAAGTTGGCGAAGCAGCCGCCGAGCAGGAACAGCAGCAGGAACCGCCACGGCCCCATCACCCGCTCGGCCGGCAGGCCGAAGATCAGCAGGAACACCAGGTTGCCCAGCAGGTGCGCCCAGTCGGCGTGCAGGAACAGCGCCGTGAGCAGGCGCAGCCAGTGCTCGCCGTCGGCCCACGAGCGCAGGATGTCCTCGGGCAACTGGCCCCCGCTCAGCGCGCCCCATTCGAGCAGCAGCGCCCGCTGCTGGCCGCCGGAGCGGGTGCTCGCCCACAGGAAGGCCAGCCACAGCACCGCCACCAGCATCGGCGTGGCCCAGCGCAGTTCGGCGCGCTGGCGGGAGGGAATGGAGACGAACATGCGGGCATCCGCGGCGGTTGTCCGGGCCAAGATACCCGTTGCGCAGGGCTTTCGGCGCCCGCGGCCGGGACTTGCGCGCGCCTCCACACGCCACGGTATAGTGCGCCGGCGTCGTAAGTCGGGAGGGGGCTTCCGGCAGGGCCGACCAGGGCGGGGGACATCGCCCGTGTCGCGCGGCGCGCACCCCGAATCCTGTCTACGGAGAGAGACCCAAGCAATGCAGACCCATACCCGCCTCATCCAGGTTTCCGCCCTCGCGCTCGGCATCGCCGGCGCGATGGCCTTCAGCCAGGCCCACGCCGCGGCCTTCCTGCTCAAGGAAAACAGCGTCAAGGCGCAGGGCCGCTCGATGGCCGGCGCGGCATCGGCCAAGGGCGACGCTTCGGTCGTGGCCAACAACCCGGCCGTGATGTCGACCTTCGACCAGGCCGCGTTCCAGGCCGACGTCACCGGCATCGACCTGTCGTTCAAGTTCAATGGCGGCGGCACCGCAGCGGCGGGCACGCCGCTGGCGCAGCCGATGAGCGGCGGCGAGGGCGGCGACGCCGGCGGCATGAACGTCGTCCCGGCGATGTCGTTCGTCAAGCCGCTCAGCGGCCAGTTCGAGAAGCTCACCGTCGGCGCCATGGTCAGCGCGCCGTTCGGCCTGAAGACCGAGTACGACAGCGACTGGGTCGGCCGCTACCACGCGCTCGATTCGGACGTGAAGATCATCGACCTGACCCTGGCCGCGTCGCTCGACCTGACCGACCGCTTCTCGATCGGCCTGGGCGCGATCTACGAGCGCGCCGACGTGACCCTGTCGAACGCCATCGACTTCGGCTCGGCGATCTGCAGCATCAACATCGCGGCCTGCATCACGCCGACGCCGGCCACCGCCGTCTACGGCCCGCAGAAGAACGACGGCAGCGTCACGGTCAAGGGCGACGACAACAGCTTCGGCTGGATCGTCGGCCTGAACTGGCGCCCGATCGACAGCCTGTCGCTGGGCTACTCGCACCGCTCCGAGGTCGACCACGAGCTCAAGGGCACCGGCAACTTCGAGGTGCCGGGCGAGGTGCGCGTGGCGCTCGATGCCGCCGGCGCGGGCGCGCTGTACAACGACGGCGGCGCGGGCGCCAAGCTCACGCTGCCGAGCACCGACACGCTGAGCGCGACCTGGCAGGTCAACGAGCAGTTCGCGCTGATGGCCGAGGGCACCCGCACCGACTGGCATTCGCTGGCGGAGATCCGGATCGAGTTCGACAACCCGGGCCAGGCGGACGCGGCGGAAGACTACAAGTGGGAGGACAGCTGGTTCTACTCGCTGGGCGCGGAGTACCGGTTGAACGACAGCTTCACGCTGCGCGGCGGCATCGCCCGCGACGAGTCGCCCGTCAGCCTGCCCTACCGCACCCCGCGCATGCCCGACCAGGACCGCAACTGGTATTCGATCGGCGCGACCTGGTCGGCGACCGAGAACCTGGACATCACCGCCAGCTACTCGCGCATCCAGCTGGTCGACAAGCCGGTCGTGGGCCTGCTCTCGTCCAGCGGCTCGTACCTGAGCGGCGACTACGACGGCGGTGCCGACAACTACGGCATCTCGGCGCAGTACCGCTTCTGATCCGCGCGATACGAGGCACGAAAAAACCCCGCTTCGGCGGGGTTTTTTTTGGCTCTTCTCTAGCCGGGATGAAAAGGCAGTGACGTTGTTGCTCGGGGGACAGGGTGCGGATGCCCTTGGGTGCGAATGTCCCCCGGCATCCGCCTACGGCGAATGCCTCCTCCTTTATTTCGCACCCAAGGGCATCCGCACCCTGCGTCAGGCTTGCGCGGTGGTTCAAAGGCAAACCGTAGGTCGGGGCTACGTCCCCGACAACCCGTCATTCCGACATCTGTTTTTTTGCCAGGACGCTTGAGATCCATCCGAGGCGTCGGGCGCGTAGGCCCGACCTACGTCACTGGTTTCGGCAAGCCATGCCGACATCTGCTTTTTCGGCAAGCCTGCGATCAGGCGCCCCGGTGCGGCCGGGAGGCCTTCGGGGCGAAATAAAGGGGGAGGCATTCGCCGCAGG
>Ga0268289_100034_pt1 | contig 116980 bp, 104 predicted proteins | sample MetspNORM_FD_191340 | JGI IMG/M metagenome (GOLD analysis project Ga0268289, IMG submission 191340) | Soil microbial communities from San-Diego area, Southern California, United States - Methylocaldum sp. NOR-M | ecosystem: Environmental > Terrestrial > Soil > Desert | place: USA: California... | reverse complement strand
CTACATCATCCGAACCACCCTGGAGCGCCACGACGGCAACGTCACCGCCGCCGCCCGCGCCCTCGGCACGACCCGCGAAACGCTGCGCTATCGCATCCGGAAGTACGGGTTGAAAGAATCGAGCTGAGCGGGCGATTGAGCGTACCGCGTCGAATCTGGTCGAGGGCATTGATAGTGGTTTAAGCCCCAAAAAAGTTGGTGGTTTTAACCGGCCTTACGGGGGTTGTTAAGGTTCGAATATGAATATATACCTATTAAATCAATAATATGGTGTCATAGCGAAAGGCGGCACAAACGTTGCAGGTCGTGGGGTCCGGAAAAGCCACCAAACCTGCCATCATGATTTCTCGCATATTCGGCCATCGAGTCGGCATCCCGGTGATTTTGGCTCTAGTCTGTCTGACGCTGTTTACCGGGCTCAGGACGATGTTGTTGATCGAGAGCTTTCCCGATCTCCCGCAGGAAACGATGTCCTTGCTTGCCGTCTATGTCCAAGGCTTGCTTTACGATCTCGTCGTTTGCATCTGGGCCTTCGCGCCACTGGCCATCGGTCTGGAAGTGCTGCCGGAACGAATCTACCACACGGTGGTCCACCGGCACCTCATGTTCGCCCTGGTGGCCGGTCTGTTCTTCGGGATCGGCTTCGTGATGGTCGCCGAGTGGCTGTTTTGGCAGGAATTTTCCGCTCGCTTCAATTTCATCGCCGTCGACTATTTGATCTATCGGCGTGAAGTCGCCGGCAACATCGCCGAGTCCTATCCGCTGGTCGCGATTCTCTCGGCCTTGGTGATCGTTGCCTTGACCAAGCTCTATTGGGTACGCGGCGGGCTGCGCCGTGCGCTGGAGGAACGCACCCCGCCGCGGCAGCGGGCGGTTTCGGCCGGCTTCGCAATCTTGCTTCTCGTCGGCGCATCCTGGTTCGACGGCGATAGGTTTGCCCCGCTTTCGACGAATACCTATGTGGACGAGCTCGCTCGCAATGGCCTCTTTCAGTTCTTTTATGCCTTCCGTCATAACCAGCTCGATTACGAGCGCTACTACTCGGTCGAAGATCCGACTCTGGCTTCAGAGTTGCTTCGCGCCCAGGTCTTGCTTCCGGGGGAGCGATTTACCGGCAGTCAGCTATTCGATGTGACGCGCCGGGTATCGCCCCCCGAGGCCGAGCGGAAGCTCAACGTTATCCTGATTACCGTCGAAAGCCTGAGCGCGGACTATCTGAGGGCATTCGGCAACTCGGACGGCCTGACGCCGAATCTGGACCGATTGGCAACAGAAGGGCTTTTGTTTACCCGGTATTACGCGACGGGCAACCGCACTGTCCGTGGGCTCGAAGCGGTGACGCTCGGAATCCCGCCGACCCCGGGGAATTCGGTAGTGCGCCGTCCAGACAACGCCAATTTGTTTTCCTTAGGGTCGGTTTTCCGTGCCAAGGGGTATGACGTGAAGTTTCTTTACGGGGGATACGGCTACTTCGACAACATGAACGCATTCTTCGCATCGAACGGCTACGAGGTGATTGACCGAGCGCTGTTCGCCGAGGACGAGAAAGGCTTCGCCAACGTTTGGGGCGTCGCGGACGAATATCTTTATCGGCGGACTTTGCGTGAGGCCGACCGAAGTCATGCCGCGGGCAAGCCCTTCTTTTCACTGCTCATGACGACGTCGAATCATCGGCCTTACACCTTCCCCGAAGGTCGAATCGACGCGCCGCAAAGGAATCGCAAAAGCGTTGTTCGGTACACCGACTGGGCGATCGGCCACTTCATCGACGAGGCCCGCAGGCACGCATGGTTCGAGGATACGGTGTTCGTGATCGGGGCCGACCATTGTGCCGGCAGTGCCGGCAAGGATGCGGTGCCGTTGCTCCGCTACCATATTCCGCTCATCGTTTATGCGCCCAGGTACGTCGCGCCTCGGACCGTCAATCAAGTCGCGAGTCAGATGGATCTTCCGCCGACGGTGCTCGGTTTGCTCAACCTGCATTACACCAGCCGTTTTTACGGCCGGGACATTCTGCGCACACCGCCCGACCAGGGGCGCGCGCTGGTGGCCACCTATCAGCGCGTGGCGCTTTACGAGAACGATCGACTGACGATTCTGTCGCCGCGCCGCCTGGATGAGATCCATCTCGATCCGCTGGGCAACGACATGGTTAAGCCTATGGCGTTCGATAAGACCGCCGGTGCGCGCACCATCGCCTGGTATCAAGGGGCCTCCTGGGCGCTCAAACACGGCTTGTTGTCGGCACTGCCGCCATCGGCCCACAACAACGCGGCGCCGCGAACGGAAAAATCGCTGCTGAGCGATTTCGGACATTGAGATCATCGTTTCTTCGTCAACTGGCGCTGCCGGTTGCTGTTCTCGCGGTAACCCTCGTTCTGGTGGAGCTGAACGGTTGGGACGTTGCGCTAAGCGACAGGTACTTCGACGCCGCAACGGGAACTTTTCCCTTGCGGAACGATGCCGTATTCAAACGTCTTCTGCACGATGCCGCGAACTGGGTGGTGCGCGGCGTGGCGCTCGCCGCAGTCCTTCTGCTGGTTGCCTCGTTCTTCCTGTCGATGCTTATAACTTGGCGGCGGACGCTCGTCTATTTGCTGCTCTCCATGGGAATCTCGATCGGGAGCGTGGCACTACTCAAACTGCACACCACGCCGGCATGTCCTTGGTCGGTCGAACGCTATGGCGGTACTGCGCCGCATTACGGCACTGCCAATCTGCGTTTCGTACCCATGGGCGAAGCCGGACGGTGTTGGCCGAGTGGGCATGCTGCGGGCGGATTCTCGCTGCTAGCACTCTATTATGCGGCTCGTGCTCGCCGATCGCGGGTTGCGCCGGTGGCCCTTTTGTTGAGCTTTGCCTTTGGCTGCACCCTGAGCTGGAGTCAGATCGCGCGCGGCGCGCATTTTCTCTCCCATAATCTTTGGAGCCTGAGCATCTGCTGGACGACCGCCACCATTTTGGCGTGGTACATGGGAATAAGACCGGAAAGAGAAGAAACATAAACGACTCTAGCACGTGAAGAACTCGTCCGGTATTAGTGACGACGGCTGTGGGCTTTAACGTGTGCTGAGCATCGGGATTATGCAAGAACCGGAACTTACGTCGATTCCTAGCCGATTGATTGTCCTTGACAATACTCCTCTGCCGCGCATTGGCTTGATCCTCGATGATTGGAAATATCATCCATGGATGGTTTGGATAAGCCGGTTCCACCGGTGACCTTGAACCGGTCCGAGTCTGGCAGCCTTGCCAAAGTACAAAACCAATTTCGTAATCAATAACCTAGAAAAATAGTAGGTTTGGCACGGAAGTCGCTTCGGCAGGGTCAGTACAACTCTGCGAGGACGACTATGGCTTCAGTACATACATTGCGCCGGGTGCCTCGAGCCGGACTACCGGGTCTTCTGGACCATTGGCGATCGGATCTCGTCTCCGGCTTTCTGGTGTTTCTGATCGCTCTGCCGCTGTGTCTCGGTATCGCCATGGCCTCGGGTTTTCCGCCCATGGCCGGGATCATCAGTGCCGTGATCGGCGGGGTAATCGTGTCCAGGATCAACGGCTCTCATGTCACGATCAACGGCCCCGCGGCCGGATTGATCGTCGTGATTCTCTCGGCGGTGCAGTCCCTGGGGCAGGGGAACGCCATGTCGGGTTACCGCCATACCCTAGCCGCCATCGTGGTGGCGAGCGTGCTGCAAATCCTGATGGGGATCTTCAAAGCCGGCAAGCTCAACGCCTATTTCCCGGCTTCGGTGGTGCACGGCATGCTGGCCGCCATTGGGATCATCATTATGGCCAAGCAAGTCCATGTCATGCTCGGGGTGAGGCCGGAAGGCGGTGAAATTCTCTCCGCCATCGCCGAGATTCCGCGCAGCGTGATGAACGCCAACCCTGAAATAGCCCTGATCGGATTGCTGGGGCTGGTTATTTTGATGATCTGGTCCTGGGTCAGAAATCCGTATCTCAAGATGGTCCCGGCCCCCCTGATCGTGGTCGTCGTCGGCATGGCTCTGGGTCAGGTCTTTGACCTCGACCATAAGCACGTGTATTTGTTTCTGCCGCAGGAGGAATTCCTGCCGCGCCACGAATTTACGGTGGGGCCGAAATTCCTGGTGTCGATTCCGGAAAATGTGCTGGCAAGCTTCTATTTTCCGGATTTCTCCAAAATCGCGACAGTCGAGTTCTGGGGGGCGGCGGTATCGATCTGCCTGGTCGGGAGTCTCGAATCGCTGCTGAGCGCCGCTGCGGTGGACAAGCTCGATTCTTACAAGCGCTATTCGGATCTGAACCGCGACCTCACTGCGGTGGGGGTGGGAAATCTTTTGTCGAGCGCAGTCGGGGGGCTTCCGATGATCGCCGAGATCGTCCGTTCCTCGGCCAACGTCCATAACGGTGCCAAGACGGCCTGGGCGAATTTCTTCCACGGCCTGTTCCTGGCGTTATTCGTGCTGTTCTTTCCCAGACTCATTCACGAAATCCCGCTGGCCTCGCTGGCGGCGCTACTGGTCTACACGGGTTTCCGCCTGGCCTCGCCCAGGGAATTCGTCAAGACCATGGATATCGGCAAAGAGCAACTGGCGCTCTTCTGCATCACGATTGTGGGCGTTCTGGCCACCGATCTATTAGTCGGCGTATTCATCGGCATCGTGGCGAAGCTGATGGTCCACATTCTTCGCGGTGTGGACTTCAAGAACCTGCTCAGGATCAACTACACGCTCATGCAAACCTCTCCCGGCGTTCATCACATCCGCATCAATGGATCGGCCGTTTTCTCCAATTTCATCGGGCTGAAAAGCGAGTTGTCGACCTTGCCTGAGGGGCAAACGGTGATTTTCGACTTGTCAAATGCCTATCTCATCGACCATACGGTCATGGAGTTCATCGACCACTTCCGCCACGACTATCAAGACCGGGGCGGCCGCTGCGAGATTCGCGGCTTGGAAAACCACCAGCCCTATTCGAATCATCCTCTCGCCGCGCGCCGGCGGAAAACGGACGAAGGAGAGCGTGCGACTCAACGGTTTAGCCTCAAAACCTCCAAGCACGGTTGAAGCCCGAGGAGTCGAACCATGTCTTTGTTCCTGGCCTACCTCTCGGTTCAGTGCGCCCTGTTGTCGGGCGCTCTGGCCCTGTTTTCCGAGCACCGGATGATATTGGAACGCGCCGCGAACCGGCTGGCTCCGCTCGCCGGTCTGAAAGAATGGCCGGCGCGGTCCGAACGCTTGTTCGCCGCGCCTGTGTATCCTCGCTTGCTGCAAAAAGGCGTGTTCGGGCTGCTGGCGCTGTCCGGCCTCGCCGCCTTGATCGGCGGGATTTCCGCCTTGCTCGGCCAAGGCGTCACGGTGGACCAACTGCCGTTCGGCTTGCCCTGGCTGCACTGGCACGTGCGGCTCGACGCGCTATCGGGATTTTTTCTCTTGATCATCGGCCTCGGCGTCATCGCGGCGAGTCTCTATGGACCCGGTTACGTCCGCGAGTACCGGCAAACCGAACACCCGCTTTGGCTGCTCGGTCTCTGTACCGGTCTTTTCGTCGCCGGCATGGAGCTGGTGCTCCTGGCCGATGATGCATTCTTCTTCGTCATCGCCTGGGAGCTGATGTCGGTCTCCAGTTATTTTCTGGTGGCTTTCCAGCATGAACGCGCGGCCAACCGGCGCGCGGCGTTCCTGTACCTGCTGATGGCCGAGATCGGCGCCATCGCGATCATTCTCGGTTTCGGCGTGCTGGCGGGTTTCGCCCACAGTTACAGCTTCGATGTCTTCCGCTACACGCATCTCACGGCCGGCTGGGGTACGGCAGCTTTTCTGCTGGCCCTGATGGGCTTCGGCATGAAAGCCGGCCTGGTGCCCTTGCATGCCTGGCTGCCGGAAGCTCATCCGGTAGCGCCTTCCCATATTTCGGCCCTGATGAGCGGCGTGATGCTCAAGGTGGCGATCTACGGCCTCATGCGATTCGGGTTCGATCTGCTCGGGGATGTTCAATGGCAGTGGGGCGTCGCCGTGCTGATCCTCGGCACCGCCTCTGCCGTGCTGGGGGTGCTGTATGCCTTCCAGCAAAACGAGATCAAGCGGCTCCTGGCCTACAGCTCCATCGAGAACATCGGCATCATCGCCATGGGGCTGGGTTTGTCGATGATCTTTCTCGGCACTGGACACGGCGAACTGGGCGTCATCGGCCTCTTGGCCGCGCTCTACCACTCGCTCAACCACTCGGTGTTCAAGAATCTGCTGTTTCTCACCGCGGGTTCGGTGTTGCACCAGACCCACGAGCACGATCTGGAGCACTTGGGAGGTCTCGTCAAGCGCATGCCGAAAACCGCCGTGCTGGCGCTCATCGGCTGCCTCGCGATCTCGGCCCTGCCGCCGTTTAACGGCTTCGTGTCCGAATGGCTCACGTTTCAGGCCGCCTTGCAGTCGTCCTCGCTGGAAAGCGGCATCCTGCGCAGCGTGATTCCGGTCACGGCGGCGGTGCTCGCCTTTACCGGCGCGATGGCCGCGGCGACCTTCGCGAAATTCTACGGCATCGGCTTCCTGGGGCTTCCACGGGGCAGGCACGCCGCCCGCGCGCGCGAAGCGGCGCATCCCGGCATGCTCGCCGGCCCCGCGCTCTTGGCGGGACTGTGTGTGCTGCTGGGCGTGCTGCCCACGCCGATCATCCGAATGCTGGAGCCGGTCAGTCAACTGCTGCTCGGGCAAACGCTGCCGAGCGCTTCGGGCGAAGGCTGGATCTGGCTGACGCCGGGGAGCCGGACAGTGGCCTCGTATTCGGCGTTGCTGGTGGTATTGGGGCTGGGACTGGCCTGGTGGACCGCCCGCTATCTGATCGGGCGCCTGGCCGTCGCCGAAGTCCGGCGCAGCCGGCCTTGGGACTGCGGGTTCGGAGGGCTTAGCCCGCGCACACAGTACACCTCCACCGCGTTCAGTCAGCCGATCCGCCGCATCTTCGCGCCGATATGGGCGGTCAGGGAGACGATCCGGACAGGGGGCGCGGAGGCGCTGGAAAACACGCCGGTCCACTACGCCCTCGAAGTGGAGGACCGCTCCTGGTACGGTCTGTATGCACCGGCGGCGCGCGGAGTGGAGGCGCTGGCGCGGCGGGTGGCCTTGATTCAGACGGGAAGCGTTCGACTCTACATTGCCTATTCCTTTTTCACTTTGCTGTTGCTGTTGGGAGTCGTGAGCGGATGAGCGGATTGATCGCCTTAGTCGAACCGATTTTATTCATCTTGGCCGCGCCGCTCTTGGCTGGCTGGACAAAAATGGTCAAGTGCCGTTTGCAGAACCGCAAGGCGCCTTCGCTGCTGCAACCCTACCGGGAACTGGCCAAGCTGTTGCGGAAGCAGCCGGTGGTGGCCGAACAGGCGTCCTGGCTGTTCGAGGCGGCACCTTATATCGTGTTCGCCTCGGCGGTGCTGGCCGCGGCGGTGGTGCCGTTCTTCGCCGTGCACCTGCCGACCGCGTCCATTGCCGATGTGATCGCGCTGGCGGGCTTTCTCGCCCTGGGCAGGTTCTTCCTGGTTCTGGCCGGCATGGATGTGGGCACCGCCTTCGGCGGCATGGGGTCCTCGCGGGAAGTCACCATCGCCTCGCTCAGCGAACCGGCCATGCTGATGGCGATCTTCGCCCTGGCCATGAGCGCCAACACCACCAATCTCGCCAGCGCCATCGATTACGTGCTGGACACCGGCGTGGCGATCCGACCCTCGTTCGTCTTCGCCCTGGCCGGAATGGTACTGGTGGCGGTGGCGGAAACCGGACGGGTACCGGTGGACAATCCCGCCACTCACCTGGAGCTCACTATGATCCACGAGGCCATGGTTCTGGAATACAGCGGCAAGTACCTGGCCCTGATCGAATGGGCGGGCGAAATCCGCCTGATGCTGTACGGCGTCCTCATCGCCAATATTTTCTTCCCTTGGGGCATCGCCGAGGACCTGTCGCTGGCGTCGCTCGGATCGGGCTTGGCGGCCATCCTGCTCAAGCTCTTCGGGCTGGGCGCATTGCTGGCCGCCGCCGAAACCGTGTTCGCCAAGATGCGCCTGTTCCGGGTGCAGGAATTTCTCGGCTTCGCTTATCTCCTGAGCCTCTTGGGCATGCTCAGCCACATCATTCTGGAAATCGGACAATGAATGTATTGACGAATCATTCGCTATACGAACAGGCCATCCTGTTCATCGCCGCGCTGGTGGTCTTCACTTCGTTTCTCATGCTGGCGCAGAAACGCCTGTCCAGCCTGGTGGCCGTGTTCGCCTGGCAGGGCCTGCTGCTGGCTGCGACCACCGCGCTATGCGCCTATACCCAGCAAAATCCGCATCTCTACACGTCGGCGCTCATTAGCCTGGTCCTCAAAGGATTCCTGATTCCCTGGATGCTGCTGCGTCTGATCGTGAAGTTCGACATGCACCGGGAGGTCGAGTCGCTGCTCTATCCGACCTACGTCATGACCGCGGCGGCGGCCCTGGTGCTGTTCAGCTATTACGTGGTGCTGCCCATCGAGCAGCTGTCGGCCCTCGCGACTCGCAACGCCATCGCGGTCAGCCTCGCCGTGGTGCTTTTGGGGATGCTCGCGATGGTGTCGCGCCGGCAGGCGGTGGCGCACGTGGTGGGTTTCATGTCGATCGAGAACGGGCTGTTCTTCGCTGCCGTCGCCGCAACCCAGGGCATGCCGATGGTGGTCGAGATCGGCATCGCGTTCGACGTACTGGTCGCCGCGGTCGTTTTCGGCGTGTTCTTTTTCCATATCCGCGAAAGCATCGACTCGCTGGATGTGGACCGTCTCAACCGCTTGAGCGAGGTGGATCGATGACGGCGCTTTATCCGGTGCTCGGCATTCCCTTGCTGGGCATGCCGCTGCTCGCCCTGCTCGGTTCCATCGACAAGGCCGGCAAGGTCAACGTCTATCTCAACGGGGCGGGGTTCCTCGCGTCTTTGTGGCTCGCCATCGAGGTTTTCAATAATGGACCCATGACGGTCGCCGCCGGCGAATTCCGGATCGATGCGTTCAACGTTTATCTGGTGGTGCTGACTACGTTCGTCGGACTGACCACGGCGATCTTCTCCGCGCCGTACATGCTTAACGAGACCCGGCACGGCCGTCTGACGCCGAACCGGCTGCGGCTTTACCACACCATGTACCAGGGCTTCATGCTGGCCATGCTGGTGGTTCTGACGACCAACAATATGGGCGTGCTGTGGGTGGCGATGGAGGGCGCGACGCTGGCCACGGTGCTGCTGGTCAGCCTGTACCGCACACCGGAATCGGTGGAAGCGGCCTGGAAGTATTTCATCCTGTGCGGGGTAGGCATCGCTCAGGCCCTGTTCGGGACGGTGCTGCTCTATTTCGCCGCCGGCCAAATCGGGACCGGCGGGCTCGGCATGCAGTGGTCGGTACTGTTCGAGCATGCCGCCGAGCTGAATCCCACCGTGCTGAGCCTCGCTTTCGTATTCCTGCGGCACCAAGATCGGGCTCGTGCCTCTGCACAACTGGCTGCCGGACGCCCATTCCGAAGGTCCGACCCCGATGTCGGCCATACTCTCGGGACTGCTGCTCAACGATGCCTTGTACGCGGTGGTGCGCTGCAAGATGCTGGTGGACGGTTCCACCGGTACCCACATGGCGGGCTATCTGATGATGGGCTTCGGCCTCCTGTCCTTCCTGGTCGCGGCCCTGTTCCTGCACCGCCAGCGCGACATCAAGCGGCTGTTCAGCTATTCATCCATTGAGCACATGGGCATGATGACCTTCGCCTTCGGACTGGGCGGCCCGCTCGCGACCTTCGCGGCGCTGATGCACATGACTATGCATTCGCTGACCAAATCGGCCATTTTCGTGACCGTGGGACACGCAGCGCAGCTCGCTAAGACCCAGCAACTCGAAAAAATCCGGGGGCTAATCAAAACCCAGCCCGCCATCGGCTGGGGTCTTTTGATCGGCACGGCGGCCATCGCCGGGTTTCCGCCTTTCGGCGTATTTACGAGCGAGTTCCTGGTGCTCACTGCCACCATGCAGCAGTTTCCCTGGCTGACGCCGCTGCTCCTGATCGGCATCGGCATCGCCTTCGCCGGACTGTTCCGTTATATCCAGCCGGTGGTTTACGGCGCGGTGCCGGAAGGGCAGCACCCGATCAGCGCAAATTTGTGGCCGGTAGCAGTCCACCTGATTCTGGTTCTGTGGATGGGATTGTCCATCCCGGGCGTTCTTTCCAATTGGTTCGATCAGGCCACCCAAACTATCGCCGGGAGTTCACCGCTATGAGTGCTTTAGCCAAACCGCGCATCGCGCAGCCGACGCGGTTCCATCAGTTCGATCCGGTCGAGGATCTTCTTGCCGAATTCGACCGACAAGGAATCGCGATCCATTACTCGAATGAGCCGGGCTTGATACCGGCTGTCCCGATCGCGATCAAACCGGACGACTGGGGCAGGACGGCCGAACTGGCCGCCGGCAAAGGATTCCGCTGGGCCGGAGGATGGGCGGACGACATCGGCTCCATGCCTTCGCTCCGGTTCTTAGCCATGTCCTGTCTCGAAAAAGACGGGCGATTCGTGCTGCTCCGCGCGGTGCTTGATGCCGACCAAAGGGAGCTGCCCTCGCAAGCGCCTTGGTTTCCCGGCGCGAACCGATCGGAACGGCGTACCCGCGACGCCTTCGGATTGGACTTCATCGGCCATCCCGACGCGCGCCGCTGGCTGCGGCATCAGGCTTGGACGGCGGACGAGTTTCCGCTCCGAAAGAGTTTTCCGAGAAGCGGCAACCCCAAGGCCGTGACGCCGCCCGACAAGGCTTACGCCTTTCAGCGCGCGCAAGGGCACGGCGTCTACGAAATTCCGGTAGGCCCGGTGCACGCCGGTATCATCGAACCCGGCCATTTCCGTTTTTCGGCGGTCGGCGAAACGGTGCTCAATCTCGAGGAGCGCCTGGGCTACGTGCACAAGGGGATCGAAAAGATCGCCGAGGGAAGGGGTCCCGACAGTCTCGCCCGATTGGCCGGCCGCGTGTCCGGCGACACCACGGTCGGTCACACCTGGGCCGCCTGCAGGGCGATGGAGCAGGCCGCCGAAGTCCGGGTGCCGGAACGCGCTTTGACGATCCGCGGAATCCTGGCGGAGCGCGAGCGCATCGCCAATCACCTGGGCGACATCGGCGCCATCTGCAACGACGTGGCGTTTGCTTTCGCCAGTTACCAGTTCTCCAGGTTGAGGGAGCTGTGGCTGCGCAACAACCGGTCGTGGTTCGGCCATCGCTTGCTGATGGATCGGGTGGTGCCGGGCGGCGTGGCCCACGATTTGAGCTCGGAAGCCGCTGCCGCCATGGCGGGAGAGCTGATTTGGCTCCGTAAGGAGTTGGACGAATTGCGACCCATCCTGGCCGACAACGATTCGCTCCAGGATCGCCTGGTAACGGCCGGGGTGCTGCCGGAGGCCACCGCCCGGGCGCTCGGCTGTTTGGGGTTCGTCGCCCGCGCCAGCGGGATCGATTTCGATTTGCGGCGGGATGCGGCTTACGCCCCCTACGATCGGATCGAGGTGCGGCCGGCCTGCCATCGGGACGGCGATGTGGCGGCCCGCCTCAACGTGCGGTACGACGAGATCTATGCCTCGCTGCACATCATCGCCCAATTGCTGCGCAGTCTCGGGAAAGGACCGATCCGGGCGGACTGGCGGACTCCGGACGCAGGTGCCGAGGGTCTGGCTCTGGTGGAAGGCTGGCGCGGCGAGATTCTGTGCTACATCCGTTTCGGCTCGGACGGACGCATCAGCCGCTATTACCCGCGCGATCCCAGCGTGTTCAACTGGCCGGCCCTGGAGCGGCTGATCCACGGCAACATCGTGCCCGATTTCCCGCTCTGCAACAAATCGGTGAACGGTTCCTATTCCGGCCACGATCTCTAGAGGATGATGCTGTGCTACGAATCTTTGAAAAAATCTACCGCGTCGGCGTCGTCACCGAGCCGGCCAAGGCCTACACCGATCCCGAGCTGGAGGCCATCGGAGCCGAACTGAAGACGGCCATCGACCGGCGCTTCAGCGGCAGCCTCGGCATTCGTATGGTGGACGCCGGTTCCTGCAACGGTTGCGAACTCGAGATCCATGCCTTGAACAACGCCTTTTACGATCTCGAGCGCTTTGGCGTTCACTTCGTCGCGTCGCCGCGACATGCCGACATCTTGCTGGTGACGGGGCCGGTCTCGCGGCATATGCAGCATGCTCTGCTGACGGTGTACGAGGCTGCTCCCGATCCCAAGTGGGTGGTGGCAGTAGGGACTTGCGCCGCGGACGGCGGCGAGTTCGGAGAGTCCTACGCCAGCTGCGGACCGGTCGGCAACGTGGTGCCGGTGGATGCGGTGATTCGCGGCTGCCCGCCGGCGCCGAAAGACCTGTTGGGCGGGCTGCTGAGCCTGTTGGCCGCCCGGTAATCACCACGCCAGAGCATTGAAACCATGAGAGCGAAAAAACATCGAAATATCCCGCTAGTCACGATTCTCGGTTTTTTCGCCGCCCTGGCCGCGACGCCATCGAACGGGCATGCGGACGAGTTGACCGAGGATGCCGGCAGCTGGATTCAAGTCGTCGGAGAAGGCAGCCTGAAGTTCCTGGACTCTAGCCTGGAGAAGGGGCGAATCTGGCTGGAGGGGCAATCCCGCTTCGACGACGATTGGGGGCATTGGTATCAAGGCATGGCCCGCGCCGCGCTCGGCTACTCGCTCAGCGACCGTGCCACCGTCTGGGCCGGATATACCTGGCTGCCTACCCAAAATCTCGGCAAACCCTATATCTCACAGCAGGATATCTGGCCGGCATTCCGTTATGTCTGGCCCACCGATATCGGCACATTTACCTTCCGAACCATGGTGGAAAGCAATTTTCTCAGAGGTGACCAGGTGCGGGTGAGACCGCGGCAGATGATTCGTTTCCAGCATCCTCTGGAGCTAGAGCCGCGGCTGAGCCTGATCGCCTGGGACGAGGTCTTCGTGCGGCTTAACGACACGAAGTGGGGCGGTGAGGCGGGCTTCGACCAGAACCGCATATTCGCCGGACTGGGCTGGACGTTCAACCCGAACTTCCGTGCCGAATTGGGTTATCTGAACCAGTACATCGACGACAACAAACATCAGAACGAGACCATGCATCACTTGATCGCGGGGTCTCTATATATCAATTTTTGACCGGTACGGCCACCACGCCTTTCCGCCCGCTGTCGATTTCCTAAGCCCGGTTTGCCGAGCCTTGGAAAACCGAGCCCCAAGCTGAGTGTCTCATCGACCCGCTGCGGACGGAACGCATCCCAGTGCATCGGACTCGAATTCTAAGAACGAAAATGCTGCATCCGACGAGAACGTTTCATGGAACGGCATACCCATCCGCAAAGCTCTCTGTTCGTCCTGTTCGGCGCGGCCGGCGATCTGTCCTGGCGGTTGATCGTCCCGGCGTTATTCCGGCTTTATGTCGGCAATCATCTGCCGGATCGCTTCCACCTCATCGGCATCGACCGGATGCCACTCGGGCCGGGGGAACTGGCTCGCCATTACGCCGAAAAGCTGGCCGAATCCGGCGAGAACGTTGAAAAAGACGAACGCTGGACCGGGTTCTGTCGAGGCTTGGACTACATCAGCGGCGACCTCAAGGATTCGGCGTTGTACCGGCGGCTGCGTACGCTGGTGCAGGCCCGTGAACAGGAGTGGAAGGAGTCTTGCCAGCAGGTCTATTACATGGCAACGCCGCCGTTTCTGTTCGCCGACATTGCCTGCAACCTGGGACGGGCACAATTGCACAAGGACCGGGAGCGGGCGCGCATCGTGGTGGAGAAGCCTTTAGGACGGGACCTGGCCTCCTATCAGGCGATCAATCGGGCGCTGACCGAGTACTTTCACGAGAATCAGATCTACCGGATTGACCATTTTCTGGGCAAGGAAACGGTGCAGAACATTCTTGCCCTGCGCTTCGCCAATCCCATCTTCGAGCCGATCTGGGATCGGCGTTACGTGGATCACGTGGCGATCACCGTGGCAGAGACTCTAGGAGTGGAGCACCGCGGCAGCTACTACGACCACGCGGGAGCCTTGCGGGACATGGTGCAGAATCATCTCACGCAGCTGCTCTGTCTGGTGGCCATGGAACCACCGGCGGTGTACGACGCCGACGATATCCGCAACCGCAAGATGGACGTGATGCATGCTCTCCGCCCCATTTCACCGGAGCAGGTCGCGCAACGCGCGGTGCGGGGGCAGTATGGCGCCGGGTGGATCAAGGGCTGCCGGGTGCCCGCCTATCGGGAAGAGCCGGGCGTCGCCCCGGATTCCGACACCGAGACCTATGCCGCCCTCAAGCTCCAGGTGGACAATTGGCGCTGGCAGGACGTACCGTTTTATCTCCGCACCGGTAAGCGCATGGCGGCGGATGTCTCGGAGATTTCCATCCGCTTCAGGCCGGTTCCGCACCGTGCCTTCCCGACCGCCGGCAGCGAGGATACCCACCCGGTCGCCTTGGTGCTGCGCATCCAGCCCGAGGAAGCCATCGTCCTGCACTTCTTCGTCAAGGAGCCGGGTTCCCGCGCACGTCTCAGGCGGGTGCGGATGGATTTCAATTATCTGAACGCCTTCAAGGTCGCGACGCCCACCGCCTACGAGACCCTGCTGCGGGATGTCATGGCCGGAGACGCGAGTCTATTCATGCGGGCCGATCAGGTGGAAGCCTCCTGGCGTTTGCTGATGCCGGTGCTGGAGACCTGGATCGACACTAAGCCCGCCGATTTTCCCAACTATGCCGCCGGCTCCGGAGGTCCGGAGTCCGCCAACATTCTCACCGCGGTCGACGGACACAGCTGGTTGACGGCGTATTTACCCGGCGGAGTTTGACATGGAGAAACTCGTGGGAGCCCGTTGGGGGTACCGACGGGTAAACCCGCGGATTCCGCAAGCCCGAATTGTCGTAACGGATTGATTAGCCCGTACCCGGGAGACGCCGCCGATGCAACTGTCGCCTTTGGAGTTCACGCTCATGCTGTCCGGTATCGCGGTGGCGGCGGGGTTCTGCGGATCACTGTTCGGCATTGGCGGCGGCATCGTGATCGTGCCGGTACTCACTTTGCTGTTCGGCATAGACATCCGCTACGCGATCGGCGCGTCCGTTGTTTCGGTGATCGCCACCTCGAGCGGCGCCGGCGCGGCCTACGTGCGAGAACGCATGGCGAACCTCCGGGTGGCCATGTTTCTCGAGCTGGGCACCACGAGCGGGGCGATTACCGGCGCCTATCTGGCCGGCATTCTGCATAGCCGCTGGTTGTTCGTCATCTTCGGCGCCATGCTGGGCTTGTCGGCGCTGGTCATGCTGACCAGGCTCAAGCCGGGCACGAGACCGGTGCCGCCCGACGTGTGGGCCGATGGCTTGCGCCTCCACGGACGCTATTTCGACGCCGCCCTGGATCGGGAGGTGGATTATCGGGTCACCCGGACCCGCACGGGCCTGTTCCTGATGTATCTGGCAGGTATCATCAGCGGCCTTTTGGGCATCGGTTCAGGACCGTTCAAGGTACCGGCCATGGATTTGGCAATGGGCATCCCGATCAAAGCCTCGTCGGCGACCAGCAATTTCATGATCGGGGTGACCGCCGCAGCCAGTTCGGGCGTCTATTTCGGGCGGGGCGACATCGATCCGTTCATCGCCGCGCCGGTTGCCATCGGCGTGGTGATCGGAGCGACGCTGGGTTCGAGGGTACTGGGCCGAACGGATAACCGGCTGCTCCGGGTTTTGTTCGTCATCCTGCTGCTGACGATTGCCGCCCAGATGATTTACCGGGGGCTGCGATGAGCCGGGAGAAGAAATCCGGTCCCGGGATGAGAAAAAGTCTTCCCGGACGATTCGAGCGGCTGATCTCGGGGCTCCTGAGAACCGGTGTCTGGACCAGCCTGGGCCTGATGCTGGGAGGGCTGGCGGTCATGTTCGTCCACCACGCCGACTATCTCGATTCGAACCGGGAATTGCAGCGTCTCACGGCGCCCGGTGCGGCGTTTCCGCACGATCTGTCGGCGGTTGCGGCGGGAATACGTGCCGGCCGTGGACAGGCCATTGCGACTCTGGGGCTGCTGTTCCTGATCGGCACCCCGATCCTTCGGGTGGCGGTGTCCATCATCGGGTTCCTGTTGCAAAGGGACTATGTCTACGCGCTCGTTACCGCCGCGGTTCTGGCGTTGCTCGTGACGTCCTTCCTGCTGGGCAAGGCTGGATAGAAAGACGGAGCAAAGCGATGGCCATGCGGGAAAGCGGCACGGCCGGTCGGGGCCGGCATCGAGCGAACTCGCGCTATGAGTCAGGCCCGTAAATACCTTATCGATTCCGTTCTGGCTGAGCCCTTCGACAAGCTCAGGGCGAACGTTATTTGGGGGCCGGCTTAGAGCCTATCCCAGTAGGAACAAAAGCGTGATGAGCGACCTCTAATGCCGAAATTTCGAGTCAAGAGGGGCTCTTATGGGACTGGTGACGAAAGATGATGGCTGGCGCATTCCGGATGAGCTGTGGGAACGGATGGAACCGCTCTTGCCGCCGCGTAAACCGCATCCGCTCGGGTGCCATAACCCGCGGGTGCCGGACCGACAGGCGATGAATGCGATCTTGTTTGTGCTCCGGACCGGGTGTCAGTGGAATGCGCTGAACGCCACCGGGATTTGCTCCAGCAGTTCGGCCCATCGCCGCTTTGTCGAGTGGACCGAAGCCGGGGTGTTCCAGGCGTTCTGGCGCGAAGGACTGCTGACTTATGATGCGTTGAAGGGCTTGGACTGGTCGTGGTTGGCCATGGATGGGGCCATGACGAAAGCGCCGTTGGCGGGTTCAAAAAAACGGGACCGAATCCGACCGACCGGGGCAAACAAGGTGCGAAGCGAAGCCTGTTAACCGATGGCGCGGGCCTGCCGCTGAGTGTGGTGATTGCCGGCGCCAATCGGCACGACCTGAAGCTGGCGCGGTCCACCTTGGCGGCCATCGGCGTCCCGCGCCCTGTACCCACGCCGGAGCAGCCGCAAGGCTTGTGCCTGGACAAAGGCTATGACTATGACGAGGTGAGGGACTTGGCCAAGGCCTTTCAGTTTACCGCTCACATTCGAGCGCGCGGTGAGGAGGCCGAAGCGATCAAGAAGGAAGCCGGTTTCAAGGCGCGGCGCTGGGTGGTCGAACGGACCCACAGCTGGCTCAACCGATTCCGCCGGATTTTGATCCGCTGGGAAAAACGAACCGACACCTATCTTGCCATGCTGCACTTGGCCTGCGGCATCATTACTTGGCGGGCAACGGGTCTACTGGGATAGGCTCTTAATAGATCCGCCTTCGCCGTTTCCCGCGAGAGGCCCGCCTTTTTCTGGCCTGGATTCATCCTTGACGGCGACCTCCTCCGTGAGTGCGACTTCGCCTCTCAGCAGGTCCGCGATCGGCTGGGTGATTTCCAGCTGAGACAATAATATGGCGAACCCACTCGTGATCGGAGTCGCCAAAAGAATGCCCAATGGCCCCCACAAAGCTCCCCAGAACATACAGACCAGCAGCACCACCAAGGGATGCAGTCGCGCCGAGCTGCCGAAAATCCTCGGTTCGAGAAAATTGCCGACGACGAAGAAGAGCGTCCCCGGAAAAAACAGAGCGAAGATTTTCGCCGCAGTCGACAACTCGGGAGAAATGAGGATGATTGGCCAGGGCGCCACGGATGCGACCGTAGGTCCCAAGTAAGGAATGAAATTCAAGAGTCCCGTCATCAATCCGAAAAGCAGCGCGAAGTTGACCCCGGACAGGAACAAAGCCAGTCCGATGACCACTCCCACCACGACCGATATGACGATCTTGACCACGAGATAATGTTTGACGCGGCTTTCGATTTCGTACCAGACGCCGGCAGCGGGTCTTTGGCCGGACAGGACGACCAGCAGATAGGCGGTGAACACGAATGTCAGGAGGAACAGAGACAAGGCATGAATCAGGCTATTGGTGATGCCGAGGAGGAGGTTTTCTATCGGAATATGCCGAAGCGGTGCGATCAATTGGTTAGCGTCCAAATGCAGGCGTTCCAGAGGCAAATCCCTCAACGTGCTCTGCACTGCCCGGATCAGTTGGGTTTCATACATTGTGGCGGAGTTTGCCAACTGCTCGATGGAAGCCGACACGATCAGCCCGCCCAGCCAAAAAAGCAGCAGCGCCAGGCACAGGGTTATGAGGACCGCCAAGCCAACCGGAATGCGTAAGGCCCTGGCCTGAAGATTGACCACGGGCGAAAGACCGAGGGCGAGAAACACGCCCAGTACGAAAGGCATGAACACGTCTCGCAGCAGATGCAAGACCACCCCGCAAGCGATGACCGTAAGGACCAACAGGCTAATCGTCTGCAATCGTTGTTCGGAAATCTGCATCAATAACTCGTGGAAGCTGCCTTATCGGAGATGGCGTGCCCCAGTAAAGCCAATGAAAGACCTATGCCAATCAACAATGTAAAAGTGAAGAACACGGCAAAAGAAGGGCTGCCGCTCAGGATACTGATGAAATAAGTGCTCGCCGAGGCGACGCCCATGCTTAAGCTGCCGAGCATAGCAGAGGCCGATCCGGCGATTTTTTCGAAAGGGGTCAAGGCCACCGCGGTGGCGACGGGAATGACAAAAGCAATCCCGCTGAAGATCAACGAGATCGGCCCGAGCATGGTGAACAAGGTAACCCGGTGCTCGTGATTGAAATAGCCGATAGCTAGGGAACCGGCCAGCATGATCAGCCATCCGGCCACGATCAGCGTTCGATCGGAAACGAATTTACTCAACAGGCCGCAGGCGGCGGTACCCAGCAGGAAGGCGCCGCTGACGCAGGCCGTCACGATAATGAAGGTTTTGCTCGGCAGCCCGATTTCGATCATGACCAGAGCGGGAGCCTCGACCAGCGAGCAATAGACCACGCCTTCCCCTAGTCCGACCACCAGGACATAACACATGTAATCCGCATGCTTGAACAGGGAGAGGTAATTTTTCGCCACCCGGCCGGGGCGAATCGCGTCCGGATTCTCGTAGCGATTGGTTTCCGGGAAGAACAGCAGGAGACAGACCAGGAGCAACAAGGCCAGAATGGCCAGCAGATAAAAGTTGGCCTCCCAGCCGAAATAGTGATCCACGAGGCTTCCGGCGATGGGCCCGACCCCCGGCGCCAGCGCGAAAACGGTGTTGACTTCGAGAAAGACCTTGGTTTGCTCCTCCGGCGGAAAAGTGTCGCGAACCGCTGCGTTGGAGAGAATTCCGCCGGCACAGGCCCCCGCCGATTGTACGAAACGGCCGAACAGGATCATGTCGAGGTCGACGCCGACGGCGCAAATCAGCGAGCCCAGGAAAAACGTGGCGACGGCGAACAGGATGGTGGGGCGCCGGCCGAAACTGTCGGAGACCGGCCCATAGAGCAGCTGACCGACCGCAAATCCGACCAGGTAAACGGTCATCGTCAGCTGCGCCTGCCCATAAGTCACGTCCAGGGCCCGGGCGATATTCGGCAGGGAAGGGGTGTATTCCGTATCGCCGAAAGGCCCGAGCGCGGCCATGAAGGCCAGAATGAAAAAAGACGGCGTGGCCGACCGGGCCGAAGAGATCCTCAATTTCATGGGCATCTTCAGCCACGCCCGAAGCGGTCGGAATTCAGATATTTCTCGACATAGACGGCAAAAACGGCGCTGATGGCGGCGATCAACAGGATGATCCAGACAAACCTTTCGAAATAAGCCGCGAATATCGTGGCGATCGCCATCAGCAGCCCGATCAGATAAAAACGCCAGCCGACGTGGAGGCCATCAAGAAACGTGGCGAGCGACAGCAGGAGGAGGACGATCAGACCGCTGCCTTCGTAGGTCAATCGTCCGGTATTGACGAGCGACAGGCTGATGAGCACGGCGATCAGGGTTGCGCCCCAATGAATCAGTTGAACGGCCACCAGGTTGAGAAAAGGGGCCCCTTTTACACGGGGCCGCAGTTTTTCCACGATAATCGCCGCGGTAGCCAAAGCCGCGATCATGAAAATCCAGTAGAGCCAACTGCTGGCAGGGGCATAGTCGGTGATGCCGACGCCGAGCAGCACCAAGATCGTGCTTGCGAAATAAATCCACTCCTCGGCCTTGAATGTCGTCAGGACGGCGTTTATCCGGGCAACAAGGGACATTCTTTCGGCGGCCATAGTTGTCTCCCAAATCAGCTATCTTGGTCGGGGTTTTCCCCCGCTTGCTTCATCGAACGCCGATATCCGGAATGCAGGGACAATACGCATAAATTCCGCGCGGATGGTTCATCCAGGCGAAGGCCGTATCCTCGACCAGGCGGAGAACGCTGCGCGCGAATGGCATGGACCGCACACTGTCCCGAAGCAACTGCTTTCCGGGATATGGAAACCGTTCGTCGAGGCTTTTCATCAATCCGGTCGGCTCTCCAATCGGCGTCAGCATAGAGTCCGAAGCCCTTGAGCAATGCGTCGCCCATGGGGTCCAGGTAGATTTTCCGTGCTTGCGCGGCCGGAACATACTGGCCTTGGTCGTATCGGTGCGATGTGGCGATCACCGTTTTGCCGCTTTTTTCAAAACGGCGGATAGCTTCCGCGAGTTCCTGGAGCTGGGCCGGACCCGCATCGCCTAGGTCGTCCAGCTTCAGCCGCTAAAACTTGCCGCGTTCCGGAGTACCCGGCCCGGTTCCCATGATGCCACTCCATCGACCGACAAGCGGAGAAGGCGTCCGCACAGGATTAGACTGACTCTGTGCGCAACCGCTCCCATGGCGAAACTAAGGCTCCTTTTTCGAATTATCCGGTCTAAGCGGCGATTGGAAGCACTCTCGTAACCGCTGCCGCGGGTTAAGCAGCGGTTTCTCATGGGAGATCAAGACGATGATTACGCAAGTCGAAACCGGCTCTCCGAACATTCTCGCGTTCAGGCTCAGAGGAAAATTGCACGATGAGGACTACCGGACGTTCCTTCCCGGCGTGGATGCCGCCGTGGCGGCCGCGCAAGGCAAGCTTCGTCTCCTTGCTCAATTCGAGGATTTTCACGGTTGGGATGTACAGGCGGCTTGGGAGGACTTCAAGTTCGGCGTCCGCCACTATGCCGATTTCGACCGTATCGCCTTCGTCGGCGAGCGCCGCTGGCAAAAGTGGATGGCTGTCATCTGCAAGCCCTTTACCAAGGCGGAAGTGAAATATTTCGATGCATCCGAGATTGAGACGGCTTGGGCTTGGGTGCGGGAAGCGAGCTAGCGCATTGTTATACCGACTGTACGGGCACTCGCGAGTAGGTCGGGAATCCTTTTCCAATCGTAAACGGGCCTTTAATCGGCCCCTTCCAATCGCAAACGGCGTCTTCGGGAATGGGCTGGCCGGGAGCGCCGAAGCCCCCCTTCCCGACGCCACGTCCCCGCCGAGTGTCTTCGTCGGCAAAGGATTGCCGACCTACGAAGGCTTGAATCCAGTCACCCGAGCCGTAGGCGCCAACGACGTCCGCGAAGCCTGTTTTGCCGTCTGAGCGCGATGCAAACGCTCTAAAAGCGGATTTTCGATGGCCGCGAATTCGCTCCTGATTTATCACCCGCCGGACGAATGCATCGGCCGGTGCACGCGCTCCAGGTGGCGCGCCTGAAACTCGGCGCGGTGCTCGATCAGGCGGTAGGCCATGATCTTCATCGGACTGGTGAGCAGGAACTCCGCCAGCGCGTAGCCCCAGACCGCCAGCGCGTAGGTCCAGCCGATCGGCTTCACGAACCAGCCGTACACCGCCGCCAGGGTCCCGACGATCTGGGTGGCTTCCGTGGTCAGAAAAAGTTTCAGGCCGGGGTAGGGCCGCTGCCAGATCGCTCCGGTATTGCGGGCGAGGTAAATCGTCAAGTGTCCCGCCACCAGCAATTTCAAGAAAATGACTGTCTGGATGAAGTCGCGGGACAGGCACAGGTATTCCTCCAATATCCAGAACAAGCCGAAGGTGAAGACGACTCCGATTCCGCCCAGCAGGCCGGCGACGACGAGCACCCGGTGCATGTCCCAGCGCACCGGACGGAGCGCAACGGGGGCATTGTCGTAGGCGATCATCATGATGGGAAAATCGTTGAGCAGGGCGAGGATGACGATCATGACCGCCGTCACCGGGTAGAAATGGAACACCAGAATGGACAGGGTCATGAACAGCAGCACGCGGATGGTCTCGGTGATGCGGTAGATGGCGTAGCTGTTCATGCGCTCGAAAATGCGCCGTGCTTCCTCCACGGCTCGGGTGATCACCGACAAGCCGGGCGCGGTGAGCACCAGATCGGCGGCGGCGCGGGCGGCATTGGTGGCGCCGCTGACGGCGATGCCGACGTCGGCTTGCTTGAGGGCGGGGGCGTCGTTGACGCCGTCGCCGGTCATGCCGACGATGTGCCCCTGCGCTTGCAAGGTCTTGACGATCTCGAACTTGTGCTCGGGAAACACCTGAGCGAAGCCGTCGGCCCGTTCGATCACGGCGGTCTTGTCAGGCGCGCCATTTCCGAACACCCGGTCGGCGGCCAGGATGTTCTGCCGCAAGCCCACTCGGGCGGCGATCTCACGGGCAATGGCCGAATGGTCGCCGGTGATCATCTTGATTTCGATCGCCTCGCCCAGCGCCTCCCGGATCGTATCCGCCGAATCGTCTCGGGGCGGATCGAACAGGGGCAGCAGCCCCAGGAAGCGCCAGCGACCTTCCGTATCGGTCCGGGCCACGCCCAGGGTTCGATAGCCTTTGCCCGCCAATGCATCCACCCGTTCCCGCACGGACCGGCGCAGTTCCGCGTCGGGTTCCGCCATATCGAGAATCACCTGCGGCGCGCCTTTCGCCACCCGGAAGCGTTCCTCCCCGTGCACGACTTCCGCTTCGGTGTGTTTGCCGACCGGGTCGAAGGGCCGAAAACCAGACACCGTGTAATCGCGAAGCCGGGCCGGGTCGGTCAGCCCTCTGAAAACGGCGGTGTCGATAGTATCCTTGCTGGCCTCCTGGGAGGCTAGGGCCGCGGCCAGGATCAAATCGGTCTCATCCTTGGTCTCGAACACGACCGGTTCGCCGAGGGTCAATTCGTTCTTGGTGAGCGTGCCGGTCTTGTCGCAGCAGAGAATATCCATTCCGGCCATCTCTTCGATGGACACCAGCCGCGACACGATGGCCTGCATCCTGGCCAGCCGCTCCGCGCCGACCGCCAGGGTAACCGAGAGCACCGCCGGCAAGGCCACGGGGATGGCGGCCACGATCAGGATCAGGACGAACAGCAGGGTCTCCACCGGTGAATCGTGGCGGAACAGCGCGACCACCAGGATCAGGGCGACCAGCGCCAGGGTGCTCAAAATCAAAAAGTTGCCGATTCTGAGCACCGCATGCTGAAAGTGGGAGACCTTGCCGGCCCGCTGCACCAGCCGCGCCGTCTTGCCGAAATAGGTCCGCATTCCAGTGGCGGTGACCACGGCCCGCATGGCGCCGAGTTTGGCCACGGAGCCGGAATAGGCGGCATCTCCCGCTTTCTTTTCCACCGGCAGCGATTCGCCGGTGAGCGCCGACTGGTCCACGCTGAGATAGGCGCCCTCGAACAGCCGGACATCGGCCGGAATGACGTCGCCGAGCTGGATTTGCGCGATGTCCCCCGGAACCAGCTCACGGGCGGGCAAATCCCGCCATTGCCCATCGCGACGAACCCGCGCCGTAAGCGCCAGCCTTTGTTTCAGGAGGGCGATGGCGTTATCGGCCTTGTACTCTTGCCAGAAACCGACGATGGCGTTGATCAGCAAGAGGCTGAAGATAATGCCGAAATCTTCCCAGCGTTGCACGGCGGCGGACAGTGCGGCGGCGATTTCGATCATCCACGGGATAGGGCCCCAGAAATAGCCGAGAAACTTCAGGACCGGACCGATGCGGCGTTCCGCCAACTCGTTGTATCCGTAACGGTCCAGGCGTCGCTGGGCCTCCTCCTGGCTCAGGCCGTCCGGCGAGGTTTCCAATTGCCGGAATTGCCGGCGAAGGTCGGGGAGCGGCATCCGGGCCGAGTCTCCGGTCTGCTCGGGCGCGTGTTCCTCATTCTTCGCCTGACTCATCGCGGTTGCTCCATCTCGTCAAGATTCCGTGTCACCGCCTCCCCGTCGCGGAGGACGAGACTTTCGCCGCGGTGGGTTATCGTCAGCCCGGCCGTTCCGCGAAGCCGATAGGTGACGGACCCGTTCTCGATTTGGACCTCCAGCCGCTGGCCGCGGATCGCCAGCGCGAATCGCAATCGCGCGACGTAAGGGCGTGGATCGAACGACAGTCTCCCGCCCCGGTCGCGCATCCCAGCCAGCCCGTAGACCGCCGCCATCCAGCTTCCGCCGAGCGCGGCGATGTGGCACCCGTCCTTGACGTTCCCGCCGACATCCGCCAGGTCCATGAGCAGGGCGTACATCCAGTACTCCAGCGCGTGGGCCCGATAGCCCAGTTCCGCGGCCACGATGCTCTGAATGCAGGCCGACAGCGACGAGTCGCCGGTCGTCAGCGGATCGTAGTAGTCGAAGTCTCGCCGCTTCTGCTCCGTGGTGAAATCCTCGCCGAGCAGGAACAGGGCGAAAACGACGTCGGTCTGCTTGAGGACCTGATAGCGGTAGATGACCAGCGGGTGGTAGTGCAGCAGCAGCGGGTAGTGGTCCGCCGGCGTTCCGGCGAAATCCCATACCTCGCGATTCAGGAAGCCGTCGTCCTGGGGATGGATGCCCAACTCCTCGTCGAATGCGATGTACATGGCATCTGCCGCTCGCCGCCAGTTTTTGGGTTCCTCGGGCGAGAGGCCCGTCCGGTAGACGAGTTCGCTGTACGCTACCGGATGCGCCGACCGCAGCATCTCGACCGAGTCGGCCGCATACCGCAGGTTCTCCCGGGCCATCAGGTTCGTGTACGTGTTGTTGTCGACGACAGTGGTGTACTCGTCCGGGCCGGTGACCGAGTTGATGCAAAACCGGTTTCCGCGCCGCTCCGAAAAGAACCCCAGATCGTACCAGAGCCGGGCTGTCTCTATGAGAATCTCGACCCCATAGCGGCGGAGAAAGTCCTCGTCCCCGGTCACCTCGACATACTTGCGGATGGCGTAGGCGACCGCCGCGTTGATGTGGTACTGGGCGGTCCCGGCGGCGTAGTAGGCCGATGCCTCCTGGCCGCTGATCGTCCGCCACGGGAACAGGGCACCTTTCTGGCTTACCTCCCGTGCCCGTTGACGGGCGGCGTCGAGCAAGCGGTAGCGGAATAGCAGCAGGTTTCGCGCCGCGCGCGGGTCGGTGTAGACCAGGAATGGGTTCACGTACATTTCCATGTCCCAGAAGTAATGGCCCTCGTAGGCCTGTCCGGTCAAGCCTTTCGCCGGGACGCCGGCCCCGTCCGCCCGGGCAGTGGCCTGGAGCAACTGGAACAGGTCCCACCGCATGCATTGCTGCGCCCTCGAGTGCGCCCCGCTCACCTCGACGTCGGACCGGTGCCAGAAGTCGTCCAGGTACTGCCGTTGATTCAGTAGCAATCGTTCGAATCCCTGGCGGAGAGCGCGGTCGAGCACGCGCCTGGTCCGGTCCAGCTGCTCGCCGACCGACACCGTCCGGGATGTGTGATACGTCAGAAACTTGGTCAAACGGATCGGCTTACCCGGCGTGGCCTGGGCCGAAAAGACGACGCGGTTCGCCTCGTCGGATTTCTCCTGTTCGACCGAGCATTCACATTCGGTCTGCAGAACGTGGTCGAAGCCGCAGGCGAGAGTCATGCGGCTGCTGCGGGTCGTGAAGCCGAGCAGGAGCCGGTACTTGTCCGCCTGCCGTATCTCGGGGATCAGCACGGACCTGTCGAGCCGGCGGGCGAGGCGGGGATCGTCTTCCCCTAGCATCCGGGGTTGCGGGTGTTGTACCAGTTCCGAGGAGAGGATGATCGGAGCCTGGGCATTGAGCACGGTCACCTCGTAGGAGATGGCTGCCAGGTGGCGTTCGGCAAACGACACCAGCCGGCGCGACCGGACCAGGACCTGTTTGCCTGTCGGCGTTTCCCAGAGCACTTCGCGGTCCAAGGTCCCGGCCCTGAGGTCCAGCGCCCGTTCGTACCGGAGCACGGGTGTCCGCGCGAGGTCGAACAACTCGTCGTCCACGTATAGCCGGATCACCTTTCCGTCCGGCACGTTGATGATCGTCTGTCCGGTCGTGGCGAAGCCGTGCGCCCGCTCGCCGTAGGGGATCGGCCAAGTCTCGTGGAACCCGTTGACGAAGGTCCCGTGCTCGTAGGCTGGCGTTCCCTCCTCGAAACCGCCGCGCATGCCGAAGTAGCCGTTGGCAGTGGCAAAGATGCTCTCCGTCTGGGACAGGAGCGCCGGGACGAATTCCCGCTCCACCATCCGCCAGTCCTCGACGGGATAGATGAATTCCGGCGGCAGTACGGGCTCGCGGCGGATCATTTCCCGCGCCCTTCGTTCCAGCCGCGGGCTGGCACGCCAGCCGGATGGCGGCCGACGGCGTGCACGATGTGTTCGTTAGGCATGCGCCCCGGCAACTTTGTTTGTGCAGGGTTCGGAAAATGAATCATCGGCGTCTCCTCGGCAATATCTCGCGTTTCACCGCCGCAGGTCCCGAAGCATGCTCTCGTATTGTTCCCGGCTGATTTCCCCGCGAGCATAGCGTCTTTTCAGAATCGCTTCGGGAGATTCATCCGAAGTCCAGGGAAGCCTTCGTGACCCGGCCAGCCAGAGCACCAGGGCGATAACGGCGATCAGGATCACGACCCAGAACAATCCCATCATGATGCCCCGGCCTCCCCAGTCGTGCCTGTGCATACGCAAGTGCTCCCAGCCGAGATTTCGCTCAAGACCCGTGGTGCCATCGGACCGCCCCGCAAAGGCTTTGCCCTGGTTTCCATTCAATCGGCTACATGGCTACGATCGTTCCAAAGGCGAATGACCGGTTCGTCCCGGCCATGGTGATAACCGAGAATGCTCAACGCCGCCGTGCCCAGAAAGAAATACCGGCCTGCTGCGGGATCGAGCCCGAGCCAGCGGGCGGCGAGGACGCGGAGAAAATGCCCATGGGAAAAGAGCAGTACATCGCGGTCGATGGCGCGAAGGCGAGCGACCACACGGTCCGCCCGCTCAGCCACGTCCGTGGCCGATTCGCCGCCGGGACACCCGTCTCGGAAAATCTCCCAAGCGGGCCGTTGTTCGCGAATCTCGACGATTGTTTTCCCTTCGTAGACGCCGTAGTTCCATTCGACGAGGTCGCCGTCCGCGCTCGCGACCGTGCCGAAGTCGGCCAGTGCGCAGGTTCGCGAGGCCCGTTGCAGGGGACTGGTGAATACCTGGGCGAATATCAAGCCTTCGAGCTTTTCGCCCAGACGGCGAGCGTTATGCTCCCCCCTCGCGGTCAGTGGAAGATCGGTCGATCCGGTATGCCGGCCAGAAACGGACCAGGGCGTTTCACCGTGCCGAACGAGGTAAATCAGAGGAAAGTTCTGCATGCTATGGCTCCTTCCTCGAGGACACTCCGTCTGGCTCAAGTTTGCCGTCCGATGGGCTCGGTCCACGTCCAGTCGCGGATCTCGGGCAGATCCTCGCCGTACCGCCGGATGTATTCGCGGTGCTCGATCAGCGTGTCGCGCAGCGCCTGTTTGACGTAACCGGCCTTCGCCTCGAGCTGCGGCAGCCGGTCGATCACGTCGCCGGTCAGGTGGAAGCGGTCGAGGTCGTTCAACACCGCCATATCGAACGGCGTGGTGATCGTGCCCTTTTCCTTGTAGCCGCGGACGTGCAGGTTGGCATGATTAGTCCGCCGGTAAGCCAGACGGTGGATCAGCCACGGATAGCCGTGGAAGGCGAAGATGATCGGCTTGTTGCGGGTGAACAGGGCGTCGAAGTCCCGGTTGTCTAACCCGTGAGGGTGTTCGTTCGCCGGTTGCAGCGTCATCAGGTCAACGACGTTGACGGTCCGAATCTTCAACTCCGGGAAGTACCCGCGAAGGAGCTGGACCGCGGCCAGGGTCTCCAGGGTCGGCACGTCGCCGGCGCAGGCCATCACCACATCCGGTTCCTCGCCCCGGTCCGTGCTCGCCCATTCCCAGATGCCGATGCCGGCCGTGCAATGCTTGATGGCAGCGTCCAGGCTCAGCCACTGCGGCTGGGGCTGCTTGCCGGCCACGATCACGTTGACGTAATGCCGGCTCCGAAGGCAATGGTCGGCCACCGACAAGAGGCAATTGGCGTCCGGCGGCAGATAGACGCGAACGACGTTCGCCTGCTTGTTGACAACCACGTCGAGGAAGCCCGGGTCCTGGTGGGTGAAGCCGTTGTGGTCCTGGCGCCAGACGTGCGACGACAGCAGATAGTTGAGGGAGGCAATAGGCCGCCGCCAGGGTATGGCCCGTGTCACCTCGAGCCATTTGGCCTGCTGGTTAAACATCGAATCGACGATATGGATGAACGCCTCGTAGGAGTTGAACAGCCCGTGGCGGCCGGTCAGCAGATAGCCCTCCAGCCAGCCCTCGCACTGATGCTCGCTCAGCACCTCCATGACGCTGCCCTCGGGAGCCAAGTGGGCGTCGCCCCGGACGGTTTCCGCCGTCCACTGGCGCTCGGTAACCTCGAACACCGCGTTGAGCCGGTTGGACAGGGTTTCGTCCGGTCCGAACAGGCGGAAGATCCGCGGGGATTGGTTGAGCTGGATAACGTCGCGCAGGAATCGGCCCAGCACGCGCGTGTCCTCCGCCTGGACCGCACCGGGTGCGGGCACTTCGACGGCGTAATCCCGGAAGTCCGGCATGCGCAGGTCGCGGAGCAACAGGCCCCCGTTCGCATGAGGGTTGGCCCCCATTCGGCGCGCTCCCTTGGGCGCCAGTTCGGCCAGTTCCGGCAAGAGTGTTCCGTTCCGGTCGAACAGCTCCCCGGGCCGGTAGCTCCTCATCCACTCTTCGAGGAGCTTGAGGTGCTCGGGGTTGGTCCGCACCGCTGCGAGGGGGACCTGGTGGGCGCGGAATGTCCCTTCGACGAGCTCCCCGTCTACGATCTCGGGGCCGGTCCAGCCCTTGGGCGTCGCCAGCACGATCATCGGCCAACGGGGACGCGCCTTGAAGCCCGTGGCGCGGGCGTCGGTCTGAATGCGCTGGATCTCGGCCACGACCTCGTCGAGCGTCGCCGCCATGCGCTGGTGCATCTTCATCGGCTCGTCGCCCTCGACGAAGTAGGGCTGATAGCCGCAACCGCGGAAGTACTCTTCCAGTTCCGCGCGGCCGATGCGCGCCAGAGTGGTCGGATTGGCGATCTTGTAGCCGTTGAGGTGCAGGATCGGCAGGACGGTGCCGTCGGTGGCCGGGTTAAGAAACTTGTTGCCCTGCCAGCCGGTGGCCAGCGGCCCCGTCTCGGCCTCGCCATCGCCCACCACGCAGGCTACGACCAGGTCCGGGTTGTCGAAGGCGGCACCGAAGGCGTGGCTGAGGGAATAGCCAAGTTCCCCGCCTTCGTGAATGGACCCGGGTGTCTCCGGGGCAGCGTGGCTGGGAATGCCGCCGGGGAAGGAGAACTGCTTGAACAGCCGCCCTATGCCTTCCTCGTCCTGACTCACGTTGGGATAAAACTCGCTGTAGGTACCCTCCAGGTAGGTGTTGGCCACGACCGCGGGCGCCCCGTGTCCGGGGCCGGAGATATAGATCATGTCGAGATCGTACTGTCCGACGATCCGGTTGAGGTGGACGTAGATGAAGTTCTGTCCCGGCGTGGTGCCCCAGTGGCCGAGCAGCCGCGGCTTGACGTGTTCCGGCCTGAGCGGTTCGCGCAGAAGTGGATTGGCGTAGAGATAGATTTGCCCCACTGCCAAGTAATTGGCGGCCCGCCAGTAGGCGTCTATCCGCCGCAGCAGGTCCGGGGAAAGGGGTTCGTCCATGGGGCGGCTCCTGAGACAAGAAATAAGGGTTTCGCGGAAAAGTTTCCATGGCAATCGTGCCGAGATGGCGGCGGTGCTCCGATGGATAAAGTTTTTTGATCGCCAAAGGCGTCGGAAGTTTTGCTGTTTGTCAGCCGCCATTGGCGCCTTCTTACGGACGAAGCATCGGTGCGAGGACGATGCCGATGAAATCCAGCAGAAAATGCATAACGACGGGACTCACCAGGCTCCGGCGCCAAAGATAAATCATCCCGAAGATGAGACCCGCCACTCCGACCGTGATCACTCCGGCCGATCCCTCATACCCGTGGCCGAGAGAAAAAATGAATGCCGAGAGCGCCACGGCGCCTACCGAGCTTGCGCCCAAGCCTTTAAAACGGAGGATCAGATATCCGCGAAAGATGGTCTCCTCCGCGATCGCCACCACTGCGACCAAAAGCGTCGCCAGCACGCTTTGTGGCAGACTTTCCGGCCTCAGGTACGTCGGCAGGGGCGTGGACGGCATCGAAAAGCCGGCCGCACGCAAGCTGTTCTCCAGCACGCCCATACCCACGAAAAAAGGTATGAACAGGGCCACGCCGATTCCGATCTCGGTTCGTGCGTTGGCGAACGTCCAACCGAGAAGACAGGCCGGTTCTCCGTTTCGCCGGAGGAAGTACGCAATCAGGCCAACTAGGGCCAAATCCCGCAGTATGGTGGCCCAGGCCGTAACGGTAAATGTCAGGGCGCCTTGCCTCACCGCGAAGAAGGACAGCACCATGGACGGAACGATCAGCGATAGGAAAACGGAAACTTCGAAAAGCAAGGTCTTCCTATCGACGGTTTCGATCCGGTGTTCTCGGTGTGCGCCGCTGTCGTAAGACTCGCCATTCATCGCTCGGTTTTTTCCGTGATCGGCGGCGATTCGTCAGGCAGGCAACGGTCCGTTTGTATCATGCCCGGTCATTTCCGTGTCGGATATCCCATTGTTTGAACGACATACTCGTAAAGCGACTCGGCTTCTCGATCGGATATCTGCGCGGGAGGAAACGCCGGCATGGAGCCTGCAGAGCCGTCCGGCATTTTCGGATTGCGGATAAAGGCCACGAAGACATTGGGATCCGCTAACTGCGGAGAGTCTTTCAGGGGCAAATCGGGATTGATGATGTTGCCGCCTTGAGGATGGCAACTGCTGCAATGGGCGGCAAATAACCGGGCGCCGGCTTTTAGCTCGTCGGGAAGAGACGGACCTTGGACGCCATACACCAATTGCCCGCCGAAGTAGCCCAGGATGACGACCACCAGAAAACACAGGCCGTAGCTGGTCAAAACCGCCTTGGATTCGGCGCCTCCCCCACGCCCGAGGAGCACCGCGCCAACCAGTAGAACCAAAAGAACCGGGGCAAGAATCAGTTTCATCTTGATCGGAAACGGCATGGCTCCGGCGTAATAATGTTGCCAATCCATCACCCCGAACAGTACGGTCGGAAACAGCCATATAAAAGCGAGAACGATGCAATGATATGCGGTTTGCGCGAGTCTTGGCCGTTGGAACAGCAAAGCGATCCAGGCAAATATGAACGCACCCACCACCAGCCCGATTGGCATGTGGACCTCGGTCGGATGGATTGGGTGAGCGTAACCCAGCCGGGCGAGAAACGCGTAAATGGAATCGAGCATAGAGTCCTGCGATAGACCAATCCCCGGTGAGCCCTCCGGTCAGCTCGGTGCCTTACCGGCTATGAAAGCGGTTCGGCACTTCGTCTTTGATCCTATTAATCAGGCCCGTAAATACCCTGCTGGTATTTACGGGCCGCCGCCAAGGCCGGTACACGCCCGGCCTTGGCTCACGCGGATTGTCGCCGTGCCGGGACATCCCTGCCCCGGATTAACCCGGCCTATGTTTATAGGCCGGGTTAATAACCCTTGTTGCCGCGACCGGACGCCGGCGGTTTCCGTTCAAGACTAGCCGGTCGCGCTTCCGCTTGAAATCCGTACCAAACCTGACAGGGAAGGATTCGGCAAGCCTTCCGGTCAACGCGCCGTGCTTTCGGACTGATGCATGGTGATTTCTTCGGCACCCGTATCGGCCAGGAGGTCCCGCGCCCACTCGAGTTCCTCGGCGCTGCCGTGGGCGATCAGGAGATACTTGCCTCCTTTGACGTGCTGCTCATAGCGAATGATGTGCTCGGTCGATACCCCAAAGCCCACGAGAGCGCCCAATAGCCCGCCGCCGGCCGCACCGACCAAGGCACCTTCGATGCTTGTGATTAAGGCCACGGTCAACGGCCCGAGAATCAATATCGACCCGCCGCCGGGAACCCAGACCAGCGCCGCTCCGACCAACACTCCGAACAAACCTCCGGTCCAGGTGCCGATGCTGGCGCCGTGCTTGGCCATATCCCCGATCGTCGCGATCCCGTGGACTTCCCGTTCGCTTTCGAGACTTCGCGCGACCATGGAGACTTGATTGATCGGAAAGCCTTCCTGATTCAGCTTTTGTATGGCTTCCTCGATCTTTGACATGCTGTCGTAGACACTCACGACGCTTCGACCGGGCGACATGACATTCCTCCTGCAAAAAGACTGTCATTGATCTTGGTGACGACATCGGAAACCAGAGCGATTCTTTCTTGGACCGTAAATCGCCGTGCAAAGTCCGAGTCGGACAAATCTCAGGAAACAGCAATACCTTTTCGGTGCTCTCGTCGGCTTTGCCTTCCATGCGATCGCACCAGAAAGACCAAAGGCGCCGAGGCCAAAAAAACGCATGGTCCTGAACCGGAACGCGTCGACAAGGCCGAGCGACGATGGCCTGCATGACGATATAGAACGTTTTTCATCCCCGTGTTCGGGGATTCGTGTCGGGCTCCCTGATGCCGGATCGGAAAACGCTCTAGCGACCGATCAGGCCATGGGTTGAACCATCGTTGAGCCGAGACTTGAAAGTTTGGCCTCTCCGTTCAACCTGTTCCATCGGCGACGGACCGAGGTAACGCGTGGTCGAGGCCGGTGATGGTAGCGACCATGAGCGCACGGATGGACGGGATATTGATCGCTTTCAGCAACACGTAGTTTCGGATGAACCTGTCGAACCACGACTCGGCTGAGGCAATCCGCGCGAGGATCTTCACCCTTCGCACCACACCCCGATCGACCGGGTGGCGGAGCCTGTCGTACTCCGGCAAACGGCCGTTTCTCACAAGTTTCGAAAAAACCCAGGCGTCCTCCAGTCCGAGATTCATGCCTCGGGCGCCCAGCGGGGAGTGGACATGGGCCGCATCCCCTGCGAAGTAGACGGCACCCGCCGACAGCGTCGCATTGATCCGGTGGGAGATGCGAAAACTCGAGGTCCAGACGGGCGGGCCCGTCTGTTCGGCCTGTACCAGCCGGGACAGAGGTTCCGAGCGGTTCCCCATGATCCGCCAGACCGGGTTATTCGCGCGACTCTTTTGAGCCTCGTCCACCACTCGGATCATGAACAGGAACGCACCTTCGCCAAGAAAGAAGACGTGAGCATGATCGTCGGCAAGAGTCGTCCGCAGCGGGGCGTCGGCCAAATGCCATTCCTGCTTGAACGAAGAGCCCACGAAGTCGATTCCGAGTTGCTGCCGGGCAGCGCTGTGCGCGCCGTCCGCAGCCAGCAACCACGGACCTTTGGCGACCTCGCGGAGTCCGCCGCCCGCCTCGAGCACTACCTCGACCCCGTCGACCGCGTTCCGGCAAGCCACTATCCGCACTCCGCGCTCGACCATGCCTCCTGCCGCCTCCAAGGCTCGGGCCAGCAGCCGCTCCGTGGTCGCCTGCGAGAGGCCGAGCATGAAAGGGTATTTGGGATGGACGCCGGCGAACGATAGCGCCGCCGCGACTCGACCCGACCGGTGGAACTGGACGCCGCGGATCGGGGAACCCAGTTCCAACATCTGATCGGTCACGCCCGACGGTTGTAGAAGGGTCAAGGTGCGGGGATTGACGGCCAGAGCTCTCGATTGCCGAGCCGGTTCGTCGCGTATTTCGACCAGCCGCGTCGTACATCCCTGCCGGGCCAGGAACAATGCCGCTCCGAGTCCGACAGGGCCTGCGCCTGCGATTATGGGCCGATCCGTGCTGCTCATCGTTAAGCATACATGCCGGTGGGTTCGTCCGGGCGGCTGTTCCTACCGTGCAGTCGCCTCACTCCGTCGAATGATCGATTGACATATTTTTGGGTCGAGTGCTGTTCAAGACTCGCTCTTGATCGATTTCAATTGCTTCAGCTGTTCCGGCGTGAGCACCGCGTTAACCGCGTTTCGATCTTGCAATGCGGCATCGACGATTTGGTCGAAGACGGTCGAATGCTCCTTGGCGTCCTTGCGGATGGTGGATTCATCGGCCGCCGGGTTCAAAAATGATTTGTAGGCGGACTTCGTGCTATCCCGCAACTTTCCGAAAAGGTCGCGCAGTTTTTTTCTGTTCTCCATGTGTATTCGGAGGATTTTTCCCATCTGCTCGTCACTGAGTTTCAGCTTGTCGGCATGGCCGAGAACCATATCGGCATAGCCTTCGTGGCCCCGCCTGGCGCCGCCGTGCATGGGCCCGCACATCATTTCATCCCTGTCGCCCCTGGGTTCCATCATTTCTGATCGTGGACCCGGTTGGCCGCCGCTCTTTTCTTCGGCGGCATAAACCGCATTGCCGAGAGTCAAGCCCGCGACGATCAGAACTAAAGCAGAATTTACCGATTTCATGTCGCACCTCCTGGTCGGATGTCCTCTATCCGGTATTCGAGACGCCCGAGCCGAATCTATTTTCGGTTTCGGAATCAGATTAGTGAGCCATGCTTCCGCTGGAAATCCGTACAAGCCCCGATTGGGGAGTATTCGGCGAGTAAGCGTAACTCACTGATTGTTGGGTCGTATTCACGGGCAGATCCACGATTCAGGTGTCTTCTGCGGAATCGGTCGGATCATCCCGACCGGCATCCCGAAATTGATCCATCGGGGTTCAGAGGAACACCGCGACCTCGATGTCGCCCCGCTTGCGTACCACCTCGACCGCGACACTGCCAGTCCGGCGTTGCAACAGCAAGTCCACTTCGTCCTTGCCGAATCGCAGCCGATTGATCCGCAGCCAAGCCAGAAAATCGGGCAGCAGCGGGTGGTAGAAAGCCATTTGCGGTTTCTCGGCGGAGAACTGAATGCCTAAGCAGGCTTGTAGAAGCTGGAAAGCCGCGCCGCTGGCCCAAGCTTGCGGCGCGCACGCCACCGGATAGCGGGTCGGTCCCTGGTGGGGCCGGCGCGAAAAACCGCAGAACAGTTCGGGCAGACGATGAAGATCGAGGAAGTGGCCGGCGTCGAAGAAGCTGGCCAGCAGCTTCAAAGCTTGATCCTTGAATCCATAGCGAGCCATCCCCGAGGCGATGATGGCGTTATCGTGAGGCCAGACCGAGCCGTTGTGATAAGACATCGGATTGTAGCGGTTCTCCGTTTTCGCCACCGTGCGGATACCCCAACCGCTGAACGACGCTTCGGACATCAGGGTGTCGGCGACGCGAGCGGCGTATCTGGCTTCGGCGATGCCGGTGAACAAGGCATGGCCTGCGTTCGACACGCGCACCCGGCAGGGGCGCCTTTGTCCGTCCAGCGCCATGGCGAAAGTGCCGAGGTCATTCATCCAGAACGTCTCGTTGAAGTGCCGTTTCAGATCGTCAGCCTCGCGGCGCAATCGTCCGGCGTGCTCCCGTTGGCCCAGCATCTCGGCGAGTTCGGCCGCGAGGTGTTTGGCTTCGTAGACATAGCCCTGCACCTCGCATAGGGCGATGGGAGGCTGGGCGACGCTGCCGTCGGCATGGAAGACGGAATCGCCGGAGTCCTTCCAGCCTTGCTGAGTCAGTCCGTCGGCGCTTTTCTTGGCGTAATCGGTGAAGCCGTCGCCGTCGGTGTCGCCGTAGCGGTCGATCCAGGCCAGCGCCCGTTCGATGTTGGGCCAGATCGACTCGATGAAGGCGCGGTCGCCGGTACGCCGGTAAAAGTGGCCGGCCAGCATGATGAACAGCGGCGTGGAATCCACCGAGCCGTAATAGCGGGCGAAAGGCACTTCGCCCAGCACCGCCATTTCGCTGGAGCGCATTTCATGGACGATTTTGCCCGGTTCCTCGTCGGAATCCGGGTTTTCACGATTGGCCTGATGGGCGGCCAGAAAGGCGAGCACGCCCTTGGCGCGCGCGGGATTGACCCAAAGCGTTTGCAAGGCGGTAATAAGGCCGTCGCGGCCGAAGGGCGTGTTGTACCAGGGAATTCCGGCATAAGGGTAAGGGCCGTCTGGCGTCTCGGTGGTCAGCATTTCCAGATCGGAGGCGGAGCGGTTCAGCCAACCGTCGAATTCCGCGTTCGAGCTTTCGATCAGCGCGGTGCGCGCCCGCTTGACCGCGATACTGTGCCCGATGCCGGCCGTGGCGCCGTCGTAGCCGAGCACCGGCGGAGCCTCGCCGTCGAGGGTACAGGCGATGACCAGGCGTAGCGCGTGCGCCTGGCGTGGTTCCAGATGTAGCCGGGTGGTGCAACGGGAGGCGTCGAGTCGGTCCGGCTGCCATTCGAAACGGATATGCGTGTAGCGGGAACGGTCGTCGAGGCCGCGATAGCCCAGCCGTACGATGTTTTCTTTTACCTCGGTCGGCAAATAGTCGCCGCGCTTTTCGCGATGGGCGCCGCGTACCTCGAAGATATCCCTGTAATCTCCGTCGAAGAGCAATTCGAATAACAGGTCGATGGGTTGTTTGCCGTAATTGACCAAGCGGAGGTCTTCGTACAGAGCTTTTTTCCACAGCGCCGAGGAGCGCAGGAGATGCACGCTTCCCTTGGGAACGACCAGTTCGTCCCCGAGATAAATGTCAGGCGTGGTCAGGTCGACGATCAGGAGGCTATTGTCCTCCCTGGCGATGGAATTGAGCAGCATGGGCCGTCCGCCGTCGATACGCAGCTCCCCTTGAGACAGAAAGCGGGTTCCGTTGTGATAGAACCCCTGTTCCTCGGTATCGCTCTGGCCAATGTCGCCGTGGCCGTCGAACACGCCGAAGGTGTCGCCGTGCTTGAGCGTGCGGATGACTTCCTGGGTCCGGGGCGTGGTTGCCGCGATGTACCACTGGTCGTCGCTTTGCTGAGTATCCGTCATCGTCGGTTGCTCCTTATCCGATTGCTCAATACCGGAAGGCTTGCCGCGATTCCCGCGATTGCTTTAGCGCTTCGGCAATTCGATGCCGGAGGCGTACAGCATATAGCCGATGGCGTTACGGACGTCCTGTTCACTCAATTCCGGATGTCCGCCTTTGGGCGGCATACCTTTGAAGCCGTTGACCGCATGGGCAACCAGGCTATCCACGCCTTGCTCCGCGCGTTTCAGCCAGGCGGCTTTGTCTCCCGTGCGCGGGGCGCCGCCGAGACCTTCGCCGTGGCAGGCGATGCAGACCGATGCATAGATGCGTTCGCCGGAAGCCGCATCGGGGGCGGCAGCGTCGGGCGTCGGTGGTCGATGCGCGGGCGAATACCCCGATTCGGACAGGGGATTCGGCACCTGGCCGACGGCTGGAGACTCCCATCCGGGTTCCGGCAATAAGCGGCCAAGAGCGATGTCCTCGAAGCGGGTTTGATAATCGGTCAGGGTCAAGCCGATCATCAGCAGCAGCCAGAAAAATCCGGTCGCGGCGGCGATCCTCGGCACCGGCGCGGCCGATCGCATATACATGAAGAAAGTGACGATGATGAACGCCTGGAGGGCCGCGACGGCGATCGTCAGGATCGGGTTGAAAATCCCCAAGTCGAGAAATGACGAAGCGATGTTCAGTCCCAGGAGGCCCAAGAGGAGCAGCCAGACCAGAAGGTGATTTCGGCGTGTCCTCTCATCCATGGCGGGCGGCCAGATACAGCAGCGGGAACACGAACACCCAGATCAAATCCACCAGATGCCAATAGAGCCCGGCGATGGTCACCTTGGCTTCGAGCCGCGGAGCTCCGCGGATCGCCAGCACCAGCATGATCAGAACCACCACGATGCCGATGAAAAGATGAACGGCGTGGAGCCCGGTCAGCGCGAAATAGAAGCTGAAGAACAGCCGTGCCTGCTCGGTATGGGGCTCCGGAAATTCGAAAGGCCGGGCGAATATGGGCGCAAGATGCGCGCCGAATTCCAGGGAATACTCGACGCCTTTGATGGCCAAAAAAACGGCGCCCAGAAGCGCGGTTACCGCCAGCCAGCCGATCAGGGCCTTCCGGTTTCGCGGCAGAACCGCGTCGTCGGCCAAGGTCATGGTCAGGCTGCTGGTCAGCAGAATCGCGGTATTGATCCCGCCCAGCAGAAGATCGAGACGGCCACTGGCGGCTTCGAAAGCCTCCGGATAGGCCGCCCGATAGACGGTATAGGTCATGAAAACGCCGCCGAAAAAGAGGATTTCCGAAGCCAGGAAAATCCATATCCCCAGCGTGTCCGCCTCGTACTGCTGGCGCAGGCTGTCGAACTGCGGGGCGGGCTTTGCCTCAGCCTCGGGCGGCGTCGGAATCACGCTTCGGTAAGCCATAGGCGTAAGGCTCCTCGGTAACGATCGGCAGCCGGTCGAAATTGTGTTCCGGTGGCGGCGACGGGGTTTGCCATTCCAGACCCTTGGCTTCCCATGGATTGGAACCGGCGACGGGACCCCATCTCAGGGAGTACAGAAGGTAGACCAAGGGCAGCAGATAACCGATTGCCAAAACCGGCGCGCCCGCCGACGAAAGCACGTTGAGCAGCTGGAATTCGTCCGGGTAGGTGTGATACCGGCGAGGCATTCCGAGATAACCCAGGACGAATTGCGGGAAAAAGGTGAGATTGAAGCCGACGAAGATGGTGATCGCGGCGACGCGCCCCCACACGTCGGGATACATCCGGCCGGTCATCTTCGGCCACCAGAAATGCAGTCCTCCGAAATAGGCCATCACCATGCCGCCTACCATGATGTAGTGAAAATGGGCGATGACGAAATAGGTGTCATGGACATGCACGTCCACCGCCGTGGCGGCCACGGTGATCCCGGTCAGCCCGCCGACGGTGAAAAGTCCGACGAACCCCATGGCGTACAGCATGGGCGTTTCGAACGAGACCGAGCCTTTGTACAGCGTCGCGGCCCAGTTGAACACCTTGATTCCCGAAGGCACGGCGACCATGAAGCTGAGCAGCGAAAAAATCACGCCCGCATAGACCGACTCGCCGGCCACGAACAAATGATGGCCCCACACCAGGAAGCCGATCAGCGCGATGGCGAGGAGCGCGAAGGCCATGCCGTCGTAGCCGAAGATGCGTTTTCGGGCGAAGCAGGTGATGATTTCGCTCACCACGCCCATGCCCGGCAGGATCATGATGTAGACTGCCGGGTGCGAATAGAACCAGAAGAGATGCTGGAACAGCACCGGATCGCCGCCGACTTTCGGATCGAAGATGCCGATGCCGAGGATCCGCTCCAGAGCGATCAGGAGCAGGGTGATGGCCAGGACCGGCGTCGCCAGGACCATGATGATGGCGGTGGCGTAGTTGGCCCAGACGAACAGGGGCAGGCGCGTCCAATGGAGTCCCGGCGCCCGCATCTTGTGTACGGTGACGATGAAATTGAGCCCGGTCAGGATGGACGAGAAACCGGTGACGATCACGCCGACCACGGCCAGCACCACCTGGCCGTTGGCGAACAGGCTGCTGTAAGGCGTGTAGAAGGTCCAGCCGGTATCCACGCCGCCCGCGACCGCCATGGCGAGGGTGAAGACTCCGCCGACGATGTACAAATACCAGCTCAGGAGATTCAGCCGCGGAAACGCCACATCCCGCGCCCCAATCATCAGCGGAATCAAGAAATTGCCGAGCGTCGCCGGAATCGACGGAACCAGGAAAAACCAGACCATCACGATGCCGTGGAGACTGAACAGCCGGTTGTAGGTTTCCGTTTCCACCACATCGGCTGCGGGCGTCGCGAGTTCCAGGCGGATCAGCGTCGCCGCCGCGCCGCCGAAGAAAAAGAAAGCCGTGATCGAGACCAGATAAAGCCAGGCGATACGCTTGTGGTCTATGGTCGTGAGCCAGGAAGCGATGCCGTAGTCGCGATTGAGGTAATTTTTGGGCGGGCTGACGGCGGCGGTGGTCATGGGCGTCCTTCCTCCCCGGAAAGGGATTTGATGTAGGCGATCAGCCGGGTCAAATCGGAATCGGTCACGCGCCCGGCGAAACTCGGCATGATCGGCTCGTAGCCGGCGACGACCTGTTTTTCCGACGTCAGGATCGAATTGCGGATATAGGTTTCGTCGGCGATCACGGTTTGACCGCCCTTCAGCGGCACCGGTTTCCCGAAGATGCCGGCCAGCGAGGGCGCCGCGACCCTGCTGCCGGCGCCGTGACAAACGATGCAGCCGAGGCTGGAAAACAGCTTTTCGCCCTGGACCGGCAATGATTCCGCACCGCCCCCGCCCGCCAGCCAGGTTTCGTACTCGGCCGGTTCCATCACGATGACCTGGCCGCGCATGCGGGAATGATCCAGACCGCAATATTCGGCACAGAACAGGTGATAGCGGCCGATCCGGCTGGGGGTGAACCAGACCGTCCGGTAGCGCCCCGGCACGAGATCCTGCTTGACCCGGAAGGCCGGCACGAAAAAGCTGTGGATGACGTCCTGGGTCGCCAGGACGACTTTCACGGGCACACCCAGGGGAACGTGGAGTTCGTTGATTTCGTGCCGTCCGTTCCGGTGCTGGAATTTCCACATCCATTGCTTGCCGATGGCGTGAATCTCCAAAGCATTGTTGAGGGGACTGGCCTCCTCGACGTAAAGGTGAGCGGCCCAGACGAAAATGGCGAGAAAGACCGCCAAAAGCCCGAGGCTCCAGACGATCTCGGTCTTGGTTTCCGGGACGTCGGTGGTGCGGTTCACGCGGGCGTTGCGCCGGTAGTAAACTGCGAAGCCGATGATGAGGCCGCTCAGGACCAGGACCATGAGCGCATCCAGCCCGGTCAGGGTAAAGAACAGCGTATCCACCCGTTCGGCCAGGGTGGACGCCGCCGGCAGCAGCGGGGTATCGGAAACGGCGTCCGCACCGGCCATGGCGTCAGTCTCCCGGACGGTTCCGGCGCGGCTCGTTGTCCCGCCGGGCGCGTTTGACGAGCAAGGCCATTGCGTCCTCGATCGGAATACGGGCGATGCCGGCGCCCTGGTCTATCCACTCGGTGCTCCGGAGCAGGCGATCCTCCCGTTGCCGTAAGGTCTGAAGGTCCAGCGCCGGCGCGATCTGAAGCGGCGGCTCGGTCTGGACGGTGGGCTGCGGCGAGGGGGGGAGGGCAGGCGTCGGTTCGATATGCGCCCAGCGCTTGATCAACAGCCAGGCGCCGGCGCTCGCGACGATCACCACCACCAGGAAGATGATCACGGCGGCGATCAGCGCCTTGGTGCTGATGTCGGCTTCGCCTGCTTCGGGGGTCAGGATAGGCGGGATGCCGCGGTCTTGTTCAGCCATGGGGTGTTCTCTCCGGTTCGGACTGGGCCAGGGCGCGCGGCAAGGTCCAGAGAAAGGCCGAAAGCCAGAATCCGCCGACCGCGATAAAGGGCAGGGCATCAAGAGGGCTGAGCTCGCCTGGGCTCCGGTAAAAGCTCGGCAGCACCAGCCAATAAACATCGAGTGCATTGCCCGCGAGCACCAGCCCCGCGGCCCAGATCAGACGCTTCGGGTTGCGCTTGTGCGTACGAAACAGCAGCAAAGCAAACGGCAGCCCACCACAGACGGCGGCCATGACCCAGGTCCACCATCGCCAGCCGGCGTTGAGGCGTTGTACATACCACATCGCCTTGTCGGGCAGGTTTTCCGACCAGATCGTCAAATACTCCTGAAACGCCAGATAGCTCCAGAGCAGCACGAAAGCCAGCAGCAAGCCGCCCAAGTCCTGAAACAGCGACGCCAGTGTCCCGACCGTGTTGCGGCCGGCCGGCGTCAGAAGGCACCGGGCCAGAACAGCGAACGCCAGAGCGGCGACCATGGGATTGACGGCCGAGAGAAATCCGACGTTGGTCGAGGTCCAGCGGGGTTCCAGCGACATGACCCAATCGATGCCGAATACGGTCACGGTCAGACCATAGACGATCAGGCCGAGCGCGCTGCGGCGGTCGAGACGGGCTTCGGCGGATTTGTTGCGCCAAAGCTCCAAGGCGGACGCCAGACAGAACCAAAGCACGAAAACCGTCGCTTCACGGATCAAAAAGAAGCCCGGCCGTAAATAGCTCGCCTGTCCTCCGGAAATGGCGAGCGCCGTCCAATCGGGTCCGGCCCAGGCATAGAGGCGCGCCAAGCCGAAGGTCAGCGGCAGGAACAGTACCGCGTTGACGGGCAGGGTTCCCGCGCTGGCTTCGAGGATGGGGCGGATGAAGCTCCCCCATCCGCCGCCCGTCAAGCGGTGGATCATCAGTAGGGCCAGCGAGCCCAGCGGCAGCCCGATCCAGAACAGGCAGGCCGGGAGATAACCTCGGAAAAAAGCTTCCGGCGCCCACCACATCCTCAACAGGCAAGCGCCGAACGCAACACCTGCCATCGGCAGAAGCAGGACAGGCCGAATCCGTAGGTGCACGGTTTCCGTCATTTGGCCTCCCGGAGTTTATCCTCCAATCCCGCCTCGCGAACGTCTTCGCGCGTCGCATGCTGGCTGAGTTGCAAGGCGCGGATGTAGGCGGCGATGGCCCAGCGGTCCTCTGGCGCGACCCGGTTGGCGTAGGAAAACATGACCCCGAAGCCCTTGGTGATGACATCGTAGTAATGGCTGTCGGGGGCATTCCGCAAGCGGTCGTTATGGTAGGAAGGCGGCCGCGTAAGTCCCCGTTCGGGAATCATGCCCTGGCCATCTCCGGCCCGGCCGTGACAAGGGGCGCAATAGATGTCGTAGCGCTCCCGTCCCCGTTTCAACACCGCTTCGGTCATCGGCAACCGGGACCGTTCCGGGCGGGGTTCGATAACGGTGTCGCGCGCCACGGTGCCTTCGACGAGGGGACGGGCGGACTGGCCGTTCGGAAAACCGGGGGCCGCCTCCAGCGGTTCGTATTTGGGCTGATCGGCCATGTCCCGTTCGCAGCCGCTCAGGAGCAATGGAACGAGCATTCCCGCAAGCATCGAGAGGCGGCGGAAACCGCGTTTACCCGGCTTCACGGTTCACCTCGGTAACGGCTATCGGGTTCAACGAATCCAAGAACCGGCGAGTGGAATACGGATCGAACTCGGGATCGTCGGAATCGATCATCAGGAAAAACCGATCCTGACTCGCCCGGTCGAAATTTGTCGCATCGAAGATCGGGTGGTAGGGCCGGGGCAGACCGTTGAGCGCCAACATCCCAAAGAAGCCGGCTAGGGCAGCTCCGAGCACCGTGAACTCGAAAGTTACCAGGGTAAAGGACGGCCAGCTGAAATAAGGCCGTCCGCCCGCGTTGAGGGGAAAGTCGACGGCGGCCAGGTAGGCCTGCAGCAGAAAGGCCGAGGCGCCTCCGAAAATGCCGAATATCAGCATCCATTGGGGCAGGCGGGATGCCGGCAGGTCCAGCGCCTCGTCGAGCCCCGGCACGGCGAAAGGCGCGTAAGCGCCGATACGGCGGTAGCCCGCGGCGCGGGTCCGGCCTATGGCGTCCAGGAACTGGCCCGCGGTTCCAAATTCGGCCAGCAAGGAGGGGTTCGGGCTCATGATCGCTCTCCCAGGTCATGGGCGAGTTTGCGGAATTCGTGCATGGGCACCATGGGCACGAACCGGACGAACAGGAAAAAGAACCAGAGAAACAGCGCGAAGCTGCCGAGCATCGTGGCCCAGTCCCAGACGGTCGGGAAATACAGTCGGAATTGGGAAGGCATGAAACCTTGGCTCAGGATGTTCACCACGATGACATAGCGTTCCAGCCACATCCCGATATTCACCAGAATAGCCACGACGAGCAGCGCCGGGATGCTGCGCCGGATGCGCGCCGACCAGCACAGCTGCGGTACGGCGACGTTGCAGAACAGCATGCCCCAATAGGCGGGCCCATACGGCCCGGTGGCGGTCGTGACGGTTTGGCGCCATTCGTCCGCATCGGTGCCGTACCAGGCCATGAACGCTTCCATGCCGTAGGCGTACCCCATGATCAGCGATGCCGCGAGCAGGATTTTCGCCATGGCGTCCAGATGGCGCGGAGTAACGAAGGCGTGCAGCCTGAAAGCCGCGCGCAGGGCGATGGTGATGACGATGACCATGGCGAATCCGGAAAACATCGCGCCGACCACGAAGTAGGGCGCGAAAAGGGTCGAGCGCCAGCCGGGCATGAGCGCGGTCGCAAAGTCGTAGCCGACCACGCTGTGCACCGAGACCACCAGCGGCACGGCGAGCGCCGCCAGGATGAGGTAGGCCCTCTCGTAATGCCTCCAGTGCGCCGCCGACCCGCGCCAGCCCAGAGCGAAGGCGCCGTAAACCAATTGCGCCGCGCGGCTCCGGGCACGGTCGCGCAGGGTGGCCAAGTCCGGGATCAGCCCGGTGTACCAGAATAGGACCGACACGATGATATAGGTGGCGATGGCGAACATGTCCCAGACCAGCGGACTGCGGAACTGGGGCCACACGCCCATGGTGCTGGGATAGGGCGCCAGCCAGTAGAACAGGTACGGCCGGCCAAGGTGCAGAATGGGAAACAAACCGGCGATGGAGGCCGCGAAGATGGTCATGGCCTCGGCGAACCGGTTGATCGAGGTGCGCCAGGGCTGGCGGGCGAGGTAAAGCATGGCGGAGATCAGGGTGCCGGCGTTGCCGATGCCGATCCACCAGACGTAATTGATGATGGCGAAGCCCCAGACGACGGTGGTGTTGACGCCCCAGATCCCCACCCCGGCGTAGAAGAGATAGCCGGCGGCGGCGATGAAGATCAGGACGCCCAAGCCGCTCAGGCAAAACCCCAGCCACCATCCTCGGCTCGTGGGGCGCAGCACGCTGTCGCTGATCGCTCGGCTGATCGAGGCATAGTCCTGATCCGAGCGCAGAACGGTCGCCCGCTCCGGGTCCGTTCGCTGCTCAATGTCCCGGCTCATGGTCGAACTCCGGATTCGGGTTGTGCAGTCTCGCGAGATAGGTAGTGCGCGGCTGGGTGTTCAGTTCCGACAACAGGGCATAATGGTGGGGCTCGGTTCTGAGCGCGGCGACCTCGCCGCCGGGCGCGTTCAGGTCGCCGAAGATGATGGCCCGGGTCGGGCAGGCCGCCTGACAGGCCGTCTGCATCTCGCCCTCGCGAATGCGGCGGTGTTCCAGTTCCGCCGCTATCCGCGCCGTGCTGATGCGCTGCACGCAGTAAGTGCATTTTTCCATCACGCCGCGGCTCCGCACGGTCACATCCGGATTCCGCACCGCCCGGACACTGAGTGCGCCTTCATTCGTGGCGGCCGCTTCCGTATAGGCGAAGAAATTGAAGCGGCGGACCTTGTAGGGACAGTTGGACTGGCAGAACCGGGTGCCGACGCAGCGGTTGTAGACCTGATTGTTGAGCCCTTCCGAATCGTGAATCGACGCCTGTACCGGGCAGACCGGTTCGCACGGGGCTTTCTCGCAATGCATGCAGGGGACCGGCTGGAAATAGGTCTCGGGATTCTCGGGCTCCCCGGCGTAATACCGGTCGACCCTGAGCCAGTGCATTTCCCGCCCGCGCCGCACTTCCTCCTGGCCGACGATGGGGACGTTGTTTTCGGCCTGGCAGGCGACGACGCAGGCATTGCAGCCGATGCAGGCGTTCAGGTCGATCACCATGGCCCAGGCGTAGCCTTCGTATCGGTATTCGGGATAGAGCGACGGATTGGGCTTGGCGGGTTCCGCACCGGCCGACGCAAGCGTCTTCGGCGTGAGTACCTTCACCAGCTCGCGGCCGTCCAGCGTATGGTGACGCTGCGTCGTGGCCAACGCGACGTTTCCGGTCGAAGGCAACCGGTTCAGCCAGCCGTGCGGCCGTGCGGCTTTGCGGAGGACTAGGCCGTAATCGAACCAGGGCGCATCGGAAGCCCGCAGCCGATAGGCATCGAAACCCGTATGATTGCCGACATGTCCGGCCCGCTTGCGACCATAACCGAGATAAAGCGTGGCGGAATCGTCGGCGTGTCCGGGCATAATCCAGACCGGGGCGGTCAATCGGCGCTCCCGGTAATTCAGTGCCGCCAGGTCGCCGGTCGCGAGATCCAGGCGCTTAGCCGTATTCGGGCTGAGCAGCACGGCGTTTTCCCAGGTGAGCTTGGTGAGCGGTTTCGGCAGCTCCTGAAGCCAGCCGTTATTCGCGTAGCGGCCGTCGCCGATGCTCGGGTCCGGCTGGAACCGGATTTCGAGCGATGAATCGGAAGTCTTGCGTGGCGGCGGCAGCGACTTGGCGACATCGGCGCGGGCCGAGACGGTTTTCGGCGTCGCGGCGGTATCGGGGACAATGCCGTCTTGCAGCGCTTTCTTCCAGAACAACTCGAAATCGGAGCCGCGGTGACGGCTTCGCCAGTAAGCCCGCACCAGGTCATGGTCCGACCGTCCGGTTTGTCCCATCAGCAGCGCCATCAATTCGTGGACAGAGCGGCCGCCGTAGAGCGGCGCGATCAACGGCTGCACCAGAGAGACGGTGCCGTCATAGGCCCTGGCGTCGCTCCAGCTCTCCAGTTCGTGCAGTGCGGGGATATGCCAATGGCAGAGCTCGGCGGTTTCGTCCGCGTACAAGCCCCAATGGATGCGCAGCGGCACCCGGCGCAAGATTCGTTCGACCTCGAGGTCGGTCGGGGCCGCGTATGCCGGATTGCCGCCGAGGATGACGAGGGTTTGCACGGTGCCGGTGAGAATGTCGTCGAGCAAGGCTGGGAGCCTACCCCGGCTATCGTCAGGGGCCGAAACGACCGGGTCGATATGGGTCACGGTGCGGCCGAAGTTTCCGAGCTCCTGATTGATCGTCTGAACCACGGCGTGTACCGCCGGCGACAGGTGCTCTCCGGCGATCACGATGCTCTTGCCGCGGTGATCCGAAAGATCGCGGACCATGATGTCCAGCTGCCGTTCGGGTATCGGCACATCTTCACTATCCGGAGCATCCGCAAGGCCCAGTCCGGCGGCCAATGACCGCGCGACGGCTTCCATGCGCCCGGCTTGGACCGGCAAGCGATGGTCCGCCATGGCGCCGGTCGGTGTCGGCGTGGATTCCAGAACATAAAGGCGGTTCATGGTGGCGTTGCCGCGCCGGACGCGCCGCCCTTCGATGAAGTCGTGTCCATAGCGGGTGCGTGCCGGGGTATCGGTGAGGAAATCCGCATCCAGGGACAGAATCACCGCCGCCCGGTCAAAACGGTGCACCGTGTCCACTTTTTGGCCGAAGGCCAGCCGCGCTCCTTCCAGGTGGTTGGTGCGGTCGATCGGATCGTATTGGTGCCAGCGCGCGTTCGGGTACATTTGGAGGAAATCGTGCAACTGCTGGTTGAGCGTCGGCGACGTGAAGGTCTCAGTAAGAACATGGAAACCGGCGCCGCGCCGGGCCGCCCATTGGTCTCTTTGCGCCGATAGGTGCTCGACGAACGCCTGCCAATGGCTGAGCTGCCCGCCGTTGGTCACGGTTTGCGAGCGGTCGGGGTCGTAAAGGCTCAGTACCGCGGCCTGCGAGAAGATATCGGTGGCGCCGAGGCTCGCCGGGTGCCGCGGATTGCCCTCGACCTTGGTCGGGCGGCCCGTATGGCTTTCGACGACCACGCCCTGGGCATATCCGCCGTGCGTCAGTGCCGTCGCGAAAAAAAGCGGCTTCCCCGGCACCATGTGTTCCGGCGCCCTAACGTAAGGCACGATTTCTTCTCGCGGAGGCCTGCCGCAGCCGCCGAGTCCGCCGAACACCAGCGAAGCCGCCATCAGTTGGAGCCATCGGCGGCGTTTCACCGGTGTCAGCCAAAGATCCGTCCATTCGGGAAACTCCCGGTCCGCGAATTCCCGAAAGACTTCGGTATCGGCCAATTCCTCCAGGCTGCGCCACAAAGGGCAGCCGTCGTCCGGCTTCAACGGCGGCAAGGCATGTTCCGATGCGGTGTAACGCTCAAGGCTGCTGTAGGTCGGGAATCCTTTCCCGACACTTTGGTCGGCAAAGGATTGCCGACCTACGACTCGATATGGCGTTTTTCTTTTCATCGGTGGCACACGGAGCAATGGATCAGCTGTCCGACCCGGATCTGGTATTCATGCACCAATTGCCGGCCTTGAGCCAATTGATTTTGAGGCGGCGTCCAGTCGGGATCGAATACGTGTTCCCGCGGCCGGACGTACTTCTCGGGCGCGCGGTGGCAGTCGAGACACCAGGACATGAACAGGGGCGTGGCTTGCCGGGTGAGCGGCATCCGGCCCACGGGGCCATGGCAGGTGGTGCAGCCGATGCCGTGGCTGACATGGATGCCATGGTTGAAATAGACGAAGTCGGGCAGGTCGTAGACCCGCGTCCAACGGAGCGGCTGACCGGTCCGCCAGCTCTTCCTGACCGGTTCCAACACGGCGGCGTCGGTCCAGATCTGAGAATGGCAGGTCATGCAGGTTTCGGTCGGCGGGATGCCGGCGAACGCCGCATGTTCGACCGAGGTATGGCAGTAGCGGCAGTCGATGCCGAGACCGCTGACGTGATGCTGATGGCTGAAGGGTACCGGTTGATGCGGGACGTCGTCGACGCCGGTCAGATAGGGCGAGCGGACCAGCGCGAAACCGATGCAGAAAGGCAGAACGATGAGAAGAGCCAACCCCAAGAGCGCGATTCGCGCAAAGCTGTTGGCTCTCGGTCGGAAGATCTGTCCCATCAGCGCGCAGCTCCGTTTGCGGCTAAATAACCTGTGCGGCGGTCCATAATCCTAGAAACGACAGTTGACCGCTTCGATGCGCCAGAAAAGCCCGATGAATCCTGAACATCTTGCCTGGCATGGACCTCACCTGTTGGGTGAAACCGCTACGCACCCGATTGCACGGCGGGCGGGCCGCCTGGCGGCATTGCTCCTCGCTGCGGGAGACTACCCTGCGGCCTCGTCGCGCCCCTTCGACGGGGCTCAGGATAGGCTTGCCATCCGACCCACCCGCAGCACACTCGGGCACGCCCAACTGCCGTTTCTAGGGTAATCGAGACTTCGGGTCGGAACATTCTTCGCCACGGCATGGCCGCGGAGGTTGGAAAACCGGCGCCTAGAAAGCTGTAGGTCGACAATCCCTCGTCGGCTCTTCGATCTCTTGAGATGATCCTGCATCCGAAGCCTAACAATAATGCATCAAGGAGAGCCTGCGAGCTATAGGTAATATCCGCGATGCGCCGACGGACTGGCGCTTGGAGCGTGTTTCATCGCGGTATATCGGCACGGCGGCAGGCATCGGGAAACCCGTAGGCCGAAGATTCTTTGCCGGCGAACGTGTCTTTCGCGGCACCTACTTGCGCTGCCCTAGCTACCGGATCATTCCGACCGCCGGGTTGCATACCATTCGCTCAACCGCTGCGTCAGTACGTAAAACACGGGGACGAACGGGATAGCCAACAAGGTCGAAGCGAGCATCCCGCCGAACACCACCGTGCCGATGGATTGCCGGCTGGCTGCGCCGGCGCCGGTGGCGATCAGGAGAGGCGCGACCCCTAGGATGAAGGCGAAGGAGGTCATGATGATGGGGCGGAACCGCCGACGCGTCGCCTCGACGGCGGCATCGACGATGGACATTCCCTCGGTTCGCAGCTGCCGCGCGAACTCCACCACCAGGATGGCGTTCTTGCTGGCCAGCGCGATCATAAGGACGAGCCCGATCTGGATATACAGATCATTGTCCAGACCCCGGATCACCAGAGCCATGGGCACCGCCAGGATGACCGCCGCCGGAGTCGTCCGGCTTTCGCAGAGCGCGGCGAGCACCAGAAACACCAAGGTGATCGAGAGCCCGTAATAGTGCGAGGCGTTTTCCACGATGATGATGGCGTCGTCGACCACGATACCGATGGCCAGGATTAGGGCGAACAGGGCCATCAGATTGATGCCGAAGCCGAGCAGCGCCATTGTCGCGAAGGCCCCGATAATGGTCACCGGGACGGTGGTCGCCGGAACCAGCATCGCCCGCCAATTTTGCAGAAACACCATGATCACGATGAGCACCAGCATGGCGGCTTCGAACAGGGTCTCATAGACGTCGCGTATGGTCTGCCGCACGAACTGCGTGGTGTCGTAGCGAATCTCGTATTTCAGACCCGGCGGGAACTGGCGGCTCATGGCCGCGACCGCCTCCCGCACCCGGTCGGCGATATCCAGGGCATTGGCGCCGGGCAAGGAAAAGATCGGAATATTGGCCGACCGGTGTCCTCGCGTCGCGGAAAAATTAGCGTAATTCTGCTGGCTCAGTTCCACGTGAGCCACGTCGCGGATGCGCACGATCTCGGGCGTTTCGGCGCGGGCGCTCTTGACGATGATATTTTCGAACTGCGACACGTCCTCCAGCCGGCCGAGCGCATTGACGGTGAACTGGAATGCCTGCTCGGACGGCACCGGAGGCGCTCCCAACTGCCCCGCCACCACCTGCACGTTCTGGCCCTGGATGGCGTTCACCACGTCCAGGGTGGTCAGGCCGAAATGATAGAGCTTATTAGGGTCCAGCCAGATCTGCATGCTGTAGGGCCCCGCGCCACTTGGTGCTCTGGCGCAAGGTGATGTCCAGCGCCGGGATCGTGGCTTCGGTACTGGCCAACACGGTCCGGGCCTGCTCCACGTCCCGCTGCGAGGTGGTGCCGCCCCGGAATCTCGCCTCGGCGATGCGCAGGCTTTCCCACTGGGTTTCCACGTTGCGCCGGGCGATATCCAGCCGCTTTTCGGCGGTGCGGATCAGGATATAGCTGAGCGCTACATCGGCGGTCAGGCTGACGAGGGTATTATTGTAATCCGCCAAGCTGGCGAGGAGGGTGTAATCGGCGGACTCCACCGCCCGTCGGAACCGGCACCAGAAATCCAGTTCCCAACTCGCGGTCAGGCCGATCTGCGACTGGGTGTAATTGAATATCCTTGAAAATGATCCCTGTACGGCCCTTTCGCTCAGCCGGTTGTATTGCAAGGCACCGAATGCCTGCTGCACTTGGGGATACAACTCGCCCACCACGCCGAGCTGGGCACGGGCTTCCAAGACGCGCACTCCGGCCATCCGCAAGGGTAGATTCTGGCGATAAGCGGCGCCGATCAGCCGGTCGAGGGTGGATCGTTGAAGACCTTCCACCAGTTCCTCTACTCCACGGCATTCGTCTTCAGCCGCGGGTCCTGCGCGTCCTGCCAGCTCGCCGACGTGGCCACGGGAGGTTGGGCGTAATCCGGGCCGACCTTGATGCATCCGGTCGCGAGCGCAGAAAAAATCAGCAGAACCATTGGTAGCCTGCCGAAGCCGAGATTCCAGCCCATCGTTGTTCCTTGAGTCACTGGAAGGCGGTATTCAACCGGTGTAAGCCGTTCCGAAGAAATTCCCTTTGCATGGATGACCGGGATTTCGTCTCAAAGTTCAGCCTTGCCCGGTGCCGGTGCTGCCCCGCGGTCCGCCGCTTCTTCAGGAATACGCTGGAGAACCGGAGCTTAGCCGGATCAAAAGCGGCGCTCGTGTTTGAGAGCAGCCCATTGCACCAAGGCCGGTTTTTCGGCGTAAGCTTAATTGCCGCCGAGGAGGTATTTGCTCGGCTTCGAGCGCGGCGATGCGGAGCAGGATAGGCCCGGGTCGATCCGGCATGACGACGTGCCGTGTGAGCAATCCCTAAGCGTGTACCGGCCTTGGCAGCGGTCCGAAATGCCGGGAGGGTATTTACGGGCCTGATCAGTAATCCTAAAAACGACAGTTGAAGCGAGTGGCGGCCGTTCGTGCTGATGTATAGAAGCATGAACGGCCGCCACTCGCACACCGCTTCGGTGAACCGTGCAAAATCCCGTTCACCCTTCTATACATCAGGGTGAACGGGATTTTGCACGGTCTAATTGCCGTTTTTTAGGTTAATCGATCCCAGTACCGACAAAATTCCCCTATGCATATCCGAAGACGTTCTGAAACCATGCCGGCCTCGAAAGATTTCCTCGACCAACCTCTTCAGAAACTCTTTTCCGGGCTAAATGCCGGGCCGACCGGGCTAGCACAAGGCGATGCTGAACAACGGCTGAAGCAGCATGGGTCGAATGTGCTGAGAAATCACGCCCGTCGGCGGGCGGTTGCGGCTTTCCTGAGCCGGTTTCAGAACCCCTTGGTGCTGCTGCTGGTCGCCGCCGCCGCGGTTTCGGCCTTCGTTCACGAGGAAACCAGCTTCGTCATCATTTGCGTGATGGTGCTGGCCAGCGTCACACTGGATTTCGTTCAAGAATATCGCGCCGACCGTGCGGCGGAACGACTTCGGGATTCGATTTCGAACACCGCACGGGTGATACGGGACGGCACTCCGACCGATGTTCCGGTGGCGGGCGTGGTACCGGGCGACGTCGTGCTTTTGTCGGCCGGCGACCGGGTGCCCGCAGACGGGTGGGTTCTGGAGGTGCGCGATTTTTTCGTCAGTCAGGCGCAGCTCACGGGAGAGCCTTATCCGGTCGAGAAAAGCGCCGGAGAGGCGCCGGCCGGGAGCGATCCGGAGTCGGCCGTACATGCGGTGTTCATGGGGTCTTCGGTCATCAGCGGCACGGCGCGTGTTCTGATTTGCCGCACCGGTATGAGTACCTTTCTCGGCCAGATTGCGGAATCGCTCGACAAGAGGCCGCCGCCCACGGCTTTCGAATACGGCACGCGCCAGTTCGGACTGCTGCTGATGCGCATCACGTTTCTGCTGGTGCTATTCGTGCTCTTCGTCAATACGTTTTTCCATCGGCCCTGGCTCGAGACCTTCCTGTTCGCCATCGCGCTGGCCGTGGGGCTGACACCCGAGTTACTGCCCATGGTGGTGTCGGTCACCCTGTCCCGCGGCGCCCTGCGCATGGCGGACAAGAAAGTGATCGTGAAACGGCTTGCCGCCATCCATGACTTGGGCAGCATGGACGTTCTGTGCACGGACAAGACCGGCACCTTGACCGAGGCGCGCATACGGCTCGAAAAACACCTGGATGCCGAAGGGCGCGACAGCCGCCGGGTGTTGGAGCTGGCCTATATCAACAGTTATTTCGAAACCGGCCTGAGAAGTCCCCTGGACGAGGCGATTCTGCGCCATGGGGACATCGACGTCCGCGGCTGGACCAAGATCGACGAAGTGCCTTTCGACTTCGAGCGGCGCCGGGTCTCGGTGCTGGTGGACGACGGCGCGCGGCGGCTGATCGTGGTCAAGGGCGCGCCCGAAGACATTCTGAATCTGTCCACCACCTTCCTACCCAACGATCACGGAACCATCCAGCCTCTGGACGAGGCCGCCCGCAGCCGGGTCGCGGAGCGGTTCGCCGGACTGAGCAAGCAAGGATTTCGCGTGCTGGGCATCGCCTTTCGGGAAGTGGACAAGAGCCACCAGCACGCCGTGGTGGACGACGAGAGCGAACTGGTGTTCGCCGGTTTTGCCGCGTTTCTCGATCCGCCCAAACCCGACGCGGGAGAGGCCCTGACGCGGCTGGTGCGGAGCGGTGTGGAGGTGAAAATCGTCAGCGGCGACAACGAGTGGGTCACCCAGCATCTCTGCCACGAGCTCGGCATTCCCATAAAGGGCGTGCTGATGGGAGCCGCGATCGCCGAGATGGATGACCACGCCCTGGCGGCGGTCGTCGAAAGGAACAATCTGTTCTGCCGGGTGACGCCGAACCAGAAGACCCGGATCATTCTGGCCCTCAAGCAGCGCGGGCGGGTGGTGGGGTTTCTCGGCGACGGCATCAACGACGCGCCATCCCTGCACATGGCGGACGTCAGCGTTTCCGTGGACAGCGCCGTGGACGTGGCGAAGGAAGCCGCCGACATGATCCTGCTCGAACAGGACCTCAGGGTGCTGCACGACGGCGTACTGGAAGGGCGGCGCACCTTCGGCAACATCATGAAGTACATCATGATGGGCACCAGCTCCAACTTCGGCAATATGTTCAGCATGGCCGGCGCCTCCGTGTGGCTGCCGTTCCTGCCGATGCTGCCGACCCAGATTCTGCTCAACAACTTTCTCTACGATGCTTCGGAGGTGCCGATCCCCATGGATCAAGTGGACGAGGAGTTTCTGAGAGAGCCGAGGCGCTGGGACATGGCGTTCATCCGCAATTTCATGCTCGTGATCGGTCCGGTCAGTTCGCTGTTCGATTTTCTGACCTTCTATCTTCTGCTAGTCGTATTCAAGGCTGACGAATTGCTGTTTCAAACCGGATGGTTCGTCGAGTCGCTCGCAACCCAGGTGCTGGTCATCTTTGTCATCCGCACCCGGCGCAATCCGTTCAAGAGCCGTCCGCATCCCTGGCTGCTCATGACCTCGCTGGCGGTGGTCGGCGTTGCTGCCGGGCTGCCGTTCACGCCGCTGGGGCATTATTTCGGGTTTGCGGAGCCACCCTTGGCTTTATTCGGAATTTTGGTACTGATCGTGGCGGTTTATCTGGCGCTGGTCGAGGCGATCAAGCGATGGTTTTTCAGGCGGTTCGATCGCGGGAGAAAGCCGCTGGCCGGCCGATACAGGGAACCTTCAAATCATTCCGCCTAGAGCCACTTCGATTCGCCGATATAAAAGTCAGTGGCCGGCAATCCTTTTCCAATCGCAAACGGTCGCTTTAGTCGCGACCCTTCCAATCGCAAACGGTCGCTTTAGTCGCGACCCTTCCAATCGCAAACGGTCGCTTTAGTCGCGACCCTTCCAATCGCAAACGGTCATCCGGGGAGCGCTAGGACGCCCCTTCCGACAAAGGCGCTTGCATAATCTCGTGCGTCGGCAATGGGTTGCCGACCTACGATCGTCCGACCCGCACCGCCAAACCGCGGTAAAAAAAGGCTCCGGCCGGCGCCGCCGAAGTCATTTTGTCGTGCGGAGAACTGCCGTTTCCGATTCCGCCTTGCGTTCCGGTCGAAGGTGGCGGGTCTTCTTCAAGAAGCGAACCGACACATAAAATAGACCCAGCGGTATGAACCCGGCGCTCAGAACCTGGATCAGGGTCCGATGGGTCTCTAAACCGTACACGTAAGCCATCTTCCAGACGAAAAGCCCCAACAGAGTGGCCAGGGTGAAAACGAGCGTGTTGTATTCCTTGACCAGCGTCCGCCGCCAGTCGTAGCGGAATTCGGCCAAAGACCCGCGGATACCCCGCAAATCGGGCCAAAAGCGGTTGACCTTTTTGGCGTACGCCTCATAAACCGCCCCGAACTTATCCCGCAGATAAGCTTCCTCGGCCGTGACGATGGCGAGATAGACCCAGGCGAAGAAGGGTATCGCCACGGCATAGACCCAGGGGGAACCGTAGAGCAGGCTAAGGCCGGCGATGATCAGGAAGTTGCCGACGTACATGGGGTTCCGGGTATGGGCGTAAAAGCCTCGGGTAACCAGTTCGTTGGCGAAGACTTCCTTGTTCTTGCCGCCGCGCCTGACATAAGCATATCCGATGACCAGCAAACGAAATGCTTGTCCGGCCAGGGCGATGAGTATTCCGGCTGCCGTAACGACGGCATCCAGCTTCTCATTGCCCAGGAATACGGCCGGTCTGACCAAGATGAGAAAAAGCAGGAAAATGACCGGGAACAGGGCGTTGCGTACGCGGAAGAAGAAGCGTCCGGAATGCAACAGCGACCGGTGAATCAGAGAACCGACGTTCATTTCACCGCCACCATGCCGCAGAAGTTGTACCAGCGGAAGAAGACATCGCACGATCTGAAGCCGTTCCGCAGCAACAGTTCCCGGTTTTCCCCGAGATGGTAGGGAATCAGGACGTTCTCCAACGCTTCCCGCTTTTGGGAAATTTCGAGTTCGCTGTAGCCGTTGCGCTTCTTGAACTCGTAATAATGCTTGATGAACAGCCGATTGATGGTCGAGTCCTGGCTGAGCACTTTTTCGACCAGAATTAGGCAGCCGCCGTCGTTCAATCCGTGCGAGATGCTCGAAACGACGCGGTCGCGGTTGAGCGGACGGACGAATTGCAGCGTCAGGTTCAGGATGACCACCGAGGCATTCAGGATGGGTACGCCGTTATCCAAATTGAGGCAGATCAGTTCATGACTGTGTGAAAGGCCGCAATGCTCCAACTTTTTCTGAGCCTTTTTCAGCATCTCGGGCGAGGAGTCCACCCCGATGAAGTTTACGTCTGCCGGAACGACCGGATCGAGTCCCATGAACGTCGTGCCGGTCGAACAACCCAGGTCGTAAAGATTGGTTCCGGGTACGGCGAAATCTCCCGCGAGCTCTCCGATCATGCGTTGAATTTCCGCATAGAACGGGACCGAGCGGTCCAGCATGTCGTCGAAAACCTCGGCCGTATCCTTTCCGAAATCGAAATCCATCACCAGCGGGCGTTGCTCTTTAAATAAATCGTCTTTGGTCATGGTTTTTTTAACTGTCCTTTCTGCGAATGCTGCGAGTTCGATCGCTTGATTACAACTAGCCGGCGAAAAGTCCGGGATTACGAAGAGTCCGCCGCGGCGATTTGCGCTGGATGGCCGCGGCAGTAGCGAACGGCGGAGCCGCTCGACCGGAATCCATCGACAAGAGCCTTTTTCAGGGAATTTGTGACACGCGGGTTAAGGCAAAAATCGTGCCGATAAACACGGTCGTGGATTGCGCCGCACACACAACACTTTCCGGACCTATTGTTCTGTCTTGCTTGAGGCGCACGCAGCGCATCCCAAGACGTCAGCAAGAACGCTTATCCGGACATAAAACGGTGGTGTTCAACCGGTTCCGAAGGTTCTTTCGCACCGAATCAAAAGCGGTTCGGAACGACGGCTCTTAGCCGTTGCGGAGTCAACTGCTGTCGGGCCGGTCAGCTTGCGGCGAATTCAAAACGCGCGGGTAATGCGATTACGCTGAACACACGCAGGCGGTATCGGGGGAACTGTGTCTCGTCCGTTGTCGCGGGACGACGGGGTAGTGCTTCAGGGAGGTATGCGCCTTGACTTCGATTTCGGAGCGCTACCTTCAAACGATTTCCTTTCCTCTTTCGCCCGTTCGAATCCGACTTCCTTCCAGTACATCGATCACATAAAGCTTTCCGTCTCCGGGGTGGCCCGTGTGGGCGTGTTTCATGATGGCCGAGACGATGGGCTCCACCAACTCATCCGGAGTGAAGATTTCCAGCCGCTTCTTCAGGGCGAAGGGAGTGAAGCCTTTGCCGGCTTCGATCCGGTCCCGACCGAAACCTTCACAATCGCTGACGCTCATGCCCGGAAAATCGGGAATCTCGGCAAGCATCTGCACGAGACGGCTGAGAATGTAGGGTTGGACATAAGCGCGGATTTCTTTCATGGCGGTTCCCGGCGGGTTTGCCTTCAGAGGCGTACACGCTCCTCGAAATAGCGATAGAGTAGGGGCAGGATGGTCAGGGTGAGCAGCGTCGCCGTGACCAGCCCGCCGATGATGACCACGGCGAACGGTTTGGCGGTTTCCGAGCCTACGCCGGTGGACAGCGCGGCGGGAAACAAGCCCAGCATCGCCATCAGTGCAGTCATGGTTACCGGCCTCAGGCGGCTGGTGGCGCCGGAGACGATCGCCTCGTGCAACGACAGTCCCTCGCGCAGCAAACGGTTGAGCTGCGACACCAGAATAACGCCGTTCTGCACGGCGATGCCGAACAGGGCGATGAAGCCCACTGCCGCCGAAACGCTTAAGTTTATGCTCGTAAGCCATAGCGCGACGAGCCCGCCGATCAGGGCGAAAGGCACGTTCATGACGATCAGTGCGGCATGCTTGACCGACTGGAAGGCCCAGAACAGCAACACGAAGATCAAGGTCAGGCTGATCGGCACGATGATCGACAGCCGCTTCATGGCCCGCTGCTGGTTCTCGAACTGGCCGCTCCAGACGACGCGGTAGCCGGGCGGCAATACCACTTCGCGCGCCACGCGCGGCATCGCCTCCTGGACGAACCCGCCTTGGTCGCGGCCGATGAGATTGCACTTTACGGCGATGCGCCGCATGTTGTCCTCGCGGCCGATGCGGGAAGCGCCCATGTCCACCTTGATTTCCGCTAATTGGCCCAAGGGGATGCGGCTGCCGTCCGGCGCTCGGACGGTGAGGTTTTCCAGGTCCGCCACCGAGGAGCGGCCGTCGGCCGTCAACCGCACGGCAATGTCGAAACGCCGGCTGCCTTCGAGAAGTTGCGAAGCCGCCTTGCCGCCCACCGCCATTTCCAGCACGTCTTCCACGTCGGACACGTTGATGCCGTGCCGGGCGATCTTGGCGCGGTCGATGCGGATCACCACCTGAGCAAGTCCCGCCTGCTGCTCCGCCGCCACGTCGGTCGAACCGCGCGTGGACTTGAGAATCCGCACCACCTGGTCGGCCTTGTCCTGCAAAACCTTGAGGTCCTCGCCGAAAATCTTCACCGCGATTTCGCCTTTCACTCCGGAAATGGCTTCTTCCACATTGTCCTGGATTGCCTGGGAGAAGTTGAGCTGAACGCCTGGAAATACCAGCAGCTTATCGTTCATGGCCCGGATCAGGTCGTCCTTGCGCGAAAAACGCCAGGTCCCCTTGGGCTGCAATGGCACCAGGATTTCGAGGTTATTGAAGCCTTTCGGATCGGTGCCGTCCTCGGGCCTGCCCAGATGGGATACTACCGTTCGCGCTTCCGGGAAGTTCTCGATGCGCTCCCGGATGTTTCGCTCGATATCCTTGGCCTTATCCAGGGAAATGGGCGTGGGCAGTGTCACGGTGAGCCAGATGTTGCCCTCGTCCAGCTTGGGCATGAACTCGGTGCCGATGACATGCAGGAGGCTCAGGGATAGCGCCAGAGCCAGTACGGCGCCTCCGATCACCGGCCTCGGCCTCGCCAATACCCATTCGAGCGCGCGCCGGTAACGGGTTTCCATCCAGTGCACCAGGGGATTACGGCGCTCCTCGAGGCGCTTTCCAAGCATGAAGCTGAGCAGGACGGGTATCAGGGTCAGGCTGACGATGAGCGAACCCAGAAGGGCGAAGCTCAGGGTATAGGCCATGGGCGAGAAAATCTTGGCCTCCACCCGCTGGAAGGTGAATATGGGGAGAAATGCCGTGATGATGATGGCCTTGGAAAACAGGATCGGCCGGCCCATTTCCGCAGCGGTGTTGAGCATGGACTGGCGCATGTGGTTCAGGCTCAGATCCCGGTGCATTTCCAAGGTGGTCCTGACCATTATCGCTTCCACCAGCACCACGGCGCTGTCGACGATGATGCCGAAGTCGATGGCTCCGAGCGAAATCAAATTGGCCGAGATGCCCCGCGCATCGATGAGGATGAAGGCGAACAACAGCGACAGCGGTATGACCAGGGTTACCACCGCCGCCACCAGCGCGCTCCGCAGGAAGACTACCAGGACGACAAGGATCAGCACGGCGCCTTCCAGCATGTTGTGCTCGACGGTGTGCACCGTGTGCTGGACCAGTTCGGTGCGGTCGTAGATGGGCCTGATTTTGACCCCGGGCGGCAGACCGTGGCTATTGAGTTCGGCGATCTTTTCCTTCACGCCTGCCAGCACGTTGATCGCGTCCTTGCCCTTGACCAGCAGCACCACGCCTTCCACCACGTCGTCGCGCCGGTCGTAGCCCACGATGCCGGTGCGGGGCTGGGGTCCCACGCCGATGTCCGCCACGTCCCGGACCTTGATGGGCGAGCCGTCGTGGGCGGTCAGGACGATGTCGCCGATCTCGTCCCCGCTGGCGAGAAGGCCCACGCCGCGCACCACCAGAGCCTGGTCGCCATGCTCGATATAGCCGCCGCCGGTATTGCCGTTGTTGTCGGCGATGGCTTGATAGACGTCGACGATAGACAAGCCGAAATCCTTGAGCCGATCCGGCCAGACCTGAACCTGGTATTGCTTTACTCCGCCGCCGAAGGACACCACGTCCGCCACGCCTGGCACGGTTCGGAGCCTCGGTTCCACCACCCAGTCCTCGATGGCGCGCTGGTCCACCAGCGGCAGTTCCTTGGCATCGATGACGAAGCGGTAGATTTCGCCCACGCCGGTGGTTAGGGGGCCCAGCACCGGGTTCACGTCGGAGGGCAGGCTGACGTTACGGAGGCGCTCCAGTACCTGTTGGCGCGAGAAATAATCCTCGGCGTCGTCGTCGAACGTCAGGGTCACTACCGACAGCCCGAAGATCGACACGGAACGCATGTTGATGAGGTGCGGCAGGCCGTTCATCTCTCGTTCGATGGGGAGGGTTACGACCTTTTCCACTTCCTCCGGGGCCTGCCCCGGATATTGGGTGACCACCTGGACGAACACGTTCTGCGCGTCGGGGAAAGCCTGGATGGGCAGTTTCTCGAAGGAGAATATTCCCAGCGCCACGATCACTAAAGTAAGGCCGATGACCAGCAGGCGCTGTTGCAGGCAGAAGGCGAGAATGCGGTAGATCATTGCCCTGGCGTGCCGGACTCGGGATCGGCTGCTTGTTCGTTAGCCTCCTCGGTCCGGAGCAGCAGGGCGCCTTGACTGACGATGACTTCTCCGGGCTTCAGCCCCTCGGCGATCACCGCCCGGTCACGGAGCCTCAGGCCCACCTTGACGTCGCGGCGCTTGTAATGGCCGTCACCGACGGACACGAAGACCTGGTCACCCTCGCCCTCGGTGATCAGCGCCGACAAGGGTACGACGATGGCCCGGTTGTCGGCATCGCTCTGCACTTCGACCGTGGCGTACATGGCGGGCAGCAACGCACCGTCCGGGTTTGCCAGATTACAGCGGACTTTAACCGTGCGGGTCGCTTCATCCACCACCTTATCAATGTATTCGACGGTGGCCGCGAATTTCCGGTCGGGGTGGGCCGCCACGCTCACCCATACCTGCGTGCCAGGATGGATCAGCCCCAAGTCCTTTTCGAATACGTTCATCAGTACCCATAGCGAATGGAGGTCCGACACCACGAAAAGCGGCTCCGCCAGATCCGGCCGCACCTCCATGCCGGGATTGACGTGCCGCTCGGTGATGACGCCGGCGATGGGTGTTCGCACCACGTAGCGGTCATTGATCCGGTCGTCGGCCACGCCCAGGTTGTCGAGATGCATTCGCGCCCGTTGCGCCTCGTTGCGAGCATGGGCGAGGTTGTCCTCCGCCTGCTGCAATTCCTTGCGCGGGAGCACGTCGTTCTCATAAAGCATCTTGGCGCGCCGATAGGCTTCTTCGGCGAGCCGCTGATCGGCCACGGCGTTGGCATAATCCGCCTTGGCCTGGCCTAGAGCCGGGCTATCCAGTTCCACCAGCGAATCGTGGGCGTTGACCGTGCTTCCCAACTCGGGAAGCGTCGAGATCACCCTACCAGGAATGGGCGAGGAGATGCGGGCGGTACGGGATTCGTCGTAGGCGATCTTGCCCGCCACGGGCTCCATCAAAGGGGCCGAGGTGAGCTCTACCCTTTGTTCCTGGATATAGCTCCGCTTGGAGGAATCTGCCGGCAATATCACTTCATCTTTCGGTAAAGGCGCGACGGCCCGCTTGGGCTGGTAATCGTTCTGGTGGCAAGCGGCAAGGCCCAATCCCAGGAGCAGCAGGAGTTCCGCCAACCGGGGCAGCCGACGAGTCATCTCCGTCGAGGACTTGCTGGAAATTGCGAGCATAGGCATGGAAACATCGGATAGGTCGTCCGTGGCCTCATGAATCGGCAACCATGGTGATACCGAAAAAACAGAATAATCCAGACCCGCATACAAGTTTGCGCAATTCGGTTTCGGGCAACGCGAGGGATGATGCGAACTGGAAGTATTTTGGGCGTTCTCGTTTAGCATTTGCAGGGACGCGAATTAAGACCGTCCGATCCGGGTGCCAGTTCGCAGGGATTCGTCACCGGCCGATCTATCGGGGATTTTTTCTGGGCGAGGGAGTCCTCGGATTAGATGAAGAATTAGACCGCGCCATCCCAAGCAGCTAGGCCATAAATCGTTCTTGGCGATGATGTCACCCTTCGCCGCGTCCTGAACCTAGGGAAGCTCTGATTAAGTCCTTCGACAGGCCTGCCCTGAGCCGAGTCGAAGGGCTCAGGGCAGGCCTGTCGAAGGGCATGAACGGAATCCACTTATTCAGAGCTTCCCTAGCCCTTGGAATTATGGGTATGCTCTCATATCCAGCCACCGTGGAGCGGGTTAGGTGGTCGAGCCACTTACGGATGTTTTCGGAAATCTCACAAGCGCACGAACACCAGAATGTCCTTCGGCATCATGGAGAGTTAACTGCGCGCCACACAACTCTGCAATACGCTGGGCGATGGATAAGCCGAGGCCCGATCCCTCCTCGAACCCGGCCAGCCGATAAAAGCGACTCAAAACCCGCTCGCGTTCGGCGGAGGGAATGCCGGGCCCCTGATCGATGACTTCCCATCGCGTTCCCGCCGAATCCATGCGCGCCCGGATCGTTACCGTTTTACCCGGCGGGCTGTAGCGGACGGCGTTGTCCACCAGATTGCGCAGCAGCACCCGCAGCAAGGCTTCGTTGCCGCTGACCGGGATGGGATCCGTGGCCACGAGTTCCAGGGTGACCCCTCGACCGTGTGCCCAGGGACCGAGTTCGGCCAGAACGTCGCGGGCGATCGGCACGAGATCGCAGCGACTCTCGGGGTACGGCGAGGTTCCGGCATCCAGCCGAGCCAGGGTGAGCAATTGCTCGATCAGATGCGTCGCCCGGTCGCAGCCGCTTACGACCTTGTCCAGGGCGCGGAGGCGCTCGGCCTCGTTGGTCGCTTCCTGAGCGACCTGGGCCTGAGCCCGAATGGCGGCGATCGGGGTCCGAAGTTCATGGGACGCGTCCGCCGTGAATCGGCGTTCATGCTCCAAGGTTTCCTTCATCCGTTCGAACAGCCCGTTGATCCGGTCCACTAGGGGCCGGATCTCAGCCGGAGCCGGAGCCGGCTCTGCCTCGAGCGGTTCGAGGCGGCACGGATCGCGCGAGGCCAGCTGTCGAGCCACCTCCTCCAGGGGCTTGAGTCCCCGTCGGATCGCCAGCGCCAGAGCGACCCCCAAGAGCGGCAGGGCAACACCCAGCGGTGCCAGCAGATGGCCGGCGATTTCGCCGCTGATTGCGTCACGAGCCTCGATCTGCTCGGCGACCTGGATCAGGAACTCGTGCTCGTGCCCCCAGGTGCTGAAGACCCGCCAGCGCCGGCCTTCCGCGTCTCCGAAGCTGAAGCCCTCGTCGACAGAGGAAAGCCGGGTCGAAGGCGCCGAGACGGAATGTAGACGCAAGCGTTGTCCTCTTTCCCACACCTGGAAAGCGACGCGGCGAGCGTAGCGATGCAGTTGCGGTACGTGTTCGAGGTCAATTTCTTCGGCCTCTTCGGACAGTTGGGCCAGCAGGATGGCGGCGGATTGGGCCAGATGGGCATCCAGCAGCTCGTCCAATTCGTGCCGGGCCTGCCGATAGGCGGACGCGGTCACGGCGATCCAGGCGATCGCGACGGCAGACAGCACCCCGATCAGCAGCCGCGAACGGAGAGATGATGCCGCATGTTTCACGTCAAGTCCCTGGGCAGGAAGTACCCCACGCCCCTCAGCGTGACGATCACCTCGGGGGCGAGCTTGCGGCGCAGGTGGTGAATGTGTACCTCGACGGCGTTTGACTCGATTTCCTCATCCCAAGGGTAGAGGCGCTGAACGAGCTGCTCCTTGGACAGCACCCGGCCGGCCTCCCGGGCCAGTTCGTGGAGCAGCGCGAATTCCTTGCCGGAGAGCTCCACCGGTTGGCCTCGATAAGTCACGGCATGGGCGACCGGATCGACCGCCAAGGGTCCGATTTCGATGGCCGGAGCCGCCCGGCCGGCCGAGCGCCGGATCAGCGCTCTAAGGCGGGCGGCGAGTTCGCCGAGATCGCAGGGCTTGACCAGGTAATCGTCGGCACCGGCATCGAGGCCCGCGATGCGGTCCGCCACGGCGTCCCGGGCCGTGAGGATCAGCACCGGCACGGGGTCCTGGGCCACCCGGAGCTGCCGGAGCAAGTCGAGCCCTGCTAGTTTCGGCAATCCCAAGTCCAGCACCACCGCCGCGAACCGCTCGGTTTCCAGGGCCAGGCGCGCCGATACCCCATCCCGCACCCAGTCGGCCGTGAAGCCCGCCTGCTTCAGCCCGGCCCGGAGGCCGTCTCCGAGCAGCGCATCGTCTTCGACGATCAGGATTCTCATGGGTCGATCTTACTACGGACGGCCGGCGCGGAGGCGGATGGGATCAGTCGTCGTCCCGATCAGCCCGTTCCGCCCATCCGATCCGGTCCGCGGTGGCATGGCTCGCCTGGGGTTCTCCTCGGTTCAGAGCTCCGAACCCGCTCCACGCCCAGACCCCGGCCAGCGCGATCATGAGGAGCAGACCGACCCAAGTTTTGGCGCCGGGAATCGCGTCCCTCGCCTCGCCGTGTTTTTTCCCGGTCAGCATCGCCCACACGAGATTTTCGCGATGGACTACACTGCTGAACAGCACGCCCAGCACATGCACGATCACTACGGCCAGCATCCCGTTCGCGAGCCCTTCGTGCAACTCTTCCAGCCAGTCGCCGCCCAACTCCTCGTAGAGCAGCCACCCGGATACGCCGCTGGCGATGCCAAGCCCTATAAGCAAGAGAATGGCCACCGCACCCAAGGGATTATGGCCGGTGAAATGGGGCGGCCGACCACGAATGAGTCCTTTTGCATACTGCAGAACCACTCTTGGCCCGCGCACGAATTCGGCGAAGCGGGCGTAGCGCGAGCCGACCAACCCCCAGACGAGACGAAAGACGAGCAGTCCGAGCACGGTGTAGCCTAAGAGCACGTGGACATCGCGCCAGCGCTCGCTTTCGGCGGTCAGAAAGGCGCCGGCGAAGCTCAGCGCCAGCGACCAGTGGAAAAAACGCGTGGGCAGGTCCCACACCAAAATGCGTTGAGTCATGAGGTTACTCCCTGGGTAAATGAAGGGCGTGTTCCGAGTAATTTCCGCGCTCGGCGGCGGTGTGGCAGGCCTCGCAATGGGCGGGCGATTGGACCGTCGGAAGCTTCCAGGTCCGCTCCGGAATCTCCTCGTGCTCGTGCCGGAACCAGCGGGTTTCGGTGATGCGCAGCAGCGGCTGTCCGTCCTCGCCGAGCGTGGCCCGACGACGGGCCTGGGCTTCCAGATAGGCGGCGATGGGCTTCAGCGTGGCCGGATCCAGGCTGGCGTCGCTGCCGAAGTGGCGGTCGAGTCCGTTCAATACGGCCCGCCATGACGCCGCCGACAGCCGCCGCGCCGGATAGGGTACATGGCAGCTTCCGCACTCCTGCACGTAGATCGGATCGGGCGGTATGGAGACTTGTCCGCTGGCCTGGGTCAACCCGTTTGCGCCAAAAACGACAGTCGGAGCCATGATCATGCGAAGCATTTTCATGTATGACATGGCGTCCTCCTCAATGCCCGAGGCTCAGAAGATAGGTCAGCACGTCCCCCTTCTCGACGGCGGTGCAGGCGCGCTTCAGCACGTCGTTACAATTGCGCCGAAACCACTTGTCGACTTTCTTTGGACGTGTGAAGCGCTCCGGATGGGCCGAGGGTGCCAACGGCTCGATCCGTTTGCCGGTCACGGCGTGCCTGCCGGGGACAACCGGGTGGTCGGTGTGGCAGGTCGCGCAGCTCCAGTCACGGCCATGACGGGCGCGGAAAAAGACCTCGCCGCGACTGGCGGAGAAGGCGGAAAAGGCCGGATCGGCCTGTTGGGCCTCTGCGGCGAGAGCCGCCAGTAAATCCTGTGACGGCTGAGCCAGTGCAGGTCCGGAAACAGCGAGCAACAAGGGTAGCGAAAAGGTGAAACGCATAAGGGCACTCCGTCGGGATCGAATCGGAGTCCATGATGCGCGGCGAAGATTAAGCGAACCTTATGAACGCTGCCGACGACAAAGGATGCCGGAAACTGACAACCGTTCGAAGGGTGGAGAGATAATCCATCCTGGAAGTTCGTGTCACGGATGGGCGAAACGAATCTACCTTCGGGGCGCCGTGATATTCCTGTTTCACGTTTGAGGAGCCTTCCCGAGGAAGGCATGGGTTTATCTACCTAAGAGATCATGGAACGCCGCAAGCGCTGTCGCTGTTCCGATGCGCACGCGTTTGGCGTCCAGGAAATCCGGACAGGATAGGACGGATAGACGCGTGCTGACGGACACCTGAACATAGAGCTGCATGGTGTCTTTGTGGTGGTAAATGAATCGACCATTTTCATTCCGCTGTAACCGTTCTCAACCCCATGGTTCCTGATGGATGTTCTCGGTCCGTTCTCAGTGAATCTGGGCTCGTTCTCACGGAATGGGGTTCCGAGCAGCCGGATAGACTCAATGAATCCGGTCCCGAAACGGCGGATGGTCTCGGTTCCGGTGCGTTATGTTCTCAGGCCACTACATCTACACGTAGCCGATCGAAAAAACGCGGCCAGCCTGACGGGAGTGGGGCCTCAGCGTTTTCTGTCATATCGCGCACAAGGCGGACAATCCGACCTTACCCGCCAACCGCAGGGTATCCCCGCCGCGGTTTCTGTCGATTCAGTTTGACGGCGGCCTGTGTTGTCCGCTCCACAGTCTCGAACCACTCCTCTCGCACCGTTCCCGGCGAGCCGATCCGTCCCCACTCCCGGATCAGCGCCCAATCGCCGAACAGGGTGGGTGTGACGGTGATTCGGTAGAAGCGGGCCATGTTGCGCTCGAGATCGATCCCGTTGAGATAGCTCGAGGTCATCGACGTCTCCCAAATCGTTCGGGGCGGCGACTCCGGTCCGGCGCCCACGGCTTCGGTCGCCAATCCGCGTCAGAACCGGGACGCCAAGCCGCCCACTCGCGCTGGAGGGCGGCGAGGGTATCGGCTTGGCGGCGCAGCAGATCCCGTAACTGCGCGGCGGCCTGGGCCTCGGTTTCGAGTTCCCCGATCCGGCGCTGCAGGCGTTCGATCCGGTCCTCGGCCGCCCGCTGGGCGGCGTCGCGCTCCTCCGCAATCCGTTGCAGATGCCAGGCATGGTCGGCCTCGAAGCGTCGCTCCAGGGTTTCGAGCGTCTTCGCGGCGGCCGCTTCGCGTTCGGCGAGCGTAGCGGTTTGCGTTGCGCGCTGGGCCTCGGCGGCGGCGAGGGCCTCGCGGAGGCCGCGCTCGCAGTCCCGCAGCGTCGCAAGTGCCTGATCCCGTTGCGCCAACTGGCCGAGCAGGTCTGTCCGCGCCTGTTCGGCCGCGCTCCGGTAGGCGTCCCATTCCCGGCGGATCCGGTCCACCTCGGTCCGGGCCGCGTCGGTTTCGGCGCGCAGCACCGTTCGCTCCCGTTCCAGATCTTCCCGCAGCGTCTCGAACTCCCGCCGCGCCTCCTCCTGCGCCATCCGGACCACTCCGGTGAGAGCCTGATCCAGCCGCGCATCGCGCGCCGGCTGAGCGGTGCGGGCGGCCGCCATACGCTCTTCGACCAGCCGCTCGAAATCCACATCGACCTTCCAGTCCTTGATCGCGCGCGAGATCACGACATTGTGCTGAATGCCGATCCGCTGGCCGATCAGAGCGACAGTGGGCTTCAGATGCTCCTTGAACCACAACTCCCCGCAGGCGGCGTAGGCGGCGTTGTAGGTGGCGATGGCGTCGCGTTTGCGGTCAGCGGCCATTGGCGCGGCCGGGGAAGGGCACGACGGTTCGTTCGAACGGGGCGCCCCCTTGGCTGATTACGACCTCGATTCGGCCGGATGCTAGGGGACGCCACCGGATGGCATAGCCGTGAAAACGTTGGACCCGGGGCGTCGGGGCGCGACGGGCGCCGAGCACGGCGTCGTGGACGAGGGCGCGCAGCATGGCGCAGGCGGCGGGGTCCCGATCGAAGGGCAGGGTCATGGGCAATCTCCGATAGACAGACACGGCTACTTATAACATAACATCATATCTAATACATAGAATATTATGAATGTAGTATGATGAAAATCATGAAAACTATTCTTTTCATAATTGACACGAAAGCGCTAGGATAAGCCCAGTCTGACGTCTGAAACCGCTGCCATGCCCCTGAATTCCACCGAAACCGCCCTCCTGCGCGGCTGGATCGAGCGCCTGCCGTATCCGGTTCTGGCCCAGCAGTACCTCGACACCGACGACGCCCTCGCCGCTCGCCAGCAGATCCGAACGCTGCGCCAGCGCCTCGCCGTCAAGGCCCAGCGCCTCGGCCGTCCCGAACTCGCCCCGCTGTTCGCGGACGAGCCGCCGATAGCCGGGCTGACCGCCTGGCAGAAAAAGGCCCACGTCGCCGTGGCTTGGGCGGCGTCGCGGCCGGAGCCGGTGCCGCAGCCCACCGATCCGGTCGACGCCTGGTTCGCCCCGCGCATCGCTCAGGCCCTCGTCGCGGCGGGACTCGCCCGCCTTGGGGACCTCCAGGCCGCCAGGACTGCCCACGGGCCGCGCTGGTGGCGGCGCTATCCCGGCGTCGGTCCCGCCATCGCCCGTACGGCCGAGGCTTGTCTTAAGACAATGCCGGGCGGGCTCCCGGCCGTGGCTGCGAGACCGCCGAGCGAGGCGCGCCATCCGGGCCTCAAAACCCTCTACATCGGTCACGAAGCCTTGGATGGGCGCCAGGGCGCCAATCGGGAACATCAACGGCGCTGCCGGATCGTGGCCGACACGGATCTCGAGGCGGTTGAAGCCTGGCTCTCGCTCTACGCCGACCGGCCCGGCACCCGACGCCAGTACCGGCGCGAGGTGGAACGGTTCCTGGTGTACTGCCTCCGCGAGCGCGGCAAGGCGCTGTCCGATGCCGACACCACCGATTGCGCGGCCTATCTCGGGTTTCTGCGTGAACCCCACCCCGACTGGCTCGGCCCCTACGGCGCGACCCGGGGCAGCGCCGCCTGGCGCCCGTTCCGCCGCGCCCTCTCGCCTGCCAGCCAGCGGCTCGCCCGGTCGGTGCTGGCGGCCTGCTTCGACTGGTTGGTGCGCCAAGCCTATCTCGAAGCCAATCCGTTCGATGGCCTGCCGCGATCCAGGCTCATGGTCGAGCGGCCGAATCGGGTCCTGACGCGAGCCGATTTCCGCTGGCTCTTGGCCTACGGTGAGGACGCCGCGCGACAGGCAAGCAGTGACGAAGACGCCCGCCGCTTGCGGCGCCTGGTCTTCGTCCTGACCCTCGCTTATGAAACTGGCCTGAGGCTCAGCGAGCTGGTACAGGCGACGACGGCGGACCTCGTCCGGGAGACGGTAGGGGAGGGCGATTACTGGTGGCTGCGGGTGACCGGAAAAGGGGGCAAGATACGCGAGGTGCCGGTCTCCGAGGCGCTCTTGGCCGCAATCGACGCAGAGCTGCGGGCGCGCGGTGAGAAGCCGGTGGGGGCGGGCAGTCGGCCGGTGCCGCTGGTCGGCCGGCTCCGGGGCAATGGAAAGGCGTTGACCGCCTCGGGGCTCTACCGCGCGCTGGTGGGCTTCGTCCGGGCGGCGGCCCGGGCGCGCGCTACCACAGATCCCGCCAGCGCCGCCCGCCTCGAACGCGCCACGACCCACTGGCTGCGCCATAGCTATGCCACCCACGCGCTGGAGGCCGGCGTGCCGCTGGAGGCGGTGCGGGAAAATCTCGGCCATGCCAGCCTGGCGACGACCTCGCGCTACGTGTCGGCCGAACGCGCGCGGCGCCACCGGGAAACCGTGTCGCGGCACCGCGCTACCCCGGAATCCCCGGAGTGAAAGACGCTTTCGGTTCAACCTGATCGATGAGACTATCCTGGGACCGGCCGGGCCAGCCATCCGTTCCGAAACCCACCCCGTGAGAGAGATACGACGAACCGATGAAAAGCATTGCCCAAGCAGCGCTGGAACTGAAACGATCCCGGCGCTATCGGCGCGCCCTCTGCGATGAAAGACGGATCGTGGGCGCTGAGAAAATCAATGGTACGTGGGTTTTGCCGGACGAGGTGATCATTCTGCCGCCCCAATCCAAATGGCGGAGCGAAAATCGGACCCGGTCATTCAAGAAATCATCGAGCCGTTTTTAGAACTCAATGTGCTCTGTTACTGTTCGAGAACGTTATTTCAAAACCCTATTACTGCTGGAACAGAATCCCATGCATCCGTCCTTGCGTCTGCATCCCCTGCAAAGACGGTTGGCGGGCTTGTATTCCGTTTCGATTTCTATGCAATACCGCATCACTCTGGAGCTGGAGATTAGGGAGCGGGACATCGTTTTCGTCAATGTCGGCAGCCACGGAGAGGTGTATTGAAGTAGATAACCTGCGACTTCAGTCGCGGGTAATTGGCAGCAGAAAGGGCCGTCCGATTGCCCGGCGGCCCTCTTGCAATCCATTCCGCATCCCAGCGATACGCCCGTCCTAGGCGATTTCCCTCTCCGCAAGCTGTTCCCCCTGCTGCGCGCAGCAGGGGGCGCTCCGGCTCAGTTGAGGGGCATCAAATAGTTCACGATCACCTGCTGCAGGAAGCCGCACTGCTGGTTGGCCTGCTGCACGTTCGGGTTCGACGTGTTCAGGTGCAGGTTGCCGTAGGCGTCCGTCCACCCGGCATCTACCTGCCAGCCGTCACCGTAGTCGAAGATCGTGGCGGTGACGATGTTTCCGCCCGACGAATAGCTCCACTGCTGGGCGTAACCGCCGCCGTTCTCCGTCCACCCGCTGCCGATCTCGTACGTGGTCATCAGCCACGAGTTATAGACGGTCGATTTGCTGAACGCGCCGGTGTAGCCCTGAGTATTGCCGAACCCGTCGCTTGAAAACAGGGCGTAGCAGAGGTCGCTGGGCGGGTACTCGGGAATGTCACTGGCGGCCTGGAGCCAGAACTCCGTGGCGGTCACGTACTCGCCGCGCAAGTGGCCGGGCTCCTGCACAAAGTCGGTGAACCAGACCGAAAGCTCATCGTCGGCCGATGCGATGTATTCGGCGCATTTGCCGGTCGGGGAGGTGACCTCGGCGATGGAGCCGCGCCACCATTGCTTGGTCGCGGGCGCGTTCTGGTAGGTGCGGCGCTGGATGGTGTAGAGCTGTCCGGTGATCGCGACTTGAAGGTTCAGGTTGAGCTGACTGGTGATCTGGTCGCCCATCTGGGTCCAGTATTCGTCGCCGTTAACTACGTCATCGGAGGCGTTAGCGAGCATGCCGAGCTGGGTCGTCTGCCCGCTGATCGGGCTGGTATAAACCTGCTCCCAGACCTGCTGCAGCGTCCCGTTCGTCTTGCTGTTCATGAGCGTGTCGTGGAGCGTGGACACGTAGGTGGCCGTCGCATCGGACGCCGCGCTGAGCATGGACTGATACGTTTCGAGCGTGGTCGGACCGCTGCCTCCTTTCGCATTGGCCGCGTCCTGCGCAGCGGTCATGGCGGTGCTGATCAGCGCCCCCACCGCGCCGCCGACGTCCGGGATCAGGTTCGCGGCGATCTGCACCGCGCCGAAGATGCAATCCGTCAGGATCTGGAGGCCGGGGTCTACGATGGGCGCCTCGTTGAAGGTGTCGTAGATGCCCGAGAAGTCCGCCAGCGCGTCGGCGGTCGAGACCTGGATCGTATTGAGCGTCTTGTTGAGCACTTTGAGCACCCTGTCGGCGTTAGCGTCGGTCGCCGCCGGGAGGGGGCCGTAATCGTATGCCGACAGCCCCATGATCCCGCGCGACGTCGTCCACTCCCAGGTCGGCCAGCCGGCGCCAAAGCCCTTCAACCTAGCTACCCGCATGACGGCATTGGCCCACACCGCCGGGTCCTGGAGGTTGCACAGCTTGCGCGGCTGGGCGAGCGACTGGAAGAGCAGTGCGTTGTCGGCGTCGTAGAACGTGATCGCCGGATAGCCGGCGCCGAATGCCAGCGCGGTGACGTTCGTGCCGTCGGACTGGAACGTGGGGATGGCCATCTGGTACCCCTGAGCCTTGGCCCAGCGCATGACCGCTTGCCCCCACCCGGCGACGTCCGTGGGATCGAACGACTGCAGGTCGGAGATCGGGATCGTCACGAGCGAAAGATCGGCGTGGTTCGAGAGAAGAATCACGCCCCAGGTCCCGTTGCCCACCTCCCAGGTGGGGATCGCGCCGGCGTAGCCCTGGGACTGTGCCCACGACATCACGGTCATCACGGCGTACCGCGCCATCGGCAGCGACGGATCGGGCGCATAGGGCTGTAACGTGGTCGTCGGGACGTCCTACCACTGGAGCAACTGCACGGGCATCGGGGGAGCGGGGGCGTCGAGCATGGAGCGGGCAGGGTTAACGGTGGCGTTCATCGCGTTAGGTTCCTCTTTTACTGGTTATGGACCATCGTGGCGATCACGGCTGGTCGGGGACCCAAGGGAAGAAAGAATAGGAAATTCAATGGGTATGTCACCCATTCGAAAAAAGATAGAAGACAAAATTGAAGTTTCAATGGGCATGCCGCCCGTTCGGCTCGGAGGGATGCTCCCTGTGTCCAAGAGGAACCTTTGACGGTCCGTAGACTTGGATTTCGAAAAGTTCACAATTCTCGCGACAAGGAAGCCCGCGATTTCAATCGCGGGAAGAATTGCCGCACGCCAAAGGTTTCTTGAGTTATAGACGTAATACCTCAGCCTCGATACCGTGTTCTCACGGATGGCCTCGGTTGGATCGCGGTTATTCTTGGTGCGGCGATTGTCGTCGTGGTCATGTACAAAGCAAGGCTTGCTTTTGGGTTGCCACTTGGAGCTGGGCCACTGAAAGAACGGCGCGTCCAATTCTTAATGTGGATCGGAACCTCGCTCCTTTCGATTCCTATTGTTTTCTATTTCTCGATGGTCTTGATTGGGGGGATATTCGGAATAGCGCTGGTGATCTTCGGCAAGATGACGCCGGCTGAAGCACTGGCATATGCTTTTGCTTTTCACGGCAGGTATCCATCGCGGTGGCGGCAAGAAGGTGCATAACACAGCGCTACACCACTTTCGAGGAACTGAAGGTAGTTGCCGCGCGGAAGTAACTGAACAAAGAGCAAAACACTCTTTTGCCAAACAAAGAAGTAATACAGTATAACGAAATTCTGTAAAGTCACTTTACAAAAATAATTCCTTCACCCGCAAGCCGAATGTCATACGGTGATGATCTCACAACCAGGAGCTGCCGATCCTTGATCGCCTCACCCTGCGGCAAGTGTGGTGGCGAGGCCTTTGCCGCAATCCACGCCGTTCATATTTGCCAAACAAAAAAGTAATACGGTATAACAAAATTCTGTAAAGTCACTTTACAAAAATCATTCCTCACGGGAGGCATCATGCGCGTGCTCGCGATCGTTCAAAACAAGGGGGGCGTGGGCAAAACGACGGTAGCTCGTATTCTCACCGAGTATTTTGGCATGCAGGGTATTCGCGTTCTCGGAATCGATCTGGACCCACAATGCAACTTTTCCCGTCGTTTTCTAACGATGCAATTAGACCCGACCGATCCAGACGGTGTCATCCCCCCACTTCACCCCGACTACGACGAAAAAGAGGATCCTCAGTGGAGCGGACGCAGTGCGAGTGCCGACATATTCTATGAAGGCATGGTAGTCCCTTACGGCACGCGTTACGCGTCAGTCGATGTACTCCCAGGTCATGGTTCGCGACTGCGTACGGTTGAGCTAGTTCGGGCGGAAGAAGTCGTGACTCAGGTCCATGATCGACTTCGCCAATTTCTTTATCGTGACGATGTCCAATACTCATATGATCTGGTGATCCTTGATACATCGCCTTCGAAAGGACCCCTGACAGTAAGTGCAGTTCGGGCGGCCACTCACCTTTTGATTCCGACGACAATGGAACCTCAGCCAATTGAAGGTTTGTACGGCATGCTTCAGCTGTGGCGACGCGAACAGGCTAAACGAAAACCATCGGAAGCCCTCGCTATCTTAGGCATCCTTCCGAATATGTTTCGAAAGGGAGTCGCACTACACGAAGGACTTTTGGCGAGTCTACAAAACGACCAAGCGATCTCGCCGTTTCTTACGCCGTTTCATTTGGGCCAACGCATCGCATTTGCAGAGTCTGATCACGCCGATGCGGCACCGCCATCGGTATTCGAGCTATCTGCGAAAGACCCGGCGAGGAAGGAGGCCGACGAGTTAGGCCGGTACATCAAACACCATCTGGGGATATAGCAGTGACAACGAAGAAAAAGCGTTTCGGTACGCTGTCCGTCGTAGGCCAAGGTATATCTTCCGTCCTACGTAGCATGGACAGTGCAACCGACGGACTCAACATCGAACAACTCCCGCTTGACCGGATTGATCCCGATCCTGACAACCCAAGGAAACTTGGCCTGAATCGCGAAACATTCGCGCTTTATGCCAACGGACATCCCGTACCCGACACACTACAAATGACTTGGAATGCTTTGCAGGAGCTTGCAGTCAGCATCAAACAAATAGGTGTTCAACAAGCAATCAAGTGTTATAGGTACGGAGACCGGTTCCGCATCGCTTTTGGCGAACGCAGATTCTACGCCACCATACTTGCCGGACGTGAGACCATACCGGCCTGGATATTGGATGAAAAACCTAGATTGCTGAGGCGAATTCAATATGCCGAGAATGTCCTTCGAGAGGATCTAACGCCGTGGGAGCGTGTTTCCAATGTTATGGCGTTGATCGAGGAATACAAGAGAGAAGAAGGAAAAGACCTCACGTCGCGGGCATTGGCAGAGCTGCTGGGAATATCCCATACACAGGCCAACTCCTATTTGTCTATTATTCGTGGCCCAGCAGACGTTCAACAGTGGCTCAAAACCGGAACGGTCACCGCCATAGAAACAGCCGCGAATCTTGCTCGCATCGAAAACCCTCAAAAGCGTGATACGGCCGTTAACGCATTAAAGCAAGGGCGTGATCCAAAAGAGATCTTCGATTCTTTAAAGGGCAAGCCGTCTGACGAAAGGCATAGCGATGCTCATGACAGCCATGATCACTTGCTTGTCTCGGCACGAGGGCGCCCCAAGACACATGTCTATCTTGGCCGGACTAATAACACGAATGTCGTCCGCAAATTAATCGCCGGTGTGCTCGGGGAAGCGGCCGTTCCCGATATCGATTGGACTGATCTTGGAGCTGTGTCGCGTCTATGGGCATCTTTTCTTGATTCGCTCGAAAAAGGTACTGACTGAATGCGGAAAGTTAGTTACCGGTTGCCGGCTCCTTTACTGGACCAAGTTAAGCATTCCGCACTCATTGTGTATGGCCCCAAGGGAAAGAGCAGATGGATCTGTGAGGCTATTAGAGAGCTAGTTGATGCCGATCCAGGATTGACCAAGGTCGGTCTCAGCGAAGCCTTGAGCGACAACGACGCTCTGGACATCGTTAATTTCGACGAGACGACCTGGGCTCTGTTTGAACAAGCCTGTCTTGTTGTCAGACGACAAGACCCGCTTTTCGAAGGAGTTCGTTCGGCGGTTATTCGTGCGGCCATTCGCCACCGTATCGGTAATCGAGTAGTGGAACGCTTGACGATCGATCAATAACGAGATATGAATTAAACTCGAATTTACAGTTCTGGTTTTCAGCAGAACGTTCTGCCTCGACGGTTCGCCGTTGAGGAAGACCTAGCTGGGGTCTCAAATAAAACAGCCCAGTACCAGCCGCGCGGGCCATCCCGCCAGGCTATCCAAAACCCTGTCCAGGGGGACACATACCCCTGCAGGGATTCCCATGTGCTTCCCTTTGGACGTGTCCGCCGGCGTTCCGCGCACCCCGGCTTTTCAACCTGTTCATGTCCCGCGCGCGGCGGAGGGAGCACTCATCATGTTGAATAAGGCACAACTCATCGGCCGTCTCGGTCGAGATCCCGAAGTCCGCTACACCGGCGAGGGCACGGCTATCGCGAATCTCGCGATAGCCACGTCAGAAGTCTACAAGGACAAGGAAACCGGAGAACGCAAGGAAAATACCGAATGGCACCGGGTCGTTCTATTCGGACGGCTGGGTGAAATTGCTGCCGAATATCTCAAGAAGGGTTCGCTCATCTATCTCGAAGGGCGCTTGCAGACTCGCAAGTGGCAAAAGGACGGACTGGACCAGTACACGACCGAGATCGTGGGACAGGAGCTGAAGATGCTCAGTCCCAAGAACGGTGGCGGAGAGCAGGTTCACGGTCATCCGGCGCAATCCGGCCATCGATCGGCCAAAAACGCTCCCGCCCCATCACCGCGTGGCGGCAGTAGTTCTAGGACACAGACGGGTTCAGCGTTCGACGATCTAAACGATTTCGATGACGACATCCCATTCGTCTCGGCGTTCGCCGTCGCTACCCGGCCGGCTCGCAAGATCGGACTCGTGACCTTCATCGAGAATCCGATCCTCCGTTAAGAACGGCCGGCGACCGAGCCGATTCGATCGATCACATTCCCATCTGGGGACACTTTGGTTCCCGATGGAGGCATGGTGTCCCCTATAACATCACAAGGAGATCAACCATGTCAGAAGCACATACGCACGCCCGGCTGCCGATGCCGGTGGAAGCCACTCAGGCGCACGGTTTGACCGTGCAAACCTGGAAACTTCTCACGGATGTCCTGTTCCCGACCGCCAAGACCCCGGCCGCCATCCTCATGGCACTGGACTATTGCAAGGCGAGGGGAATGGACGTGTTCAAGAGACCGGTCCACGTGGTACCGATGTGGAACGCCGCCCTGGGCCGCGAAGTCGAGACGGTCTGGCCCTCGATCCAGGAGATCCAGACCACGGCCTCACGGACCAAGGCCTGGGCCGGCATGGACCCGCCGAAATGGGGACCGGACCGGACGCACACCTTTAGCGGACGGGCGAAAAACTCGGACGGTAAATGGGAGGAGGTCGAGGCTACGGTGACTTTCCCTGAATGGTGCGAGGTGACGGTCTACCGGATCGTGGCCGGTAAGCGCTGTGCCTTCACCGAGCCGGTCTACTGGCTCGAAGCCTACTCACGCGCGGGCGGGAAGAACTCGGAAGTGCCGACCAGCATGTGGATCAAGCGGCCCCGCGGACAGCTGCACAAGTGCGCCAAGGCCGCCTCGCTGCGCGCAGCCTTTCCCGAAGAATGCGGCGACTACGCCGCCGAGGAAATGGAAGGCAAGGTGATCGACGATCCGGCGGCGGCTCCCGTCATCGAAGGGACGGCTACCCGGATCGAAGAGGACCCTGGCGAGACGGAGCCGCCGGCCGGGCAACCAGACGCGATCGATCCTTCGCAGATCAGTGACAAAGTCAAGCGAAAGACAGAGGCGCTGATCACCCGAGCCCGCGAGGCCGGGGCATGGCAGGCCGCTTCGGACTGGGCCAATGAGCACTACGGCGGTAGCGAGCTGACCTACGTTCTGACCGAGCTGAAGAAGGCCAGCCAGAACGGCGCAACACCACCGGTGCCGGACGGAACGCCACACGCCGCGTTCCGGCAAGCTCGCGAGTCCCTTGGAACGACGGGCCGCGCGCGTCGAACGGCTTAATTTTCTATTAACCCCAGATCGGGGCGTCATGCCCCGCCCGGGAGTCATGGCGCCCTTTTCATTGGAGGATGCCATGACAAAGGAAACCCTTAAATCACCCAACCAGCTCCCGCTCCACACGGACTGGGACCGTTACGAAACCCCGGCCGTCGTGCGCAAGCATGGGCGGCAGTTCCTGGAGCGTATCTGGATACAATCGGAGGGCGAATCTGCCTCGACGAGTTTCGAGCAGATCGCCCAAGCCTACGGCGCTCGGCTCTATGAGACCGACGACGCGACGCTTCTGTTTTTCGACGATGCGGAGCAGGCCGCGGCTTGCGCCCGCCGGTTGCGGAAGACGAGCAACGTTCTATCGATTGCCGCCCAACTCAGCGTGCAAAGAGATCGAGTCGACGCGCCCGTTCGCGGCTGGAGGTCGGCATGAAGATCGTGGATCTGGCGCAACGGAGCCCTGAATGGCATGCCTGGCGCCGCGCCGGGGTCACGGCCTCGGACGCGACCGTCTTGTTGGGATCGCCCTACAAGACGCCTTGGCGACTGTGGGCCGAAAAGACCGGCCGGCTCCTTGAACAGGACCTGTCCGGCAATCCCAACGTCCAGCGCGGCATTCGGGAAGAACCGGAAGCGCGGCGTCGCTACGAGGCGCGACATGATGTCCTTTTGCTCCCGGTTTGTGCCGAATCGACGGAAGAACCGATCGTACGGGCCAGCTTCGACGGTCTGACCGACGGCGGTCGGCCGGTCGAACTCAAAGCGCCTACGGAAGACAACTTCCGTGACGCGGTGGCGAACGGCGTCCAGTCGGTGCTTTACCAGCTCTACTACCCGCAGGTTCAAGCCCAGATTTACGTGTCGGAATCCGATCTCGGGTACCTGACACTCCAATGCGACGATGCCTTTCTCGATCTTGAAGTGCCCCGGGACGAGGACTGTATCGCCCGGCTGGTGGAGGCCGCCCGGCGCTTTTGGGAGTGCGTCCGAACCGGCACGGAGCCACCATTGGAGCCGATGCGCGATCTGTACATCCCGAGCGGGCCCGACCTGGAGGCGTGGTTTCGCCTGGCCGCCGACTACCGGCAGTTGAACGAGAAATTGGCCAGTTATGCGGCGGAAACCAAGGCGATCGAAAAAGCGCTGGCCGAGCTGCAGCGGCAATTGGTCGAGATGATGGGGGAGTTCGCGTTCGCCGAGTCATCGGGTATTCGGATCAGCCGCTGTCTCCAACAAGGCGCCATCGACTACAAGGCGGCCGTGACGGAGTTTCTGCCTAATCTGACCGAGAACGATCTGAAGCGATTCCGAAGAAAACCCTCTGAGCGCGTTCGGATCACCGTCAGGGCGGAAGACGACAAGCGAACCGAAGTGCCGTTCGAGCCGGAAGCCTTGAAAAAGGCGGCCGAGGTCGATGCCTGGTTCTGATGTCGATAGTCCTTAATTAACCCTAATCAAAGGGGCGTATTCATCATCCAAAGGTTGTGATGCGCCCCCTTTGAGTTGGAGGCTCTTCGGATTTTGGTGTGTGGAGCCTTAAATCAGAGGCATAACAACTCTTTCATAAAACGGATCATGGTGTGTTTATGAGCGAGAAGCTAACAGAAGACCAATTGCAGACATTGAGACATATGCTTGGTATTGATGATCCCTCCTTGCGCGATCCGAAGCCATATCGCGACTACTATTGCGCAAACCGTAGAGACCAACACCTGCAGAAAATGGCCCAGATTGGCGTGGTGCGGTTGTATAGCCAGCAAGGCGGCTACGATTGGTACTGTACAACCGAGAAAGGTCGAGCGGCTGCGATTGAAAGTCATAGACGAATTCGCTACCCCCGCAGGAAACGGGTGTATCTGAAATACCTGGATATCAGAGACATCACCGGTTGCACATTCAAGCAATTCCTAACAGAGCCGGAGTATGCGGAGTGCCGACGTACGGCATAACATCCAGCCCCACATCACCGTAGGCTCACTGGAATAAAAACATTCGCCCCAACCTCGGTTGGGGCTTTTCCCCTGTCCTTGCCTCAGCGAGGTCAGCGGAAAAGCCGATTCGTTCAGACGCTCGTTTCCGCGAGCGTTGACCCCTGCCTTTGGGCAGGCGTTCCGCCTCCAGGCGGCGGGGAAGTCAATCTTCTCCGCGCCGGGTGCGTCAAGCCCGGTAATTCAACCGCTGCGGACTGACAACGCCGCAGTTTTTCATCAACCCCCAAGGGGCGCTATGCCCGGAGGGGGCGTGGCACCTCTTGGATGTATTGGGAGGTTGCCATGACCCGAGAAATGATCAGCAGTTTGATTGGTTTCCTGATGCTTCTCGCGACGGGACTGTCGCTGCCACCAGAGACCGAGGACCGGTTCTGGATGTTCGTGCGGACGTCCATAAACGTCCTGGCGAACTGATTGTTCGAAACGCCGACCTGATGCAGTTGCACCAAGCCGCGCTTGCAACGTGCTGTTTGACCACCCGCCCAGGGGAGATAGTGCCCCTGATGGGGGACGTGTCTCCCCTGATTTTTTAGAAGGAGGCACGACATGAAAGAAGTGTTCAAGATTATTCGACGCTTTTGCTTGAATGCTACAGACCACGAGTTGATCGAAAAACTCGATGCGATCGATGCGGTTTTGGACAGCTCCGACGAGGATCTCAGAACAGGTCTTATTCGGGTGGCGGACCTTCTCCGCGAAGAACTCCATGCGCGCCGCAAGGCCGCCCGTCTGAGTCGCAAAGGATAAGCCGTAAGCGCGCCTTCGGCTCTAAGGCAGCAAGTGTTTGCCCAAGCAGCCGCATATCGTTCCTATGAAAGGCTTCGATAGCAACCTGCTCCAGTGACTCTCGTTGCCCATCGATTACTGTCAAATCAACCATCTGATTCTCCTCCAACGAGGCAAGTAAGTTTTTGCAACCCACTCAGGGGAGATTCTGCCCCTGGGGGGACATGTCTCCCCTGATTTTTTCAGCAGGAGACACATCATGAAACGAAGCGACACCCGTTTTTCAAGAATGGCCGCCCGTATCGCCGCCGAGGACCAGATCCTCGAGATGGCGACGCTCAAACCCGCCACGGTCGCGGGTGTGCTGGTGCAGCAGCCGGATGTTTTCCGGGAACTGAACGACGACCTGGCCAGGACCATCGTCTTGTCCTTGCTCGACCGCGGCCAAGCCGAAACGCTCCGCCAACTTTTGGGGCTCAAGGCGATCGGCCGCCGCAAGTCCGCCCTGCTCGCCGAGCTACTCCTTAGGGATGCGTTCCGCGAGTAGCACGGCTTGCAGCAAACGGGACGCCGGACCCTCGTCCTCGTCCCGCCACGCCGATGCCGTCTTTTCCAGCGCGGCATTGTGCTCCTCGACTGTCTGGGGCGGCTTCAGGACGCCGGTCATGGCCCGAAAGGCCTTGAGCTCGTCTTGCGTCAGTCTGAGGTGATTGCCCAATTTGATCATGGATCGCTCCGGGTACGGTGTTCCATCGCGTCATCGTACCGCAGCGTCTATGTTTAGCAACCCCGAAGGGGAGGTTCATGTCCCCTTGGGGATCATGCGCCTCCCCGCCGGGTGAAATCCTGAAATAGGAGGAACGATGTACCAAGCCTTTTCCATTGCCGACACCTTCGGCATCCAGGCTCCGGCCAAGCTGACCGTCGAAGGCTTCGCCGACGGCGGCCATCCCAAGATCCCGGTCAAACGGGAGTACGTGTTCCGCAGGGAACCGCTGCGGGATGTTTTGGCGTTCCTGAGCCAAACCCATGGCGACGGGCTCTATGTGACGGGTCCCACCGGGTCCGGCAAGACCTCGTTGGTCACGCAGATCGCCGCCCGGCTGAACTGGCCGGTGGACGCGGTCACTTGCCACGGCCGGTTGGAACTGAACGACCTGCTCGGCCAGTTCACACTGGTCAACGGCAACCTGCAGTTCGTGCATGGCCCCTTGGCCCAAGCCGTTCGCGACGGACACCTCTTGATCGTGAACGAGATCGATCTGATGGACCCGTCCGAACTGGCCGGGCTCAACGACGTCCTTGAGGGCCAACCCTTGGTGATTCCGCAGAACGGCGGCGAAGTGATTCGTCCGCACCCGAAGTTCCGCCTGATCGCCACCGGCAACAGCGCCGGCGGCGGGGATCAAAGCGGCGTCTACCAAGGCGTGCTGCGGCAGAACCTCGCTTTTCTGGACCGCTTCCGGTTGATTGAGATCGGCTATCCGGAACCGGAATTGGAAGACGCGGTTCTCGCAAAGACGGTGCCGGCCATCCCGGCCGTCATCCGGGACAAGATGATTCATGTTGCCAACGAGGTGCGAAAGCTCTTCGTCGGCAGTGAGGAGGGACCGGGAATGCTCAGCGTGACGATGTCCACACGCGGACTCATCCGCTGGGCGTCGCTAACGGTGGCATTCAAGGGCGCGCCTAATGCCCTGGAATACGCCTTGGACCGGGCCTTGACCTTGCGGGCCGAGCCCGAGCAACGGCTGGCGATCCATCGGATTGCCGCCGATGTTTTCGGGGATGATTGGCGGAGCACGTGACCGTGATGGAGACGTACGACTTGTACCGATTCACGTATCCGAACGGGGCCAGCAAGGACTGGGCGATCCGGCGCAATTCGGACGATACCATCACGACCCGTTGGGGTCCCACCGGACCGACCCTGCCACAGATCAGCACCCGCCGTCGGGACAAAACGGCCCTGGAAAACGCCAAGCGGCGCAAGGGATACGTGCATGTCGGTCAGGTGCGGATCGATGATCAGGGCAAACTCCAGCCGGTCGAGATGGATGCCCAAGAGACGCCAGTGCCAGCCCCACCCGAGGTTCGGACCGAAGCGTTCTACTGGCGTATCAGAATCGACCGATCGGTGCCGCGAGCGCAATTGCTCGATTGGGGCCGAGCGGTGGCGAGTGCGGCAGACGATCTGGCTATGGCATTCCGACTCGATCGGAGCGACCACGCCGAATTCGAACCCGGGGTTATCGGCCACTGGCGAATTCCGGGGACCGGCGCTTCCGGGGCAGGCCAAATCGGGCTGGACCAAGGCGTTATGCCTGTGCTGGTTCTGATGAGCCTCAAGCAACGGGCGCCCGACGGCGTGATGGTTTCGATCGCGACCGAGGACGGTCTCGAAATCGGGACCGATCTCCGAACGGAAACCCCGGTGCTGGCCCAGTTCGGTACCGATCTGGAGAACGTCAGGCCCATGGCTGAAGCGCTGGGACTACTTCAGCCGCGCATCGATCTAGCGGAAATCATTCAGACGGATCAGGACCACTGGTTCTGATCTTTCTCGTAGCCCTTAAGGGGAGGCGATCCCCTTGGGTAGAGCCTCCCCTTTTTTTAAGTCGATGGCTCTTTTGGAGGACCGTATGAACCCTGAGATGCAGCAGTTTCAAGAGGAGCACGGCAAGCCGCTCACCTTCGGCATGGCCGTGGAAGTGAAGGAGAGCACGCCCTATGCGTGTGACTGGCGCGGCACGTTTCTGGTGACCGGCATCTATTGGGATCCGCGCAACCAGGAGATGAACATCACCATCGCCGGCGACTGGAATGATGGTGGCCATGACGGATGGAAGCCGTGCGACCTACGGCCTGTTGCCATCTAATTTCAGGCTCAGTGGCAGGTGAAAAGAGCGCTGCCACGAGTTGATGTTCCAGGCGATCGCGCCCGCCGTGAACGACCTTGGACGTCATGATCATCTCCGGTGGTGGCTGGATTCTTTCAGCTTACACCCGAGGACTATCCAATCAACCCCGAAGGGGCGCATCGATTCGCCCCTGAGGCAAGGTGCGTTCCTTCTCTTTTGGAGACTGCACCATGCAAGAGACCACGATGATTCTCGACCGCCTGCGGGTGGTTAAAATCGACGCCCATATTTGGGGTGGCCGCAAGAAACTCCACAAGGAGGATCTGATCCTGGCTCACGGCAGCGTGCTGCCGCCCGAGGATCTGGCCTCGCTGGGATCGAAGAAAATCGCTGATCCCACAGAGCTCGCGGTGTTCAACCGCCTCAAGAAGGAGGCCGAGCGGGTTTGCCTCAAGGTCGGTACGCGCTTTCTCGGCGGCTTTGCCATCCCGGAAGGCTCGCTCGACTCGATCCGGTCGGAATTGGAGCAGATTGCCGTGAGATTTCGGGAGGCCCGGGCTGAGTTCCTGGCTCGGTACGATCAAACTATCGACGCCTGGATCGCGCGACATCCCGGTTTCGAACAGGCGATCCGCCGCGCCGTGGATCCCGTCGAGGTCGTCGCCGCCGGGCTCCGGTTCGATTACATTATCTACCGGGTGTCACACCCGGAGTCGACGGAAACCGGAGGCGCAGCCGAGTCGTCGCTCGACCGCAAGGTCGGCTCGTTGAGCGAAACCCTGTTCCGGGAAATCGCCCAGGACGCCAACGACCTGGTCGAGAGCTCCCTGTTGGGACGCCAGGCGGTCACCCGCAAGGCCCTGAGTCCCTTCAAACGGATTCGGGACAAGCTCAATGGGCTGGCGTTCCTGGATCATCGGGTCCATCCGGTCGTCGCAACGCTTGATGATCTCCTGGCCCGCATACCAAAAACCGGCGCACTGGATGGGCCATACCTCAGCGAGATGATTGCGACCGCCCTGTTGCTGTCCGACCCCGACAAGATCAAGCGTCACGGGGAAGGGCTGACGCAGATACCGGAGCTGAGCCTTCCGATGAATCACGGGAGTGCTCCGGCTTCGGTTCCGGGTGAGGATCGCCCAGCCGAATCGGTATCTCCGGTCATCGACCACTTCAGTCTGTTCGATGATCTCGCGGAAGAGCTGGAACCGGACGCGTCCTCCATTGAACCCGAGCCGCTGGATTCCGTTCCGGAGCCTTTGGTGACGACCGCCACGGCGGATGACTGCTGGTTCTAAGTCAACTACCCTGCCCTGAAGGGCGGAGCTTGTGAAGCAAGCTAGGTTGACCAGCCTTAGCCCCTCGCATGGATGTGGAAAGGGGCTACGTTACACGGAGGTCGATCACACCTACCCCGGAATGCTTCCTCAGTTCCGGGCTCTAGAACCGGTGGATCGTGCTGTGGAAAGGTAAAGCCGCGAAGGTCCTCCGGGCTGTAAGACCGCTTACAGGAGCCGCCGTGTAACCTTGGCGAGGGGAGACGAACCGCAAGGTTCGCGTCACTAGGCCCGTAAGGGCGTTTTTGAAACACGAGGTACGGTATGGCCGTATATGTACTGGACAAACGAAAGAACCCCCTGATGCCGTGCTCGGAGAAGCGGGCGCGGCTCTTGTTGAGGCGCGGTCGGGCCGTGGTGGTTAGGGTGTATCCCTTTACCATTCGACTCAAGGACCGAATTGGCGGCCGGTGCCAGCCGGTCCGGCTGAAGCTCGATCCGGGGAGCCGGACAACGGGCTTGGCGCTCGTCCGTGAGGACGGCGACACTCAGCACGTGCTTTGGCTAGGCGAGCTAGACCATCGCGGTCAGGCGATTCGCGATGCCTTGAGTCAACGCCGCCTTCCGTCGGCGGCGGCGGAGCGCCAACCTCCGCTACCGCGCCAGGCGCTTTGACAATCGCCGGCGTTCCTCAGGTTGGCTGCCGCCGAGTTTGCGCCATCGGGTGGAGACGATAGCCGCCTGGGTGGCTCGGCTCCGGCGCTGGGTGCCGGTGACCGGGATCAGTCTGGAACTCGTCCGCTTCGACACCCAAGCCCTGCAAACCCCCGACATCAAGGGCGTCGAGTACCAGCATGGGACGCTCTTCGGTTACGAGCTGCGCGAATACCTGCTCGAAAAGTGGGGGCGTCAGTGCGCCTACTGCGGGAAGGAAAACGTGCCGCTCGAGATCGAGCACATTCACCCCAAGAGCCGGGGCGGATCGGATCGGGTGTCGAACCTGACGCTTGCCTGCCGGCGGTGCAACGAGGCGAAAGGGAATCGGCCCGTGGAGGCGTTTCTGGCCGACCGGCCGGACTTGCTGACGCGGATTTTGACTCAGGCCAAGGCGCCGCTTCATGACGGGGCTGCCGGTCGAGACTGGGAGTGGAGGCCGGACGAAGTGGAACCGCTCGCGGCTGGGAATCCCCAAGACGCATGCCCTGGATGCGGCCTGCGTCGGAAGGATCGAGGCATTGGTAGATTGGCGGCGGCTGGTTCTCTGTATCAAAGCGACTGGCCGAGGCGACTATCAACGGACACGCCTGGACCGGTTCGGTTTCCCGCGCGGGTATCTCCTGCGCCGGAAGCAGGTACGAGGGTTTCAGACTGGGGACCAGGTCCGTGCCGTGGTGCCGGCTGGGAAAAAAGCCGGAGTGTATGTCGGCCGCGTGGCGGTCCGCGCCAGCGGATCGTTCAACATTCAAACGCCCGATGGGATCGTACAAGGGATTCATGCCCGGTATTGCACGCTAATCCAGCGGGCGGACGGGTATGGGTATGTTCTTCAACCAAAGATAGCACTTGAGATTAAGGAGGAAGCGAGCAAGGCCGCCTGACGGCGGGCGCTATCCCTCCCCGCCCTGAAGAGCGGGGTCTCTCGCGCAATATTGATGAGCATCATGAGAACCGTCAGGATCATCCACTGCGGTGTGCCTCCGGGTGGCTGGCAAACGGAATTCGGTGTTCAGGGGCCGGAAGGACTCTTTCACAAGTCACAAGGATTCGTGGACGGCAACACCCATGCCGCCGCTATTCGAGAGGCGCTTCGCTTTGGTCTGAGTCATTACTTCGATCAAAACGGGAACCGGATTGCGATTAAGGCGCCCCGTGAAGCGTAGCCATTGATCATCACCCCCAAGGGGCAAATCGCGCCCTTCGGGGTGGGATTTGCCTCCTTTTTAATGGAGGCAAAGAATTTATGAAAACGAATCGAAGCCTAAACAACGCGTTCCCCATCGTCGCTGCGGCGTTGGGCAACAAGCTGGGCGTCAAGGTCCGTGTGGGCGGCCAGGACGCCGAGACGGACGGTGACACCATCACTGTCCCGGCCTACGACGGCGACAATCCGGGCTACCGGGACGTCGCCTGGGGCTACCTTGCCCACGAGGCGGGCCATGTCCGTTATACGGCGTTCGACTACTTCGCGCAGGCGGCTTCGGTGCCGATTCGGAAGGCCATCCTCAATGTCCTCGAGGATGTTCGCATTGAAAGGCGGCTCGCCGAACGCTATCCGGGTACGCGCCTGACGATCGAGAAGACGGTCGGAAAGCTGATCGCCGAGGGCGGTTTCACGGTACCTCAGCCGGATACCCATCCGGCGGCGGTGTTGCAGGACTTTCTGCTGTTCCACCTTCGGACATGGGAACTCGGACAAACAGCCCTGGCGGACCTGGCGGATGCGGCGGAGCGCCTGATCGAGGACCGTTTTCCGTCCGGCGCGGTGACCCGGCTTTTCGGGCTGTTGTCCGAGGTTCCGGCTCTGACCGGAACGCGGGAGTGCCTGAGCCTGACCGATCGCATCCTGCGCATGCTCCAGGACGAACTGGAGAAGGCAAATGAAGAGCAGCCGTCCGATTCAGGAGGCCAGAGCGGGCCAGGCGCCCCAACCGGAAACGCCCAGCCCAATCCTCGGCCGGCCGAATCGGACGATAGCGCCACGACTGACACCCCGAGTGGGCGTGCCGACGCTGCGCCAGAGATTGATCCGAATGCACCGGTCGATGGCGCCATTGCATCGCCGTCCTCGGACTCGCCAGACAGCACTACCGACGAGGCGATCCACGTGCTGCGGGCGGTTCTATCTGCTGGAGCCGACGATGTGGGTCAGGATCTCTTCGAATGCGCTCGGGACATCTTGAGACTCACGGCGTCTCAAGCCGCGAACATTCACTTCCCGACGGCCGATGAGCCGCCGAGCCGACCGAAAGAGGGTCAGGGGCTCCTCGACAAAACGGTGAGGGAATCGAGCCGAATCCGGGCCACGTTGCAGGGCCTGGTGCAAGCCAGTCGTCTGAAACGACCCGTGGCGAAGGCCTCGGGCCGTAAGGTGGCGAGAAACCGCCTCTACCGGCTCTCCACTGGCGATGCGCGGGTGTTTGAACGGCGCTCGCCGCAGTCGGCGCCGAACACCGCCGTACATGTGCTTTTGGATCGTTCGCCTTCGATGCAAGGTACGGTGAGCCACGAGCAGACCGTCGTGGGTCAAAGAATCGACCTGGCCTGGGACGCCTGCATGGCGTTGGCCCTGGCGCTGGAAGGCCTATCCGGCGTCAATCCGGCGGTCACGGCCTTTCCGGGATACGAGGGCCGTGCCGACAGCGTCTATCGAGTGATGGACCACGGGCAACGGGTTCGGCAACGTGCGCCTTATTTCGGTTTGGGAACCGACGGCGGCACGCCGCTGGCCCAAGGCCTCTGGTATGCCGCGAGCCGATTGCTGGCCTGCCGAGAACCCCGCAAGGTCATTCTGGCTTTGACCGACGGCGAGCCCGACTGCCTGGAAGCCACGCGGGATATTCTCGCCCGCTGTGCCGCGACCGGGATCGAGGTGGTGGGGATTGGCCTCGGAATCGAGGTTAGCCACCTCTTTGAATGTTCGATCTCGATCATGCAGCTCCATGAGCTTCGAGCCCGGTTGTTCGAGCTGTCGCGGGATCTCCTAATCGCCGCCTAAAATCCGTGCGCCGACTTCGCGTCGGCGCCTTTTCCCCTGATCTTGCAGACGGCGAGGTCAGCGGAAAAGCCGATTCGTTCAGACGCTCGTTTCGGCGAGCGCTGACTCCTGCCTTTGGCAGGCGTTCCGCCTCCGGGCGGCGGGGAAGTCAATCTTCTCCGAACCGGGTGCGTTAAGCCTGGTTATTCGACGGCTGCGAGCCCTTCGCAGTCATTCATCAACCCCACCGGGGCGTCATCGCCTCCAGGGGTTCATGGCGCTCCTTTTTTGTCAGAGGTGCGCTTATGAATTTTCTTTTCGGAGTGATTTTCCTGGGGCTGGCCATCCTGGCGATAAAAGCCGTGATGTCCGCGCTCCAAACGGTCGCCACCGGGCTTTGGACCCTGGCGACCGTTGTGGCTGAACGCCGGCCAAGACCGGTGCAACGCGAGGAGGCGCCGATTCTTCGGATGCCGATTCCCGATCGGAACTGGCAACAACTCTCTCGGGAGGTCCAGGACGCCATCCGTGCGCGGCGTCCCCGTGATCCGGGAGCCCGCCGACTCGCGCAACTCGAACTCGAGATCGAAATCGCGCGGTGCGAGATCGAGCTCGCGAAATTGAAGGCCGAAAAGGCCGCCATCAAGATGCGAACTCGAAAGCCCCGATCGGAGAACGGGCAGATGGATCTGTTCACTGCGGATCGTTCGACCGCGCAGGCACAACTTGAAGTGATGCGCGGCGTTTTAGGACGCGGCACCGGGCGGACGCGAGATCCGCTATCCGGCTCATTTCCGGATCCCAAGGCGCGAGCAGTCCCAAGGCATGGATCACTTCGTCCAGGAGCTGGACGAAGTGATCCCGGCCCCCATTGATCAGCTGCCAACCGTCGCGATCGGCGGATGGCGCTGAACTCGCACTCTCCTGGGAAGTGTCACCGCGCTCCAGGAGGTATGCTGCGGCAAGCGCCTTCTTTCGGGCCATCTCGGGCGCCAAACGCCGTAGCGCTGTCATGTTGGCGTGGAGGCGCCGGTCGGCGGAATTCTGGAGGTCGAGGTCCGATAAGTCGGCGAACTCGTCCTCCAACGCCGCGAGCGTGCGGAAGTAGTCATTACATGTCTCGATTGTCTGACGTGCCTCGGCCGCTTGCTGATCGGGATCGGTATGAATTGTCGGATCCGGATCCCGAGGTTTCCTGGCGTTCAAGCTTGACTTGATTCGAAGGGCGGCCAACCGGCACTGGATTCGTTGAAACATCCAATTTCTCCACAAGGGGTCACATCCGAACGTTTAACAGAGAAACCTGGATTTGCAAGCGATCTTCGGGGAGCATACCCCTTGGGATGCTCCTCGTTCACATCAATTTCGGCATGAGGAGCAAAAACGTGATCGAGGTTAAAGAGACTATCCGTAACATAGATACGGCCCGAGATTCTGCAGCTACGAATATGATCACTACGAAGCGAAAACCGAACGGTGACTACTGGTTATTCAAGGACAGTGTCAAAGTCGGGTACGTATTCAAGTGCAGAGGCCGCGGATTTGGGCTCTCACTGGACGGTATTTATTGGCGGGGAGAAGCACCTTCTCGAAAAGGAGGATGTACTTCGAAACGCTTTCTCAGGCTACGAGACGCACGGGCAGCTGCTGAAATCGTGCTGGAAAGAATAGCGCCCTAACGATCGTTCAACCCTTTAAAACCCTGCCCAGGGGAGCGTTACTCCCCTGTGGGGGATTGATGTCTCCTTTGGGCATCCATCATGCCCATCCCGCCGGGATTCTGAAGGCCTTCCGCGTGGGAGGTTTTGAGAATCCCGGTGGGCCGGGTAACCTTGAAACGAAGGAGATAACAATGAAAACACAGCCTATATCCAAAGACGTTCTCTTGGAGAAATACGCCAAGCAGGGCGAATCCACACAGAATGAGATCTTTCGGCGGGTTGCCAAAGCGCTCGCTTCGGTGGAAAACGACAGAGAAACCTGGTCGAAACGTTTTCTCGAAGCGTTACAAGGGGGATTCATTCCAGCCGGCCGGATCATGTCCGCGGCCGGAACGGACATCAGAGCCACCTTGATCAATTGCTTCGTACAACCCATAGGGGATTCGGTCTCGGAAGAGGTCGACGGCAAGCCGGGTATTTACACGGCCTTGTCGGAAGCGGCCGAGACCATGCGCCGCGGGGGTGGTGTGGGGTATGACTTCTCCGCCATCCGCCCGAACAGCGCCACGGTCAAGAGCACGGCCAGCAGCGCCTCGGGGCCGATCTCGTACATGAGGGTCTTCGACCGCTCGTGCGAGACCGTGGAATCGGCGGGTGCGCGACGGGGCGCTCAGATGGGAATCTTGCGTTGCGATCATCCGGACATCTTTGACTTCGTGCATGCGAAGGATACCGCCGGTGAACTCCGTAACTTCAACATCTCGGTGGGCATTACCGATGCGTTCATGCACGCGGTGGAAGCTGACCTCGAATGGGAACTGGTACACAAGGCCGAACCCAGCGAAGCACAGAAGGCGGCCGGCGCCGTTCGTCGTGAGGATGGTCTTTGGGTGTACCGTAGGATCCGAGCCCGTGAATTGTGGGCTGAGATCATGCGCAGCACCTATGATCATGCCGAGCCGGGGGTGCTGTTCCTGGACCGCATGAATGCGGAGAATAACCTCTATTACTGCGAGGCCATCGAGGCGACCAACCCTTGTGCCGAAGAGCCGCTGCCGCCCTATGGCTGCTGCTGTTTGGGCAGCATCGATCTGACGCAGTTCGTGAAACAGCCGTTCACCGACCAAGCGTCGTTTGATTATGACGATTTCGGTACGGTGGTCGGCACTGCCGTCCGCATGCTAGACAACGTGCTGGCGGTGACGTACTGGCCATTGGAGCAGCAGCGTCAGGAAGCGATGTCCAAGCGGCGGATCGGACTCGGGTTCACCGGACTTGGAGATGCCTTGATCATGCTCGGGTTGCGCTACGACCGGGAGGATACTCGAAAACGAGTGGCCTGCATCGCGGAAGGTTTACGCAACCGCGCGTATGAGACCTCCATCGAGCTGGCCAAGGAAAAAGGTGCCTTCCCGCTGTTCGAGGCGGAGCGATATCTCGCGTCGGGCTTTGTCATGCGGTTGCCGGAAGCGCTCCGGGAGGGCATAAGGATGCACGGTATTCGCAACAGTCACCTGCTGAGCATTGCGCCTACGGGCACGATCTCGCTGGCCTTTTGCGATAACGCCTCGAACGGCATCGAGCCACCTTTCGCCTGGACCTACACCCGGAAGAAACGGATGTCGGATGGCTCGATCGAGGAATACGCCGTGGAGGATCATGCCTACCGCCTCTATCGCGAGGCGGGTGGTGATGTTTCCAATCTGCCTTCGCATTGGGTAACCGCCCTGGAGATCTCGGCGCTCGAACACATGCGGATGCTCCAAGCGGTCCAGCCGTTCATCGACTCGTCGATCTCCAAGACGGTCAACGTGCCGGCGGATTATCCGTTCGAGGCGTTCGAGGACCTTTACCTGGAGGCCTGGCACGCGGGCCTGAAGGGGCTGGCGACCTACCGGCCGAATACGATCGTGGGACAGGTTTTGGTGGCCGATTCGTCCACCGGCACGCTCAGTGCGGCCGCGACGGACGAAGGCCAAAAGCCTGACTTCGACCGGTCCGATCCGGACCGAAGGCTGCGTCTCGATGCCGTGCCGGAACCCACGCTGGCTTCTTTGCGGTGGCGAAAGCGGCCGCGTCCAGTGGGAGGCAATCCGGCCTGGTGCTACATGGTTGATCATCCACGTGGCAGTTTCGCACTGTTCATTGGCCATATCGAAAACGGGGGAAAGCACCCGTTCGAGGTGTGGATCAACGGGGCGGAACAACCTCGAGGGCTCGGCGCCTTGGCGAAGTCGCTGTCGATGGACATGCGGTCCAACGATCACGGCTGGGTGAAGGCGAAATTGGACAGCTTGATGAAGGCGCACGGGGATGATGGCTTCGAATTGGCCCTGCCGCCAGAGGGCGAACCCCTCCGGGTGCCCAGTCTGGTGGCCGGGTTCGCCCAACTCGTGCACTACCGGTGCAAAGAGCTAGGCGTGTTCGAGGAAGCCGTCATGGTGATCGCCGGCACGCCCGTGCTGGACGCTCTGATGTCGCCGAAGGAACCGAAAACCGGGACCGATGGCACGCTGAGCTGGACGGTCGATGTACTGAACCCCGCCACGGGCGACGACTTCGTGATGGGCGTGAAGGAACTGGTGTTGCCGAATGGCAGCCGTCGGCCGTACTCGGTCTGGTTGTCCGGTGAATACCCCCGCGTTTTGGACGGACTTTGCAAGAGTCTGTCTTTCGATATGCGGGTGATCGATCCCGCCTGGATCGGGGCGAAGCTGCGCCAGTTGCTGGATTTTCCGGAAGCGCGAGGGGATTTCCTCGCCTGGGTGCCGGGACAGAAGCGCAAGTCGAGTTATCCGTCCACGGTGGCTTACCTGGCAAGGCTGCTGATCCATCGGTATGCCATGCTGGGTGTTCTTGATGAGGATGGCTATCCGGTGGAAGAGATGGGGCTCGTGACGTACGAGGCCGACAATATTGTGTCCCTTCGTACCCGTGCTGCGGGCGCCATGGAGGTGGCACCCGGCAGGCGCTGCGACGAGTGCGGAAATTACGCTGTCATTCGGAAGGATGGCTGTGATTTCTGCACGGCCTGTGGCACGACCGGGGCCTGTGGATGATGAGCGCGGCACTCCAGATTGGAGTGCCGCTGTTTTTACCGGCGGAGATCGTGTGTGCTGTGTCCTAAAACTACTGCGTGGTGTGTCCTAAAACTACTGATATTTGTAGTCTTGGCAGTGTAAGAAAGCGACGATTGACATCCTCCCACGCCTTTAGGCCTTATCTTTACGTACATCTTTTTCTATGGCTTTTTGGGTTGAGAACGAGCCACCTGTCCACCAGGTTATCAAGCCGCCGCAGGCCACATCAAACCACCGTCACGCCCGGCGGTTGCCCGCTATGGCGGCCGTGATAACCTCCCAGTTCGGCAATTCACAGCGTCGCGTGGGTGGGGTCCGGGTACGGCGCTTATAAGGCGCCAAGGCCTGCCACTGTTCCAGGTCCAGAAACACGTCGCAGGGTAACCCCGGGGTTTCACAGCATGGTGGGTATAGTCCACCTCGGTCGTGTCCTGGACCGCCAACATCACCGCTTCGCCGTGGCGTAGTAATGACGGCTCAATACCGCCTGACGTTTAATACGGTCATTTTCCATGAATCGGTAAAGCCCCTTTAGCGCCGCCGATGTCCGTTTGGCCAAACTCGTGTTGCGCCCTCGCTGCCCATCCCTCAGCTTCCCTCAAATTTGTGGGTAAAGGTAAGCCTTGAAGCAAGGGGCTTGAAACTATGCTCCCGGCGTTCGTTCCGACCATTGCATGCTACGATCAGCCGCATGACATTTCGACTCTAGGAGTGATATTCATTGCCGCGTTGGTATCCGCGTTCTCAGTATGGGCTCAGGGGATAAACTGAAACCGGGATTGGGATTTGTGATTGGCTTTCTCTGCATGGCCGCGGACACTATAGGTGCGCTAGGTATACCACGGGACAACAAAGACCACGGGGATTCTCGTGATAGCGGCCTTGTAGGCGATGAAGGCTTAGAGTTGGAATAAAGGATTACCCGCTATGTTTGGCCCTGTTGGACTTCGGTACCGGTGTCCGGCTGCGTCTGGTGTCTTTAGCGTTCTCGACAAGGCGTTTGGCGATGACATGATTGACGTCCCGCTGGAATCGTGATCGCCGGCGCCGAATCTTCCGGAGATGCCGTTGTTTAGCTGACTGTGTCCCTTTAGCCTGTAAGGCCTTGCGCAGTTTGTGGTAACGGCGTTGAATGTGCTTTACCGATTGATCCGAGAAGTTCTTGCAGTTGAAATTTGTGGGGATCCGGGTAATGCCTAGGTCCACGCGGATGAAGGCTTGTGGATCGATTGGCGGTTCCTCGGGTGTTCGACCATAATCAGCAAATAGACAACATTATTGACCAACACCAAATCGGCCTGGCCTCTGGTGCGATGCCACTGCACGCGCTGGTAGGTGCCCATCTGCATGGGAATAGACAAACGCCTCTGCACAGTCAGGAGAACTGGCGGTGTCCAGTCCCATGATGCTCATGATGCGCTGATCGTAGACCACGGTGCCCGTCGGCTTGAAAAAGCAGTGCATGGCTTTGTCGCGCTTATGGGCTTTGACGATCTTGGCGATGGCGCGAATCATCATCTGTCAGGATAAACCAAATTGCTTTCGCACATCATCCTAGTCCAGCTTTCGCAGTTTGAACTTCGATGCACACTAATCCCGATAGGCCACTTCCGCGATGTAGTTACAAGCGTCGTTAAACACGCGCATGGTATCTTTCAGCTCAGCATGCTGACTTTCATTCGGCAGCAGTTTGATCTGAAGTGTTGTCTTCACATTGATGTGTCTATCACAAAGACAACGTAAATATGAACTTAAACTCTTTGTGGCAGTGCTTCCTCCCAGTCATGAATGACGCGGCTTCCGCGCTGAATTTTCGGTGGACTGGTAGGATGGCGGGATTTTGCGGGACAGGGGAGGGGACGAAGAGGGAGGTTAATACAAAAAGATTAAAAAAAGGTTAAAAGGATAAGAGGTCGCAAGTTTATGATTTATCGAGAAGAACCTCCGTTTTCTGTGTTCTATAACTACCGAGTTTCGGTGTATCCCATGTCTGAGCTTGTTCCGGTGTGCCTTAAAACTACCGGAAATCGACCACCCTGTGCCCTATAACTACTGAAAAATTGCTCTGCCGTGTCCTAAAGCTACCGAGAATTCACGTTGCTGTGTCCTAGAGCTACCGAAGGCCAGGATGACAGGCTGTGGATAAGTTTCTGGTGTGCCCTATAGCTACTGATTGCTATGCCCTAAAACTACCGGAATTTCGGTCTGCTGTGTCCTAAAACTACCGTAGTGATTCCGTAGCGGCCGGTTTGGAATTGAGAACCCTCTTGTTCGACGCCTTCATTTCTTTAACAAATTCAGGGGACGGAAACAGCTGATAAACTACCTCGACGACCTTGCCTTTTCCTTGCGTGATGCTCGTCTTTTCAATTTCGCGTAGTACCTTCATCTTAACTAATTCAGCAAAGGCTTCGTCGACGTCACGGCGGTTATCGACTTCGCGGCCCCTGTTCAATAAATTGCTGTCGCGCTTGATCGTTGAGTAGCGCATCTCGAAAGGTTTTGACGCGAGGCCGGCGAAGGTGAATTTGATCGACAATTGCTTGTGCAGCCAGCGGGCCAGTTGAGTCGGTAACGACATCATGACCTCGTAGTTGAATTGCCTGTAGGTTACTTGATCGATGCTTTGTGTGACCAGTGGATGAAATTGAGCAATCCATCGTGCGCCAGGATCCTCAAGGAGCCGCTTCTTCGAAACGGCAGACAGCGTGGGCAAGTAATTGGCGGCAAGGAACGCCTCACCACGCCCCTCGCCAACTCGGAGTTCGATGTGGCTTTTCTGCAAGATAGTTAGGCTTTGGATGATCTGTTGATAAGAGCGCGCGTGCCCGCGAGCCGATAATTCTTCGCGTAGTTCATAAAGGGAAAATGCGACGCCGCTCCGGTACTTCTCTTTCTCAAAAAATCCTTGATTTTGGCGGAGTGCGATTTTTCGGAGCGCATCTTCGACCAATTCCTCGGAAGCACTTGGGTAATAATCTCGCGTAACTCCATCGGGCTCTTCGATACGCGCAGGTTGGATCTTGGCTATGTACGGTTGGCCACGATATTCGAATTGAATTGCGAGGATGGGCAATCCGCCGTTCGCATCGCGCCGCTTGTTTTGTTCTTGGCGGGAAATCGAATACCGCGGGATCGAATCCCAAATATCGATCGTATTAGAAAGTCTTTCGCGTTCGTTGGGGTTGCAGAGGAACGTCTGGAAAAGATCTAATTGATTGTTGTTATACGCGGAACTGTTCATCGGTTTCTTGCGCGGGGGAAACGGTAAATCACCGCCGGGACTGGTGTCCGTTAATTGGTTCATCGATTATAGGCTCCGTTGTAACACATTCTTTTTTTCTCCGTAGACGGAGGATTTGGAGTGTCACCGGATTCCCCTGCCGATTTTACAAGAGTCGGAGTTGGAATCCTTAAATTTGCAGTTTCGGGCACGAAGACCGGGATTCCCAGCTTTTGGGCATGGGATCCGCCTAGAAAAGACCAGCGGTGATTATGGCAGCGCCGAAGTCAGCCGGCGCTGCAGAAAATTGCAATTTTGGCGATTATTTGCAACGCCGGGTCAATTGCTCGGTGTTTTTGGTCTGGTCTGGCTTCCGGCTATGTCCGATCCGCGGCGCGATCAAAGGAAATCATCCAAGGAAGCGGAGCGCACCAGTGGAGGTAGCAACTGCTGAGCCTCGGCGAGGAGAGCCTTTGCGCGTCCAGTTCGTCCCGTTTCCAGCGCATCGTGGGCACCGATCAGCAGTTCTGCCACACTGTTGAACGAACGTTCCAATCCGATGGTCATTTTTGATAGCACGGAGACGCGGCCACTTCGGAGAGCGGCTGCGCAAGTGCGGCGCAATCCGCCATAGTCAATCGGCTTCTCGATGACGTGATAGGCGCCGTCAGTCATCAAACACCTGAATCGATCGACCGAATCCACGCCGGTCACAACGATGACGGGCGGCGCAGGGTGGGGCAGGCGAGTCAGGATCTCATCGCCTTGGAGCCCGGGGAGCATCAAATCCAATAGCATGAGATCGAACGAGCGATCTTTCAGCAGACCTAGCGCTTCCTCACCGCTTGACGCGCAAGACACGCGGTAGAGTTCGTCCAAAGCATCCGAGACGGTGGCATGCGTCTCGGGATCATCATCTACGCTCAAAACGGTCGGATGCGCTCGTTGGCGCAGGGCGTCATCCAAGACTGTCGCTAACCGCCACGTGTCCGAGATATCGAGGGCGACCGCACCGGTATCCGGAATGAGTGGTGCCACCACCATACAGGTGGTCGAATCCGTTACGGTGACGATCGGAATATCGTCGGGGCCGAAAAAGCCGCTCCGTACGAGCCGGACCACCGCCAGCGGATCGACCTGGTCGCCAGTGCTCAGCACAATCAGCGCGTGTACCAGATGATTGCAGAGAATCGCTACGGCTTCCGTCAGGCCGGAACAGCACTTTGTCCGTCTGAAACCAGACTCGTGCAGAGCCTTCAGCGCCATAGTCTGAAGGACGTCTTCATTCCCGAAGATCAAGATACGCTCACGTCGGAGCGGGCTCAGCCTGTTGATGTCGATTATTTTTCGCACGAGTTCTTCAGTCCTTGATTGATCGGCTAACATTGTAAGTAGAACGTTACCATAGTCACACAATGAGAGCACTAAGGACGGTACTTGCACTGCTCATGATCCCAATCGTCGTAGCAGCCGAAGACGAAGAAGATGACCTTCTCCTGCAATTGGGATCGGCGCGAGCCATTGAGATCGCTTCCGGCTACATGCAGCCGCTTTCCGATGCGCCATCTGCGGCTACGGTCATTACCCGGGCGGAAATGGAGGCGATGGGCGCCCAGACCGTCGATGACGTACTCGAGACTGTGCCTGGCCTCCACGTGAGTAATGCGGTCGGGTTTCGGACCATATACGGGGTTCGCGGCGTCGCGACGCAAAATAATGCCGAAATCCTTGTCATGGTCAATAACGTTCCTATACAAGACGCGGTGACTGGCGGACGGACTTCCATCTGGAACATGCCGGTTCAAGCCATGTCTCGGATCGAAGTCATCCGCGGGCCTGGCTCAGCGGTACATGGCGGCAATGCGCTCAGCGGCGTAATTAATATCGTCACCAAGAACGCTGACGAAACCATGATTGGCGAGCTTGGGGGGACGGTTGGCAGCTTTGACACTTATTCAGGCTGGCTGACCAAAGGGCACAAGGGTAGCGACGTGGACGCGTCGTTCTTTGCCTACGGGCGCAGCACGAACGGGCCAAACCGACGGGTGCCCACCGATGCTCAAACCGGGTTGGATGCCGTGTTTGGGTCGTCGGCATCCTTGTCGTCTGGAGCGCTCAATGTCGGTCGCGACGAGGTAGTCGCCTCTTTTGATGTGGGAATTTCGGATCACTGGCGGATTCGCGGAATTTACGAAGGCTTTCGGGATGCGGGAGTCGGCGTTGGCATCGGTGATACCTTGGATCCCAACGGTCGACTCCGCAACAATTTCTATGTGGGGGATGTGACCTACCAAGACCAGGTCAAATCATCCTTGATTACCTGGAATACCTATATTACATGGTTGGATAACGACGGCTCTTTTCAGATATTTCCGCCAGGTGCGTTCGGAGCATTTGCCGACGGTGTCAGGCAATCGGTTAGTACCCAGATCGGTACCGTCGGTTCTCGGGTGAGCTTGTTGTATCGAGGGTTTCCAAGACACACGTTGCGTTCCGAAATCGGTTTTGCGCACCAATGGACCGACAAAGTGGGTAGCCGGATCAATTTCGCGCCAGATCCGATAACGGGCGGTTTGATGCCGCTGGGCGGCCTTCAGCCCGTGTCCGCTGTCAGCCCCGATCTGCTCTCGGCTTTTCGCGAGCGCACCATTATCTACGGGCTGTTGCAGGACGATTGGCGCGCCTTTGACGATGGGGTGGTGACGGCTGGCGTCCGTTTCGATGGCTATTCCGATGTGGGCGTGAGCGTTAGTCCTCGGCTGTCCGTAATGTACGACCTGAGTCACGACATAACCGCTTCGCTTCGCTATGGACGCGCGTTCAGGCCGCCAAGCTTCCTCGAAAACGGCAGTGCGAAACTCATCCAAGGGCAATTGCTCGATCCGGAGACAGTTGATACGGTCGAAATCGGTGTGGAGAAGCGCTTCGGCACGAACCGAGTAGAGCTAAGCGGATTTTGGTCCGATTTGAAGAACCTCATCGTCAATGAGAGATTGCCCGTCGCAACCCCCGCGTTACAAAATTTTCGAAACAGCGGTGATTACGAGGTTTATGGTTTTGAGTTTGCTGCGTCTTTTCGATTGACGGACGATCTCGGATGGTTCACGAACTACTCCCATCAGCAGCCTGTGGATAATCGATTGCCGAGCGGTCTGGTTTCACTACCACGTCATCATGTCTATACTCGCCTGCACTGGAATCCTATGACGCACTGGCAGTTTGACGCCCGCCTGAATGCGGTCGCCGACCGACCGCGCGCCACTGGTGTAAGCAAAAATCCGGTCAAGGATTACCTCAGCGTTGGGTTCACGGTTACTCGGACGGAAGTCCTGAGAGGGCTGGATGTATTGTTTCGGGTCGAGAATGCGTTCGATGCGGACATCTGGGAGCCTGCACTGTCTGAGGATCCGTTCGTAACAGATATTCCGCTGGCCGGGCGCAGTTTTCTGGGGCAGGTTCGAGTGAGATTCTAGGGAGGTTCACAGGCTGAACAGTTTTCGTGCTACTTATCGGCTCATGACCGACTTGCCGGGTTTCTTTCAATCGTTGGCCGAGCAGGGTTGCCCTGCTCTGTTTCGGTTAGGACCCTACAGAGCGTTTCTGGTAACACGCCCGGAGCACGTGCGGCACGTCTATCAGCGCGAGCAGGCTGGCGTTTACATTAATAATCGATTTGCCAGCGTAACCAAGCGTGTTTTTGGTGACAGCCTGGTGAACAACGATGGTCCGGCGTGGGCGAGTCAGCGGCGGATGTTGAAGCCGCACTTTACGAATGCGGCGGTTAAACAATGGGCCGATCTCATCGACCGGAAACTCGTCGACTTAGCGGACGCTTGGGACCGAAAAGCCGGTGAGCGGCTAGCGGTCGAAGTCGAGTGCGCGGTCCTCACACAGGCCATCATGACATCGGTCTTGTTTGGAGAGGAGGCAGGTCAAACTGAGGCTGCGCAGGAGGTAATCGAAGCGATTCATGTGGTGCACCAGGAGTTTCTCGTCCAGACGCTAGGACGAGCGCTCATGGGGCCGATATTTTCCTGGCTTCCTGTGCCGTCCAGTTGGCGCTTCCAACGAGCGATCCAAACCGTTGACCGGGTGGTGGATCCGCTCATCGCCCAGGCAAGTCGCACGCGACAGGGTCTAATAGCCCTTCTGCGGGAAACGGTCGACCCCGACACGGGTTGCTCGATGGATGCAAAATTGTTGCGGGACGAAATCGTCGCGCTGTACATCGCCGGGCAGGAGACAACGGCTATTGCGCTCACGTGGTTGTTGTATGAACTGGCCAAGCATCCGGATATTGCAGAGAGAGCCAGGAAGGACGTGCTGAATTGGGGGGAGGACGAGATTAATGCCGAGGCGTTACCGTACTTATGGGACATCGTACAGGAGTCATTGCGACTTCACCCGCCGGCAATCGCTCTGCTCCGGTATGCGGTCAGCGACGATAGGATTGGCGACGTCGCGATTCCCAGAGGTTCGTTGGTCCTGATGAGCCCTTATATAACGCAGCGGTTGCCTGATATCTGGCCGGATCCGGAGCGTTTCGATCCGGCGCGCTTTGGGCCAGGGGCACGTGCGCCGGGGGTCTGTTCATTTGTGCCTTTCGGCAGCGGACGTCATATGTGTCTCGGCTTACATCTAGCCAATCGAATTCTGCTGCAAAGCATTGTTACTCTGCTGCGGCGCTTCGAGTTCTATGTACCATGCGACTATCGGGTAAATCCCCGTTCTGGATTGTTGCTGCGACCGCAAGGCGGGTGCCGGATTCAGATCGTGCCGCGGCTGCAATCTGATCGACCCGCCGTGGCAGCCGGACGGTGAAGGTCGATCCCTGTCCTGGCGTACTTGATACCGTCAGGCGCCCGCCCATGATGTCACAATAGTGGCGACTGATCGCTAAGCCAAGCCCGGTGCCGGGATAGCGACGTTTATGGCTCATATCGACCTGTCTAAATGGTTCGAAGATCAATTCTTGATCGGCGGGATCGATACCGATGCCGGAATCGATAACAGCGACCTCGAAATGATCATCATCAAGGGTTACCTCAATGCGGATCTGACCGCACTCGGTGAACTTGCAGGCATTGGTTCCAAGGTTCATAAGAAGCCGTTCGAACTTCTGGGGATCCAACACCGCGTTCAGCTTTTCCGGACAGCGAATCGAGACGTGATTGCGATTGGCTTCCGCCAAGGGTTTCAAAGCATCGGTGGCGTGCCGGACGATTTCAGTGACGTTGACCGCTTCGAGCTGGAGTTCGGTCTTCGCTTCCTCCATGCGCGCGATCTCCAGGATCTGTGTTACCAAGTCCGTTAGCTTGCGGGCGTTGAGGAGAATGTTTCGGGTGCGCGTAGCGGCTGGGCCATCGTCCGAGAATACGAGGTCATCGGCGATTGATTGCGCGAATCCGTAGATGGCGTTGAGCGGAGTTTTCATCTCATGACTCAGCATCGCCATGAATTGGGCTCGAAACTGGGCGGTCCGCAGCGCCGCATCGCGCGCTTCCCGCAGCTCCTGAGTTCTCAGTTCGACCAACGCTTCCAGCGAACCCTGGTGGCGTTGAATGGCCTTAAGGAGTCCGGTAAAAGCGTGGTTGATCAGTACCAGTTCCCTGGGGCCGTCACAGGACGGCAGCGAGGTGGACGGACGAGCGGGGTCGATGCGCTGCACGGCATCGGACAGCGTCGTGATCGCCCATACCATTCGGCGGATACGGCGGTTCAGCCAGGCAAGCACTGGAAAGCACACGAGTATGGAGACCGCCCCTGTGATTAGAGTCACCAGCAGTAGCATTTGATGCAGCGGCTGTTTGGGTACGGCGATGCCCAGGTAACCGAGTCGTTCGGTTGCGGGAGCATCGGCTGCGTGACCGGACTGGCGAGCATCGACGGGTACGATGAGGTACCAGTTGGCGGAGGTTTCGGATGTTAGGTATGGATCTGAGCGGTGCTCGATTGTAAGAGGCGATGGTAACGTAACGTCTCCGAAAGGCTCGAACAGGAGTTCACCGTCTGGGCCGAAGAATGCGATTCCGGAAACATCTGTTTTAGTTACGACGGCGCCAGCGACGCGTTCAGCGAGATCTCGCGAGCCTAAAATGAATACAGCAGCACTGGAGTCTGCGAGCGATCTTGCGCTAAGGAGGCTCTGGTCCAGGTAATACGTATGCAGCTGCGCCGTGAGTAAAATCAGAGAGAGGACAGCTGAGATCGTACTCGTAGCCAGGACAGCGCCGAGTGCTGGAATCATCAACTCACGTTGTATGGGCCGTGGCTGTCGGTGAAGCTTGCGCATGGTCGATCTTAGGTGGCGGGTCTCAGGGTGTTTGTGAGGTTTTTTCGCATACCATTGCAGAGATGCAACCTTCCAGCTAACGGATTCGTGTCACTTCAGGAGCCAGTGCAGGGGGCAGATTAATGCCGAGGTGTGCACGCACCCGGTCGTTAATCCAAAATCGAAGATCCTTCACCATTTCACGCCGTGGTCCTTGTGAATGGAGTTTATTGAGGGCGAGCTCAGCTAGGCGTGCCCCCATGGCCTCGTAATCCGGATAAGCGGCTATGAGGGCTCCGAGCTCGGCATGCTCGCCGCTAACCGACAACAGCGGAATTTTTCGATACCACGAGCGTTCGATCAGGTGCGGAAACAGCGTTTCGACCACACTTGTATTTTGCATGATCCATACCGCGTCTTCGCCGGATTTGGCTCGGTCGAGCGCGGACCAATACGCCAGCCCTTCGGACTGCGGAGTAGTCCCGTCGACCATATCAAGCGCCAACCCGTGGGTATTGGCCGCACGACGTGCGGCATCAACGAGCATCGGCGAAGCACTGCGTGTTTTGACGGTATAAAGGCGTCTGAGATTGGGCATCAGCTGCTTCACCCGGGACAGGAAGGCGAGCGGCTCAATGGTTAAATCGATGCCTTCCGGTGACTCCGTTCCGCTCCGAAAGAAAACACCGCCGACGAGCACGGGAGCCGTCGAAACAGCCGCCAATCGAGAATAAAGCTGGTCGTAGACCGGCCGGCCCAGCAAAATAATCGCTGTTGGATGAACGCCGGCAACCCAGGTCAGGGCATCCCGCGCTTCGGTACGGGGGTTGATCCTAAGCACCTCGGCTGACGATCGGGTCCGGATGCCGGACAGAATCGACTCATACAACCGGCCGACAGGCTCTTCGGCTATCGGGACGATAACGGCAATGGGTGGCGCGGCGGCACCGGCCGGGATGCGCGCGAGGAAACATAAAAGGAATAGGCAACCCAGGGTCTTCAACCACCGCACGGTTGACGCCGCATGCCATTGGAAAGAGGCCTGGCAGCGCGGTCCAGCCCGGATTGATGGTGTTTCAGCTTGGCGGGTCCGCCGTCCATCGCCGAGTTGGCGTTGAGCACGAACCCATCAGAGATCGGGATCATCGAGTGACACACCCTTTAATGCCTTTACCTTCTGGCAATAGTCCAAGATGGTTTCCGCGCGTGGTTTGTTCAGCATCCAGTAATCGCGCGAGCGTTCGCCGCCTAACCAGATTTTTGCCGCCCGAAGAGACCGAGCGCACAGGTCTTCCTGCTCCAATTGATTTCGCGCTCGTCCGGTTCTGAGCAAAGGCGCCACGAGTTCGATGACCGCCTGAACCGGATCGGCGCGGCCGCCGCGCATGTTGCCGGATCGCGTGGCCACGGCACGGAAAAAATCTTCGGAGCGCGGCTTCAACGCCAGCATAAGCAATGCAGCGGCGATCAGACCCGTTTGGAACAAGTCGTTCGGAGGATCGAGACGGTCTAGGATCTCCAATTCCTGTCGGAACAGGTGAACGGCCCGATAAACGTCGATGGGTTTGGCGTCGCGTGGCTGATTACGGCGCACGAGGCCGCGCAAGGCAATATTGAGCGCGGACCCGATCATGCCGGATTTCAGACGGGTGGAGGTGAGAACGAGTCCGCTTTCCCGGTACGCGCCGGAGATCTTGTCTTGTTGTCTTTCAGCGGCCGATTCGGCGTCGACCGTTCCGTAGAGCGCATTCAGTTCCGCGCGCGAGGTGACACGATATACCGTCACGTGCACTTCGGTCGGGGTTGGCAGTTCTCCTCGTGTCCACAGCAGCGCTCGCGTGTGGCCATCGATTTTGTACAGAACGCCATTCAGCAGAGCGGCTTTCACATGCCCGAGATGATCGAGGACGGCGCCCTCGGCGTGCCGAGCCTCCGCCCAATGCCGAGCGCGGGCATGGCGATCGCTATCCCGCTGGCGGGGATGGTTGAGCACGGCGATCCAGTCCGCGACCGCCATTCGGCCGGTAATGATCCGACCGTCGTCGGATAGTACACTCAAGCCAGGAATAGCGGCATCCGACTGAGACCGGGAAGGTTGAGATGTCGTCATATACAAAAATTCACAAATAAAAATAATTGTATTAAATTTCTATTGTGGTAAATTCCGACCTTACACGCCTAACGGTTTTTGATTATAGAAGGAAATTAGGGCAAGTCATGCCTGATTGTCCGAAACGGACAAAGTAGTCGATTACTGGGGACATGGGATGGGTGGGGAACGTTTTCTGAGTCACGCTTGGATTCTTGGATCGATCCTGTTTCGCCTGCCATGCGCGCGCCATGGAAAGAGAAGCCGCGCATGCGCGGCTGTAATGGCTTTTCTCCTGTTCCCACTGGCCAACTGGGCTCAGGATCCGGTGCAAATACGGGAAATCGGGGAGGCGGATTCCGACATACGCCAGGTTGGCGATCACCGTATTCAAGAGACCATCTGGTGGGAGATCGCCGCATCGCGCTGTCTCGATCCCTACATACTCTACGCCGTCGCGTTGATGGAATCAAAACGCATCCATCAGTCCCTCGCAAAGCCCTGGCCGTGGGCGCTCAACCTAGCGGGGCGTTCGATCCTTCCGAAATCCAGGGCGGAAGCTCACACCATCTTGAAAACTGCATTGGCCAACGGTAGTTCGAATATCGACGTCGGGCTGATGCAGGTCAGTGTCCGCTGGAACGGGCATCGTGTCACGCAGCCTGAGGAGCTGCTGGATCCCACGACCAATATCCGCATCGGAGCCGACGTGCTGGCCGAGGCCATCGGTTCCACGCCAGGCAATCTCGTATTGGGTATCGGCCGATACCACAGTTGGGAGAACGTGGATGCCGCGCTTCGCTATGGACGGAAGGTCCTGGCGGTTGCGGCGTTGCTGAAAACGCTGTTCTAAGTTGTTTTAGGAGGTGAAGAAATGGAAACCGATAACACTGACATCTACGAAATGAATCTTGGATACCTGATCAAAGCCCGGGAAATGGTGATGTCCGGCCGCCCGCATCAGGCCATGGTCAAGCTGGGTCTGACACCTGATGCCGTCCGATTGCTTCCGGCCATTCCTGTCCGGCGGCTGCAAACCATCGCTCAGAGGGACATGCTGTGCTTTGCGCCGCGTTTCGCCCCCGGGTGCTGGCGGGAAATCTTGATGGGCGGCAGTAAGCTCAGTGATGAGGACAGCGCAAGACGGCTCATTCTGTTGGTCGGGGGCGGCAGCAACGGCGTTCCCGCCCGCCAATGAACTAGCTGCCAGTTGAACGGCACCCCGAGTTCTCCGGGAGGTTTTCGCATGTGTGATGAATCACTCAGCTTCACCGATAGACTGGCAGACCAGAAACTGGCATGCGAGCTGATTGTCCGTAGACTGAGAATTCCTTACGTATTTCAAGCGGTCAGGAGTCTCACGGTGGAGGAACTGCGCGAGATGCACCGATGCATTCACCAAGGGGAAGGACCGCCATCGGGACCGAGCCCCAGGATCCAGTCGATCCCGAATAATCGGGCATCCATGGTTTATTTGTCGGCGTTTGCGTCCTTGTACCTGAAGGCAAGCGCGCTCGACAACCGGCAAAGCGTCGATGCCAAGGCGGTGATAGCGGCCTGGGATCTGTTTCATGAGTGCTATCCGAACGCGTTACGGTTCCGCCGTCCGTTCGGCAAAGTCAGACCCGCCAATATCACGGAAGCCTGGGTGCTCGCTCAAGCATTGCGCTGCGGCCTGGCCCATCTCCGCCACTGTCCGGATTGCCACGGCGAGTATCTGGTCATCGAGGATTGCAAACTTCCGCCGGTATGCCAATACTGCGCGTTGGGGTTTGCGAAGAGACGGGGCGCCAGCTTTTCGATGGGCGACGATGTCGTGGAGTTGCCGGTGCTCGATAGCGAGCTTCCTCAGACCGCAGGCGATGTTGCGCCTGCGGATGATGAGATGGCGGCTTAGCGTCCGGAATCGGCGACCGACGGCCGATAATGGTCTTGCCAGCTCAAGCCGTTAGTTCGATTGAAGAACGCGTTTGGCAGTCACTCGTACTTGGCGCTCTGCTATGGCTCACGCACTTCAGGCCTTGTTCCAAGGATTGAGAAGGCGAACGCCAGTCGGTTCGAAGTCGGCCAAGTTCCGCGTTACAACGGTCATACCGTGGACGAGCGCCGTAGCCGCGATGTACGCATCCCGTTCGGAACGCGGATCGGGTACGTGAAGCCGGGCGCAGCGCAACGCTACAGCCGCATCAATCGGCAACGTCCGCTCGACAAACTCGGGAAGAACGCGGGTGCGCATCCACGTGCGTAGTTTCTCACCCTGAGCGGCGTCGCGTCGCTCGACGCGGAGAATGCCTAGCTCAAGCTCCATGGCGGTGATGGCGGAGATGTATAAGCTCGCCGCGTCTACGCCTGACAGCCACGCCGTGACGTTGGCATCGGCCTTGCCATCGCCGGCCTTGCGCAGTTCGGAAACGACATTAGTGTCGAGCAGAAACATCAATCAAAGTCCGCCGGTCGGGGAAGCTCGCGCGAGCGCGGAAACTCGATTTCGATATCGGCGAGTCCTGGCATCGACAACGCTTCAACGATGTTCCGGCGCTTACCGGTGAGGCGGCGGTATTCCTCGATGCTCAACAGCACATGTGATGGCTTGCCCCGATCTGTGATGAAGACGGGGCCATGTTCGGCGGCCCTCTTGGCACGGGTTACGTCTTGGTTGAACTCTCGACTGGATACAGTGGTGATGGTCATCATGTAACGCTGTTCGGAATCATTTATGTAGATATGTTACTATATGCCGGCGCGGACCACAATTGGCCCCGTGGTTCGACGCCGCCTCGGCGTCGTACTATGTAAATAAAGGGGATGGGCGGCTTGCCCTCATTCCCAAAAGGGTTTTACTCTGATTGTCGTTACGGCGAAGTTCTGTGGATTGGTGCAATGGACAAACCGGATCCCGCTCAGTTAGGCACGTTAGACACCCTTCCAAGCAACGGTGTGATTAAGTGGTTCTCAAACAAGAAGGGCTACGGATTTATCACCGGTAGAGATGGCGTGGACCGCTTCTTCCACTTCGCCGACGCTGCGCCAGGCTTCACGCCGAAAACCGGCGCTTTCGTTCTGTTCGATCCACAGGATCACCAGAAAGGGCCGCGTGCGGTCAACGTCAGACTGGATCCGGCGTCCTTGGTTGAAGTCGACCGGGCGAACGGGAAGATTTCAGCACTGCAATCACAGCATATTAAGAGGGACGGGGCGTCGATCGGATCGCCTTTTTGGCGGGTGGTTCTGTGCTCGGTGGTATTGTTCTGGTTGGCGCGCGAGAACCAGAACGAATTTATTTTGGGCATAGGGGTCATTCTCTGGATCGGCTTTGTCGCTGATTTTCTGATCAAGCTCGTGCGCGCGTTCTGCCGGTCAATCGTGACTTTAGCATGGCGATTGTTGGGTGTGGAGAAGAGCACGCAACCAACCCGGCCAGCGGAGCAGTGGACGCATGCGGACGAAAAGGACATACGAAGTCAGAAAGTAAGATTTGCAGGTGGGGATGAAGACTTAGTATTTTTCGCGGAAAAAACAGATAATGAGATTGATTTGCTGACAGATCCCGTATATCGATTTATTCCTGGCAATATCCACCATCATTCTGTTTTTGATGATTAGCCTCGACAGCTAAAGTCGCTTGTCCAAATAAAACAAATTTATAAGGATGTCATCCCCCCGATCGTTAATCGCGCTTTGCCGCCAATTGATTCCCCAGTACGCGGCGCACGTAGTCCTGCGTTTCCGGGAACGGGGGGATGCCGTTGTATTGCTCGACAGCGCCTTCGCCCGCATTGTACGCAGCAACGGTTCGCACAAGGTCGCCCTGGAAATGATCCAACAGCCACCGAACGTACTTGGCGCCACCCTCGATGGACTGGCGCGGATCGGTCCGATCGGTCACGCCAAAGCGCTCGGCGGTGGCGGGCATCAGCTGCATTACACCGACTGCGCCCTTCGGAGACGTGGCGAGCGGGTTGAAGGACGATTCCACGCTCGCCATCCGTTCCAGCAATCCGGGCGGCAAACGGTACCGGCTTTCCATCTCTTGAAAGATCGGGATCAAATCCGCTGGGGTGGGACGTTCCTGTGCAAAGGTGGGATAGCTCTGATCGGAAATACCGCTTGCTGTTGAGCCCGTGGCTCGATTGTAGTTGCCGATGAGATCGACGAGGTCTGGACGGTGCTGCGTCGCGGCCTGACGCAGGAGTTGGGCGATATCTTCACCCGTTTCCGGGTTTTCCTGTAGAAGGCCGCGTTCGGCGTTGCGGAAAACCTCGGAACTGGGCATGGATTCGATCAATAACCGGTTTATGCCGACAATCATATCGGTGCCGAGATCGGCTTTTGCCCACGGAAGTCCCGCGAACGTTTCAAATATCGCGGCCCGGTAATAGTCCTGTTGAGCGGGCGTCAGCCGATCCGCCACCGCCGCGACGCGCTCGTCCGCCCATTTGTGGATGCCCGCCTTAAAGTGGGTTGCAGCGCTTTCCGGCAGCGTCGCCAGCGCTTCGCCCACGGCCTCCAGCTTGCCCTTGCCGTCCCGCAACGCGCGTTCGTAAGTCGTCTCAAACTCGCTTCCGATGCCGCCGAAGACGAGATTCTTCGCGCCGGCGCCGATTCCCGAAATACTCTTGCCGATGCTGTACAAGGCGCCGCCGACATAATCGTAGGCGAACTCCGCCGGCGAGGAATCGTTGGCCGCGCGGGCGATCGCTCCCCGGAAGTAATCGGCCTTTCTCGCCTGGATGTCTCGCAGGGCCTCATCGGATTCGCGGCGCAGCGTGGCCCGGCTGTCGTGGTAGGCGCCTTTAACCGCCGCCTCGCCGCCCGCCACTCGAGCGTGCTCCTGGCGGATTCGGCCCCGAACCCGGTCCTCGATCCCGGCCGTTTCGCCGCGGGGATCGTGGAGGTTGGCTTGCTCGACGCGGCTTCGGACATCGTCGAAGGCGGGCGCGGCATCGCGGAGGTTCGCGTTGCGGCCGGCGTTCAGATCGTTGCCCGGCGAGGGTGCGTGCCAGACGTCGCCCAGAAGTTGATAGCCGGCGAGCTCTGCCTTGCGGGTTTCCTCGGCATCGAGCGATCGGAAGTGCGGCGCCGAGAATCCGGTCAGCAGCGATAGGCCGGCGGCGGCATAGGCCTGATCCCGATCGGCGATCAGCCCGATCGCGCGCCATTCGGCCGCCAGGCGCTGGGTATCGCCGACCAGGCCATAGCGGTCGAGGGTCCGGCTGAGCCGTTCGAAGAGGCCCGCGTCGCGGGCGATCTTCATCCCGGTTTCGGCCGCCCCGAACGCCGCCTGCGCGCCGAATCGCCGTTGCGTGGTCACGGTCTCGTTGTAGGTTTCCGAGGCCGACAGCGCGTCGGTCGCGCTGCGCTGAAGCGTCGAAAGTTCCTGGCTTTGCAGACCGAAAGCCGCAACGTCGCGCGTACTCTGCTGCGCGTCGGTGACCAGGCTGCGCTCAAGGCCGGTCTGGAAGTCGTGATCTTCCCCCCATTTGGAAAGAATGCCGGACGCGATCTCGTTCGCCGTCCGATCGCTGACGTTGAATTCGGATTGGAGTTGACCGGAAAGCTTGGGCAGGACGCGCTTGAACCACTGGTCCCTGGATTCGTTTCCGTGCCGTGCGAAGTCGCCGCCGATCCCTCCTGCCAGAGCCGCGGCGAACTGGTCGCCGGAAATGCCGGAATGACTGTAACGCTGCGCGAAGTCCTCGCCGACCGACCGCAGGAATTTGTCCGTGTAACTACTGCTGCTCGCAATTTTGTCAGCGAGCGAATGCAGGTCCGATCCCTCGGTAGTGAGGCTGTGACTCCTGGACGCCGTCGCCTGGAGGTTGCTCATGAAACTGGTGGCCGCCTGCTCCATCGCTCCGTAGGCCGAGGATACCGAGGCGCTTAGGTCGGTCCCAGCATTGAAAGTGGGCAGCACGCGTTCCGCGCCATGCAGCGTGACGCCGGAGAGCGGCGCCTGTTGATGCATCGGTTGAAGGTTCAACACCGGCGCGGGGCCGATCACGTCCGGCGCCGCGATCCGTTCGTTCACGTGGTCGCCGCCGTCCATCCGGCTCAGGAAGTGGGTCGCCGTGACCGCGCCCCGGTAGATCAGCATCAGGGTGATGGCCGGGGTCGAGGCCGCCAGCATGCCGCCGACCGCCAGCCAGTTCTGAAGCTCCTGGTCCATTTTATAGATGCCGTACATCGACGGCAGGCTGAAATTCGCGCCGGTCAGCGCGGCCAGCTTGGACGAGGCGGCCATCTGAATAAACAGGTTCACCACGGCCAGGATCGGCATCCACAGCTGGATCCAGAGCAGCATCGAGAAGTAACCGACATTCATGCGGACGCCCAAGGCGCCCAGCATGATCACGAACGCCATGATCGGCGCGATGGCGTAGCTGAGGCCTTCGATGAACGCCATCATCGGCCGGACGATGCGGTTGAACAGGGTTTCCTCGGCCGCCCACTGCGTGTTGCGCTGCTGGATCGCCTGCTCCACCATGGCCGCCTTGTTCCAGTGCATGGCATCCTCGTGGCGTCCGACCACGCCCTTCTCGAACATCGGCAGGATCGCCGCCATCTTCATGTACTGGAGCGCGTCGACCGCGCCGGCGCCAGCCAAGGCATCGAACGCGTCCTGAATCTTGGGCGTAACATCGGCGGGGGCCGGAACGCCCAGGAAATCGGTGAGCAAGTCCTCCAGCAGCGGGACGAACCGGTCGTCGATATAAGCCGACAATTGTGTCCAGGCGTCGGTGCAGGTCAGGATGCGCGGCGGCCCGCCGACATAGATCTCGGTGGTATAGATCGCCGTGTCGAACCGGATGGCGTTCAAGGGGTCGGGGTCCCGCAGGATTTCATCAATGGATTTCCGGTTCAGATCCACGCCGGTGAGGGTGCACTCCTTTACGTAATTGATCACGCTGTTTTCGACGTCGCCCCCGGCGCTCGGCGCATTGGCGCCGCCCAGGTGCATTCGGGAGAGGAGGTTTTTCCGAACGGCGGTGATCGTGGTCAGGGTGTCGGCGAACCCGTGTTCGGTCATCGTGGGCAGCGAGAAGGCCTGCTCGAACAGCCGGGTCGTGCGGTACCCCATGTTCGACAGAATGCTGCCGACCGCGGCCGGGCCGAGCGGCACGTTGTCCACCACCCGCACATCGCCGGTGTAGGCATCCTCGATGGAGACCCGGACCGCCGGACTGTACATGATCATCCACAAGACCACGGCGATCAGCATGTCCTGGTAGCGGATGCCGCGGCCGTCCCACTGAACCAGCGACCGGATCATGACCAGAATCACGCCCATGACCGCGCCCACCGAAGCGGCCATCCGGTAGTCGCCGGTCTGAGCGATCATGGCGACGGCATTCAGCACCGCCTCCAGGTAGGCGGAGTCCCCGACGGAAAAGATTTCAAACATGGCGTGTCCTCGGAGTTAAACCAGGACGTTTAACGACCCCGCCGCGCCGTTGCATAGCGCAGCGGAGCACGGCAAGGCCCGCGCCTCGATCAAGCTTCGCCGCCGTTGGGATTCAAGCCGCCCGCTCGAAGGCGTAGTCATAGCCGTCACCTCGTTGTATCAAGGAAAAGTTTCTCCAGTTCGCCGTCACCGGTTTGCCGTTCGGTTTAATGTCGAAGCGCCCATCAGTACGTACGCCAGCCAGCCTTCCGAAATACTCGCCGGTGTACTTGCCTTTCGGCTGGACAAGCCGGACCCAATCCCCGGTCTGGAAACCGTTGACCCGCTTGCACCGTCCAGCCTTGTTGCGTGGAAAGCCGTGCTTGTCCGTCCGCACCACCTGCCGGATGCCGCGTCCGGTCGCTTTGATCTGCAACGGCCTCATGCCCTCCGGTATCGCCACCGCTGCGCCGGTTTCACCCACGCATGCGGCGTCGATCCAGTGATCTTTTTGATAGCCTTGCTTGGTCCGGTTGAGCTTGGTCCGGCCACCGCTCCAGAACGTCACCGGCAGTCCCCACGCTTTGAGCACGTTGCCGATGGAAAAGCGTGTGCTGTTGACCGCCGCGGCGTCCTTCAAGGGCGCCTTGGCCTGGGCCAAAATCCGCTTCAGCACCTCCGGCCGGTCGGCCAGAAACGCCTCCACGGGCCGATTCCCTTTCGCCTCGTTGCACCGCCGGCAGGCAAGCGTCAGGTTCGACACCCGATCCGATCCGCCCCGGCTCTTGGGGTGAATGTGCTCGATCTCGAGCGGCACGTTTTCCTTCCCGCAGTAGGCGCACCGACGCCCCCACTTTTCGAGCAGGAATTCGCGCAGCTCGTAGCCGGCCAATTCGCCCTGCTGGTACTCGATGCCCGAGATTTCAGGGTTGACCAGGGCCTGCATGTCGAACCGCACGGTCTCAACCGCCGCCGAAGAGAGGGGCGAAAGCTTGTTCAGGCGTCCATACCAGACCGCCACGTTATCGACCCGGCTTTGAACCGATGGCGGTAGCCACCCGGCAGGCCGGACCCGGTTCAAAAAACGCGCTTTCCGGTAACGGGTCTTGCGGCCTCGACGCCCACGGCGCCGTGAACGGCGAGACTCCAGGTTGGCCCGGATCGCCTGCCCGCGATGATGCAGGTTGGCGGCGAAGATCACCGTCCGGCCCCGCTTCGCGAACTCGGCCACCAAGGCCAGGCCCGTCGTCCGGCTCCCCGGATCGGCCTTGAATTCGACCCGAACCGGGCTCGGAGCGACGTCGTAGTTCAAAATGATCGTGAACGGCTGCCTGCGAAACACAGCCGCCTTGCCCTCGACGGTGTGCAGGGCATGAGCGGCTTCTTGCGGGTGTCTAAAACAAACACTCGATTCATCGGTTTTCACCACAGTTAAGTAAGGGGCTCCTCGCCCGGAGCGATGAGGTCGTTCAGGCTCAGGCTTGGCGCTTGTACCGTCTCGCGCGTCATGCCTTTCGCCCACAGGGTCCGGAACTGGAGAAGCATTCCGGAGTGTGTCGCTTGCGCTCCACTCATCGTCGTCTGCTCTTTCGAGCGGGCTGGTTGAGTCTCACGATAACGATTCACGAGCAGAATGGATTCTGCGAGTTGTGTTATCGAGGCGGCGACTCAATAGTTCCGGGCTTTGGCGGCGTTCATCAGGTGTTGATAGAACGCCATCAGCGTCTGCGGATTGCCGTACCGGCCGGAAAGGGCCGCGTACTCGGCGGCAGCCGATTCCTTGGCCTGCGCCAGGGTTTCGTTGAGCCGTTTGGCATAGGCGTGGTCTTCCAGGGCTGCCGCCGCGCGGACTGCGGTCATCATGTCGGTAAGAATGATTTGCGCCAGTTCCAGCGCGATCACGGGCCCCGCCTCATCCGCGAACAGTTTGGCCATGCCCGCATCCTCGCGGGCGAGGTTCCGGATCATGCCGCCGACGGCGTCCGGTACCGTTTCCATGAACGCCATTTCGCTGTCGGTCAGCTCCCCATCCCCCGTGGCGAATTTTTGGATCAGTCCCTCCCCCGCGTTGGGTGAGCCGAGCAGGATCTCGGCGACCCGCTGGCGGAGTCCTGTGAGCGCAACCTCCCGGGGAACGGGATGGAGGCATTCGTCCCCGTCATGGCCGTCGCAGCGATAGACCCGGACTTTCTGGTACTCATTCTCGCCCGAACCGTTGATGAGATGACGGATCAAGAGGATCTCCGGGAGGGTTGCGATCGGCGTGTTCTCACCCTGGCCGTCGGCCGCTGCTTCCGGTTCGGAGACGATGATCGAGCCGGTCACGCTCATCACCGCTTCGAGTAGCTCGTCGCCGCCGAACCGGAACCAGGCGCCGGCGTCGTGCTTTTTCAGTGCCCGCCAGACCAGATTGCCCTGGATCACCTTGGTCATGTCCTCCGGCGCGTTGTCCTTGACCTGCGTGACCGGATCGCCGACGGTGCTGGCGTTGGTGAAAGCGGAAAACACGTCGGTGATGCCCTTGGTGAAGGAGATCTCGGACAGGTTGACGTGCTTTTGCACTTCGAACGCCCGCGCCGTATCGTTGACGATGCCTTGCGCCAGCCGGCATGAGTTGCTGAACATCTGGTTGAGTTCCTGGATTTGCCGCTGCAGGTAGTTCATGACGCTCTGGCAGTCCTTGCACATGGCGCCGAGCGCGAGCTGAAAGGCGTAACCGGCGGCATTGGACGCAATGTTTCTGAGGAGTTGGACGAACTGATCGAAGTTGATGAAGGAGAACGAGCCACCGTACAGATCGATGCCGCCGCAGCCGGCGCTGAAGGAGGGCGGAACGAAGGACACCAGGTTGGTGTTGGTAATGCCGTTGCGCAACACCAGACTGCCGCCGGTGATGGCGCCGCGGCGCTGGCCGAGGTGGGCGGTCGGTTCGTTCACGTTGGTCAAGGTGTCGAACATGCCGTCCAGTTCGTCCTGCAAATCCGCCGCGGCGGGGAGTGGCGTTAGCAGGGCGAAGATCAGCGCGACAATCATCGGAAACGAATGGATGGGCATCACGGCAAACTCCTTCGGTCGGCGGGTTGTTGCAACGCTTCGATCAGGCGAACCGGATCGCTGATGGCATCGGTGGGGATGCCGGGGGAATCGGTCATGAGCAGGGGCGCCGGGCGGAGCCCTCGCGTGTGTTGGTAGCGCGTTTCGTCGATCCATCCGGATTCCTTGGCCGCGAGCAGGATGCGCCCGGTCAGCTCCTCGAGGGACAGCGCGCCTTGCGCGAGGGGGACGACTTCGTGAGGAGGCTTCATGAGAAAGATCGCCGGTGTCGAGACGACGCCCAGGCGGGCCGCCTGCCCCCGGTCCTGCTTGAATGTGGGGTAATACCCGTGCGGCATGGGTTTCCCGTCCAGGGACACCGGATAGACCGTGAAACCGAAATTGCGCTCCAGGATGGCGAGAATGGGAGCCTGGATATGGCAATAGGGGCAGTCGGAGCGGAAAAAGAACAGGATCCCGGCTTGCGTGGCGATCTCGTTCAGCAGCTCGCCCGCCGCTTGACCAGACTGACGGTTCGCCTCGTTGGCCGCATAGGTGGCGATCGGCCGGCGCACCGTTTCGTCCAGATAAGGATCGGACATGACGACGTGCCGCGCTACGTCCGTAAAGCGCTGGGCCTTGTCCATCATCACCCGTTGCAGGTAATAGTAGGCGGCGACATTTTCCGGGGTCGGGTCGTCGATGGCCTGGTCCCGGTAGCGTTCGAGATTCTTTCGGAACCATTCGGCGGACAGGGGCGCGGGTTCTTCGGATGGAGCGGTTTGGGGCGACACGGGCGCCGGCGACGGTGGCGGTTCGGGCGGTTTCGGCGGGGGTTCCGGTCTGGCTTCGGGGACAGGTTCGGGGGTGATCTCGTACCAGAACCAGCCGCGGGCGTGATCGTCAAAAAAAGACGGCCCGTCCCCGGATGAAGGATCCAGGGCATGGGCCGAAGGCTCCGCGAGGACGAGTAGCGCCAACCAGAGGCGGGTTACATGCCGATGCATATGGGGGATTCTCCAAGAAATGCAGCGCGCCGGCGCTGCAAAAGATTCCAAAAAAGCGGTTCTTTAGTACAAGTCAGCGAGATCGCTGCCGAGATCCGGGGAACCCGAGGTCGCCGCCTTCCGGACTCCGGTGTTCCGTGCCTCGGCGGCCTGGGTGTGGAGCGGTGTGCCCGTCCGCTCCGCCGCCAAGCCCTGTTCGGCCAGAAAACGGATACGCTCGCAGCGCCGGCGCGGATGCAGCGCCGACAGGTAGCGATACAGTTCGGGATCCGCTTCCGGATCGATAAAGAGGTTGAGGCGAATCGGCTCAGCCATGGGCTTTTAGCCTTTCCTCGCCGGCGAGGTAGAAACCCTTGACATTGGCGTACATCGGATTCTTGACCAGCACCAGGGGATTTCGTTTGCAAATCTTGCGGATGGATTCCTGATAGAGCGCAGCGCCGCCGCCGACCAGAACCACGGCGCCGATATCGCTCATCGTCCCGACGGTGTCGAGAAGGCGTTGGCAGACCTGGTCCATGACCGGGCGCACTCTCGGCCACAAATGGCTGAAATCGAAAGGGCGGGCGTATAAGTCCAGACGGTGACCGTTCCGCAAAGCCTCGTCCAGCCGGGCCACGTCAGCGAAGGGTTCCCCCAGTTCGTCGCCTATCGCCTGCGCTAGTTTGACCAGGATCTGCGAGACCCCGCCCGGGGTGCTGCCGGACCGATCGAAGGCGACCTTGAGTCCCTTGGCGGTGATCCAGTCCACCGTGAAGAACCCGCAGTCGATGATGACCGAAAAGCTGTCGCGGAGGTCCTGATAGACACCCTGACCGATCGCATGATGAAGAAACCCGCCGACCGGCTGGGGGAGTACCCAGGCTTGCTTGATGCGGGTGACGCTGCCGCCGGGCAAGGGGTGCTCGCCCGTCAGGCGTTCCTCCAGCCGCTCCCGGCCGGTGCGCACAGACTCCACCAGGAGCCCGGTTACGAGCAGATCGACCTCGGACGGTTTTCCGAGGTAGGCGAGGGCGCCGCGAAACAAGGCCAGGAACGGTTTCGATTCGTGGTAGGCGCGGTTGAGGATCCGCCCGGATTCGTGGCCGGCCAAGGCAAGCCCGGCATCCTCGCCGACCACGTAATGTTCCTGGCCGACGTCGACCCGGAACGCGTTCAGTCCGTCCGTCGCCCCATCGCTGAGTTCGGGGGTGACGGACAAGGCTGCAATCGAGGGGAAATGTCCGGCGGCCAGGGTACCGTCCCTGCGCCGCGTGGCGTATTTCACATTTCCGTACCCGACATCCACCCCAATATTGACATCCTCCCCGGCCTGAAGGCCGAGGATTCCTGGTTGTCGCCTTCCAGGTTCCTGCTTCATCGCCCGGTGCCTCTTTGGCTCAACCGCCGAGGACTTACCCAAGCTCCACAGGCTTCTAAGC